>Ga0137381_10000388_pt1 | contig 27305 bp, 28 predicted proteins | sample SagtaG_16_FD_104808 | JGI IMG/M metagenome (GOLD analysis project Ga0137381, IMG submission 104808) | Vadose zone soil microbial communities from Sagehorn Ranch, Mendocino, California, USA - Sage2_L_115_16 metaG | ecosystem: Environmental > Terrestrial > Soil > Vadose zone | place: USA... | reverse complement strand
GCCGAGCACACGCTCGCCCTGCTGCTGGCGCTCGCCCGCCGGGTCCCCGCCGCCGACCGGACACTCAAAGCGGGGCGCTGGGAGAAGAGCCGCCTCCAGGGGATCGAGCTCTTCGGCAAGACCCTCGGCGTCGTCGGCCTCGGACGCATCGGCGCCGAGGTCGCCCGGCGCGCGCTCGGGTTCCGCATGGCGGTCATCGCCTTCGATCCGTACCTGACGCGCGAGGCGGCGGCGCGGATCGGCGTCGAGAGCGTGGAGCTGGACGAGCTCCTCCAGAGAGCGGATTTCATCTCGATGCACACGCCGCTCACCGGGGACACGCGCCACCTGATCGGCGAGGCCGAGCTCGCGCGGGCCCGGCCCGGCGTGCGGCTGGTGAACTGCGCGCGCGGCGGGCTCGTGGACGAGGCCGCGCTCGCGCGCGCGGTCGCCTCGGGCCACGTCGCCGGCGCCGCCCTCGACGTCTTCGAGCAAGAGCCACCGCCGCCGGACCACCCGTTGCTCGCCTTCGAGCAGGTCATCGTGACCCCCCATCTCGGCGCGGCGACGGACGAGGCCCAGACCGCCGTGGCGCTGGCGATCGCCGAGCAGGTCGCGGACGCCCTGGTCGACGGCGTCATCGCGAACGCGGTCAACCTGCCGGCGCTGGACGCCGAGGCGACGCGCGAGCAGGCGCCGTACGCGACCCTCGCCGTCGCCATGGGACGCTTCCTCGCGCAGCTCGCCGAGGGGCGCATGGCCGAGGCGCGCCTCACCTACGCGGGCGAAGTCGCCGCGCGGCCCACGGCGGCCCTGACGCTGGCGTTCCTTCGCGGCCTGCTCGGCGCGATCCTCTCCGAGCACGTCACCGACGTGAACGCCATGCGCATCGCCAAGGCGAGGGGACTCCGGGTGGTCGAGACCTCGACGACCGACAGCGCCGACTACGCGAGCCTCTTGACGGTGGAGCTCACGACCGACAAGGGCGTGTCGTCGGTCGCCGGCGCGCTGTTCCACCGCCGCGAGCCGAGGTTCGTCTCGATCGACGGCTACGCTCTCGAGGCCGTACCCCACGGCTGGATGCTCGTGTTCGCCAACCTCGACGTGCCGGGTGTGATCGGCCGCATCGGCACGCTCTGCGGGCGGCACGGGATCAACATCGCTGGTATGCAGCTCGGGCGCGAGCGGCGCGGCGGCCGTGCCGTGTCCATCCTGAATCTCGACGACCCGATGCCGCAGGCCGTGCTGGACGAGATTCTGGCGATGCCCGACATCGTCCTCGCCAAGCTCGTCAGGCTCTAAGGCCCCGTCGTGGCGACGCAGGAGGAGTGGGCCAAGCGGTCGCTCGCCGAGCGTCTGGCGCACCTCGCGTCCACCGCCGACGCGCTGGGCGCGGCGCTGGCCGAGGCGGGCGCCGGCGTGCTCGCCCGCCCGCCGGCGCCCGCGGCGTGGGCGCCTGTCGAGATTGTCTGCCACCTCCGCGACAACGAGGAGTGGTTCCTGCAGCGCCTGCAGCAGATCATGCTCATGGACGAGCCGATCTTCGTGCGGACCAACCCCGAACGCTGGGCGGGCGAGCGGCAATATCTCCGGAACGACGCCGGCCCGGCCCTGGCGGCGTTCCGCGCGCGGCGCGACGAGACGCTGGCCTTCCTCGCCGCGCGCGCGCCGGGGGACCTCGCGCGCGCCGGCGTGCACAGTGACTCGCGCGGCCGTCGGACGCTCGACGATTTCGTGACGGTGATGGCCGCGCACGACGACAACCACCTGGACCAGCTTCGCCGGGCCCTCGCCGGGCGTCCCTAGAGGCGCGGCAGGCGCGGTTTCGCGGAACGCCGTCCCGGCTGTAAGATACGCAGGTTGTGGAAGCATTCAGGCTCCTCCTCATACGCCACGGCGAGACGGGCTCGTCTCGCGAGCGGCGCTACGCGGGCTCGCGGGACGTCCCGCTCACCGAGCTCGGGCGCCGGCAGTGCGAGGCCGTCGCGCAGGCGCTCGCCCCGAGCGCGATCGCGGCCGTCTACGCGAGCCCGCTCGAGCGGGCCCGCGTCTCCGCCGAGATCGTCGCCCGCCCGCACGGGCTCCCGGTACGCCTCGAGCCGGCCTTCCGCGAGATGGGCTTCGGTGCCTGGGAGGGGCTGACGGGCGACGAGGCCGTGGCGCGGTTCCCCGAGGCGGTGGCGGCGTGGCGGACCACGCCCCACCTCGCGACGCCGCCCGGCGGCGAGCCGCTCGCGGAGGTCGCCACGCGCGTCGCCGCGGCCCGGGACGAGCTGCTCGACGTGCACAAAGGCGAGACCGTGGTGCTCGTGGCGCACGCGATCGTCATCCGGCTCGTCGTGCTCGCGGCCCTCGGGCTCGGACCCGACCGCATCCGGTCCGTGGACGCCTCGCCCGCCGGGATCACCGAGATCGAGTACCAGGACGGGTGGGCGACGGTGCACCGGATGAACACGGTCGCGCACCTCGACGGCGTGGCGGTCGCGGTGTGATGCCCGCGCCGTCCCAGCTCCCGAAGGGCGCCCGGATCTACCTGCCGGACGAGGCGGCGCGCAAGCGCCACGTCGAAGGGCGGCTGCTCGACGTCTTCCAGCGCTGGGGCTACCGCGAGGTCGTCACGCCGACGTTCGAGTTCTCCGACGTGCTCGCCGCCGGCACGGACGCGGGCGTGCAGGAGAACATGTTCAAGTTCGTCGACCGCGAGACCGGACGCATGCTCGCGCTCCGCGCCGACATCACGCCGCAGATCGCGCGCGTCGTCGCGACCCGGCTGCGCGACGAGCCGAAGCCCGTGCGCCTCGCGTACCTGACCAACGTGTTTCGGTACGACGAGCCGCAGGTAGCGCACTATCGCGAGTTCTACCAGGCGGGAGTCGAGCTGGTCGGGCTCGAGAAACCGGAGGCCGAGGTCGAGGTGATCGCGATGACGATCGAGGGGCTCCGCGCCCTCGGGCTGGAGCGCTTCCAGATCGATCTCGGCCACCCCGACTTTTTCCGCGGCCTGATCGAGGAGGTGACGTCCGACGCGGGGCGCGCGCGCGAGATCCGGCAGGCGCTCGCGCGGAAGGACGCCTCGACGGTCGAGCGGCTCGTCGCCGCGTTGCGGCCGGCGGCGGCGGCCGCCGAGGCGCTGCTGGCGCTGCCGACGCTCTTCGGCCACGAGACCGTGCTGGAGCGCGCCGCGGGTCTCGTCCGCAACGATCGCTCGGCGCGCGCCCTCGCCAACCTCGCCGAGGTCTACCGCCTGCTGAAGATCTACGGTCTCGCGGACGCGGTACTGCTGGACCTGGGCGAGGTGCGTGGCTTCGACTACTACTCGGGGCTCTACTTCGAGGCCTACGTGGCGGGCTTCGGCGCGTCGGTGGCGGGCGGGGGACGCTACGATCACATGCTCGCGCGGTTCGGCTACGACTGCCCGGCGGTCGGCTTCGCCTTCGACATCGCGCGCGCCCTCGCCGTGATGGAGGCGCAGGGCGTCGCGGTCGAGCTGCCCGGCCCCGACTTCTTCATCATCGACTTCACCCCCGAAAAGACCGCGGCCCTCAGTCTCGCGCGTCGGCTCCGCGACCTCGGCGCCTCGGTCGCGCGCGACATCATCAGCCGGGGGCTCGAGGAGTCGGTCGCCTACGCCCGCGCGCAGCGTGTCCGCTGGGCCCTCGTCGTCGGCAGCCCGCGCACCGCCGAGGGGGAAGTGCTCGTGCTGGACCTCCGTGCGGGCCGGGAGCGCGCGCTGAAGGTCGCCGAGGTCCTCGACGCGCCCGAGCGGCACTTCCCGGGGCTGGGGGGCGCGCGCGATGCCTAACATCGTCGTCGTCGGCACGCAGTGGGGCGACGAGGGGAAGGGCAAGGTCGTCGACGTCATCACCCCGCACGTCAACGTCGTCGTCCGCTACTCGGGCGGCAACAATGCGGGCCACACCGTCGTCGTCGGCCGCGAGAAGTACGTGCTCCACTCGATCCCGTCGGGTGTCCTGCACCCGGGCTGCCGCTGTGTCATCGGCTGCGGCGTGGTCGTCGATCCCGGCTCGCTCATCGAGGAAATGGAATCGCTCGTGCGGCGAGGCGTGACGCTCGACAGCAACCTCTTCATCTCGAAGAACGCGCACGTGATCATGCCCTACCACCCGGCGCTCGACCGCGCCTCGGAGGCGAAGCTCGGCGCGCGGCGTATCGGGACGACGGGCAAGGGGGTGGGTCCCGCGTACGCCGACAAGGCCGCGCGCGTGGGCATCCGGATGGCGGACCTGCTCGACGAGCGCCTCTTCCGCGAGAAGCTCGAGGCGAACATGGCGCAGAAGAACCGGCTCCTGCGCGAGATCTACGACGCGCCGACCTTCAGCGTCGAGGAGATCCTCAACTCGTATCTCCGTTACGCGGGCTGGCTCGCGCCGTACATCACCGACACCGCGCTCCTCCTGTCGCGGTGGATCGACAGCGGCTACTCCGTCCTCTTCGAGGGCGCGCAGGCCACCATGCTCGACCTCGATCACGGCACGTACCCGTACGTCACGTCGTCCTCGACCACGGCGGGCGGCGCCGTGACGGGCACGGGCGTGCCGCCCACGCGGATCCACGGCGTCCTCGGCGTCGCCAAGGCCTACACGACACGGGTCGGCGGCGGGCCGTTCCCGACGGAGCTGACGGGCCCCATCGCCGAAGCGATCCGCGCGCGCGGCAACGAGTACGGCGCGACGACCGGCCGACCGCGCCGCTGCGGCTGGTTCGACAGCGTGGTGCTCCGCTACGCGGCGCGTATCAACGGGCTCGACACGGTCGCGCTCACGAAGCTCGACGTCCTCGACCAGTGCGAGACGGTGCGGGTGTGCACCGGCTACCGCTACCAGAACGAGATCCTCACGGACTTCCCCGAGGACGAGACGACGCTCGCCGGCGTCGAGCCCGTCTACGAGGACATCTCCGGCTGGATGAGCCCGACGAGCGGTGTCACGCTCGAGGCCGATCTCCCCGCCAAGGCGCGACGCTATCTCGAGCGCGTGGAGGAGCTGACGGGCGTTCCGTTGTGCCTCGTCTCCACCGGCGCCGTGCGCCACGACACGATTCTGTGCGAGGACTCGCCGCTGCTCCGCTGGTTCCCGTCGGTCCGCTCGAGCCTCTTCTAGACCCTCGCCGGGCGCGAGTCATTCCGGCCGTGTGTCATATCTGACGTGTCACGGTGACGCTTCGCAGCTAGAAATTTACCAGGGACGCTCGGAACGGAATTATTCCGGAATCCGCGTACTTGGCGTAACTACCTGACAAGGAACAGGGCTTTTCCACGGTTATCCACGGGATGTCCAGAGCCCGACATGGCATTCGAGTTGCTCTCTCTACGAGCCAGTCGGAGAACTCCCCATATGTGTCCGGGGGCTCCAGGGGGTGACAGCGTGCTTTCATTCAAGAGTGCAGTCGTCGTTGCGGCAGTCGCGGCGCTTGGCGTGGCGTCGTTCTTCGTGTCGAGCCACGCCCAATCGGCGCGGACCGGCGTCGTGACGACCCTCGAGGGGCGCGCCACGGTCGCGCGCGTGTCGCTCGAGACGCCCGCCCCACTCAAGTTCAAGGACGAGATCTACACCCAGGACAAGATCACCACCGACAAGGACTCCCTCGTGCGGGTCCTGCTGGGCGGCAAGGCCCTCATCACGATCCGCGAGCGGACGGTCGTCACCATCCGCGAGACTCCCGGGGTCGCGACGATCAAGGTGAATGCGGGACGGATCAAGGTCGACGTCATCAAGGCGAAGATGAAGGGCGAGATCGTGGACATCGTCACGCCCAACGCCGTGGGAACCGTGCGCGGCACGGTCGTTGTCGCCGAAGTAGAGGGCCCGATGTCCACGCTCACCGTGCTGACGGGCATCATCGACGTCACGCGCATCGACCCGGCCTCCGGGAAGCGCGTGGGCGCGCCCGTGCCGCTCGGCACCCTGCAGCAGATGACCATCATCGGCAATTCACCACTGGCCGCTCCGCGCAGGCTGACGCCGGAGGGGGCGCAGCAGCTGGGGTCCGACTTCAAGGTGGCTCCGAACACGGCGCCGCACGGCGGCAAGACCGCGATCAACCACGAGGGTGCGATCAGCGACGGATCGAGCGCGGCAACGGCCATCGTGCTGCCGGGCGCGGTCGACGGTGGAGCGGGCGGCAAAGGCACGCGGATCCGCGAACGTCGTGACGCCAAGGGAGAGCTCGACCAACCCGACGCTCCGGATGCGTCCAACACCAGCGCGAATACCGGCGGTAACAGCCGCAGTGACACCGTCGGCTCCGGCGGCAGCATTGCGATCGGTGGCGCCGCGTCCGGTGGCACCACGTCGGGTGGCAGCGGCATTACCGTCAGCGGCGATGGCGGCAGCGCGAGCGGCAGCATCTCGAGCGGGAGCGGCGCCCCTGTCCTGATCGGCGCTGGTTCGTCGGCCAAGGCGGATAAAGCCGACAAGGCCAACTTCTGGAGGCGCCGCTAGTTCGACGCTCCTGGGGCTGACGGCGTAGAATTCGTCTCGAGCCGTTAGCTCAGATGGTAGAGCACCTGACTTTTAATCAGGGGGTCCCGGGTTCGATCCCCGGACGGCTCACCATGTTTCTTAGGCACTTGGCCACCACTTCCTATCCGTTGGCGCCCAGGTGCTACCACTTTGCTACCACTGTCGAGTCTGTCCACGGCCTGCTTGTTCCCCATCGGAAGCCATTTGCCGTAGGTGTCCACAGTCAACTTAATCGACGCGTGCCCTAGCTGCCGTTGTACGTAGGCCGGACTCTCTCCTTGTTGGAGCAGCAGACTCGCGAAAGTGTGTCGCAAGCAATGAGGATGGAAATGCGGGGGAAGCTCTGCCGCCTTGAGCACACGTCCGAAGACCTTGCGCACTCGACTCGGATCCAGCGGGTTACCTGCGTCATTGCAGAACACCCACAGAGGCATTTCTCGCCAGCCACGCTTTAGTTTCTCCGTTGCTCGCTCGATCTGGAGGCGCTTGAGAGATCGTGCAAGCTGTTGCGACATATCTACCGTGCGCCCATGGCCGGTCTTCGGTTTCTCGATACGACCGCTTGAGAATCCCCGCTCTACCCGAATCTCTCGGTCTGGAAAGTTCAGGTCATTCCGTTGAAGCGCGAGCGGCTCGCCAACTCTGAGGCCCGTTCTGGCCATCAGAAGGAAGAGCGGTTCGTAGCGTGCTGCTTCCCGAGTCGCGGTGCTAAGGAACGAATCGACCTGCTCCCGGGTCATCGCCTTGATTTCTTCCTGGCGAGCCATCGGAGATGCCACAAGCCGTAGCTGACGCCCGAGCTTCTCGGCTGGGTTCGCAAGAATGACGCCGTCATCAACGGCCGAGTTGAGCATGGCCCGAAGAGTGGCGTGGATGATCCGTACAGTGTTGCGAGCCAGACCACCGTTCAGCTTCTCAGCGAGCAGTGTTTTGATCCGGCCCTTTGGCAGCTGGCGAATCTTTATCTCGCCGAGAGCGGGAATCAGATGAAGGTCGAGCGACTGTTGGTAGCTCTCGGCAGTCCTGCGCCTCACAGTGGCTCTGATCAAGGCGAGCCAGCGGTCTGAATATTTGGACACGCTGATGTCGGGGTCGATGGCTGGACGAGTAGCCTGCTGGGCCTCGAGCTTTTTACCGGCGCAGAGGATGTCGGCCGCGCGCCTCGTGCGGCAGGTGACCCAGCGTCGTCGGCCCCATGAGTCTCGGTAATCAACGACCCACTTTCCGCGTCGCTTTCTAACACAAGCCATGTTTGATCCTCATGTCCTTCTCCGGCGTGTACGTCGTCGTACTCCGGGTTTGACCTTTTGATGAACGCTTTCAGACTCGATGATCGGTAACGCTCGCTCACGGAGAACCTCCAACAGGCGATATAGAATCGCGAGGGCAGGGCGTATCTTCAACGTGCCTCGCTCCTGCCGCGCGACTGAGTTCCTTGAAACGCCGGCGCGGTCGGCAAGGTCCTGCTGACTGATAGCAAGCTTCTCTCGCAGTTCTCGCAACTGCGCTCCATTCATGCCAGCATCCTTTCTCTGTGATACTCTAGGTATCCAGTATACCTCACGTATCATATATACGTCAAGTATCCTGATCCAGCTAGTGGCTATGTAGGTATTCCCTCCTGCCAACAGTTGCAGCCGGAAGGCAGCCAGGGCCTGTAGAAGGGGAATCTATGTGCCTCTGTGAGTGGCTGTGCCATGCTGCAACGGCAGTTCTCGACACACGGACGTACTTGCCAATCCTGACGGCGGTTAGTCGGCCCTGCCGGATGAGGTCGTAGACATATGGGGACTTGAGCTTCAGGCGCTCGGCGACCTCAGGAACCGTCAGCAGCTCGTCCTGATGATCTCGCGCAGAATCCGTGTTGGTGGACGTCAGGCGAGCGAGCCGCGCTTGGAGCAGTCCCTGGAGCACTTCATCGCGAGCTCGGCGCGCCTGGACGTAGCCGAGGCACTGGAGGACGGTCTCCCTCGACATCGAGTCCAACATCTGATCGAACGTCCCCTTCGGCTTCATGGTCATCGCGAGGCTCTAGGGGGGTCTGACTTTCGCTTCTGGCGCTTCCTCTTCTTCTTAAGCGTCTCACTCTCGGCAATGAGCCTGTTAAGCTCCTTGTAGGCAGCCTGAAGTTCTGGATTGAGGGCCTCATCGATAGACCGTCCGGCTTCTGCCTCCTTCACCGCCTGCCCCAACTCCTTCTCGGTAGCAAGCCCCTTCCTCACGAGCGTTGCTTTGATTGCGACGATCTGAAGATGCACGGGACGCACCCACTTGCAAGCCACCGCGTCGTCGTGCCACGTGAGCATGCGGGCCAACACCCCCAGGAAGTCGTGCTGCCGACGGGTAAAGAGACTCATGGTCACGCCTCCTGGGGCTTCATGGTTATCGTCATCGTTGGGCCTCCGTTCCGCTGCGCTCGGGCAGCAAGCCAACGGGACGAACGCCGACGCGTACGCGGCTTAGGACCTCCTGTGGACTGCCGGTTCGCCGACAGCGTCAACTTATATAGGCCTCGCTGCGGCTGACTAAGCCGACGGCGGCCAACGAGGTCCTTGAGGACCCGATCGAACCGTCGCGACTGTTTAGCTGACGACAGGTTGATGTTCGACTTACTCGCCAGTTGTTTGCGACTCAGGGAACGCCTGGTTGGACGGAAGGCCGCCAGGATGCGGCGCACCAGCTTCTGCTGCTTCGTTTTGAGGTCCTTAACCCCCCGGAGGAGGGTGTAAGTGTAGGCTGGCCCAAAAGCAAACTCTAGAGAGTCGCCCAAGTTACCGAAGCGACTCTTGACGACCTTGAGACGCCGCTTGCCCTCGCCAGTTTCGTCAAGGTTCAGGACTTCGTCAGCCCGATCGACGCGTGCGGTCGCCCCACGTGCCTTGAACTTCTCCTTCGGATTTCCTTCGCCCGCATTGTGGGCGATGATGAGTGAGGCTCCCGTGCGTCGAGCGACTTTCACGAACTCCCACAGCTGTTGCGAGCCAGCAGCGTTGCTATTCTCGTCGACAACCGGCGCGGCTGCGAGCAAGGAGTCAATGATGATGACGTCGTACTTCCTGGCCACGGTCTTGAGCATCGGCAGCAGAGCTTTCTCGCTGACTTTGGCGAAGTGCCAACGCGGATCTGGGTGGATAGTGTGCAGCAGCATCCGCTCAACAGATGCGGGGCTCTCCACGTCGACGTGCAGGACTCGAAGAGGTCGCGGAGGTGTAAGCCCGAGGAACTGCTGACGGGTGACGAGCGAGTGAGCCCAGCGATGAAGGAACATCGTCTTGCCAGCTGATGCCTCACCAACAATGAGGACGAGAGCCCCCTTCGGAAGGAATTTGCCCCACAGGTATTCGGATCCGGTGGAGGCTCGCGACAGCTCCTTTAGATAGACGGGCGATGGAATGATCCTCCACCGTGTCTTTGTCGTCGACACTTCAGACACGTTTCCCAAGCCAGGGGAAGAGGAAATGTCTGGATGTGCCGCCCACCGCTCTGGGTGATCCTGGCGATCTCTGCGGATGATTGACTTCAACACCGTCCGCAACTCTCTCTTTGGCAGAGGTGGGCGATTGCGCTGATTCCATCTGCGGAGGCGCCTGAGAGCCTCACGAGGTCCGAGACCCTGGCTGATGTAATGGCCTGCTAGTTTCGCGGCTTCGATGTTCCGCTGTCCTTCGGCAACCCCACTCAGAAACTGGGAAGGGGCGGGCAAGCTACTGGATACAGCATGCGACGGCGATGTCGGACCTTCGGGATTAAACCATGGTGTGGCTTGGATGCGCCGGAGGAGCAACCTGCGAAGCTTCTTTGGCCTCGCCGTTCCCTGGCGAGCGAGCCAGTCGGAGACATCTGCACCTTCACGGAGGCCGCGGAAGGTCACGACCTTGGCCTTCAAACCGACCTCGACACAGGATGTAGCGACCCTACGGACTCGCTCCCGGCCAGAGGCGTCGTTGTCCTCGAAGACGATGACGATCGTTGCTCCCAGTGCCTTCAGGCGGGCAGCGTAGGCATCCTTCCAGTGGGCGGCTCCGAATGGAGCAGTTGTCGAGGGGAGGCCAATCTTCCAAAGATTGTCGGCATCCCGCTCGCCCTCGGGCAGACCGACGACCTTCTGGCCGCGGAGTTGTTCTAGATGATAGAGAACGGTCTCGACATCTCCCAGGCCGGCGATCCATCGGCCGTGTCCGTCCGGACGGCGGACGTGGAAGCCCTTGGGGTCGGTGCGGACGACTTGATAGAGGACGGTTCCGTCCTCGTCTCGGTAGTCGTAGGTCTTGAGGATGCGCCTTCCGCGAACTGGAGCATCCTGGTGCGGCGGCGACTTCTGACGTTGTCCGAACATGAACGTAGTTCTCCCTTGCCTCGGCGGTCCTCTGCCGCGGCAGTTTGCGTTTCGTGGTCCTCGTTGTCTGCTCTTCGCGCCGCGCCGCATTGCTCCACCTCCTTTGTCGCCCAGACCGGGCAAAAAAAAGGCGGCGCGGTCCCGACTGAAGGCCCCGACAGGTTTGGGCCTCGGTCCATGACCGCGCCGCTGCTCTGGCGCTGCCGTCCTCGATCGAACGGCGCTAAAAGCTCATGACGTTTCTACCGAACGAGCACGTTCTTACAAGATTGCGGCTGTTGTGTCAAGCTCTCGGCACGATTGGCAGGGGGGTCAAGACTGACCCATGCCGTGAATTGACAACGCTGAGGAGGACTTACGTGGGCAGCCGCACACAGAACGAACCGACCGCCGTGCTTGGACACATCAAGGCTTACCTACGATTGCCGGGTGGCGAGCACCGAGTGGTTCGCCCCGTCGTTTCCTTCGACCGACTCAAGCGGAGGGCCGGCGCGGGGAAAGGCGTTCAGAACCTCGGACATTTCGTGCATCCGGAAGACTTGCGGAGTTTCGCCATACGTCTGTTGTTGTGGGCAGAAGAAATTGAGCTCTGGAGAAGGCGTGAGCAGTCTGCGAAGTGATCCACTACGATTGAGTCTGGCGACAAAGTTGAACTTGGTTCTTGTCCCCTTTTGTCCTCCCGCGTCTCCTGTCAGCGTTACCGATCGTCGAGTCTGAGCGCGTTCAGAGCGGCCGGCTGCTGGGCGGTAACGGGTAGGACAGGAGGAGGCGCTCAGTTAGACCGACTACATGTATGGCAGCGAACGCCAACGGAAGGCTGAGCACCTCCCGCTCGATGAAGCTCGTTACCTCCGGTAGATTCACCCCCGCATCAAACCACCAGTCTTCGACCGAGATCAGGAGTTCATAGCTCCTTCCATATCGACCCCATCCGGACTTTCTCTCTGCCGCTGCCTTGATCCAGTCTAGATGGGTGCTCAGATCGCCCGGAAGACTCACGCCTCGATGCTCCACGAGGTATTTCATCAGTAGATGCTCTCCCGGGCAGCGGGCTCCAGTGATTTCGATGTTGATGGGTCTCGATTGCTCTCGAATCTCAGCGTCGATGTCACGGGTCTGATCTAGTTTCGGTATGCAGAGAACGTCGTCGCGGTAGCCGTATCGCTGAATGGCGAACACGCTCAGCGGATAGATTTCCTCATGGAACCACTTGAAAGGGCCCTCATGGAGGAGCACGGGTTTTCGAAGCTCGGGCATCTGCGAGAAAGCGTCACACTTCGCCAAGACCCACTCCCGAAACTCTTTAGGCTTGCGTGGCTTGAGGCATTCCGTGATGGGCAGGAGCGCATCGACACGCGCGATGGCTAGAGGGTTGGTCACGTCACTTCACCTCTTCGGCCCGCGCGGATCGATGAAACCGCCAAAACCGCTGCCTGAGAGCCAGTTTTGCTGCTGACCAAATACCAAGCCCAAGAATTCCCAGGCGCTCCGCCACATAGCCGCCCCCTCCCAACTCCTCGGTTGGTCGGGGAGATTGTACGGCAGCGGCGCACGCGATCATGTCCAGCTATTCCCCGGAAGAATCAGCCTAGGTGTTGGCAGGCAGCTATCTCCCCATTGCCAAGACTACAAACGTTGATCCTGAAGGCCGTTGCACGGCGAAGCGATCGGGACACCACCAGTTGTGGTAGCAACGTCGCCGCCGGGGTTTCCTTCTACACTGGCTGGCTGGCGGCCTGGAGAAGCGAAACGGCCTGAGTCTCGATCGTCGCGAATCTCCAGAGAACAAGATCGACAACAGTTATCCGATCGCCAGTGTGGGTAGCGATATCCTCGCATAGCGCTCGGGGTGACGCGTAGCCGAACGCGTGGGCGAAGCGCACAAGATGGCGATCGGGTTTTACCTCTTCTAGCCCGAGATTCTTTGCAAGATGAAACTGAGTGATTTCGCCAATGAACGGCAGAGTTCGAAGAAAGGCCAACCCCTGGAGCGCAATGGTACCTTTTACGGTCCAGAATCCGAGCTCAGCAACCTTCTGGGCAACAAGACCGATCGCACGAATCTTTCCACCATGAGCGAACACATGTAGGGCTCGAGACGTGCAGGATTCGAGGTCATAAACGATTGATCTGGCAGTCTCCCAGAATAGGAAGGCCTCAGTTATCGCAGGGAATCTTGCCCGTACCACTGACTCCCGCATCCCGCATGCCAGGATGACCCACGCGGTCTCGCGCAAGAAGTCTGTCTCGCTTACTTCGTGAAATCGGAGGGAGTCCTGCCAGTCGATCTCTCGACTGTATCCCGCAGCAATTACCCTCTGTTTAGCAAAGCAATAGCTCTGCAGCAGGAGTTCCTTTGGAAATCGATACGCTGCCGCAGTTCGTGATGGCATCCTTAGAAGGAGCCTCCTTCACTCCTTTCGGGCAAGCTGAATCGCGCGTCGGAGATCCCGCGCACGGAGATAGAGCGACAGGAGCCACAGAGGGCAGCCAGGCGCTCGATCTAGTAATCGACTGATCCGGACTTTAAGCAGATAGCGGGCCTTAAGGTTGGTAAAGAGCTTAGTCGGTATCGACACAGAGTTCTCGTTCGCCTGCCAATACGCATTGCTCAGCTTGCGAGCCTGACTCTCGTCCCAAGATCCGCTAGCCAACCGGTAGCGTCGAAAGAGGGCAATGGCGCGAGCAAATCGCTGCGTAGCATCTGCGTGGCGTGCGGCTTTCCCATCGAAATCGACAACAAGAAGTAAGACTGAGCAGACAAAGGATACGAGTGATGCAAAGCCAAGGAGGAGTCTTGCGTTATCCACAGTGAGACCGAGCCGCTCGAAAAACGTGCCACTTGCGAACGTCATCGAAATGAAGACCGCCGATGCCGCGATGAGGATTCCTTTTCCGATGCGGGACCATCGCGCGTAACGGTCACGAAGTTGCGTATGCATTTCGAGAGTCTGGCGGAGTACGCGGAACTGACGCTGGAGTTCCTGAGGCGAAGGTGTCTGCCTCATTCTTCAGCGATCGCGTGGCGCCACTGTTCTGCGGTTGTAAGGGATCGGAGTTGTCTGGCGAGGGCGGCTAGGCTGGCTGCCACCGCCCTTCGTGTTGGACTGTCCGCGGGGCCGAGATCAGCGTCCACGAATCTGTTCTGGCCCGTAACATCAGCAACTGGTTCGAGGACGCGGCCCGACGCATTCTCCAGGACATGCAGGAGAAGTGCCTTAACGGTGCGAGGGCCATCGTAGTTTCGCGTGGTCTCCAAACTAAGCGCTTCTTGGTGATAGCCGCTGAGCCGTTGGTCTTCGGGTAGTCTCGTAAGAAGGGACTTGAGAACCTTTATCGTAGGAACGAGCCTGAAGTTGAGCCGCTCGTTGGCTGCGGTGAGGCGTGTGCGGAAGGCATAGGGATCCGTGATTCGCCAGCCAGTGCCGGTGCTGTTTGGAATCGCGAACTCATTGCCGGAGCGGACGGCAGGTAAGACCTGTATCTCCATGCCGTCCTGGTAGGTCACTGTGACAGAAAGCGTACCAATCCGCGTCGCGACAGCATCGGCCGCAGATAGCCTTTCAGATAGAAGATGCATGCACTCGTTGAGTATGTCGGTGGGAGCGTTCCCTTCCAGAGAGTCCCGATCGAAAACTAGGAGTGCGTCCACGTCACTTAAGCCGCTGACGGCAGTATGTTTGGCAACCGAACCGCCTAAAACAAAAGACTCAAATTGAACATCATCTCCGAGAGCCTCATCAATGGATCGAAGTCTGCGTCGGAGCTCTTCGGTGTCATGGTCATTAAAGTCGACCAGGAGATCCTGAAGAACCCGGTTTACGTCTGAATCGAGGCGCCGCGACCCTTCAGCTTGGCGAGTTGCCTCCATCGCGCGGCGCATAGCCTCAACGTCCTGTTGTGAGTATGAGCGACTGCGACCACCACCACCACCACCGCCCATCATATGGTCTCCACAGGTCGCCGGCTGCCTGTTGATCGGAGTTCAGGGATTTCTGCCACCATCGTACGGTATGCGGCTTCGAGCTCCTCGGCGTAGTAGTTGAACACCGAAAAATCAGAAGCGCGATTGTCAGCGAGACGCTTCATGCTGGTCGCGAGACTCTCGAGAACTACCAGATTCTCGCCGCTAGTCAGAGCGCGAGCGCGCATGGCGGAATCCGCTACGCGACCCTTAAGAACGGAGTTGGAGTCCCAGGCAATCGCAGCGCCGTGGTGGTAGGCGTAACGGAGCCACGATACGCCGTCGAAGATGCCGGCGCCCGCAATGAAATAGAGGGGAACCAACAATGGATCCAGGCCTCCCCAGAGATGTATCGGCACTTCCTGCATCTTGCAGTGGTCCATCGCAAGACGGAGTGACGCTAGGGTTCTGAGCTTTGTGAGGAGGTTAGCTCCCAATTCCTTCTCAGTGACGCCAACGATCGCGAACCCACGCATGGCCGAGAGCTCCGGACGCACGCGCTTCTCAATCTCTAGGAACGCTCCGGTGCCTGGTTTGATAAGGAAATTGCTCAGCGAACTAGGGTGGCGATGAAAGAGCGCTCGTGCCTTCGCGATTTGTTGGGTCACTGGACGGTAACGGGTGCCCCAGTCGAAATTAGCTATCACGCATGGAACAGTCTTTGGTAGATCGTCCAGTACGCGGAGGTACTCACTCAGGCCGAAGGGCCTCCGAGGTCGATATCGGTATTGCTTGGGTTCAGTCGCATCGAATTCTGGCGCTAATTCGTAGCCGCCGCTATCGATGAAGACAAGCTTCTTGCTGCCGAAGAAACGCTCGGGGCGATCGAGAAGACGGAAGTGCAGATCATAGGCACTAAGTAGAAGCGCATCCTCAATATACGGTCCGGTCAGTTCAAGAGAGAGGGAAGCATCGGAGAACTTTCGCTTCGAGGAGGATTTTACACTCTTTCGTTGTCTGGGCAGTTCACTCTTGTGGGGCCATGAGTCAGGCAGGTAGTAAGGGAAGCCCTTACTGGAAAAGGAGGGCACCAAGAGAGGCGTCTCGCATAGAGAGCCTAGGGGGTGCCTGAGGGTGATTCTACGGCCCAGCATTCAAGAGTAGGCGGGAGCGATCGACACAGGATAAGCAATTACCGCAAGGCGTACTTTCACCTAGTTCGCAACTGGACGTGAGCTGAAGAGGAAGACCACGTTCGACGAAGTATGCCCAGATCTGGGTCTTGGTCCAATGCAGGAATGGCGCACTTATCTGAACAGTCCCTCCAGAATAGAGATCGGCCAGATGTTGCATGAGGCGGATAAAACCTGGCGAGCAATCACGATACGATGTACCTGCGTGCACGCCGATACTGATAATTGACGTGTCAGGGTTGCTTTCTAGGAGAGCGACCGAGAGGAGAAACGCATTGCGTCCGAAAATGAGTCCGGCGGTTTTGCGTGTTGCGCCACGGACCTGAAGAAACCGAAGTGGCACTCCAAGGTACTTGGTCACGGCATCGGCGGCTTCGAACTCTCGCTGTGCCGGCGGTTGGCCGTAGTCGACAAAGAGGCCGACTACGGAGGGGCTCGCCGCTTCAACGTGGAAGCGGGCGACAGCGGTTGAATCGATCCCTCCGCTCATGAGGACGAGTGTGTTCCCCTGTGCCCTCAGCATGAGGGGCGCCAAGCTTCGTGGCGAAAGCGCAGCGTCCTACGCATAAGCGGCCGGATCTAGAATGACACATGTAGGTTCTAGGACGAAGTGCCTTCGAGAAGGCACAATTGAAGGCTAGCAGTGTTTCAACTGTTCACTGTTGGGACGTACGATACATGCAAGGTGAGCTACCGTTTCTCTGATCTCGCGCTCGGTCATTGCGGCCTCCTTCATGGGCCGGATTGATTCTTCGAGAAGACTAGTTCGAAGCTTCTCTCGTCCGATGGAGCTGCTCTTTGCGTCCCCGAGTCGCCAGCCGCGAATGTCCTGGCAAGGCAGGTGATATGTGGCCACCGCAACACCTACCGCTCCTGCCGGCCCCAACCCTTCGACCGTAGGCACCGGTCCATGTCCTCCCGGCCTCTGACCATCCAGTAGGCGAGCTTGTCCGTCGGGTCTCCGACCGCCGAGGCGATCCCGAGCTTGTTCTCACACTCAAACTTGTCCTGCTCAAAATCCTGGCTCGTAGCCCCTGGCTTTGTGTACAGAACTTTTCCGCATGCCGTGAGCAGAATCAAGGTGAGGCTAAAAGCAACAGAAGCTACCACGCGCTTACCCATCGTCGGCCCTCCCTTAATCGTTTATTCACTTGTGCATATCACTGTTCGCGACGCTGTGCCCTCGTGGATCTTTCACGACTACTCGGGGAGTCGCTCCGCCGGATGCGGCGCGATGCGGGTTTGACGCAGACTCAGATGGCCAGGAAGCTCGGGATCAGTCAGCCCACACTGAATCGGCTGGAGAGTGCGAACCAGAACACCACGCTTCGGACCCTGGGTCGCCTCTGCCAGGCGTTGAAGTGTGAAGTTGGCGAGCTCTTCAGTTCGCGGTCGAGCCGTCAACGAAGACAGCGGACACGTATGAGGTGAGTTGGGCATCCCAAGCCTGAACTTACCCCAAATCAGGGCCCTCAGTGGTAGCAGAGTGGTAGCAGTGCCCTGTAAATACTTAAGTTATTGGTGCTAAATATGACACCCCTAATGTTGAATCAGAGGGTACAGGGAGGGGGTACCCAAGACATGGCCTGGGGCATGAAGTTGTCTCCTGAGGCTTCAGGTGGGCATGTTGGAAGTGAAGTGGTGGCTCCCCAAGTTTGTCCTCCCGCGTCTCCTGTCACCTGCTGCCCCTCGATGGTCGTCGCACGCGAACCAATTGCGCAGCGTGAGAACCTCGGCTAGCGTCGTGCTAATCCGGGTCCCTAATTGACAACTGGCCGTCCCCGAGTTACCCAACGGGGCCAAGAATTTAGGAGAGCGCCACGTGCAAGTTACATCAACGAGCTTCACCATCGCCGAGTATTGCTCGCAGATGGAACGGAAGGAGATCATCGTCAACCGGGAGTATCAGCGCTCCCCAAAAATCTGGCCGCCTGCTGCGCGCTCCTACCTGATCGATACGATATTGCTCGGCTTTCCAATTCCCAAGCTATCGCTGTATCAAAGGACCGATCTGAAGACACGCAAGACGATCAAGGAGATTGTCGACGGGCAGCAGCGGAGCCAAGCCCTCTTCGACTTTTATTCGGGCGCTCTCCGCATCTCCGGCAAGAGCGCATATTCCGGTCGCGTCTACTCACAACTCGACGAGCCAGATCAGCAGCGCTTTCTCGCCTATGCTCTCAGCGTTGACATCTTCGTTGGTGCGACGCCTGAGGAGATCCGCCAAGTTTTTCGTCGCATGAATTCCTATACGGTGCCATTAAATCCGCAGGAAAAGCGCCACGCAACCCATCAGGGCGCCTTCAAGTGGTTCATCGTCGAGGCTGCGGAGAAATATGCCCAACTGCTCAAGGACATCGGCGTATTCACGGAGGCACAACTCAGCAGGATGGCAGACGCATCACTTCTCACCGAGATTGTTCTTGCCATGGTAGAGGGTATTCAGAGCGCCTCGGAAGCTAAACTAGACAATCTCTATGCGTCGCGGAGCGCGGCGTTCAGTGAAGCCGACGAGATTGGCCCTCGCCTTCAGCAAGCCTTTGACGACGTTCTCAATTGGGCGCCACTCCACAATAGTCCCTTGATGCGATCGTACAATTTCTATACGCTGATCCTGGCCGCGTCGCACACGGGCCAGCCAATTTCGGTACTCAAACCGCTTTTCCCCCTCGATCATTCGTCCCGTGGTGACACCGGCGTTGTTCTCAGCAATCTGACAGCGCTGGCTGAAGCTCTCGAACAGCCATCGGAGAGATTCTGGGAGTTCGTGGAGGCCACAGAGAAAGCTACCAACCGCATCCAACAGCGTCAGACGAGATTCAGGTGGTTGTGTCGAGCGTTACAGCCTCAGCTCCTTGAATGACACCCAGGCGCAGACTGGCGGCACTTCGCCAGGCTGCAAGTCGACGTCTCCGGGCCCTGCGCGAGGTAGTCGATGGAATCCTCCATGGGGATCCCATTCGGTCTACCGAGATTCGCGTCTCCTATGCAACTTTAGAGGCTTTGAACACGTGGCGAAACTTTGTCCGTGCCTACTACCTTTCTTATGCGGTGGACGCCAAGAGCGAAAACGGCGCGACGCTTACTTTCGAGCACCCATTGACAATGCCGCAGGCGCTGGCCATAGCAGTCCATTCAGGGCGCCCAACCGCAGTACGAAGGGCCGATGGGACGTGGGACAGGCGCGACGAACCAGCGTGGCATGACCCGAATACACTACTCACGCTTTGCAGAAACTTGGGCGCCTCGAACCTCCCACATGTTGAAGCTGCTCTATCTAGTCAGAGTCGTGTGTTCTCTGATCTCCCGGTCTTTAGAAACTACTTCGCACATCGAAATCAACAAACTAAACGGGCGGCTGTCGCGCTGGCCCCCCTTAATTCGGTACCAGCAAGTCCTCGCCCAACTGGAGTGCTGTTGGCGATCCCTGCGCAACGCTATCAATCGCTGCTCCTGGAATGGCTTGACGATCTGGCTCTAACCATCGAGTACCTATGTTTCTGACTACCAATGATGTGCGGAGCCAGCGTCAGAATCTGGTGCGAGCGGTTAGTCAAGGATGAACGGGTGTTTAGGTGAGGGCCAGCGAACTATGGCAGTCTGCCGAGTTCCGTTCTAGGATCTCGTCGGTGACCTGATATGAGCTGGATTCGGGACTTTTCAGGACAAGAGGGCCACGTGGCGCCCACCAGGAGCATCGAGGATGCTCCTGAGCCGATGCGTCAGGAGTTGATCGATTTGGTTTTTGCACTGGCGGAGCAAAATCCCAGAGGTATCACCGAGGAACGGATGCACCGCATCATTTCTCAAAGCCTCGGTGTTCTACCCTCGGGCCAACCCTATGGTGGCTACAGGCGCGCCGCCGGGCGGGAGATGGGCCGGGCGGAGTGGACGAGGGTTTACGATTTGGTCTGTCGGCTGTGGCCTGAGTTCAAGCACGCCGACCTCACGGGGCCCTTTCGCGAAGGCGTGAATCGAATATTTGCGGCCTATGGGGTAGCGTGGGATCTTGGAGAGGATGGCCACGTGCAGCGTGTGTTACCGCCAGCAGCATTAGCCCAAGTACATGCCGCCCTTGCCGAGTTGAGGGATGTTCGCTACGCGCCGGCCCTCGAACTGTTCAACGCAGCAAAAGACGCATACGACGATCGGCCGCGGCGGGACAGGGATTCTTGTGCCAACATCTTCGATGCTATGGAGTCTGTAGCAAAGGCGAAGTATCAGTTTCCTAACGCCACGTTTGGGCAGGCTGTAGCGCGTCTACGGAGCCAAGGAGGAATGAACGATCAAATCCTCGGTGTTCTTGAATCAATCAATACATTGAGGAATAAGAACTTTGGTCACGGCATGGCGGACCCCTTCAATTTGACCCCGGCGGCAGTGGACTTCACTTATTTGACATGCATCGGCGGAATTCTTCTGTTAGCTCGAACTCCCTAGAAGCGAGGAATCGTGCGCGACGGTCCGGGGCAGCTCTCTTAAACGTGAGTCGAACGGCAGAGCCATGAACATCTATCAAGCCCTGAACACCACCATCTTTGGCGGGACGGTGTTGGCCTTGGCGGCCGGTCTCTTGAAGATTGCTATTCCAGTGCACGAGCGACCTCTCACACTGTGGCTCTTCATCGCCTTCTTCGGCCTTCTGCGTTGCAAGATCTTCCTCGACGATCACAAGTATTTTGGCGCGACCGAGACCAGGAACCCTCACTTCAAAGTGGGATTCCTTGTTGGCGTGGCTTCTTGGTTTTTTTGGGTTCTCGGGGGATATTCTGTATCCGCACTCAATGAAGCATACTTCCTGGTCGGTGTGGCGATCAGCATTTCAACACTCTGGATCATTGTGGTCGCTCTGAGACGAGGCGCGTACCGAGAACAGTATTTTTGGATAGCCTCGAACGCGGCGTTTGTCGTGTTGCTTTGGGCGGTCTATCGCCGGGATAAGCCGGAAGGCGACTTGTGGACATGGGTTTCTCTCGGGGTAGCGATATCCTGGGTGGTCGTTGATATCGTCGCGAGTAAGAGCATCCCTGATCTGGAGAGATAGGGATCTGCCTCGGGTCGCTGATAGTGAAAGGATTGGAGGTTCTGCGGCGCCGAGTACCTCGACACCTTCGGTGTCCATCGCATGGAGGAGCAGCACGTAGGGCAGCCGCGAGTTGGGGAAAGGGGGGAGGGGATTTAGGGGAGGGGGAATTGGGGTAAGGCCATTGTGAACGGTGCTACGAATCACCTACGGCCATGCTCATTCGCGCCTTGCCTCCGGTATCGTTGCGCGGATGGTGGCCTTCAACTGCTTCATCGCTGCTTCGACGTCGCGCTCCGTCCAGAGGACATGAAGATGGTGGTTCGTATCAAAATGGCTGTCTTCGTGAAAGCGCGACGCCTCACATGTGAAGATGACCGGCTTCCCCAGGCCTTCGGCGTACCCTGCTTCCCAATACGCGCCGGCGTTCTTATTTGTCAGGTCGACGATTAGGAAACGTGAGGATTGAATCTCGACGCGTAGTTGATCATCGAGCAAGCCGGCTCGCGGGTCGTCATCGAGCCGCCGCAGGACAAATCCGGTTTCTGCGACCGCTGGGCGGAAATGGTCCTTCACGAGTCGATCAAGCGTGCGGTCTCCGTACTGCATGGCCATGAACGCCTTATGACCAGTCGGTGTGCCACGCCGCAGCTGTTCGAATCGCTCCCATCCTGCAAACGAAAGAGTAATCGAGTTGAGATCACCATCAAGCAGTCCCGACCTGAGCAAGCCGGCCACGACAAAGGTAAAGCCCTCCGCCGACTGCGCTCCAATGGTCTCTCGGAGAGAGGGAGACATAGGAGTGAGGGGTAGACGCTCACCTGGCCCTGCCAGATGGTCTCCGAGCCACCTGACAAGATTGTCAGCTTGTTCCTGAGGTGCTGGAAGATAGTCAGTCGCGATGAGACTTTTGCAGTCCGAGTCGTCGAAGACAATAGTGTCTGGGCCCGCTCGTGGCATTCTACGAATTGCGTAGCTCAAGACGGCCTTCTTGCGGGCCGTTGTGAGCAATTCAGGAAGCGTCGCCTCGACCGAACGGGTGAGGCCAAAAATGCCGCAGCGAGGGCAGTCGAAGTACAGTTTGATCAAGTGATTCGCCGGTGGACGATTGAGTCGCTCTGCGCAAACGGGGCAACGGTCAGGCTTCTGGGAACTCACTATGACGGAAGTCTAGTTGACCGGGATAGTGTGAGCCAGCTTCTCCTATCTTCCGCGTAATCTCCGCGGTGCATTTGCTACCACTCTGCTACCACTCCCTCCGACATCAAGCAGGTGTAGGAGCACCATCCCTTAGTCGGGATCCCTTTCGTCATGCTGTGTTGTGTCTTCTTGGGTGTCCAGTGTTTCGGCCTGGTTGCTACTTTTAATCAGGGGGTCCCGGGTTCGATCCCCGGACGGCTCACCAAGTTCCTCAGGTACTCCCGCGTCGAGACAATCTTGATGTTGCCAGTTGGTGCTCATCACGGTGCTACTCGCCTCGGCCGCGTTCACGCGATCTGTTGTCGACTGACGGGTCGCTAGGCGCTCGCTTCGCTCCATTCGTGGATTGCTGGAAGCTGGTGCTTCGCAGCGCCATTTTCCGGAAACCTGCGGCTTGACTGCTCGCTCTCTTCTGGTGCGGCGAGCGTAAACCGCGTAATCTTGGCGCGCCGATGATCAAGCGCCGTGATCTGCTCATCGTGTCGATCGATCGCCAGGACATCTACGATCTGCTCAAGGAGAACCTCGGCGCCCGCTTCGAGGTGATCTTCGACCGTCGCCGCGGCGAGCGCCGCTCGCAGCCGAGCAAGACGAGAAAGAACCGCCGCCGTCGCGAACGGCGCTCCACTGACGAGAGCTATCTCCTGAAAACCGTCGGTGTGATCCGCGTTCCGTATAGAGGCGCGTGGTCGCACGCCTAGCGCCTCACCAGCGCCCAGCCAAACGCCTGAAGATCCCCCCTGATGTCACGTTGGCGTCGGTCCCTGCGGCGCTGCTCCACAACAACACTCTTCCGACGCTCGCGCCGCTCCGCGGTGCGACGATCGAAGATCACGTCCACGCTCTCGCCACTGAAGACATGCTTGAGGTACTGGTGGCGCGCCGGCTCTGTGCGCGAGACGACGAGGAGCAGCAAGACCCAATTCCCTCCGCGCGACTTACGAACATGATGCCGGCGTGTGACTGCGCCGAGATCGACGATCGCCGCCTTAACCCCGAGCCACGCACCACAAAAGAGTGACCTTTGCACTTAGAGTGTGGCCCTCTACCTTCTTTCCGGAAATACGGGAAACCATGGAGGCGGGCTCAGGAAAAGACCTGATGAAACCGGAGTCATTCAATCACTTGATCCGCCCGCAGCAGCAGCGACTGCGGGATCGTAATGCCGAGCGCTTTCGCGGTCTTGAGGTTGATGACCAGCTCGACCTTGGTGGGCTGCTCCACGGGAAGGTCGCCGGGTTTGGCGCCCTTGAGAATCTTGTCAACGTAGGTGGCGGCGCGCCGGTTCGCATCCGCAAAGCTCGGCCCGTAGGCCATGAGACCTCCCGCATCCACGTACGGCCTCACGTGGAACATCGCCGGCAGCCGGTTCTTTTCCGCCAGGCCCGCGATCCGTCTACGTTCGCTGGCGAACATGGTGTCCGGCAGGATGAACAGTGCGTCGGCGTGTGCCCTTCTCATGGCAGCGAAGGCAGCCTCGAGCTCCTGAGGAACTCTCACCTCGTGGGCTTCCAGCCGCATCCCGAGCGATCGGGCCGCAGACTGCGTCTCCGCCAACTGCTCTCTTGACGAAGCATTGGCGGGATTCACGAGGACGGCCACATGGGACACCTTGGGCAAAGCCTCCCTCAGCAGTTGCAGCCGCTTGCCGGTCAGTTCCGCGGAAATCATGGTCAGCCCGGTAAGATTTCGACCCGGCCGGGCGAGGCTGGCGACGAGCCCTGTCTGAACGGGATCGGCGAACGTCACGAAGACGACCGGGACCGTCTGGACTGAATCCCTCGCAACCTGCGCCGCCGGGGATCCTGGCGCAAAAATTACGTCGACCTTGAGACGGACAAGCTCGGCTGCGAGGCGGGGAAGTTCCTCGTAGCTCTTCGCATGCCGCCGCTCGATCACGATGTTCTGCCCTTCGACATAGCCGAGGTCCCGGAGCCCCTGCCCGAATGCTTCGGGAGAGCCCGCCGATGAGCTCGATAAGATGCCTATCCGAGGAATTTTCGCCGGCTGCTGTGGCTCGGCGGCGAGCGGCGCCGCCAGTGTCCCAAGCGTCAGCCCACAAAGGAAGGTGCGCCGGTTCATACCTCGCGGTGCCGGAAGATCCAGTCCTGGCGATAGAGATACCCGGCGCCGATTGTCGGCGGGAGCGTTGCCGTGTACACGCGCACCCCGGCGACGCCGTACGCCTTCGTGATGCGGCTCACTCGCCGCAGCGGAACCAGTCGAACGCCTCGACGCTGACGCGGTAGGCCACCGCGCGGTCGGGCACGCGGACGTCGAAGTACAGGCGGTCGCCCGAGGCCAGCGGACCGACGAGCGTGGTGCGCGTCGTGCCGACGACGGCACCGTCCGCCGCCAGTCGGTCCACGCGCATGTGGAGGTTGGTCGTCGTCTTGAGGCTCTCGTTCTTCACGTATCCGGTCACGCGCGGCTGTCGTCCGGCCGGCTCCTCGGCCTGCCACTGGATGTCCCATGCGGCGGCGGGGGCCGCCACGCCGAGGATCGCCGCGAGAACGAGCGCGCACATCGGTCGACGCAGCCTCATTTCTTCTCTCCACTTCCCGTCGCCTGGAGCGTGACCGTGTCACCTACGACGACGAAGACGACCTCGCCGTTCGACGCCTTGTAGGTCCACTGCTCGACCGGGCCGAGCTTGGAGATATCGTCGGGCTTGCCGAGCGTCCGCTCGAGGTCGGCGCGGGTCTTCGCCTCGCGGGCCTTGCCGACGATGTCCTCCTTCGAGCGGCTGCAGCCGGCGAGGAGGAGCAGGGCGAGCGTCGCGACGAGGAGGCGCCGGACCATCGCGGCCATTCTACCGCCCCTCGGGTATACTGCGCTCAGCGACCCCGTCGTCTAGCCTGGCCAAGGACGCGACCCTTTCAAGGTCGAGATCGCGGGTTCGAATCCCGCCGGGGTCACCACTCAACTACTTCTGCACCCTGATCTGCCCGACGGCGATCGCGGTCATCCGCAGGTTGCCGACAAAGCTCGCTGCGATGGTGCCCTCCGCCGACTTCGACGCGTGCGAGCAGAACAGTTGCGCCTCGCCCGACTCGGTGAAGACGTGTGCCAGTTGCAGCGTCATCGGCATGTCGGCCTCCCCCAGGATGAATCCGACGGGCGACGGGATAAGGCCACGGGCCAGAGTGTCGTCGCTATCGCCGCCGGCGACGAGACCGCAGTGCACGTGAAGCGCCGTCGGCGTCCCGTCGCCCGCGTCGCTCGCAGTCGCGTCGAGCTTCGCCGTCACCACGTAGCTACCGGGAGGGAGCGTGAGGTGTGAGACCAGGACGAAGTGCCCAAAGCCGACCGACTGGAAGTCTGGTCGCGCTGTCGTGAACACGTCGCCGACCGCGGGGCTGAGGAGCGAGCCGACGGTCGCGTTCCAGCTGACCGCGGTGTCGCCACCGCACAGGCTCGAATCCCCCACGACGCGCAGCTGCGAGTTGCCCTGGTGAATGCAGGCGGTGATGGGCTGCACGCCCGGATTCACGTCCGCGGTCCCCATCGTCGCGGGGATCTCCGCGCCCGTCACAACGGTGACCGTGCCGAGTAGGATTGCCGCCACGAGGGTCCGTCGCAGAGTCTTGAGTCTAAGCATGTCCGCCTCCTTGCTCGCTCGCTCGTCCCCGAGTGACGCGAGCTTAGCGCACAGGCGGCGCGGCGGACCAAAAAGGTTGACGAGGTCGCCGCCCATAATTCCTCGGAGCCATGGGACAATCAAGGTCCAATCGGCGAACGTCAGGGTCACCAATCCCATCGCCTGGGAGATGAGCCACCATGGAATTCGGCGCGGCGATCTTCTTCACGGACTATTCGATGGGCCCCATCGAGCTGGGGCAGGCGTTGGAGGCGCGCGGGTTCGGCTCGCTCTGGGCGCCGGAGCACTCGCACATCCCGCTGTCCCGACGATCGCCGTTTCCGCAGGGAGGCGACCTACCGAAGAAGTACTACGACGTGATGGATCCCTTCGTCACGCTGTCGGCGGCCGCGGCGGCGACGACCCGGCTCAAGGTCGCGACCGGCATCTGCCTCGTCGTCCAGCGCGACCCGATCCAGACGGCGAAGCAGGTTGCGAGCCTGGATCAGATCTCGGGCGGGCGGTTTCTCTTCGGCATCGGCGCCGGCTGGAACGCCGAAGAGATGGCCGACCACGGTACTCCGTTCAAGTCGCGGTTCAAGGTGATGCGCGAGCGCGTCGAGGCGATGAAGACGATCTGGACCAGGTCCAAGCCCGAGTACAAGGGTGACTTCGTCGAGTTCGCACCGATGATGACCTGGCCGAAGCCGGTGCAGAAGCCGCACCCGCCGGTGATCGTGGGCGGCGCCTTCCCGTACGGCGCGCGCCGGGCGCTCGCCTACGGCGACGGCTGGGTGCCGCACGCGCGCCGGCCGGAGTACGGCGACGTGCTCGGCCTCTTGCCCGAGTTCCGCAAGATGGCCGTCGAGGCCGGGCGCGCGGACCTGCCGATCACGGTCTTCGGCGTGGCGGAGGATCTCGACCTCATCGCGCGCTATCGCGACGCAGGCGTCGCCCGCCTCGTCTTCAACCTGAACCCGGCGAAGGCCGACGAGGTGCTGCCGGTCCTCGACCGCTGCGCGACGCTGATGCGACAGGCGGCCTGACGGATAGGCTAGTATTCCGGTCGTGAGCACGACGCGTCCCTTCACGGGCAAGGAGTTTCTCGAGAGCCTGCGCGACGGGCGCGAGATCTGGATCTACGGGCAGCGCGTCCCCGACGTCACCTCGCACCCGGCCTTCCGCAACCCCGCCCGCATGCTGGCCCGTCTCTACGACGCGCTGCACGATCCCTCCCAGCGCGACGCGCTCACGTGCCCGACCGACACCGGCTCCGGCGGCTACACGCATCGCTACTTCAGGGCGCCGGCGAACGCCGACGACCTCGTCGCCTCGCGCGACGCGATCGCGGCCTGGGCGCGGCTCACCTACGGCTGGATGGGCCGCTCGCCGGACTACAAGGCCGCCTTCCTCGCGACCCTCGGCGCCAACGCCGACTTCTACGCGCCGTACCAGGACAACGCCCGGCGCTGGTACCGCGCCGCGCAAGAGCGCGTGCTCTTCATGAACCACGCGCTCGTGCAGCCGCCGGTCGACCGTCACCGGCCGCCGGACGAGGTGAGGGACGTCTACGTACACGTGGAGAAGGAGAACGACGCCGGCCTGATC
>Ga0137381_10000379_pt1 | contig 27502 bp, 28 predicted proteins | sample SagtaG_16_FD_104808 | JGI IMG/M metagenome (GOLD analysis project Ga0137381, IMG submission 104808) | Vadose zone soil microbial communities from Sagehorn Ranch, Mendocino, California, USA - Sage2_L_115_16 metaG | ecosystem: Environmental > Terrestrial > Soil > Vadose zone | place: USA... | reverse complement strand
CGACGACCGGCGCCACCGGCGCCGGCACGCTCGCCTGGGGCGCGAAGCTTCCGTCCTCCATCCCAAGCCAGACGCGCAGCCCGGTGTTGCCGATCTCCAGGAGATCGGTCCGTCCGTCGCTGTTGAAGTCCCCGGCGTTCGAGGCCCCGGCGCAGCAGCCAGGGATCCCCGGGGCCTCCACGAAGGTGCCGTCTCCACGGCTCAGCAGACTCTCCCCGCCGCCATCCACGATGAGAATGTCCTCCAGGCCGTCGTGGTTCAGATCGGCCAGCAGGGGAAGCCTTCCCGGCGTGTCGTATGTCGGACCAAGCGCGAAGGTCCCGTCACCGATGCCGAGGAGGATCGCCAGGTGTCCGCCTAGATCGAAGAACGAGGCGTAGGAGACAGCCAAGTCGGCATGGCCATCGCGATTGAAGTCGGCCACGATGGGCAGGATCGGACGCACGCCGACGGGCTGGCTCCGGCCGGCGAACGTCCCGTCGCCGTTGCTCAGCAGGATCGTCAGGTTGCGCTCGGTGAAGGCGCCGTTGGCGACCACTAGGTCGTCCCTGCCGTCGCCATTGAAATCTCCCGCCTCCAGGAGACCGGGGCCCGGGCCCGCCTCGGAGCGTCCGGCAAAGCGGAACCCTCCATGTTGATCGTTGAACGCCACCGCCACGTCGTCGAGATAGTTGGAAGAGTGATTCAGGCCGGCCACGTCCGGGTAGCCATCGCCGTTGAAGTCTCCGACAGCCACGGACGTCAAAGTCGCCAGGAAATAGCTGAGCGGTAGTCTGATCTGCGGTCCAAATGAAAGATCGCCGCGACCCATGAACACGGAGACGTCATCGGTGTCCGGCGTGGCCACGGCGAGATCCGGCACTCCGTCCAGGTCGAAATCCGCCACCCGAAGCCCCCCATCGGATGGGTCGGCCAGGAACTGGGGATTGGGGAACTGCGGCCCTGCCAGGACCCGTTCTGGCGACAGCGGGAGGAGGGTCGCGAGGCTGATGATCAGAATCCAACTGCGGGCTGATGGGATGGTCATAGAGACTCTCCATGCGGTCGACGGCGAAGCCTCGGGAACGCTGGGGGGAATATACGCCGGCCCCGTCCCTCCGACAACGCCTCGTACAGTACCCCTGGTCGGAGACTCCCCGGGTCGGAGACGGGTCGTTCCCGTGGAGCGATTGCGGGTTCCGCCCGATTGTTCCGGCCCGATACCTCCCGTACGTTCCCGCGCGAAGGTCGCGTGCCGCTCCATGGCGGCGAAAAGATAAGGAGCCGGGCGATGAGCAGAAGAGTCCGGTGTGTGATCTTTCCGGCCATCCTGGTCGCACTCATTGTGGTGGCGGGAGTTCGTGTGGCTTCTGTCGCCAGGCCTCCTGCCGGCGGACCCGCTTCTCTGCCGCCCACTGTGCGGGCGCTCGACAGGCTGCCTCTGGCGTTTGAAGCCAACCAGGGCCAGACCGATCCGCGTGTCCGCTTCCTGGCGCGTGGTCGCGGTTTTTCTCTCTTCCTCGCCGAGGATGAGTCGATCCTCGTCCTCCAGGAACCTGCGCGGGGCGACCGGCATGCGCCGCCGACCCGTGGACCGCGCGAGCGGGAGGAGCGCAGTGACCGCATCGTGCGGATGCGGCTTCTCGGGGGCGACCCGAGACCGGCCTTGGTCGGTTTCGACACGCTGTCCGGGCGCAGCAACTACTTCGTGGGGAACGACCCGCGCCGGTGGCGGACCGGCATCGCGCAGTACGCGCGTGTGAAATACGCGAACCCCTATCCGGGGATCGACCTGCAGTTCCACGGGAGCCAGGGCCTGCTCGAGTACGACCTGGTCGTGGCCCCCGGTGCGGACCCCGCAACAGTGCGGATCGGGTTCGAGGGGACCGGGAAGGTGAGGCTCGACCCGCGCGGAGATTTGATACTTCCCGTCGGCCAGGGCGAGATCGTGCAGCGCGCACCCGTCGTCTACCAGGACATCGACGGCCGCCGGAGCGTGATTCCGGGGAAGTACGTCCTGCACGGGCCCGCCGTCGTGGGCCTGGCCGTCGACCGGCGCCTCTACGATCCCTCGTGTTCCCTCGTGATCGATCCGGTCCTCGTCTACTCCACGTACCTGGGAGGAAGCGGCTATGAGACCGGCAACGCGGTCGCAGTCGACGCCGCGGGGAACGCCTACGTGACGGGGCAGACGAGTTCGGCGACCTTCCCGGCGGGAGGCCCCACGCAGCCCGCCTTCAGGGACAGCCCGGACGTCTACGTGGCCAAACTTGATGTCTCGGGCACGCGGCTTGTCTACACCACCTTCCTGGGAGGCGGCAGCTCGGAGGAGGGCTACGGCGTCGCCGTCGACTCCTTCGGTGCCGCCTACGTGACGGGGGAGACCTGGTCGACCAATTTCCCGACGGTGCATCCGTTCCAGCCGGTGCCGCGCGGAGGCACCGAAGCCTTCGTGGCCAAGTTGGACCCGACCGGATCGTCCCTGCAGTATTCCTCCTATCTGGGTGGCAGCAGCCGGGACCAGGCCCGGGGCATCGCGGTGGACGCCGCCGGAAATGCCTACCTGACCGGGCTGACCTACTCCGCCGACTTCCCGACGGCGCAGTCCCTGCAGCCGGCAAGGGGCGGCACCCAGTACGACGAGGACGGGTTCGTCACGAAGGTCGACCCGTCCGGCGGCACGCTTCTTTATTCGACCTACCTCGGCGGCACAAGCACGGACGAGAGCCACGGCATCGCGGTCGACGCCGCCGGCCACGCCTGCGTGACGGGGTTCACATCATCGATGGACTTCCCGACCGTGAATCCGCTCGAACAGAACCACCCGGGAGGCGATGCCTTCGTGGCCAAGCTGGAACCGGACGGCTCCGTATTTCTCTATTCGACCTGGTTCGGTGGCACTTCCTTCGAGACCGGCGAAGGGATCGCGCAGGACGGGGACGGCAGCTGTTACGTGACGGGCTGGACGACCTCGATAGATTTCCCGACCTCCAACCCGATGCAGGCTCACAGCCGGGATTCAGCGGGAGTGTACAAGAGCACGGACGGAGGGATGAGCTGGAGCAGCAACGGACCCGACAGCACGGGCGTGATCGCGCTGGCGGTCGACCGCGCCAGCCCGTCCACGATCTACGCCGTCACCCAGAGGCAATACGCCACGGTGCTGTTCAAGAGCACGGACGGCGGTGGGAGCTGGATGGCGACCGGCTCGGGCCTGCCTTCCGTCCCGGTCACCTCCCTCGCGATCGATCCCCAGAATTCGCAGATCCTGTATGCCGCGTCACGGGGCAGCGGTCTGTTCAAGAGCACCGATGGCGGCGCGACCTGGACGGCGCCTGACCCGTCCAAGCCGAACGCGTTCGTCTGGGTCGTGGCGACGTCCCTCAATCCCACGCCCCCGGTGAATCTGTATGCCGGCATTCCCGCGGCGATCGCCACGAGCCAGGACGGCGGGGCCAGCTGGATCAATGCGCCCGTGGTCGATCGTTCGCCCTTCTCCATCGCGGCCGATCCTCTGAACCCGCTGATCGCCTATGCCGGAACAACGCGCAACTCGCCCTCCGGTGGAGGCGTCTACAAGACGAGCGACGGGGGAGCGACCTGGGGTTCCACCGCCGGCCCCCCGATCAGCGGGCCGCCGCTGGACGTGGTCGCGCTGGCCGTCGATCCGATGAACACCTCGACGATTTATGCGGGGACCGGGGGCAGTACGCCCTCCGGTGTCTACAAGTCGATCACCGGCGGAGGCGGCTGGGTGGCCGTGAACAACGGACTCGGCTACCAGGATGTCCGGGCCCTGGCGATCGACCCGTTCCATGCGGGGGTTTTGTATGCCGCCACTTCCATGAGCGGAGTCTTCAAGACGATGGACGGCGCTGCGCACTGGTCCGCCGTGAACCACGGGCTCCCGGGCCAAATCATCGCATCGCTGGCGATCGACCCTCGCGACCCCTCCACGCTCTACGCCGGGACCGTCAACCCCGGCAGCTCGAACCCACGCGAGGCGTTCGTCACCAAGCTCGACCCGACCGGCTCCGATCTCGTCTACTCGACGTACCTCGGCGGCTCCTCCACCGACTGGGGTCGTGGAATCGCCGTGGACAGCCAGGGCTCCGCCTGGGTGACGGGGTCGACCAATTCGGCCGACTTCCCGACCTCCCACGCAATTCAGCCGAATTTCAGCGGCGGGAGCCCGGACCCGACCGACGGTTTCATCGCCAGGCTCGACCCCGCGGGCTCGAGCCTGGTTTACTCCAGCTATCTGGGCGGCAACGGCTCCGACACCGGGAGCGGCGTCGCCGTGGACTCCTCCGGATCGGTGACGGTGGTCGGGACCACCAACTCGCCCAACTTGCCGGCGGTGAGATCCTGGCAGCCGGTCATGGGAGGGAGCTACGACGCGTTCGTGACACGGATCGCGGACGACGCTCCGTCGCCCCAGCCCGGTCCGTACCCTGGCGACGGACGAGTCGAGGAAAGCGACCCGAGCGTGCGTTCGAGCGGGACCTGGTATACGAACGGCTCGACGGTGCACAGCGGTGGCTCGGCGATCTTCGCGTCGGGACGCTACTCGCGGGTGGCCCTGAATTTCAACGGCACTGGCGTGAGTTGGATCGGGAATAGCGACGAGTGGTCGGGGATCGCAAGCGTCTACCTGGATGGCCTGCAGGCGGGGACGGTGGATACGTACGCCTCGCCGGCACGATACCAGGCGGTGCTGTTCACGGCCGAGGGGCTGGCCGACGGCGCGCACACCCTCGTCGTGGAGGTGACCGGGACCCACGGCGCGCAGTCGACGGAGTCCTGGGTCTGGGTCGACGCGTTCGACGTGATCGGCACCGAGCCGCAGCCCACTCCGACCCCGACACCCACGCCATCACCAACTCCCGCGCCAAGTGCGGGCCGAATCGAGGACAGCGACGCCGCCTTGACCTACGGCGGCGACTGGTACACGAACGCCTCGGCCGGACACAGCGGCGGCACTGCCGCGCTCTCGCCCGACCCTGACGCCACTGTGAGGCTGACGTTCGACGGCACGGGGATTCGCTGGATCGGCTGCCGCGACGAGTGGTCGGGCATCGCTTCGGTTCTGCTCGATGGCGCGCCGAGGGAGACGGTGGACACCTACGCCTCGCCGGGGCAGTGCCAGGCGGTCCTGTTCTCGGCCGAGGGTCTGACTCCCGGCACACATACGCTGGTCGTCGAGGTGACCGGTCTGAAAAACCAGGCCTCGGGCGGTCCGTGGATCTGGATCGACGCCTTCGATGTACTGAATGACAGCGTTCAGTCGTCCGGATCCCCCTGATCGGCCCGATCGACCAGGGCCGTTGCGCAGGCGTATACTCCCTTCGATTGTGCTGCTGGATCGGAGGAGTCCATGGCGACGATGCGCGCGGTACTGGTGTCCAGGCCCGGCGGGCCGCTCGAGATGGTGGAGAGACCGATCCCGGAGCCGGGGGCCGGAACGCTACGGATCAAGGTGCGCGCCTGCGGCATCTGCCACAGCGATGCGCTCACCAAGGAGGGCGGCTGGCCGGGGATGCGGTATCCCCGCGTGCCGGGACACGAGGTGGCGGGGACGATCGACGCGGTCGGCCCCGGCGTGGTCGGATGGGAGGAGGGACAGCCGGCCGGCGTGGGGTGGAACGGCGGGTACGACGGACGCTGCGACCACTGCCGGCGCGGAGACTTCTTCGCGTGTGTGACCGGTCAGGTGACCGGCATCACCTACGACGGTGGTTACGCTGAGTACCTGATCGCCCCCGCCAGCGCCGTGGCGCGGATGCCGGCGGGTCTCGATCCCATCGAGGCGGCGCCGCTGATGTGCGCCGGCCTGACGACCTTCAACGCGCTGCGCAACAGCGGTGCGCGGCCGGGGGACGTCGTGGCCGTGCTCGGCCTCGGCGGGCTGGGCCATCTCGCGGTGCAGTATGCCGCCAGGATGGGCTTCCACACGATCGGCATCGCGCGCGGCAAGGACAAGGAGCCGCACGCCCGCCGGCTCGGGGCGGCGGGGTACATCGACAGCCAGGCCCAGGATCCGGCGGCGGAGCTCCAGAAGCTCGGCGGTGCCGCGGTCATCCTGGCGACGGCGACCAGCGGCGAGGCGATCGGCGCCGTGCAGGGCGGGCTGGCGATCAACGGCACGCTCATGATCGTCGGGGCGGCCCCCTCGCTGCAAGTCTCCCCTGTCCTGCTTCTCTCCGGACGGCGCTCGATCAAGGGGTGGTACTCGGGGACGTCGATCGACACGCAGGAGACGCTCGTCTTCAGCGCGCGCACCGGGGTGCGGTCGATGAACGAGACCTTCCCGTTCGAGCGCGCCTCCGAGGCCTACGAGCGCATGATGAGCGGCAAGGCGCGTTTTCGCGTGGTCCTGACCATCGGGCGGTAGGCCCGACCATCCCATTTTCAAACGCAACTGTTCGACTTCGGACACTCCTGCCCACGATCCAGCCGCGCGTTCGGCGCAATTCACGGCCCAATCCCTGGCTTCGGCACGAATCGAGGATTGGCACGATTCGTGAAGGGGAGGTCGAGCGTGGAGCCGGGTCCGTTCATGTAAGGAGGGCCACCGCATGAGACTGATAGACGAACTCACGATGGAGATTCAGGTGGGGGCCGATCCGGCGAGCTCTTCCGTCGAGCTGAAGATTGCCGGGACGGCGGAGGACGACGTCCGTATAGTCCATCTGAGCCGCGAAGAGGCGCGCCGGCTCGCCGCACTCATCCTGTTGCAGGCCGCGCGGTTGGATCAGGCTCAATCGGGCTGGCGCTCGCCTCATTCCAACTTTGAACGTCGGAGCGCCTAGGAACTCGCGCTCACACACCCTCTCAGCCTTTGCGCGCCTCCAGAAAACGCGGCAGACCGTCCTCCGGGATCGGCTCCCAGGGTGCGGCGTAGGCGACGTACGCTCGATACGACGGGCGGATGCCCGGATCGGTGTCGAACGTGCCCATGCGAACGCTGATCACGTCGGGGTCGTGCTGGCTCTGGCTCCACAGGGCGCCGCGCAGCTCGAGCAGAAGACCTTTGCGAATCCGTCCGGCGGGCGCCAGGCATTGATCAGCTCCTGTCCGGAGAGAACCCGAAGCGATCCGGGCGCGATGCGCGCCGATGCGGCCGCCGCCGTCCCCGTGCGCCGCTGGCAGCGGGTACAGTGGCAGTAACCGGCGAACACGAGCGGCTGGGCGATCTCGTAGCGGACGCTGCCGCAGAGGCAGCCCCCGGTCAGCGGAAGCTTGGGCATGGTCCTGTCCTCCTGTGGAGCGTTGCGATGCGCGCATCTTACGCCCGGAAACTCAAGTAGGATCCCGGCGCGGTCAGTTTGGCGCGAGCGGAGATCCGGATACGAGGGGGAATGGATGCCCCTTCAGCAGATCATGAACTTTGCTTCTCCTCCGCCCGTCGGCCATCGGGTCCTTTTTGTCCTCCTCGCCGACGCGATCCAGGCCGCGTTCCCCTCGTTCAGCTACGTGAAGTGCTTTCTCCTGTCACAGTTGGTTGCCATCCTCGCCGCCTTCGAAGCGATCCGAAGGTGGGCCGCGCTGTTTGTCCGGGCGGAGCTCGCCTTCCTGGCTCAATTACTCCTTGCTGTGATCCTGATCCCAACCCTGCGCTATTACAACTTCTATGACTTCGGAGTCGTCTTCTTCTTCAGCGCGTCCCTCCTCTGTCTCTTCAAGGAGCGGTTCTTCCTCTACCTGGGTCTGCTTGCCCTGGGCACTGTCAACCATGAGATCGTTCTTCTCCTGATTCCCGTCTACCTGGCTCTTCAATTTCCTCAGGGAGTCAAGCGGGTGGGGACGTGGGGGAGAGTGGCCGTGCAGTTGGCTGTATGGGGAGGGGTTCGACTCCTGATGTTCTGGCTGCTCCCTCGGCGGTGGCTCCCGAGCTTCGCATCGTGACCAATACTCAACAGCTCCTTCACCCGACGGCGGGGCTTCTGACCCGCTATCTGGCGCCGGCCATCTGGATGGGAGTCGCAATTCTGGGGTATCGCCACGCTCCGCCGGCGCTGCGTCGAACGGTCATTCTCCTGCCGCTGCTGGCGACGACCACCTTCCTATACGGCCAGTTCCACGAGGTCAGGCAGTTCGACGCGTTCGTGCCGGTGATGGTGGCCTTGATCCTGTGCGCGCTGCCTGATCTCACTGGCTCATCGTCGAGCTCATGCGCTCTTCCGTTGAGCTTCCTCCGTCACGCCATGACCCGTGAATGAGGACAATGCGGCGGAGACTGCCGGGCTTGGGCTCTTCCAGTCACGAACGGCCGTGTACGCATGGCGTCGCCAGCGATAGGGGAGCTCGACGACCAGCCCCGGGCGCGGCGCGCGGGTCGCCATCGTGAGCATGTCGTGGAGCACGGTTCGCTGCTGGGCGACATGGCCCGGCTCCCCCAGGGCGTGCCCGAAGGGCCAGTGCAGGTAAAGGAAGCGCGGCGCGCGGGCCGCCTCCGCGACCTCCTTGACGAGGCCCAGGGCCACCGTCGTCACGCCCCTGGCTTCGATTTCTCTGGCAAGCAGTCCGACGGACCGCGTGCAGATCGGTCAGGCGGGCACCAGGAGAACCAGGTCGACGCCCGACTCCTTGATGCGTCGCGCGACCTCCTTGATTGCCGGCATGAGCCGTTTGGCGCTCCCCATCAACCCGAATCCGTAATGAACGTCGGACAGCCGCCCGATGACCCGCTCGGCCTCGAGCTCGCGCAGGCGCTCGATCGGGAACACCAGATTGATGTCCCGAAGGGCATCGGTCTTGTCGTACGCCTGGTGCGAGATGGCGAGATCGGCCTGTTGTGCTCCCTTCGGGATGATGCGGAAGGTCGGATCCCCATTGAGGTTGAACGGGCGATCGCTTCGCAGATGCACGCCGCCGCTCGAGACGAGCGCCACGGTGCTCTGCGCCAGCGGTCTTCGCAGCGGCGTCCAGGGAATTTCTCCGGTTGCGAGCCGCCTCAGCTGCGGCAGCGCGATGAGCTTGCTGACCCAGTGGCCGAACGCCGTCCCCACGGGGATGACGCCGAACAGGACGGCGCTGCCGCCGGCCTTCATCTCCTTGATTCTCATGTCCGCCTCCTCAGAGCTGGATCATGCCGCCGTCGACCACCAGCTCCGTCCCCACGACGAACGCGGATTCGCTGGACGAGAGGTAAAGGACCGCGGCGGCGATCTCGTCCGGCTGGCCGAACCGCTTGAGCGGGACCCGCTCGGTGATCTGCTCCTTGAGCTGCCGGGTCGCCTCTTCCGGCAGTCCCATGCGGTCCAGGATCGGGGTCGCCACGGGTCCCGGGCTGACGACGTTCACGCGTATTCCCCGTTGCAGCAGGTCGGCCGACAGGGTCTTGGCCAGGTTGACGACGGCGGCCTTGGAGGCTCCGTAGACGGTGGAGCCCGGCAGGCCCATGTGCGCATTGATCGATGCGTTCAGGACGACGGCGGCGCCGCGCGGGAGAAGCGGAAGCGCCTTCTGGACGGTGAAGAATGCGCCCTTGAGGTTGGTCGCCATGGTTTCGTCGAAAAACGCTTCGGTCACGTCCTCGAAGGGGACGAACTTGCCGACGCCGGCGTTGACGAACAGGGCGTCGATCCGGCCGAATCTCTCCTTGATCCGGTCCATCGCTTTCGCAATCTCCGAGACCTGCGAGAAGTCGGCCTTGAGCACCAGGACATCGGGCCCGAGATCCCTCTGCGCCGCCTTCAGGGTGACGTCGCTCCGCCCAGTGATGGCCACCTTGGCCCCCTCGCGGGCGAACGCCCTCGCCGTGGCCAGACCGATGCCGCTGTTCCCACCCGTGACCACCGCGACCTTGTTCTTGAACCTCTCGCTCATGGTGTGCTCCTCCTCGGGGCCACCGTGGCCCGATGTCCTCTACTTCAAGCGGCGTGCCAACACTGCGGCCGATGACGATCCACCATGGAACACGCTGAGCGGGCTTCGGTTCCCGCGCGACGCACCGGAATGCCCGGCAGGGGACACGGCTGCGTGAAATCGAACACCTGCCGAAATGCGGTCAGGTTTCGCCCGTCGACCGCGCGTCTACTTTTCGACGTGTCGCTGCAGCCGGCCCAGGGCGTCGTCCCACAGGCGCGAGATCCGATCGAGATGCAGGCGCGCGTCGGCAAGTCTCTTCGGCTCGACCCGCCAGATGCGCTCGCGTCCGCGCCGGTTCCCCCGGATCAGACCGGCCCTGGAAAGGACGTTCAGGTGTTTCGTGACCGCCTGGCGCGACACCGGGGACTTCGCGCTCAGGCGCGAGATCGATTCCGGCCCGCCGGAGGAGAGCCGGACGAAGAGTTTGAGACGCGTCTCGTCGCCGAGAGCAGCGAACAAGGGCGCGGCGTCCCGGACCTGCGCGACCCCGATGGCGTCAGCCGGCGACATGGCGCTGGATGTTCTCCATCTGGATGGCCCACCCCTGCGAGTTCATCCGGAACGCCTCGTCGCGACGTCCGGCCGGAACGCGATCGAAGCCGGACTCGACCACCGTGAGCATCGTCCCGCCGGCCGCCTCCTCGAGCCGGAACTCGACGAGCGTCGCGGGCTCAGCGGAGTAGTCGACCTTCGGGTCGACCGCGTACGGGTGCCAGCGGAACGAGAAGAGTCGCTCGGCGTCCATCCGCTCGACCTCGACGCTGAACGTCACGTGCTCGTATCCGGGGTACGTGACCTTCCCCTTCACCGTCCTGCCGACGGCGAAGCCGGATTCCAGCTTCACGCGGAACCAGGTGCCGAACTCGGCTGAGTCCGTGAGCGCGCGCCAGACACTCGACTTCGGGGCGCGCAGCAGAATCGTCTTCTCGATGCGATCGGTCGTTGATGTCATCCGGGAACCTCCTCGTGGCCGGCGGCGCTCATGCGCAACCGTATGGTTGCACTATACCGCAAGCCCGGGCCACGTGCAACCCAAGAGTTGCTCGTGCCGGAGATCGCCCGCCTGGCGGGCCGAGTCTACCGTTTGCGCGCCAGCCGCCAGAACTGCCGCTCGTTGAGCAGCGTGATCCTGTGTCCCTTGGCGCGCAGCCGCTTGATCTCCATCAGCTTCAGGCCCGCGTCCCGGCCCGCCGCCTGCAGAGGATTCGGCCGCCCGCGCACGATGACCGTGGTCAGCGCCGACGGTCCGCCGTGCACCTTGGCGCCGGCCCTCCGCGCGGCCCTGGCGGCCTCGCTGCGGCGCTTGCTCAGAATACCGGTGAAGGCGAGGTGAACTCCGTCGAGGGACCGGAGCACGCCCGGCTTGAGAGGGGCCGGCGGATTGCGCAGCGCCTCGATCAGGTCGTCGGCGCTTTCGTATCTCTTGCGGCGCTCGCCGAGGCAGCGATGGATGATCTCTTTGAGATGGTCGCCGCAGGCGAGGCGGCGGATCTCCGAGGTGCGCAGACGCGCGCTCGCGTCCCCCTTCACCAGCATCCCGAGGAGTTGACCGACCTGGTACACGTCGTCGCGGGCCTGCCACTTGGGGACCGCGCCCGCGAGGATGTCGCTCGGGGCCGTCAGCGCGTTCATGGTATGCGACACGACTCCGCCCCGGTCGCTCTGCTGGCGCACGATGCCGAAGTCCCCGAGCTTGAGGCTCGGCCCGTCGCACACGAACACGTTCATCGGCGTGAGGTCGCGGTGCAGCAGCTGCCCGCGGTGCAGCTTGCGGAGCACCTCGAGGATGCCGGCGATCTCGCGCCGGACCGTCTTCTCGGGCCACCCCGTGTCCGCGCGGTGCAGGAACGCCCGCAAGTCGCCGTGGCGCGCGTACTCGAGCGCCAGGAAATACAGCGGCCGGCCCTCCGGCGTGGCCAGCGGAAAGGCGTCGTAGACGCGGATCGCGCGTGGATGACCGTCCAGGAGCAGGCCGAAGTACGCCTCGCGCAGCCACCCGTCGATGCGCCCGCTGACCTTGATGCAGATCAGCTCCGCGACGACGGTGGAGTGCTCCAGACGCCGGGCCAGGAAGACCTGACCGAACCCCCCCTCGCCGAGGAACTGTTCGATCCGGTACGACAGCAGCGTCTCCGGACTCCGGATCGTTTGCCCGGGAGACAGCAGGCGGCGCGTGGGATCGTGCGGGACGCGCGCCCGGCCTCCGCTGCGCGTCGTGGCGGTGGAGATGTCCTTCACGGGCGACCTCGAGGATGTGGAGTGTCCTGGCGGTCCTCCGGGTCGAAGTCGTATCCGAGCGGCTGCAGGACTTCGACGGCGGTGCGGAAGCGGCCGAACTGCGGCATGAGATACGCGCCGGTCACGTCGTCCTTCACCTCGAGGAGCATGTCGCGTGCGACCAGCATTCCTTCCCGCCGGCCCTCCTCGGCGGATGCGGCCTTCGCCATGCGCGCCCGGATCGCCGCCGGAATCTGCATGCCGGGAACTTCGTTGTGCAGGAACTCGGCGTTCCTGGCACTCGCGAGAGGGCACAGCCCGACGAGCACGGGAAGACCCAGCGATCGGATGTCGAGAAGGAAGCGCCTCAGCACCACCGGGTCGTACACCGGCTGCGTCATCACGAACTCGGCGCCGGCGCGCTTCTTCTCCTCCAGACGTCTCAGCTCGCGGTCGTAATCGTGGGCCGCCGGCTCGGCGCCGCAGGCGAGCAGGAACGAGGTGCGGTCGTGCATCGACTTGCCCGCCGGATCGACCCCGTGATTGAGCGAGTCGACCAGCCGCAGCAGGCCGATCGAGTCGAGATCGAACACGGCGGTGGCGGCCGGGTAGTCCCCCATCTTCGGCGGGTCGCCGGTGATGATGACCAGGTTCCTGACACCGAGGACCCAGGCGCCCAGGAGATCGGAGTGCAGCCCGAGCAGGTTGCGGTCGCGGCAGCAGACGTGCAGCAGGACGTCGAGACCGAGCCGCTCGCGGATCAGCAGGGCCAGCGCCAGGTTGCTCATGCGCGCCACGGCGCGCGGCCCGTCCGCCGTGTTCACCGCGTCGACACCGGCGCGCTTCAGCATCGCCGCGGCCTCGAGACTGTGCCCGGGGTCGAGGCCGGGCTCGGGGTTGACCTCGACGCTGACGACGAACGACTCCGGACCGGCGAGCGGCAGGCGCGGCCCACCCGGGTCGATCCGGTCGCGATGGACGCGCGCGATCTTCGCGCCCAGCGTCGACTTCTCCGCCATCGGCGCCGACGGGGGGCGGCCCACCTCGGGGATCGCGATCCCCGGCTTCGCCGCCTCGACCTTGACCCTTCCACCCGACATCATGGCGGCCGCGTCCACGACGCGCCTGACGTGCTCGGGCCCCGTGCCGCAGCAGCCGCCGACGAGCGACACGCCGCTCTGGAACAGCCGCCGCGCGTACACCCCGAAGTACTCCGGGGTAGTCATGTAGATCGTTCTCTCGTCCAGGCGGCGGGGACGGCCGGCGTTCGGCTGCGCGCTCACCGGCCGGCCGTGACCCAGCATCTCGCGCGCCACCTCGAACACGAAGGCCGGTCCCTCGGCGCAGTTCACCCCCACCACGTCGGCGCCGCGATCGCGCAGGAAATCGGCGATGAGGGCCGGCGGCAGCCCGTCGACCGAAGGCCGGTCCTCGCTGAACGACATCTGCGCCACGATCGGGCCGGGGAACAGGGAGCGGGCCGCCTGGAGGGCCGCTTCCATCTCGGCGGCCCCGATGAAGGTCTCCAGGACCAGCAGATCGACCCCCTCGTCCACGAGAGCCTCGATCTGCTCCTTGAAGACCGAGTCGAGGATGGCGCGTCTTTCGGCGGTGAGCTTCGCGGCCAGAGTCCCGGTCGGCCCCACGGAGCCGGCGACGTAAGCGGCCCGTCCCGCGGCCTGGCGCGCCAGCCGCACGCCCGCCCGGTTGATGTCTCGCAGCCGGTCCTGCGCACCGTAGCGCCGCAGCAGCTCGCGGTTCGCCCCGAACGTGTTCGACTCGATGATCTGCGCCCCGGCCGCCACGTACTCCCGGTGGATTCCGAGCACCAGGTCGGGGCGCGCCAGGTTGGCCTCGTCGAACGATCGAGTGATGAAGTAGCCGCGCTCGTAGAGCTGCGTCCCCATGGCCCCGTCGAAGACGAGGGGGCCGCGTGCCAGCATCTCGGAGAAGGAGGTGTCGGTGAGAGGCATCGGCTGAAAGCCTGTCCTTCGGCCGCCGGCCGGCGGGTCGCCGCGGAAGGGGATGGAGCCGACGGCCGGGGTTGAACCGGCGACCTACTGATTACGAATCAGTTGCTCTACCACTGAGCTACGTCGGCGCCCGGGAGATCGACGCATGACAATCTCACGATCGCGTGAAGAGTCCGTAGTTTAAGCGGGCGGCGGTTCCGATGCAAGAGACGCGATCGGGCGGCCTCCGACCGGTCCGGCTGGGGCTTCGCGGGGGCCGCCCTGACGCTGAACGGCAGGCGGGGGGCGGAATCGCCACTTTTTGGCACAACGAAATTGAGGCCGCCGCTTGCGGCCGGCGCGGCCAACGTTATGTTATGTCGACAGTTGCATCCAGGGGGGCCTGGATCAGCCGATCTGGCACCGTCCTTGCCCTCTGAGAGCGCGAAGGGGGAGCGCGCCGATGATGACGGTTCGCGGATCCAGGCACTCAGGAGGAAAGGGCTTCACGCTGATCGAGCTCCTGATCGTTGTCGCGATCATCGGGATCATCTCCGCGGTCGCGCTTCCGAATCTTCTCAACGCGATCGACAAGAGCAAGCAGAAGAAGTCCATGTCGGACCTCCGGACGATCGGCACCGCCGTCGAGGCGTATGCGACCGACACCGCCGTCTACCCGCAGTCGATACCGAGCTGGGCCACGCTGAAGCCGATCGTCGATCCGTACTTCATCAGGATGCCGCCGGATGCCGACGGGTGGAGCAACGGCTGGGACGCATCGACGACTTCGACCGGGTCGGACTACACGCTCGCGAGCTACGGCAAGGATGGCCTCCTCAGCTCGCGTCCCGGCGGGCAGACCACCGACTTCAACTGCGACATCGTCTTCTCGCACGGACAGTTCTACCAGTGGCCCGAGGGGACGCAGTAGCAGTTCCGGGTCCCGCCGCGTTGACCTGAAGCAACCCGCCTGGCTAGACTCGCAGTTCGACCGAGTGCGTTCTCATGGGAGGTCCGGCTGTCCGATTCCTTCCCCACCCTGGCACGGACGCTGCGCGTGGAGACGCGGGAGAGGGGCTCGCGCTTCATCGCCACGGCGGTGCCGGCGCGCGACGAGGAGGAGGCGCGCCTGGCGATCGAAACGGTGCGGTCGGAATTCCCGGATGCGTCCCATCACTGCTGGGGCATGTCGGTGGCGGGGCGTCCGGGCGAGCGGGTGGAGCGATCGCACGACGCGGGCGAGCCGAAAGGGACCGCGGGACCCCCCGTCCTGCAGGCGATCCACAGCGCCGGGCTCGGCAACCTGGTGGTCGTCGTGACCCGTTACTTCGGCGGCACCAGGCTCGGCAAGGGCGGCCTGGCGCGCGCCTATCGCGCCGCTGCGACCCGGGCCCTCCAGGAAGCCCCGAGGGTCGAGGCGGTGCCGATGAGCCGTCTTCTCATCAGCGTGCCGCTCCGGCTCGACGGCGAGGCGCGGCACGTTCTGGCCCGGCATGGGGGGCGCGTGGACTCGTCATCCTACGACGACGCGGAGAGAAGCGTGCTGCGCGCCAGCGTGCCGGCAGGGGCGCGCGACCGTCTCACGGAAGACCTGCAGGAGATCGCCCGCGGCCAGGCCCGCCTGGAGGAGATCGACCGGCCGCAAGGCTGATTTGATCCGGCCCGCACCGGCTGATATCATCGCGCTCCCGCGGGGGAAGCGAGTGCCCCTCTTCAAGGACACAAGGACAGAGCAGGGACTGCCGGAGACCGACGGTCTCACGCTGATCGATCGGGACGTCACGCTCGTCGGTGAAATCGTCTCCGAGGAGAACATCCGGCTGCGCGGCCACATCGAGGGGAACGTCGTGACCTCGGGGTCGGTCGTCATCGAGCCGCACGGCTCCGTGCGCGGCGACATCACCGCGGAGAACCTGATCGTGGAAGGGTCGATCGAGGGACGGGTCGTGGTGGCGCGGAAGTTCGAGCTCCGGCCGACGGGCCGGATGCGGGGCGACATCCGCGCCTCGATCGTGGCCATCGCCGAGGAAGCGTTCCTGCAGGGGAAGGTCATGGCCACCGAGAAGATCTCGACCAACACGCGCGCGCGGCGGATCGACCGCGGATGAGGGCGGACCGTCCGCTGTGACGTCCACGACATCCCGGCGGGCGCCTCTCATCATCTTTCTTATAGTTGGCGGGACGCTGGCCGTCCTCCTCGTCGTCTACACCATCCTGCACCATCCGCCCCGGCTCCCGGCCGACGCCGATCACCGGACATCCCGGCAGCCGGCCGACTGCCTCGAATGCCACGGTCCGGGCAAGAAGAGCCCGCGCGGACCGAACCACCCGCCGGCCCAGAACCAGTGCTTCAACTGTCACGACGCCTGAAAGGCGCCGTCACCGCGCGGCGGACGAGTTGCGCCGCGACCAGGGGGACGTTGAGCAGCAGGCGGCGTTTCAGGGTCCTGTAGGTCTGCCGCCCGGAGATGACGTCGGACAGGACGCGCGCGATGGCGGGGCTGGCGGCGGCGAGGAACACCAGTCGCTCGATGAAGCGCGCGTCGAAGAAGCCGTTTCCGTGCGCCGCCGCCCAGGACAGCTCCTGGGCCCCCTGACCGGCCCAGGTGTCTGTGTACTGCTCCGGCCGTCCGCGGCACAGCGCCTCCGCCAGGAGATCGCCCGAGACCATCGCGTAGTAGATTCCCTCGCGCGTGAGCGGGTCGACCAGACGCGCGGCGTCGCCGATCAGCGCCCATCCGTCCCCCTGCAGCCGCTCGCTGCCCGGGTCCTGCGGCGCCCCGGGGATGAGGGCGGCGTAGCGCTCGGCAGCCTCGACGGACGCCTGCGGATAGCGACTCTTCAGGAAATCGTCCATCAGTCCCCTGAGCCCTGAAACAGGCAGCGCGCCGAGCGTGGCGCAGATCCCCGCCGACGAGTGATCCGGCCGCGGAAAGACCCAGAGGTAGCCGTGCAGACGATCGTAGAACTTGAGGGTGACGAATTCTTCGGAGACGTCCGGCAGGTAATAGCCGATCCCCTGCGACACCTCGGCGCCGGAGGTGGAGAGGAGGAGGCGCCGGCGGGCCGCCCCCGCGGCGCCGTCCGCCGCGACGATGAAATCAAACGGGCCGAAGGGGTCCGCCTCGCCTCCGCCCGCCGCGGCCGCGCGCACGTCCCACGCACCCCGGTCGTTCTGAAACGACACGACACGCGCCTGGACGACGCGCGCGCCGGCGGTGGCGGCGCGCGACAGCATGAAGGAGTGCAGGGCACCGCGGCTGAAGACGTAAAGAGGGTGCCCCAGGGGGAACCGTGCCTCGCGCCCGGATGGCGCGACGATCAGGCATTCGCGGATCTCCTTCCCCGCCAGTCCGGCGTCGAGGAGAAACGGGTAGCGCTCCAGGCCCCGGGCCGGGATGCCGCCGCCGCAGGCCTTCTCGAAACTCACCCGCGGCTCGAACACGGTCACATCGACGCCGGCCTCCGCCAGACGCCGGGCGCACTGCGCGCCGCCCGGGCCGCCTCCGATCACGGCGACTCGCTTCCCCTTGTGGTCCCGCACTTCAGCCTCCCCCGGAGTCCCCGCGCTCATGGTAATGGATGGCAGCACCGGAACGCACCTTCCGCTATAGTGGCGGGCGTGACGTACGTAGTCGGCAAGATCCTCGAGATCGCGGCGATGCTGACCCTGGGCGTGGCATTGCTGGTCTACGGCTTCGGGGAGGACAACATGAACTCCGAGCTCGCCTGGCTGCTCCTCGGCAGCCTGATGTTCCTCGCCGGGTACGTGCTGGAGCGCCGCTCGGCGAGGGGGCGGTGAGTGACGAGCGCATCGTCCACATCCTCCTGGTGGACGACGTCCTGCCGTTCATCGACCTGCAGAGGAACTACCTGAAGCGGACCACCTGCAGGATCCAGACCGCGCGCACCGGTGTCGAGGCGCTGAACCTGTGCCGTCAGGACCCACCCGACCTCGTCTTCCTGGACGCGGAGATGCCGGAGATGGACGGCATCGCGGCCTGCCGGTTCCTGAAGGCCGACCCGCTCCTCGGGCGGATTCCGATCGTGCTCGTCGCCTCTGAGTCCCGCCGCGAGGAGTGCGTTCGCGCCGGCTGCGACGATGTCCTGATCAAGCCGCTCGAGTCGGCCTCCTTCCTCGAGAAGGTGCGACGCTTCGTGCCGCTCCTGGAGCGCCGCGAGGGACGCATCCCGGTGTCCTGCCGGGTCGAATTCAAGGTGAAGTCGGCCTCCTACACCGCCTACACTCGCGACCTGAGCACGCACGGCCTGTTCCTCAAGAGCCCGCGGCCGTTCGTCCGCGGGACCCGGCTGCAGATGGTGATCCACCTGCCGTCACGCCGGCTCGAAGGACGCCTGGAGAAACCCGCGCCCGTCGCGGCCGAGGGGGAGGTCCGGCGGTCCCTGCGGCCGCAACCGGGGAGCCATCTCCTGCCCGGGATCGGCATCCGCTTCGTGGATCCTTCCGCGGAGGTCCTCCGGGTCATCGAAAACTTCATCGCGGCGCGCCGGAAGCGGTAAACCCCGGGACGCCCGCGGCCGTTGGATCCCGTGCGGAGGGAGGTGTGGAGGCTGATGACTTCACCCTCATGGAACAGGTGCGGCGTGGATCACCCGGCGCCTTCGAGACTCTCGTCGAGCGCTATCAGAGACGTCTGTACCGGCTGGCCTGCGGTTACCTCCACAACCACGAGGACGCCCTCGACGCGGTGCAGGAGGCGTTCGTGAAAATCTACCTGGCCCGCCAGAGCTATCGTCCCAGCGCCCATCCGTTCACCTGGGCGTCGCGCATCCTCGCCAACCGGTGCATCGACCAGATCCGGCACCGGCGGGTCCGCCCGGAGCAGTCCCTGGACGAGGCGCAGGAAACGCGGCCGGGACGGGGACCGCTCCCTCTGCCGTCGTCGGAGGAATCCGCCCAGACGCGTCAGGAGCGTCGCGAGCTCCGGTGCGTGCTGCAGGGGGCGATCGACACGCTGCCGCCGAGACAGCGGGAGATCTTCATGCTGCGCCACTTCGGAGAGATGCGTCTCGAGGAGATAGCCAAGGCGCTCGGCTGCGCCCTGGGGACCGTCAAGTCGTCCCTGCATCGCGCCGCCGCGGCGATCCGCGACCACCTGGCGCGCACCGATCCGGCGTTCCGGTCGCCGAAAGGTGAGTCGTCGTGAGCCCGCGCCGGCCTGCGCGCGCCTGCCGCGCCGCCCGCGTCCGGATGAGCCTCCTCTACTACGGGGCGCTCGTCCCTGAGGAGGAGGCCGGCCTCCTGCGCCATCTCGACTCCTGCCGATCCTGCGGGCTGGAGTGGGATGAGTTCCGCCGGTGTCTCGACGCGGCGACCCCGGAGACGGTCTTCCCTCGCGAGGCCGAGGTCGACTGGAGCGAGTTCGCGCGTGCCGCCGTCGCCCGGGCGCGGGCCGCCGAGGCCGCCCGGCCCGCAACCGCCGTGGCTGCGGGGTGGGTGGCAGTCCCCGTCCCGGCTCGCTTCGCGCTCTTGGCGGCGGCCGCCCTCGTCGCGGTCCTCCTGTGGAACACGGGGCTGCGGCCGGGAGGCGAGCCTGGGGGAGCACCGGCATCGCCCGACTCCGGCGTCGGAGGTCCGCCGCTCGTTTCCCTCCTGGAGTCGGCCCACGCGATGCAGGACCGGCTGGCGCGCCGGGGGGCGGCCCGCTATCTGAGGGACAGCCGCGCCGTTCTGGTCAACCTGGTCGGGCCGGCCGCTCCGTGCCGCAAGGCCGGCGGCCAATATGACATCACTCTCGAGAAGGAGAAGTCGCGGCAGCTGCTCAGGAGGATGAACCTCTACGAAGGCGGTCTCGGGGCGCTCGAGGACCAGCGGCTGTCCACACTCGTGCGCCAGCTCGAGTCGGTCCTGATGCAAGTGGCGGCGCTCGACGACTGCGCCTCGGCGCGCCAGATCCACGACCTGCGCGAGCAGATCGAGACGCGGCAGATCCTTCTGCGCATCGATCTGGTCACGCGCGAGATGGAGGGGAGGGCGGATGTCGTCTGACGTCGCCCGCGGTCTCGCGCTCGTGCTGGCGCTCACGTTCCTGGGGGCGGCCGCCGGCGAGGACGAGCTGTTCCGTCAGGTGAAGGTGGACGTGTTCGATCAGGACTGGACGGCGGTGCTGCGCGGCTGCGAGGAGATCCTCACGAGGTATCCGTCGGGACACTCGGCGACCCAGGCCGGCTTCTACCGGGCGCGCGCCCTGAGCCGCATCCCGGGGCGCGAGGCCGACGGCGTCAAGGCCTTCAGGGAGTTCATCGCGGGGCACACCGGCGAGAAGGTGATGGTGGAGCAGGCCTGGGCGGCCCTCTTCTCCGCCGCCTGCGAGCCGCGCTCACCCTCGAGACGCGACTGTTCCGCCGTGCTGAAAGAGGGACTCGGGAACGGCTCGCGCTACGTCTCGACGCTCGCCGCGATCCAGGCCGGAGACACGTCCGACGAGGACCTCCGCCGCCGGTCGCTTCCGGTCCTGAAAAAGGCGTACGACACCCAGACCGACACCGACATCCGCAACGAAATCCTGATCGCCATCCTGAAGATCGATCCGAAGCAGGTGCCCTCGACGGAGACGGAGCGACCGGGCGCGAGGGGTGCGACCCCGGGGAAAAGCGCCGGCGGCAAGTCCCCGAGCCTCATCCGGATGACCGTCTACAACAAGGAGGAGAAGCGTTACGAGCTCAAGGTCAATCTGCCGGTCGCCTTCGCGCGCATGCTCATCGACGCCGTCAACGAGGACCAGAAGAAGGAGATGCAGAACGTGGCGCGGCAGAAGGGGATCAATCTGGACCGCATTTTCGAAGCGATCGAGACGGCGGGCGCGGGCAAGCTGCTGGAAGTGGACGACGACAGCTGCCACATCGAGATCTGGATCGAATGAGGCGGAGCGCAGGCGATCACCGCTTCTGCGGCCCGCGCTCCTTCCTGCACTCGGGCTCGACCTTCTTGATCAGGTCGAGGATCCCGTCGCGCCGCGCCGTGTCGGTTTCGAGGTCGCGCGCCGCCTCGAGGGCGTCCTGGGCCTCGCACATCTTGCCGAGGGCGTGCTGCGTGTTGGCGATGCGCAGCCGCGCCTGGATGTCCTTGCCGTCGGTATTGGCCGCCGCCTGGAAGTAGCGCAGCGCCATCTCCTGCAGCCCCTTCTGGAAGAAGGCGTCGCCGAGCCTCAGGAGCACGCGGGGATACTTCGGGTTCTTCATTGCGCAGACGCGAAACGCCTCGATCGCCTCGTCGATCTGATCGCGACGCAGGAACAGCTCTCCCATCCGGAAATAAGTGTCCGCCTGGTTCGGATTGAGCTCCATGACCTGGCGGTAGTCGTCGAGCGCGGCGTCCACGCGTCCGCGCGTGGTGTCGAGGTTCGCGAGCGCCAGGTAGATGTCGGCGTTGTCCGGCCAGATTTTGAGGGCCGCCCGGTAGTCCGAGTCCGCGAGGTCCCAGTGCCCCTGGGCCTCCTCGGCCGCCGCCCTTCCGAGGTACGCCGCGATGAAATGAGGTGAGCGCCTGAGGGTCTCGCTGAACTCGCGCACGGACTGATCGTAGAGACCCAGACGCAGGCTGGCGCTGCCCGCCAGCACGCGCGGCAGGTGGTCGGGCGAGCGCAGGACGGGAGCGCGCCCGAAGGCCTGCAGCGCCGCCGCGTACTGTCCCGCGTAGAACGCCCCCTGCCCCTCCAGCGTCGCCATCGAGGCGCGGGCGCGATCGACCACGAAGAATCCGAGCCCCGCGGCGGCCGCGATCCAGGCGAGACCGGCCGCGGCGGCGAGACGCCCGCCGCGCCCCGCGCCGGCCGCACGCTCGCGCGGAACCAGCAGACTGAGAGGACGCGGGACGGCGCCGGCGCTTCGGAGTGAGACCTGCACGATCCCGGCGAGCACCCAGAAGAGAATCGACGGGGTGGCCTCCTGGTAAGGCGCCCCCAGGAAGGCGATCCCCGCCAGTGCCCCGAGCCCGGCGAGGGCCGCCACGCCGACGTTGTCCCAGGGTGGCTCCGCCCGGGCCGCGGCGAGGAGGGCCTGGAGAAGCAGCACGAGGACGAGGAGCGCGAACGCCAGACCGCCCAGGAGACCGGTCTCGACCGTCATCTCCAGGAATGCGTTCCCCGGATGGATCGCCTGGTGGCTGAGAGAAAAGGGAGAGTTCGGCGAGGCCGTCCAGGCGACCTCCAGGAAGGCGTGCCGGAATCCGCCCGGACCTACACCGAGAGGATGATGCAGGATGAGGACGAAGGTGTCGCGGACGGCCGCGGCCCTGTCGGCGGCCGGGTTGCCGGTCGTCGGGGACAGAAGGGACGTGCCCTGGAGCGGCTCGAGCGGCTTCGCCGACGGGTACAGGAAGGCCAGGCGGGATACCGAGACAACGACCAGAACGACGATCCCCGCGATCAGGAGGGCGCGCAAACCGGCCCCGCCCAGATCGGGGGCCAGGTCGGTCCAGCGGCCGCCGTGCCCGGCTGCCTGGACGATGCGGCCCACGACGACGAGCAGCAGGGCGGCGGCCGCCAGCCACCAGCCCTCGGGCCTGCCGATGAACAGGAGCGCCGAAGCGACGAGCCCGAGCAGACCGCCGCAGGCCTGGCGCCAGGCGCTCGCGGACAGCGCCGCCGCGCCGATCCCGAGCGGCAGAGCCAGGATCAGGAACTGGCACGCCAGACCCGGATCGCCCAGCGTCGATCCGCCACGATTCGGCGGGAGGATGTCGTTCAGCCACCCGCCGGCCGAGGCGGGTATGAATACTTGAAGCAGCGACCCGAGGGCCACGATGGACGCGGCGAGCAGCGTGGTGCGCAGAAGAAGAGACACGCTCCGGACGTCGCGCACGAAGCGCAGCGTACCGAGGAAGAGGCCGAGCCCCACCGTCAGGTCGAGCAGGCCCCAGAGGGCCAGACCGCGGTTGGCGGCGACGACACAGGCCGCCACGGCCGAGACGAGGAAGACGAGGAGAAGGGTCCGCACCGGCGCGACCAGCCGCGGCCGATCCTCGGGGGCCGGCGCGAGGAAGGCCAGCCCCCAGAGCAGAAGTGCGACCAGCAGCATCAGCGACCGTTTCACGAAGGCGAACGGGTCGGCGAGGCTGGAGCTGTACGCGAGGGGGACCAGCAAGAGAGCGGCCGCCAGGAGCCACACCCCGGCGCGCTCGAAGAATTGCCTGTCCAAGGACTTCAGCATGCGGACATGACGCCAGGGATCCAATCGAAAGCCGCTCTGGGCAAGGACGAGCCGAGAGCGGCGGGCGCAGAACGTCGCATGCTAACACAGCGTTTCTGGATCATCAACCGCGGGAGGGAGGAGGCGGATCGGGCGCCTCTCCCGTTGACCGTTTTCCACGGGCGCGTCTATGATGGTCCCGAGCCGTGGACGAAACCGTGTCCGTCGTCGTGTACCGAACCTGGAGCGACCTCGAAGCCCAGCTCGTCAAGGGCATCCTGGAGCTCTACGGCATCCCCGTCGGCCTCGCGACCGACATCAGCCATCTCCTGTATCCGTTCACGGTGGACGGCCTCGGTGAGACGCGTGTCCTCGTGCCTCTCGAAGCGGAGAGCGAGGCGCAGACCATCCTGGCCGGTCACCGGTCGAAGACGGGGCGTCTCGATGCCTGAGCGGGTCGAGGCGCGCGCCCCGACTCGCATCGACCTCGCGGGCGGCACCGTCGATCTGTGGCCGCTGTACCTGCTGCACGACGATCCGCTCACCGTCAATGCCGCCATCGATCTCTATGCCCGCGCCACGGTCGAATCCACCCGCGACGGGTCGGTCGAGCTGGTCTCCATCGACCGTGACCGGAGGGCGCGGTTCGCCTCCGTGGCGCACCTGCGCGCGGCGCTGAAAGAGGCCCCCGCCGAGCTCGAGTTCCCGATGCGTCTCGCCTCCCATTTCCTCGAGCAGGCGCAGGCGCGCGAGGCGTCATGCCGGATCACGACCGACTGCCGGGCCCCCGCCGGGTCCGGCCTCGGAGGCTCGTCCACGCTCGGCATCGCCCTGGCCGCCGCCCTCGATCGCCATACCTCCCGCGGTCTCGGCGGCGACGCGCTGCTGCAGCTCACCCGCTCGATCGAGACGCAGGTGCTGAGGATCCCGACGGGGGAGCAGGACTACCACCCGGCCCGGCACGGCGGCACGCTCGCCCTCCACTACACCGTCGAGGGGACCCGGGTGGAGCGCCTGGCCGTGGACGGCGCGGCACTGGGGCAGAGGACGGTTCTGGTGTTCACCGGCGTGTCGAGGGCCTCCGGCGTCTCGAACTGGGACATGCTGAAGAGGCACCTCGACGGCGACGCGGATGCGCGGCTGGCGCTCGATCGGATCATCGAAGCCACCCACGCCATGCGCCGGGCCCTCCTGGCGGCCGACTGGGACGCCGCGGGGGAGGCCCTGGGGCGGGAGTGGGAAGCGCGCAAGCGGATGTCGCCGACTGTGACGAACGAGTCGATCGATCGTCTGATCGAGGCGGCGCGGTCCGCCGGGGCGATAGCCGGAAAGGTGTGCGGGGCCGGCGGGGGAGGGTGCGTGGTTCTCTGGGCGAGGGATGGCATGCGGGAGAGGGTCGCCCAGAGCGCCCGGGAGCGGGGGGCCACGGTCCTCGAGTGTCATTTTGTGCCCGAAGGCGTCTCGGTCACCGCATCGTAGGGGACGATTTTCATTGCACCGGGCGTACCCTCACCGTAGACTTCCGTCGGCCGAAGTTTCTTCCTACCGGGGGTTTACTTCGCGCGGGATCCGGAGGACAATGATGGGGTCTCTAAAAACCGGGTTCTGGGTGGGCCGTTACGGAGAGTCGAGCATGTCATCCCGTAGACTCGTTCCCTTCGCGATCGTGCTTCTGTGCGCCACAGTCCCCCTGTCGTTCGCCGACCAGGTCGTCTACTTCGTCAACGGCAAGGCGATCATGGTCAAGAGCGTCGAGAAGGGGGAGAAGTTCACCATCCTGGAGATGGAGGGTGGCGGCAAGGTCGGGGTCCCGACCGACCAGATCTCCAAGATAGAAGATTTCGCGGTCACGGCACCCCAGGCCATTCCGGCGCAGAGCGCGCCCGTGCCGGCTGCCGCCGCTCCGATCGTGGCGGCCGGGCCCGCCCCCGCCGCCGCTCCGCCCGCGGTCGCGTCGGGGGTTCCAGCCGATCCCTCGATGGCGGCGGGACCGGGAATCGGTGGCAGGCCGGCGGGCGGTCCGAATGACAACCTTGCGCACATCAAGCCCCTCGACATCGGCGGGAACAGCGGCGCCGGCCCGATTCAGCGCCCCTATCCCCAGGCCACCGCGGGCCCCGGAACCGGCAGACCGGGTGGTCCCATGCTCGGAATGGCAGCGCGTCAGAGCCTGGCCGCGGGACGCAGGTTCGGCCGCGGCATGAACGGGGGGGGTGGTCGCGGCGGAAGACCGGGGATGGTCGACGCGGGACGGACCACACCGGCTCCACAGACTCCTCCGGTCGTTCCGCAGCCCCAGGTGACGCAGCCGCCGCCGGCCGATCCGCCTCCCGCCCCCGCGGTCGAGCCCGAGGCGGCGCCCGCCCCGCCCGATGATTCCAATGAAGAGCCGTCGGACGCGCCTGCGCCCGAAGAGGGCGACTCATCGGGCAACACACCCGGCAGCGCGCGTTAAGCAGCCCCTCCCCATTCTGGTCGTGGGTCTCACCGGTCCCAATGCCTCGGGCAAGGGAGAGGTCGCGACATTCCTCGCCGCGTCAGGGTTCGATGTCCATTCCTTGTCTGATGCCGTGCGCGAGGAAGCGACCCGCCGCGGACTGGATCACAGCCGCGATCACCTCATCCGCGTCGGTGTCGACCTGCGGTCGGAGCACGGTCCCGGTGCTCTGGCGCTGAGCGTGCTCCCGCGCCTGAAGGGGCGCTCGGTCGTCGACTCGATCCGCAACCCGGGGGAGGTCGAGGTCCTGAGGCGGCTGCCGCGCTTCCTTCTCCTGGGAATCGACGCGCCCCAGGCGCTGCGTTTCGAGCGCTCTCTCCTGCGCGGCCGGCTGGGGGACGGCGCGACCCTGGACGAGTTCGCGCGCAAGGAAGAACGCGAGAACTCCACCACGCCGGCCGGACAGCAGCTCCTGACGACGCTGGCCCTGGCCGATGTCCTGATCGACAACGACGGCACGATCGCCGACCTGCGACGGAAGGTGCGGCGGGCGCTGCGCGCCCACGGGCTCGAGACTGCTCCGGTCTAGAAGAGGCTCTGCCGCGGGCGTCTGCGACGGAACGCCGGGATGAGGATGAGCCCGGTCACGAATCCTCCGATGTGCGCCAGCACCGCCACGCCGCCGCCCGCGCTCATCTGTCCGGCACTGAGGAGCTGCAGGAGAAACCAGAAGCCCAGCACGATGACCGCAGGGAACGAGACGACACGAACGAAGAAGACGAGGAAGACGAGCGTCAGGACGCGCGCCACCGGGAACATTACGAGGTAGGCCCCCAGGACGCCCGAGATGGCCCCGCTCGCGCCGATCATCGGAATCTTCGAGTGCGGCGCCGCCGCCACCTGCGTGAGTGAGGCGATCAGGCCGCACCCGAGATAGAAGAGAACGAAGCGGCCGTGACCCATGACGTCCTCGATGTTGTTGCCGAAGATCCACAGATACAGCATGTTCAGCGCGACGTGCAGGATGCCGCCGTGCAGGAACATCGCCGTCAGCAGCGTCACGCCGGCGCGGCCGAGCCGCCCCGGATCGTGCAGGACCGCCTCGGTCAGCAGGGCGGGTGTGAGTCCCAGCCCGGCGATCAGGCTCTTGGAGGCCTCCGGCGGGAGCAGCAGCTGGTAGACGAACACGGCGGTGTTCGCGAGAATGAGGACGACCGTCACGAAGGGAACGCTGCGTGTCGGGTTGTCGTCCTTGAGGGGGATCACGCGGAGGCTCCGCCGGGCCGCGCACTATAGCACAGGGGCGCGGGGCGCCCGCGACCGCTCCGGGCTCCCGGGGAGCCGGTTCTTGACCGTCCCGGTCCCGGGGTCTATGATTACCGGCCATGTGCCTGCAGTGACAGCGACTTCCCTGAGATTTGCCGACCTACCCGGGAGCGAGGAGCGCGATGTCTGAAGCCCTGACAGACAAGATGAGCGTTCCGGCGGTGCGTGGCGTGCAGAAGGAAGAGGCCAGGTCCGGGGCGATCCTGCCCTTCGTCAATTCGCCCGCCGACCTCAAGAAGCTGAGCCTCCCGGAGCTCGAGCGGCTCGCCGCCGAGCTGCGGGAGTACGTCGTGGAGGTCTTCTCCAAGACCGGCGGGCATCTCGCCCCCAGCCTGGGGGCGATCGAGCTCACCATCGCCCTGCACTACTGTTTCGAGGCGCCCCGCGACAAGATCGTCTGGGACGTCGGACACCAGGCATACGGGCACAAAGTTCTCACCGGCAGGCGGGACAGGCTTCCGACCATAAGGCAGTACAAGGGGCTGTCCGGCTTCGTCAGCCCGACCGAGTCGCCGTACGACGCGTTCGGCGTGGCGCACGCCAGCACGTCGATCGCGGCGGCCATGGG
>Ga0137381_10000374_pt1 | contig 27640 bp, 18 predicted proteins | sample SagtaG_16_FD_104808 | JGI IMG/M metagenome (GOLD analysis project Ga0137381, IMG submission 104808) | Vadose zone soil microbial communities from Sagehorn Ranch, Mendocino, California, USA - Sage2_L_115_16 metaG | ecosystem: Environmental > Terrestrial > Soil > Vadose zone | place: USA... | reverse complement strand
TCAGGTGCCCTCTGGACTCTGAAAACCGGCAATCCTTCAACTGGGTTTGCTCGGTTGGCTGGCTGCCTTCGTAAGAAGGTTTCCAAAAAGGAGGGGGAGGCGTGGAACGCACGCCTGTTTCTAGATGTGTGTTTGTATGGTGAAGATGTATGTTGTTGGGCTTCCAGAGACTGAAGCGGTAACGCTGTTTAGGTCCGTGTACATTGCAGTTATGGTTGCTTGGACAGTTTGTCCCGAGGTGCCGCTGTAGGTGCAGCTCATGTTGAATGTTGCATCAGCGCCTGCTGCCAGGGAACCCGACAAACTGGGTGTTAGAACGCCGCAGGTGGTCGAGGCTGTTCCTGAGACTATGAGTGAGCCGCTGAGTGTCACAGCTGAGCTGCCATAGTTGTGAATGGTGAATGAGTATGTGATGGTGCCGCTTCCGAGAGTGGGATCACCGCTGGTCGGCGTATTGGTGAAGCCGAATGCTGTTATCTTCGGGATGCTTGAGACGAGCAGAGTCTCGCCTGTGTCACCGCACGTGGTGGAGACAGTGTTACCGTTAGCCGCGCCTGCTGGATGGTAGGTTGCGATCCAGAAGTAATAGCCCGGAGATGATGGAGTGAAGGCGCTAGAGGTGGCTGACTGTGGAGACAGACCCGGACCAATCACTACACCGAGGAAGGATTGAGCCAGATTACTGCAGGTTGGAGTGTTAGTCGCCACAGGACCGTAGACTTTGAAGTCGACAGTGCCAGAGACCATCTGACCTGGCGGAAGCAACGTCACAGTCGCAGTGTCAATCGCCGAACCGCCGAAGGTTATGGTTGAAGGTGAAACGCTTGTCGTTATCGACGCCGTTACGAAGAGCAGAGTCTCGCCTGTGTCACCGCACGTGGTGGAGACAGTGTTACCGTTAGCCGCGCCTGCTGGATGGTAGGTTGCGATCCAGAAGTAGTAGCCTGCAACCGACGGAGTGAAGGTTGCACTAGCCATTGCCCCTGTTCCAGGACCACTAATCGCGATCCCAGAGAAGGTTGTAGCAACCGTGGTGCACGTCGGAGTGCTGCTGGCGAAGGGACCGTAGACCGTAAAGTCCACCGTACCGAAGACTGTAGCAGTGCTAGGAGTCAGAGTCACAGTCGCAGTATCAGTCGCGGAACCGCCGACGGTTATGGGCGAGGGTGAAACGCTTGTCGTTATGTGTGCTCCTACGACGAGTAGAGTCTCGCCAGTGTCACCGCATGATGTCGAGTTAGTGTTGCCGTTCCTCGGGCCCACTGGATTGTAGGTTGCAGTCCATGCATAGTAGCCTGGATCTGACGGAGTGAAGGTACCGGATGTGGCCGACTGCGGCGACACGCCCGGACCGATAGCTACCGTATTGGGGCTGAAAGGCGTGACGAGAGTGTTCAAAGTGCACGATGCTGACGTTGGAGGCGAGCTGAATGGACCATATACGTTGAAGGTCACATTACCATTGACAGTCGAACCGCTCGGATTCAACGTCACAGTCGCAGTATCAATCGCGGAACCACCCAAAGCTATGGTTGAGGGAGAAACGTTTGTCGATATGCTTGCTGTTGCGCAGGTTGTCAGCGCGCCTTCGGCGTAGTCCTTCAGAGTAGCGTCGAGTGAGAAGGAGGTCCTCGTATCGAAGAGGAACCTGTTGATGCAAGGTGGGTTTGACCCGAGCAGACCGGTTAGGTCTATTCCCACTTCGAAGAACTCTGCTGTGGCCAGTGTGTTCGCGGCTGAAGTCTTGTCTTGGGTAGACCATGGTAGCGTTGAGATAGAGCCAGTGTTTGACCTAGCGCAGATATTGGCCGTGGCAGAAGCGATCGTACAATCAACAGCGCCCGTAGCGGTAATGTTCATCAGTCCGCTTGGAACAGCTTTGCTGATACCGACCCATTGGTACTCTTTTAGAGTCGTGACCGATCCGCCGGTGGAAAATTCGCCCACCACGAGAATGTCACCTACTACGTGTGCACCGGTAAAGCTCACAGCACCTTTGGTGCTGGAACAACCGACAGTCGAGTCCTGTAACAGCCAGAGGCCTAAATCGGCTGCACCGTTGTTCGCAAAGCGTTCGAATCCTGCATAGACCAACAAGTCGCCCGTCCTGGGGCCAGATTGGGGTATTATGGCGAAGCTGTAGGAATGTAGTATGTCGTCCTTGGGAGTAAGGTTGCCCGACGGCGCACACTGCCATCCCGCGTTAGCAATGTCCAGTGTGTCCTTGCTGCCTGTCGTGAATGTGGTGAGGTCGGTCGTAGCATGAGGTCCGTCATTGACCCAGTGCGCGTCCAATCCACCAAGAGGCAACGGGTTCGTATTCCCGTTGGCATCAAAGAGTCCTCGCCCTGTCGCACAGGAGACGTTCCCCGTACATCCTCCCCAGTCTTCGGGAAGCGTCGTTGATGTTGCACCGGAATTATGGTAGATGTTCCCGTCCAGCTCGAAGGCTCCCGCATTACCCACATCGGTTAGCGCGAAAGCCCTGGTAAAGAATGGTACCGCGATCGCCAGCGTCATCAGCCCTATTACTATGATAGCTTGTATGTATCGCTTCGAAAGTATCCATTTTGTTTGGTATGAAATATCTCCTATAGTAGACATTGTTTTTCCGGACTTACCGGGCTCCAAGGAACGCTAAAAGGAGGACGCAAACAACTGCATACAAAACGCGATTTCTGTCTTGGATGCAAAATGTTGCAGGGTCAACAAGTCTATCTTCGTATACCCAAGGCTACAGAGAGCTACTCCGGCGGCTGTGGATTAAGTTCTGCCCTCAGGTTTTGGATTTCAGCCATCACCTTCCGACCGGCTCCGTGTTTCTTCAAAACACCACCGAAACCCATAGGCGATCTTATCGTTTCGATGAACTTTCTCGATGAGTATGCTTCATCAATGCGGCCGCTAGCGACGTAGCGATTGTTCTCGTTATGGCGTTCTTTGCAGTAACAACTATGCTAGCTCGCAATCCGAAGGACTGATCATCGAGAATGCGACGAAGAATCGACCTCAAGAACTACAGGGCTGCCAGTCTCGGATTCAAAACGAGCAGATAGTAGGCAAGAAGAACTATTCCAACGAAAATTATCAAATAACCTACAGCTTCCAGCCCCCTCTTCAGCCTAAGGAGTCCCACCTCGGTGAGTGCTGATTGAAACCGGAATATTCCGTGAAAGAGCGAACCTGCTACTGTCACGAAAACAAACAACATACCAAGTAGTGTACCGGTGATCAAGAAGCTTGGATCCCTACTACCATTGAAAGGCCACAGTCCTAACGGGTAGGCGATTCCGGTCAGATAGATCATAACGGGCAGGAGGAACGCTGCGATCATTCCTCCGAGTGAGAATATTCCCCAGAGGATCGCGTGGAGCCTTGCGACCTTGTGGGTTTCTCTCATCTTAACACCAGCAGCCAAATGACCAGATACGAGACTATGAGCATCAGAATTAGATTCGCCACGAGCGCCTGCCAGGGCTTACTAGTGGTTTTTCCAATCTTAATCGGCACAACTTGGCCCAAGAGATAGAACCAGGTTACGGCATGGTATAGGGTGAAGACGAGAGCGATGAAGCTGAACGCGATAGTAGCGGGGTTCTTGAGCAGGTTGAGGAAGGCGCTTCGGGACCCTGTGACCCATAGTGAGAGTCCGTAGATGTAGACGAGGCTGAACAGGGCGACGAATAAGCTGGTCCATTCTCGGGCCATATACTGGACATAGTGGCGGTTCGCAGTCCACCATCCAGGGTTCAGCTTTCTCCTTAGTTCGGGGAAGCTCTTGTTCTCAGTCATCCTATCGTCCTCCTCTGGGCATCAGGATGGAGCGTATGGCATTCGTTGCTCCGAGGATCTTTGTCTTCTGAATGGCAAGCATAGGGTCAACTCCCTTGGGGCATACTACGCTGCATTCGCCTACGAGTGTACATTCCCAGACGCCCTCCATTTCGTGAACTATTGGGAAACGGACGTTCCTTCCTTGGTCCCGGGAATCCTCAATGTAGCGGTAAGCGAGAGCCGTTGCGGCTGGGCCCAGGAATTTTTCGTTGAGGCCGTAGATGGGACAGGCTGAATAGCAGAGCATGCAGTTGATGCATGATGAGAACTGCTGGTATCGTTCCAGCTCTTCGGCGGACTGTTTGTATTCGCCCTGTTCTGGGGGGGTCTCTTTCTCACGAATTATCCATGGCTTGATCCTTACCAGTTTCTCCATGAAATCTTCCATGTTCACAACGAGATCTTTGACCACGGGAAAGTTCGGAAGGGGATCTATCGTGATAGTTCGTCCTTTGAATTCGTGAAGGAAACTGGCGCATGTCAACTTGGGTGTCCCGTCAACGCTGGCTCCGCAACTGCCGCAGACTCCCATTCGGCAGGACCATCTGTAGGTCAGGGTTCCGTCGAGGTTGGCCTTGATGTAGTTCAGAGCATCAAGAACGACCATGTCGTTTCGGTATGGGACCTTGTACTCTTGGAAGAACGGTTCAGGTCCCTTTTCAGGGCGATATCGCGTTACTCGTATTGTCGCAGTATCCATACTCAATGGCTAGTATACACGCTCCTCTGGCTTCCATCGAGTTATCGTCACGGGGCTGTAATCGATTCTCGGGAGCCCGCGATTCAAGTATGCCATTGAATGTTTCAGGAATCGACTATCGTCTCGCTTCGTGAAATCTGTCCTATAATGTGCCCCTCTGGATTCTTGTCTTGCAACGGCGGAGTAGGGTATTGTTTCTGCTACATCGAGCATGAAGTCCAGCTCAAGCGCGGCAACAAGTTCGGTATTGTAAACGTGATCCTTGTCCTCGACTATTCCATTTCTGAGACGCTGTTTCAGCTCTCCAACTTCTCTGCAGGATTCTTTGAGGGTGTTCTCGTCTCGGAATATTCCGACGTGCTTCTCCATTGCGACTTGCATGTCTGTCCTTATGGTCGAAACTCTCTCTCCCGTTTCGTGTTTGAGGAGCTGGTCGAAGATTCTAGTCTCCTCGCTCATTGCCAGTCCTTGCACAGGATTGCCGAAGTCGGGGCTTTTTTGTTTCAGAGCGAATTGGGCGGCGGCTCTGCCTGCTTCTGCTCCGAAGACGAGACACTCCGTTAGAGAATTGCTCCCTAGACGGTTGGCCCCATTCATGCTAACACAGGCGACTTCTCCAGCTGCATAGAGACCTGGCAATCCTGTGAATCCGTGAATGTCGGTGTGTACTCCGCCCATCTGATAGTGCTGACCAGGCCTGACAGGAATAGGTTCGTTAGCCGGGTCAATCCCAACATACCTATCGGCCAGCTCTTTCACGAATGGCAATTTCGTTTCGATGACTTCTTCGCCGAGATGTGTCAAATCAAGGTGGACGTAGCTACCATAGGGTCCGTCGAATCCTCTTCCCGCCTTAATCTCACTCATCTCGGCCCGGGACAATATGTCTCTGGGTCCCAGTTCCATCTTGCCTGGGACATACCGTTTCAAGAAACGTTCACCGTCCTTATTCAACAGGTGACCGCCTTCGCCCCGCGCCGCCTCCGTGATCAGAATTCCTGTGTTGGGAAGTAGTGTGGGATGATACTGCACCATTTCCATGTCCTTCAACGGCACTCCGGCGCGATAGGCGAGGGCCATCCCATCTCCCGTCTTTATCCACCCATTAGTTGTGAATTGGAAAATTCGCCCACATCCTCCCGTCGCTATGATCACCGCCTTGCCTAGGATCGTGACTAGTTCGCCGGTTCGTATTTCGATGGCTGTGACGCCGTCGACCCGGCCGTTGTCAACTAGTAGGGATGTGACGAACCATTCATCATATCGGCGGATGTTCTCGTACTTTAGAGAGGTCTGGAAGAGGGTGTGCAGGAGGTGGAAGCCGATCTTGTCGGTTGCGAAGAGCGTTCTCTTGACGGTCATTCCTCCGAAGGCTCGCGAGCTGATTCTTCCATCTGGATCCCGGCTGAAAGGGCATCCCCAGTGTTCCAACTGGATTGCTTCTCGTGGTGCTTCCTTTACGAAGAACTCCACCGCATCCTGGTCGGCGAGAAAATCGCTGCCCTTGATTGTGTCGTAAGCGTGAGAGTCGAAGCTGTCGTAGTCTCGTAGTACCGCCGCCATGCCTCCTTCGGCGGAGACAGTGTGGCTTCGCATAGGGTAGACTTTCGAGACGATGGCGATGTCTAGCTTGGGCTCAAGTTCGATGGCAGCTATAGCCGCGCGGATGCCTGCTGCTCCGCCGCCTACAATGACAATGTCGTGATTGTGATGCTCCAAGCCCACAGTCTCCGCTGGATCTAGCGGGTTAATCAGTTGGACCGTACTTTAAATGATCTAATTAGAAAGCAATTGGCTCGACTGATTCAGCCGCCTAACACAAACGACTGTGGTGTGAGTAACAGGTTGTTTGAGAGCAAGATGTCAAGTGCTTGTTTAGGCTATCTTCGATGGCTGCCGCATCTGAACACAATCTTGCCGACGCGGAGTTTCAGAATGTTGAACTTGAAGACATTTCTACACGGCCGTTTGAAGATGAACTGCTCGGCCTCATATGGAAATTTCTAGAATCACCGGGTAACGTTCTGCTAGTTCAAGGGGCTCCCGGTACTGGAAAAACTACGCTCGCGCTTGAACTCCTCAGAAGGGTGAAAGGGACTCGTATCGGGCCTCGTGAAATTTCTGCCAACAAGGTGTACGTGTCAAGCCGGGTCTCACCGATAAAGTTCCGGCGACACTTCCCAGGAGTTCATGAGGTCATCGATTCTATGTCGGGAAAGGGGCTCGCAGGCAATTGGACAGAGAGTGAGGACAAGGCTCGTCTGTCGGGAGCCGCCGCGAATATTGTGCATAGAATTCTCGCTCTGAAACGGGCGAAGCAGAAAGGAATAGTTGTCATAGATAGCTGGGAAGGGGCCGTACGGAACTTAACCGAGGAAGAGCGTCGCTCGCTAGAGTCAGCAATCTTTTCCGAGCTCGACGACAGCAAGCTCGGCGCAGTACTTGTGAGCGAAGGTGAACGTGCCCCAGGTCTAACGCATCTTGTAGACGGAATCACCACACTGTCAATGTCTCGACTGGAAGGTAGGGTAGTCAGGAGCATAATGGTCGACAAGCTCCGAGGATTTAGGCTGCGCAGGCAGGGAGCGCTCTTCACTCTTGACGGTGGGAGATTCACGTCCCTACCTAGGGTTGGATTTCATCTCGACGGTGACTTGTCGGAAACTCGTAGAGTTCCTGCGATTGTTCCTCACTCGGAAGCGGCCTATTCGACAGGCAGCGAAGACCTTGACAAATTGTTGCAGGGTGGAGTCAAGAAGGGGTCCTCTGTTCTAATAGATCTCAACAGCACAGTATCTCCCCGGGTCGGCATCCTTCTCATCGACATCATAACCGCTAATTTCATCAACCAGGGTGGCTCTGCCTTCATAGTTCCATACAGCATATTCAACTCACAGACCGTCGCCGACTCTATGAGGAGCTACGTCGGAAACACCGCATTGAACGAGAGAGTCCGCATCGCAGAGTACAACCAAGGGCTTCCAGAGGAAAAATGGCGGGTGAAGATGAAAGGCAAGATAGAGGAGGATATCCCAATCCTCAACAAGTACTGGAACCAGCTTGGGGCCATCTCAACATCAAGAATGATGAAATTTGATTTCGACAAACTCGCACAGGTCTACGGTGAAGCTATCGGGGTTCCAAGTCTCGCCGAAATAGGGGCAGGCATACGGGAATCGGCAGCTTTCATGATGGCGGTAGTCTCCCGACCTACGATGATGAGAGAAGAACTTCAAAGAAGCGTCGACTACTACTTGAAGACACAGACGCTTGACGAATCCCTCCTCATCTATGGGATCAAGCCGTTTAGTAACGTTCATGGTGTGGAATTCACTTTTGAACGAGGCTATCCTCGCCTATCGTTGATGGAAATCGTCTGACCGGTCTACCTACGACCCAAGGACCTTTGCTAGCCATAGGCTAGAACTCCATCAGACTGCTGCCGGGTAATGGCGTCCTTAAGTCTGCCAAACGCGAAACCACGGTGGCCGCCGATGTTCGAAGACCAGACGAGAGACTCTTGGAAAGCGAAGTGCCGCGCGTTGTTCGCTGATCCAGCGAATACGTCGTCAAGGACCGTTGAGGGACCGACCAGAACCGACGCCAAAAAGCCGTCGGCCGGACGACCTTCCCTTGAGAGCCTAAGATTACAAGCGAGCCGGAATGCCATGACTCAAATCCAACCTGAAGCACGACAAGCCGAAGCAGACGCCAATAGACAGCCTGAGCCTACGAAACCGCTCCGGAAGACAACACATCGAACGATACCCCTTGATGAGGAGGTGGTGGACATCATAGCCGAGCAAGCCCGACAGGAGCACAGTTCTGACATCCAGGTGATCCAGCGGGCAGTGGACCGGTATGCTCATTGGCATCTCTGGGAGGAAAAATTCGGGTTCATCTCTGTCCCTTCGTCAATGGAACACAAGCTCATGAGCCTTCTTACCGACGGACAGGCGCGAGAACTGGGCAGGCACCTGGCTGAAACATTCGCTCGGGATTTTGTGCGCTACGTGTTTAAGACTCCCAACCTCGCCAACGTATTGGCCGCTTTCCGTTACCTCGCTCGTCCCTACGCCAACTTCTTCTCGTTACAAGAACACAGTCTAGAGGACCATACACTGTCGTTTTTCCACGACCGGGGGGTCAAGGTTTCCATTCTCTGGGAGGAAATAATTAGCTATGCCCTACGGGATATAGCCGGCGTGGAAGTGCACATCGAACATTCGGAGAATCGGATTACTGTTCGTTACACAATTCCGGAGTAAAAACCACTGGAATCGTCAGAGTGCGCCATGGTGCCGGCTGCTATGCCGAGCTTACAGACGATCTATCCTAAATCGCAGACCGTTACTAGCGATTGACCTAACCAAGCTTATCTGACGAGAAGCTAGCTGAACCTAATCGGGAGAAGATTCTGGGGGAGCGGAATGCCTCTCCACGTCGTACGCTTCGCCCGATTCTCCTGTATCTGGATAGTTCGAATGAGCATTCATACTCTAGTTCATCACCACCGATTCGTTGAATAGAGAGGGGAACTTGACCCTCACTGAGTGTTCCTCTGACAGAGATTCTCTCGCAGCCTCAAGGCAAGTGACTACGTGTGCGCCGAGCAGTCCATCATTGTCATTGGAGAAGGTTTGCGAAAGCCGATTACGATCAATACACTTCGCAAAATGTTCGATTTCTTCTCTCAGAATATTGCTTGGAATTATCGGCATCTTCACGACCCCGTGTTCGTGCTGGAGAACCACTTTCTGATCTAGAAGGTCTAGATTCGCGTTCCCTTTCTCAGCCACAATGCTCAGGTTTCTGCGCTGCCGGAGATCAAGCACGCTTACTTCGATCTCAGCACAAAGACCACTCTCGTATTCGCACGTGATGAAAGCAACCTCTTCATTCTCTCTGTTCCTATATCCTCTCGCAACGCAAGAAATCTTGTCGGGCCATAACCCAGTGAGGCAGTTGGTGATGTCGAAGGTGTGTGGCGCTAGATCGGTTATGACGTTTCCCTGATCTTGTGGAGGTGAGATGCCTGTCCATTCTAGACCGAGATAGTGGGGCTCTCCCAGTATCGTCGGCTCAAGCGTGCTCTTTAGTGCTCTGAGTCCGTTGTTGAACCTATGAGAATGCCCTGTAGACAGCACTACTCTGTGAGCTCTTGCTAGCTCTACGAGCTCGTAGGCTTCTCTGGGGCTGAGGGCGAGGGGCTTCTCTACCAAGACGCTTTTGCCCGCTCTTATGAACGCAGATGCTATCTCGAAATGGGTCGAGTTTGGCGTGCACACATGAACTGCTGAGAGGTCCGGGTCGGACAGGAGACTCTGATAATCTGTCCTGTAATCCAATGGTCCGACCTTCTTGCGACACCTTTCCAGCGCGGCCGGAGAACTATCAACAATCGAGCGCAGACTGACCATGCCAGTCTTCTGGGAAATGACCAGAATCTCTCTGATGACCTTCTCTCCCCAGTAACCCGCGCCAATAACTGCGATGCTTACAGGTACCGTGAAAGATCCCGCTTCTAGAGATGCGCAGGAATGCGGAGTGTTTCAGGTATTCAATGGTCGCCGACTGTCTCTAGACAATCGAGTCAATACTGACTCTAGAGAATGATCTATTTTAGGAGATGGGGAAACTGGCGTCCAAGTAATCAGTGCTCTCTCATACATGTCCCGTAGGCAGCTAATTGGCCGGTACCTTTACGGCCACAAGACCCTGATTGTCCAGTCTGAGCTGAAGCGCGAAAGCTCCGTGGAGGGCTCCCAGGAATCTAGGCTCCATAGTGTTGACGTTAGCCAAGAAGAGCGCTGTGGCGTTTGGGACGCTGAGCAGATCAATTAACTGTTTGATTCCAGAATAGACTTGTTCCCAACGTTCCCCCCGAATGAGTTCAGTGATGCTGTCAAAGACGAAGCTAGCCCCCGAGTTCTTGCTGTTGTCTAAGAAGTCCGATAATACTGCTGCAACGAGTCCAAGCTCCTTGTCCGGAATTTGCATTTCACCATCAGGTAGCTCGTCAGGGACAGAGATCATTGAGGACGCGGCGATGATCTTGATCATTCTCTTTCCTTTGATGGCTCTGTAGAGCTTGCTTGACTTGGTTGTGAACAGTACGGAGAGCTCGGCGTTGCTGATTCCCTCGGCGAGGAACTTGTCGACTACTACCTCATAGTCGGAGTTCGTGTCGTATTCTAGTAGTATAATTGATCCTCGTATTTTCTGGTGGTCGAGTTCGACCATTGATGAGAATGGGTCTGTGGATTCAGAAAGATTGAGAAGCTCCATGCCGCTGTTGCGGCGCAGGAACTCGGTGAGTTGCGGTCTAGGCGCCTTACTGCTTTCCAGCAGAAAAAGCTCGGCTGGCTCCTGATGTTTTTCGCCAGTCGTGTTGTCTAGAGGCGAGACTGTGCCTTCTAGATTTTCTTGGCCCAGTTCGTTGACGAAGACGGTGGATGTTGGTCCGAAGCTCAGCCTCTCCGATAATCCTTCACGGGGGAAGTTGTGTCCGACCCAGTTCTCCGAAACAACGAGTCTACCATTCTCCTTCCATTCGCTAAAGTGAGACTCGTGCTGGGACAGGTTTCCTACGAGCCATCCATTGCTCGACGCGCTGATTACGACTCTTGCGCCAGAATCAATCAGTCCCTTGAGCGTCGACGAGAGAAACGAGATTGCCCTCCTTCCCGAGTCGTGGAGAATCAGGTACCGATGCCCCGGTTTGACGATGGTCTCAGGGAGAAGTTGTCCGGATGAGAATCTCACCGAGCTCAGCGTAAACGCGTCGGTCGTTGACATCAGGAAGAATAGTACTGAACCTGTGATGAACCCTATCTCCCATCCGTACGGGAGAGATATCGGAAGAACTGGAGGTTGCGCACCCAGCGCGAATAAGACAGTGCCTAGGGTTACAAAAAGGGCCCATGTCACCGAGAGCATAGCCAGAGAATTCTTAACATGCGATGGTTTCGCTCGTCTTCTGGCTGACAGGAATAGGCTCGTTGGGTAGACTATTGCGGCTGAGAGCAAGACTATGGTGAAGGGGAGGAACAAGATGGGAAAAGATAGATTGAGCCCCACCCAGGCGAAAACTACGCCCTCATAGACGAGAATGGATCTGCGCGATTTCAGCCTTGACCAAGCTTCTCGGAGTGTATTGCATTCCGGGCAGAAGTATAGGCTTGCGGCAGTTAGCCCGATAACGGCGAAAACCAAACCGGAACTGATTTGGCTACCGTAGTTTGCCCACACATAGCCTAAGTTGCGAAATATGTCGAATGTGACAGAACATAGAAAGTAAATGTTGAGTCGAACTATGTTTCCCGCTCTAACTCCTGTTATGGACGCTTTGTGATGGAGAAGGCGCCAGAGTCCAATAGAAGGAAGAACTAGTGCCGCAGCGTCGAGGTAGACTTCGATGTACGTCGGGCACTACGCTCCATCTGGGAGATTGTAGTGTTTACGGACGCCTGCTGGCGGTTTCAATCTGGCGTAACTGTCAGCTCTTGCTGAACGGTACTGTTCGACGAAGAAGTTAGTTTAGTTGCTCTGTTTGAGGTGGGATTGAACCTGTTTCACAAGGCTCTCGTACTCTTCTCTCGCCAGCCTCTTTCTGCGTATAGACCCTGTCCATATTGGTCGTCCCCAGATGGGGTCTGTCTTGTAGCGTGGAACTAGGTGCCAGTGAAGATGAGGCATTCCATTACCGAGCAGTTCGTAGTTCATCTTGTCAGGATTGAAAGTATTGGCAAGAGCTGTGGCCACTCTGGACATGTCCTCGAGGAAGCTTTTCCTATTCTTGTCTGTTAGCTGGTAGAGCTCTTCGTCATGCCATTTGAGCGTGACGAATGAATAGCCCTTGAAGAACTGGTCAGGGTTGAGCTTTCCAACAGAAGTCCGCGACTCAAAAAAGACCAAGTGAGCTGGTTCACGCAGACTCTTACAGATCCAGCAGTCAGGCTTGAGTTCTACCAAGGAAGACAATGCCATTTCAAATGGATCGAATTCGCATGTTTCTTGGAGTTCGATGCAGAGTTCTCTTGCAAAGCATCGTAATGACGAGCTGTCATTGCTGTCGTGATATGCCCATGCGGAAATTGTTTCCCTCTATCTTCCAATCCTCTTCCTGTGCGGCGGAAGGCCTCGGTTGGTCTGGTCTAAGTACAACGAACGCCTTGGCCCGCACTTCTTCCATCAAATAGTCCTTCTCGTCCTCTAGCCATCCAAGTTTTTCTGGGTCAGAGGCTGAGACGTATGCGTCGACGAACGCATCTACTGGAAGGTCTAGTCGTTTTCTCATTTCCTGTAGCCGGCGGATTACTTCTCGGACGAAGCCTTCTCTGACGAGCTCGCCTGGAATTGTCAGGTCTACGTAGACGCGTCCTTCCTCGAAGCTTCCGATAGCATGGTTCTCAGGTATCTCTTCTTTGAAAGAGACCATTTCGTGCGTAATCTTGTGTTCTTTCTCGTCTAGCTTGAGCAGGAAATGTCCTTCTTCCTTGAAGGCTCGCATCAGTTGCCGACCACCTAGTGAGCGGATTTTCTCGGCGATCTTGTTCGCGTCTCCGCGAAAAGCGGGACCAAGAGCTTTGAAATTCGGCTCAACAATCAATTTCTTCAGCCGCTCTTCTTCGGTTAGGCTGACCAGTCTGACGTCTTTCGTGTTGGCTTGTTGAAGGAGCAGTTCGCGCAGTGTCCTGATCGTCCGCCTCACTATCGGTTTGTCAGCTACAATCAGGATAGTGGAGACGGGTTGACGAAGCTTGATCTTCTTTGATTGTCGTGCCGAGGCTGCGGCGTCAGCGATATGCTGTACGATACGCATTTCCTCCTCTAGTCTCTTGTTGATCCACTTCTTGTCCGTCCTGGGCCAGTCGGTCATGTGGATGCTTTCAAGACTCAAACGTTCAGCACTTCTGAATGCATCTCGGTAGATTGTCTCCGTGAGAAACGGCATCGGGGGTGCTGCGAGTCCCAGCCAGCTCCTGAGGGCATGATAGAGAACAGTGTAAGCGGCGAGCTTGTCTCGGTTTGTCTTTTCAAGCCAGAATCGTCGACGGACGAGTCGAATGTACCAGTGGCTAAGATCTTCAATAACGAACTCTCTGAGGGCTCGAACAGCCAAGTGGATCTCGAGTCGGTCCATGTGTTCTGTGACATCCCGCACCAGCGTCTCGGTCTTTGAGAGCAACCACTTGTCTTCGGGGCGGAGGGACTTTGTCAGTTCTCGTGTCTTCCATTTGTTAGGGATGAACTTGTCGAGGTTCATGTAGAGGGTTGCGAACGCGAATACGTTCCAGACGATCTGGAGTTCTCTTGCTGCAGTCTCTGCAGCGTTCCATGAGAACCGGAAGTCTTCCCAGACTGTTGACTGGAGGGAGTAGAACCGGAGAGCGTCCCTGCTGTACTTTGAGATAACATCTCCGGGCGTCACGAAGTTGCCCTTCGACTTGCTCATTCTCTCTCCCTTATCGTCCGTCGTGAATCCGTGGACTAGGACGGACTTGTACGGTGCCTTGTTGAACGTGAAGATGCTTGAGCCTAGTTGACTGTAGAACCATCCTCTTGTCTGATCGTACCCTTCCACTATCGTGTCTGCAGGCCACCAGACCTCAAGCCCTTTCGAGCTGCGTGGGTACTCTAGGTCTGCCCATGAGGCTACGCCAGAGTCTAGCCAGACATCGAGCACGTCTGGTTCTCGGCTTGCAGTGCCGCCACATTTGCACCTAATCTGGATCTTGTCGACGCCGTTTCGGTGTAGGTCGAAATTCTTCGGCGGCCGGATCGCCAGTCTCTGCAGCTCAGTCCTTGAGCCCACGAGTGTGTAGTCTCCGCACTGCTTGCATGTCCAGACCGGCAGCGGGACTCCCCAGTAGCGCTGGCGGGAGATGACCCAGTCTCGAGCGCCTTCAAGCCAGCCTTGGAATCTCTTAGACCCAGCCCACTCCGGGGTCCAGCGTATCTTCCTGTTTTCTCTAAGCATCTTGTCTTTGAACGCGGTGACCTTGATGAACCACTGGTCGGTTGCTCGTAAGATGAGTGGGGTCCCGCACCTCCAACAGTGAGGGTACGAATGCTCGATGGTCTCCTCTCGGAAGAGCAGCTTCTTGGCCTGAAGGTCGTTGACGATCACTGGGTTGGCCTCTCGAACAGCCAGGCCAGCGTATTTTCCTGCTTGCGAAGTGAAGCGTCCGGATTCGTCTACTGGGGAGAGAATTGGCAAGCCATTCCGCTGACCAACTTCGAAGTCTTCCTCACCATGACCCGGTGCCATGTGAACTAGTCCGGTGCCTTCGGTCATGTTGACATATTCTGCACTGAGTATCACTCTGTGGAGTTTCCGCCCGGTCTCGGCGTGAGTCTCCTCTAGAAGGGGCGGGGTGTATGAAACGCTCTCAAGCGCCCGTCCCAATAGCTCTTCTAAGATTCTATATTGTTTCTCTCCGAGTACTTGCGCAAGTCTCTCTTTCGCGATTATCAGTCTCTCCCCATCTACTTCCACCCTCACGTAGATCTTGTCGGGATGGACCATCACTCCAAGGTTTGCTGGAAGTGTCCAAGGCGTAGTTGTCCAGACAAGAAGGAATTCTCCAGGCTTGTCGACGATGGGTAGTTTCACGTAGATGGAATAGTCTCTGATTGTTCTGTATTGGTCTGTTACTTCGTATCCGGCGAGAGCAGTCTCGTCGTGCGCGCACCAGTGTACGACTTTCAATCCTTTGTAGAGGAGGTCTTTCCGATAAGCCTGTTTGACCGTCCACCAGACGGACTCGATGTAGCCGTCATGGTAGGTGATGTAGGGACGGTCCCAGTCCATCCATATGCCGAGGTCCTTGAAGACTCGAGTCTGAGCCCCAACGTTTGCCGAGGCGTAATTCTTGCATTCGGCAATGAACTGGTCTATTCCGATTACGTTCTCGATGTCTTTCTTTGATTTGAGATTGAGTCTTTTCTCGACTTGGACCTCGATCGGCAGTCCATGAGTATCATACCCAGGCTGGTCACGTACATTGTACCCTTTCATCCTCCAGAATCTTATCACCACATCCTTCAGTGTCTTGTTCCAGGCCGTACCGACATGAGGCTCATTTGTCACATATGGCGGACCGTCTAGAAAGTAGAACTTGGGTTTTTTCAGGAGTCTTCTTTTTGTCTTCTCGTAGGCTCGGCTAGTCTCCCACCAGTGGAGAACCTCTTCTTCGGTCTTTGACGGTTTGTACTCGCGGCTGATCTTGCCTACCGTATTTGTCGTCAATCGTTCTCCAGCCCCAGGAAAGAGTCCGTGGAATCGAAGATCTCCGGCCTCGCTCTCGCCCGACGATTCATGTTCCCTAAAAAAGTTGGGGAAGTAGCTCGATCGAGTTAGGTCAGAATTATGAAACTTATTACAGTCTCAAGAACGCTCTGAGGTTCACTGACGTTGATTTCTCTAACGCTTCTCAAATCTACTGGCCACGGCGCACCTGCTCAGACTGTAAGCGTCTTTCCGGATCAGGTTCACGAAGGCGAAATGCTCTGGGTCGACGCTGAGAGTCCAACAGCCCAGGAGCTTGCTGATCTAAAGAGTAGATTTGGCCTAGACGACTACGCTATCGAGGATGTTGTTCACAGGAATCAGAGACCCAAGTTGGAGGAGTACGGGAAAAACGTCTTTGCAGTAATCCACGTGCCTGACGTAAGGAGTCACAAGAGCGGGATCATCGAACTCTTCGTCTTCTTCCAGAAGAACTGGATCATCACTATACATTCAGATGATTCAGAACTGATCCATTCAATAGATTCCAGAATTAGAGCCAGGGGTCTCGCTCCACTAACAACCTCTCCCTCACCTGACCTGTTCTTCTACGTCTTTCTCGACTTCGCGGTTGACGCCTACTATCCAATATTGGACGAGGTGGAGGAACGACTTGAGAATCTTGACAAACAGGCAATTACGACCTTCAAGACACGAGTCAGGAGAATGGAGAACGTAGTCTCCATCGTAACCACGATTGGTGGGGTACGAAGAAAACTGATGAATCTTAGACGATCTCTTACTCCGACAAGAGACATGCTCGGAATGGTGATGCGCGGCGCCGTGCCTTTCGTAGCTGACTCAAATCTCAGAAGCTTTAGAGACGTCTACGACCATTCCTTTCAACTCTTGGAGACGATCGACAACGACAGAGACAGGACAAGTGATGTCCGAGACCTCTACATCAGTCTGCATTCGGCCTCGACAGACAACACCATCAAGGTTCTCACACTTGTCGCCACAATATTCCTTCCGCTCACTCTTCTCGCTGGAATTTACGGAATGAACTTCAGCCCAGGTTTCTTCCAGCCTGGAAGCGGTGATCCTCGAGGATTCTACGTCATGATTCTAGCAATGATCATCATATCATTAGGGCTCGTCTACTGGTCCAAGAGAAGCGGCTGGATCTGAAAATTCCGGATCCGACTCTTTAGAGCCCAGAAAAGAGCGTGGTCAAAGGCAAGAGGGGATGACGCTGTGACTTTCAGCATTAGCCACTTGGCCAAGCGCTTACACTTGAGGGTTGTACGATTGAGAAAGCCAATGGAGGTGGAGATTCGCTCTCAACATTCTCCTTGCGCCGTCTCCTTGCAGATTGCCTCTGGTATGGCATCACACGACGGGCTAGAGTCTAGCAACCGTTCGCAATTGTTAGGCCTCAGAATTATGGATAGTTGAGGCTGAGGAAGTTTCGGGTTGGCCAAGAACTGGGCAGATGTTTGATCCAAGAAGACCATTAAATGCCGTCTCACCTTGTGTTTTCTTATCTCTCTCTCGTTCGTCCCATCAACGATTCTCTATAAATGCGGAGTTTCATTGACTTCAATTTTGAGCGGGTGAAGCTACACCGTCTGCTTTAATCACGATTATCTCTACTAGTCAACTTTCAACCCTCCACCTTCAGAATCCTTCCGCACTGTAGGACACGCGTGGCGTCACGGGGATGCCTCGGCTTTGCTCGTGTTTGACTTCGATCTTTGGCCCGTTCTGTATTTCCTCTTAACCCGTCATGAATACTGATTTCGCCTCGTCGTCTCTGTCGAGCTCTTTCGGCTCGTCTAACGAAGCTAACGAGTGGTGAGTAATTCCGGAAGATTCATCTGACTGGATCACACGTATAGGAGGCTGAACGGGGGAGTCTCACTGTACATGATGTGCTATGGTCAAACCGTGCTGGATTTCGCTTGAACAGCTGGAGACACCGGAGCCTGGGTTTGAATTCGCAACCTGAAAAGCCAAAGGGCTCCCATGGGAAGAATCTAGCCCTAGCCGTAACGACACTTGCAGTAGTACTTCTCGTAATCGTGAGCCTCCAGCTAATCCCCCATAGCATCACCGTCGACAAGACTCCAAGCCTGGGGGTCAAAGTTGGCTCCACTATAGACTGGCAGGGTCTTGCTTGGGGCGAGACTCGGAAGCTGGCTCTTGACAGTAAGGGGACGATCTACCTGGCGTATAGAACACAGGTGCCTGGCATGGTTGGAGACAAAGCCTTTGTAGATTTCTCTACAGATAACGGCTTGACTTGGTCGCATCTGGGAGGTGGACCGATCGACACTATGACGCCAGGAACACAGATGCAACGGGTGCCGGCCATATCCGTTGGCGGTAATGATGTCTTGCAAGTGGTCTGGAACGAGGTGCCTACTGACCAGTCAGGGGACCGCCAAATATGGTACTCGCGCTGGGTCGCAGGTAATTCGCGATCGCTGGCGGGTCATTGGTCAACCCCGGAGAACATACCAGTCTACATAACCGGATTTCAACAGGCCCCGGACCCTAAGCACTGGCAGGAACACCCCGACATTCTTGTTGATGGGCTCAATTCGAGTCGCGTATACGTGGTCTGGGAGGGCACGGACCTCTCCAACTTTGCAGGTGGAAGCTGCGGCTCGTCTAATTGCAGCACGCCAATGTTCACGGAATCTGAAGATGGAGGAGTCCACTGGTCGAATTACAGCAAGCTTTTGCAACCGAACGGAGTAGTCAATTCTAGACCTGCAATTACAGAAGATTCCTATGGCATATTGTACGTAGCATGGTACGCAACCAACCAGACGGTTCAAGGAAACGCTCAGATACGATGGGTGTCCTCCAATGACCATGGAAAGACTTGGTCCCAGCCACAGCTAATTCCCGAGACTTATGGAATAGACCAGCGCGACCCGAGCCTAGCAGCGGACTCTCACGGAAAGGTCTACATGGTATGGAAAGAGAAAGATCCCTCTTCGCCACGGAATCAGACTATGTACTCGGTGCTGTCAGGGGGGAGCTGGTCGGAACCCGTACGTGTATATCCAGATGGGCAGAATCAGTTGTACCCCACTGTCCAGGTCGACAACGCGACCAACGTATATGTTGGATGGCACACAGGCGGGCCTTACCAATGGGGGGGAGACCCGCCAGGCGCGTATAATGGTGCACAGATATGGTTGGCCAAGTTCAATGGGACTTGGTCAGCCAAGCAATTGACTTCATACGCAACAAACAGGTTCATCAATTTTCCAGCTAACCCGATGCAATCGCCGAGCGTTGAAATAGCGTGGGTTGAGGGGGACTCGCCCCATCCATACAACATCGAATTTGCGACGCTCAGGTTCTGAACGCTGAATATGATCTGTTTGCAGGCCCATAAGCGCTTTCTCAGAACCTCGCGGATGGAAGCGTCAGCTTTCGGGAGAACTGGGTGAGTAGGGGAAACTCAGAGTTGAGGAGACGATCTGGTTCCAACCCAGCCTTGGCTATTCATTGTGATTAGGGAAAAGATCTTCACGGGAAACATTACGAATAGCATTAGAAATGTGATGATAACCGCAAGCGACAGGTCGCCGGGTACTTGTCTCAAGTGGCTTAATCCCTTGATCGACCGGCCGCTGATTGATAAAATGACCCAAAGGAGGGGAAAGTTGAGGGCGATCCCGAGTACTGTCGTCTGGGTCCCTGGGTGAGTCAACGCGAGATATAGCGTCGCAAGGGCTCCGAGCGCGAGAGTATATGGGGTCACTGTTGCGTGGAATATGCTGACTGGTAGAATCCAGGGTTTTCGCCAGATCCAGCCCTGCCAGAGCGCGCGTAAGTTGGCCCTGTAGCTGTTTCTGCTCCAGCGGATCTTTCTCCTGACGAAGTTGCTGAATCCGCCAGAATAGACGGTTTGCGCCCGAGCCGTGCTCTGGTAGACCGTCTTGTAGCCACGTACCAGCATCAGATGCGTAAGCCTCACATCATCTCCTCCGATGCATGCCTTACCGAGAAATGTTTCGCCGGTGAGCTCATCTAGGACGGGGAGTAAGAGTGATCGTCTGTAGGCCGCCGTCCTGCCTGAGAGACAGTTTACAACTCCGTCAACTGACATTCCTGGGATAAAGTCCATGTATCTTATATCGAGAAGCCAGTTCTCGATCCTCCATATCATCGACTCTTTGTTGCTCTCCACGTTCTGCCGCGCAGAGACGCCTGCAACCTCAGGGTCGGCGAAAGGCTTCAGAATTTCCTCGAGTAGATTCTCAGCCCAGGAAGTGTCGCTGTCGGAGAGAATGACTATGTCTCCAGTGGCCTCCATTATTCCGCGGGCGAGGGCGGGTCTTTTTCCCGGCTCCTTCGTCACTATCAGCTTGACGTTAGGAAAACTTGTTCCGGGGAATTTCTTCTGAATGCTCTCAATGTTTAGAGTGTCCTTGTGGTCTACGACGAGGATTACTTCCCCCACCTTGTTCGCCAAATATGACCCGATAGCTTGGAGGAGAACCTCGGGGTCTTCCATATAGACCGGGACAACGACGGAGGTCGTGGAAGTGAAGGATTCTTGGAAGGGCTTGTAGGTTGCTCCGTAGAACCTGCGGACCGCCCAGAGGCTCCAAGTTATCGACCCAACAATCCCGAGTGGTATGAAGGGAAGAATTTCAGTCATGGACCATGAGCTCTGGGGCCTCCACTTCCTTTTGGACCATAATCTGGTTGACTTTCTTGACGGCAGACAGTAGAGGAACATCCGTTCCTCGGCTTAGCATGACTGAAATGAACGCTTCCAAGTCTTTGGGAAGACACATGCCACCGAATGGGCGACCTCCGCTGAGCCCCCACTCTTTCAGATCATCGCGTAGCCCAAGAGCAAGGAGGGGCATGGCCCGGCTTACTGTTTCTGGCTCTGCGCCCAGTATCTTACATGCATGGTCAATCTCGTTGAAGAAGCTAATCTTCGTCGCGTTGAATAGGTTAGCAGTGTACTTGATCATCTCCGAGGTTTCGGGACTGCATCGGATAGTGGGGGACTTGAGCGAAGAGTAGACCGACTGCAGCATCGCCCCAGCTTTTGCGTCCATCTCTCCAATCACGATACCTCTAGGCTCTAGGAAGTCATCTAGGGCGAATTTTTCTCTCAAGAACTCAGGGTTGTGACAGACTCCCACCTTATCGGAGTCTGATGGCAGTTCGGCAGACTCCTTGATACGTGGAATCACGAGACCCCTGGTAGTTCCTGGGGGGACAGTGCTCCTGACGACGGCGAGATGATAGGACCTTCTACCGCGAAGCGCTCGTCCAACCTCGACACATATCGAGAGGAGTGGACGAAGGTCGACGGTGGCATTCCTAGTTGGGGTTGGTGCACATATCATTGAAACATCGCTCCGTTTCACGGCGTCTCCGACGTCGGAAGCAGTTTGGTGCCCCTCGTGCGCGAGCTGCGCGAGCCTTATGCTGTCGATGTCGTAGAAGACAACGTCGTTTCCCTTCTTCTCTAATCCAATGCCTGTGGCCGTTCCGACAACACCTGCGGCTATGATTGCGATGCGCAATCTAGGCTATTCCTCGCATTCCACGGATTCCTTCGTCTGACCGTAGACATATCGTTGGGGCATCCCCCTTCGCACAAGAACCGTTGTTAGCACTGGGCTGGTCATATAGAAACTCTAGGATAATAACGTGGCTCTCACATCCGATTACATTTGAACACACCGGCAAGAAGCCGATATCGACCGCGATAATTTTATTCCTCTCTTCATCTCTTCGTTCTTCCACGACCTGTGATGACACTCGCCAGAAAGGTTGTGAATATGAAGAGGAGGAGAACGATCAAGATCATGCTTACTACAGATATCAAGAACAATGAGATAATGCGAAGGGGAAGGACGAGGACGTTTCCGATTCCAGCGAGCCGCTGTAGTAGTTGCCCTGTTTGAGTTCCTTGTAGGAACGAGTCGATGTACTGCTTCATGAAAGGATTGCTCACGTATTCGGAGTATAACCATCCCGCAAGGATGATGATGATAGATAGCTCGATTAGGATTGTTGTGGTCTTGAAAGATGGTTTCATGTGGAGACAGTCCGCTCTTGAAGCTGTGAGATTCTCTTGTCAGCTCCTATTTCTTTGTAGATAGCCACCTGGGCTTTCGTTTGGCTCCACTTCGAGCCGACGAGCCCTGACCTTGTCTCGAAGACCTGAGCTTTCTTGCGGCTTCGAATCCTAGGGATGCGATCACGAGGATCAAGATTCCGAGGATACCCATTGAGGTGGGGTCGAGCGTAATGGAGCGTAGTGCGGGGGCTGGTTTAGAAGCGGAAGACCCTAGATTGACGTCGATGTTTACCGGACCGTGGACTATGAATGTAAAGTAGACAAGGTAGCTCCTTCCGGCTAGATCCATCTTAATGTCTACCGCAGCTGGGGGGAGCTGACTCTTGTCCACTATGATCTGCAGATTATCAAGGCTTGGGAGCGATGTTAGAGGGATCGTGAGGTTCGCGTAGCCAGTGATTCCATGCGGGCCCTCCGCGGTGAAGTGAATAGTATTTCCTCCGGATTTGATATTTGAAATCGTCACGTTGGTTATGATGTAGCAAAGGTCCCTTCTTCCGCATTCGATTTGGATCGGGCGGATCACTATCACGGTGAAGGTCGTTGCGTGGGTTATTGGACCGTTGGTCGCCGTAATAGTGACGTTGAAGCCACCGGCTGGCGTGTCGGAGGCGGTTGAGACGGTCAGAGGAAAAGAGGTGTTCATGTAATCTGGACCAGCGGTAACCGTCAGTGTCTTGGGAACTGGCCCCATAGTGGGTCCTGAAGGCGAGAGAGTTGCGGAGAGGCTAACGGTATCTGCAAAACCGTGTAGGCTTGAGAGAGTGACGGTCGATGTTCCGGAGAATCCCGGCTGGACCGCTAATAGGCTTGGCTGACTACGCAGGCTGAAATCGGGGAGTCTTGTGGCAGTCCAGAGGTTGGTTTCACTGATTCTAAAGTGAGCCGAGGCTGTTCGCGAGTATCCTTGTAAGATGGCCGCGTTTTGGTAGGAGTATTCTAGCAAGATCCCGGTGGCCTGGTCATATATCGCAACACTGTTGGACGAGCCTGTCAGATAGTCTGAAAATGTTGACGTGAGGTTCAGGATGTTGACCCGTCGATGCACTCCCAGGTAGACCCTGTTCAGGGTTTGATTGATCGTTGGGGCTGCTGGAGAATATGCCGGGTCAAAGATTGGGTCCCCGGCTCTAAGGTTAGCGGCTATGATGCATGAGAGAGGGCAGAAGCTGGTTAGATTACCGTTCCCTGTCCGCAAGTTGCCTGAAATCTCATAATTCCTGGAGCCGGTCGCGTTGGAGAATACTATTGTTGACTCGAGACTAACGTTGTTGCCGGATGCGCCTAAGATATTGTTGATCTGCCAGTAAGTATCCTGGTAGGACTCGAGGCTGTTCTGGTCGCCAGGAATGTTGGACATCCAAGAGGCTGAGAAATCTCCGTATTTGGCCCACTGGCCACTACCTACACCTGGGGTGAAGCTCTGCCAGAGATTCGTCGAGATGATCCGAGCGCTGATTGATTCAAGCGTCGAATAAGTGTACCCATTGCTGACATGTGTCGAATTAGTGTCTGTCCTCGTAGCCAACAGGAGTCCCGTTGCTCTGTCCCAGAACCTTACCGTTCTGACCCATCCGGTATATGGTGGCTGGAGCGTCTGGGTCACGTTCAACACGCTGACCTCTCGAAGTGTTCCCAGATAGCTTATCAATCGTGTATAGTTGATTGACATCCCTCGCCAATTGGGGATAGTATTTCCGTTTCGCAATCCAGCCTCGATAACGAAGGGCCCTAGGGATGCCGGTGGTGGAGAACCCGTGGATATGTTGGTTGTGTTAGTTATGATGGACTGCGTTCCATTCTTGAAGCTCGAAACGACTGCAATAGTCACGCTGGTCCCTGTAACATTCTGAATGTTAGCCTGTATGGAATTTACGGCCATGAGAGTGGACTGTGCAAGTTCGGGGGTAGTATCGTTTGATTCGTAGTTGACCAAGATTTCACCTAGGCGGACGAAGTCGCCGGGATTGACTCCGACTATCCTGTAGGAAATCAGCTCGCGGGAGTCGGCGATTCCCCCCGTACTGTCGAGCGATACAGACTTCACAGATGTCTCTGCCTCAAGGCTGAACCACGAGTATCCGTCGAGCACTGTTCCGCTCAGGCCATTCTCGGCAACCAGAAACGTGTCAAAGCTCCCAGCTTGCACAGTCACGGATGTCTCATTGATCACCGTTCTAAGAGTGGAAACTGAGTTCGAGAAACTTACGTTTCCGTAAACATTCGAGGTCCAGCCAGAGGCCGTGCCATTCCACCACCATGATTCCGCGGGCTGTAGCGGAAATGCAAAGAGCTGCCGAGGGGGAGTGTACACCGTATTCGTAATAACATTGGAACCATCGCAGCCGACACAGTATTCTCTGACAAGAGACCAGCTTCCCGGCAGGATCCATAATGTGTCATTGTATGCGGCGTTAACCTCGTTGCTCACAATGCATTGAACACTACCGCAAGATGCTGTTCTACGAATGCTTTGATTGCTGTTTCCTTCAATTCCTAGATGGTAGTGCCAGATATCGCCTTGTCTGAGGATAGGCGCCGCCGGCGATGCAAGTGGGACACTTGAATGCTGAAACGCTTTGACAGGCATGCCTCCCGAGTAGGCGTAAGGCAGAAACAGGAGTAGGACCGAGAGGGCAACAAGTCTCTTGAAAGTCGGTTTGAATGCTCCGTGTTCCCTCGGACTCATGAGCACCTTCTCTCTTGTTGTCGCTCCGGATCTCGGACTTTAAGGGCCAAAAACAAACAACCATTTCGAAATTGAGACATACACCATTCTTTTCGGCGGGATTTATCGTTGTCGAACACAACACCCCAATACACAGGATCGTGGAAGATATCAAAATGAATCCGCGGAATGCCCCAGCGACAACGTTCCCATATTGTTAGACGAGCCTTCTTGAGGAGTAGACTCTTCTGGCATCGAGAACGAACCGGAAACAAAGGGGGATCGATGGGGTTCAACCATCATGAATCTGATTTACCCAAGCCCTTTCTTTCAAAGTCCTGTGCGCTTGGTTACCGTATCTTTTCATGGTCTTAATTCGTTTGGCGCGAAGATTCGGCGTTGTTCTGTTCATCTGATTGTACCACTGAAGCTCGGCTGCCAGTCGACGATTCTCGGCATGGTATCTTGACAGGAAGATGCCGACGCTCAGAGATCCACCCGCGAACAGTCCGATCATGAGTAGGGATAATGTAGAGACCAGACGCGATGTGCTGCAGAGAATGCATATTCCTCCACTGGGCTGCTTGGTCGGGGGTTGTGTAGGGGGTGGGGGTTGAATCGTTGACGCGGGGTTGATGCTGACTGTCTTTGATGAGATAGTCGTATCGCCTAGGTAGTCCGTTGCGGTCAGAACGACTGTGTAGTTTCCCGCTTTTCCGTACAGATACCCTATGCTGGTTCCAGTGGCTGTGCCACCGTCTCCGAGATTCCAGTTGTAGCTGTAGGGTGCTGTTCCGCCGCTAGCGGATGCCGTAAAGAGGACCGTCTGCCCTGATTGGGGAGCGTTGGTATTGATTGATATGATTGCGGTCAAACCAATATTTCCGCCTGTAATAGTCACGCTGTTGAAAGCTGTTGCAGTAGTTCCAACTGAGTCGGTCGTGAGCAGTGTGATCATGTAGCTTCCCGGGGAACTATAGGAATAGGTTGGTGACTGCGCACTGCTAGTTCCTACCCCATCTCCAAAGTTCCAAGAATAAGTGTACGGCAGTGTTCCTGCTGAGCCTGAAGCGGAGAAAGAAATTGACTGGCCCGCGGGTCCGGTGGGAGGCGCGACGGTAAAGGACGTTGAGAACGGCTGTGTGGTACTCATAGTAAGCTGATAGTAGAGTTGGATCTGAACATTGTCGAGACGCAGTCCCCAGAGGTTACTGTCTATTGGGAAATTGTTGGATGGATCGTAGGCTTCAAAAGCGAACATGCTGTCAGTATAGAGCCGCCATCTTTCAGGGCCAAGTTTGACGACCGTGAAGTTGTGCCAATTACCGTCCATTATGTTGGTGTTAGACGAACTCTCTGCTGGTGTTCCGTCTGGCTGGGAAATAGTCGAGTAGCCAACCCCGGCGCAGGCTATCAGGTCGGAATGGTTGACATCTAAGCTTGTTATGGTGGGGTTCACCTGGACCTTCGCCCCGACCACTGTTGTTCCCGCTGGTTTAGTGCTGTCAGTTCTCCAGAAGAGAAAGTAGAGATTGCACGCGTTTTGCATGTTTACCCAGAAGACGACACCCTGGCGTGTGACACCGTCCGAGTCAGGCCCAACCGTCGGTGAACTGCCGAGGATCTTGAAGTAATAACTGGCTGATACGACTCCGGGCTCGGGAGATGTCATCGCTGCTCTTACCCGATCGACATTAGCGTAGATCGAGCTGTCTGCGAGCCCGCTAATGCTACCCGATATGACCGAAAAATTGTTCACAGGCACAGTGAGGGTTTTAGTTGTCATCGGCGCTGATTGAGTGTTGGCGAAACTGGCCGTAGAGAGATTGTAAGTTCCCATAAGAAGCTGATAGGTCAGGGGGCTAGTGAGGAGTATTACCGTGCAAAGAAGGAGGAGTCTTAGCTTGAGGATTGAAGTCTGATTGAATAATCTCAACTCTGGATTAGCTCCAATGAGCCGGAGACTCGAAAACTCGTTCTCTCATCCGTGAGAAACCAGGGGTGAGAATAGGGTTTCTTTTCGAGGGTACATCCAACTATGATTGGTTCCATTGTCTGTTTCCCCTATGTTTCGGGTCGCGGCCAATCCCCCTGCAGAAGCGAGGGATTCTTCAAGCTCGGGAATGAAGAACTACTCTTTTGCTGAGCGAGTTCCCCGACGTTATAAGATAATTGACTCAGTCGCGAATAGGTAGCGCCTAACTTGGTCTCGGTTCCACCCGTTCATGTGCTTAGTATTGCGTGGAGAGTTCACACGTCGAGCGGACCCTCTGAGAGCAGACGCTGCAAGTGCTCCGGAGAGATTTGTGGTCTTGTCTGTTGCCAGGGTCCAATTCCGTCGTGCCTAGTTATACTCGCTGATTTTTCTCTGAAAGTATGCCTTCTGGAGAAGAGCTGAATTCTCAATCCAACCACGCTTCGGTATCTCAAATATCGTGCTGGCATAGTTCATCGCTCCGTCCATGGAGTCGAATTGCTGGAATCTTGTCTTGAAGAGCGCTCGTAGGCTCTCTCTAACGTTCCAGACGCCTACTGGCATTATGTAGCCCGGATGAATCTCTCTCAGCATTATCGCGCCAGCTTGTCTTCTAATCGTGTCGAGATATTCCGAAACCGCTAATCTAGCGGAGTAGTAGCAGCCGCCGGGCTTTGCGTAGGTCTTTCTGTCGCGAAATCCTTCCGAGTCTCCTAGCATGACAGGTCTATGTCCGTCTGGAGAGACATAGCTACTATTCTCGACATCGGCGGCCATGTTTACGTCCGGGAAGCTAGTTGCGAGCAGTTCGGGTTCAAACCACGCCTCTATCCATTCGAATCTCCAGCTCTCGGGCGCAAGAATTCCCACATAGATATTGTCTAGATAAGTGTACTTGTAGACCCGGTATTCGTCGATGAGTGGATGTTGCCTGACCCTTGCCATGAGTCTGAGGCTGAGATTACTGTCAACTGCAGTGATGCTCCACCTTGTAGGGACAAGCTTCCGTCTCTTGTTCTCGCCGAACATGCCGAGGCTGAACGATCTCTGAATTCGCGTTACCAGGACACCATCTCGGTACAGTTGCAGAACCGCGT
>Ga0137381_10000367_pt1 | contig 27850 bp, 38 predicted proteins | sample SagtaG_16_FD_104808 | JGI IMG/M metagenome (GOLD analysis project Ga0137381, IMG submission 104808) | Vadose zone soil microbial communities from Sagehorn Ranch, Mendocino, California, USA - Sage2_L_115_16 metaG | ecosystem: Environmental > Terrestrial > Soil > Vadose zone | place: USA... | reverse complement strand
TCTGGATCGTCGCCGCCTGAGCCGCGATGGTGGTAGCGGCAGCGTGAGCGTCCGCACCGGTCCACCAGAGAACCGACTTGATATCGGTGTACTGGGTCCCTTCCATACGCGGGTTGTCAATCTGGTACGTCATGACCGCCTGAGCGATCTCCTGGGCGTCCGCCGGGGAAATAGCCATATCTGCCTCCTGTGGGTTAGGGGTCTTCCCGGGCATCCACTGCCCGTAGTCGGGGGTGTGGGCGGTGTCGATATCGCACGACACACCGTTGATCGTGAGGGTGGTCCCGGGTTGCTGGATGACAGCGCGGGAATCCCACTGGCCACCGGACCACGCGACAGTCTGCCATCCCCACCGGGCGGAACCGTTGTCGAGCATGGCCTTAACGACCCTGAAGCCACCGTAGACACCCGTACGCGCCGGGGTGAGGACAGAGGCCACACCCTGGAAGTAAGCGGCCACAGCGGTCGGCGGAGCGTCGTAATCGACCGCGAAATAGATGGGCCGGGTGTCCGGCATGCCCGCTGCCTTCGCTTGCAGAACCGCTGCGCGGGCGTCGGAGACACCGGCCGCGAGTCCCTGCCCGGCGCGGCTTGCAGTGGACTCCCACACGACCACCGACCAGATCCCGTTGGCCGACAGGTCGTCAGCTTCGGAGCGGCTGAGATTCTTGCTCACGTCGGGGCTGAGATAGCGGCAGGCGAACGCCTTGCCTTGCGACCGGAGAGCAGATCCCCCAGGGTGCTTCCAGGCGTAGTCAACGCCTTCGGTGGTGGTGGTCATGTTTCCTGCCTAGGTTGGTCCGGTGAAGGTTTTGGGTCCGGTACACCATACTAACGCTCCGTGTCTACCTTATCCATACGAACTGAGTACGTTTCGGTCGGAGATGAGTACCGTAAGTACGCAAGCGCCCGGTCCAGTGAGTCGGACCAGGCGCTTGTGCGGGTGCGGAGAGCGGTTAGGCAACCTGAGTTAGTTTGATCCAGCATCCGGCCCGGAGGTTTGTGGAAGTGCCGTTAGAAGTGTTCTGGGCCCATTGGACTTGCAGTTCACCTGATGTGGTGGTCTGAAAGAATCCGTTCAGGGTCAAATCTTGGAACACCCCGGCGTTGGTACCCCAAGCAACCCCTGTAGGCCCAATAACAGTAGACATACTCTGCAAGGCGGTAATGCTGGCCGTGGTGATTCCCTGTCCGCCCCATACTCCGTTCGTCTGGGTTCCGGTGTAGTTGACCGCCAGTTTCAGGTCGCTAGCGCCTAGAGTTCCGCCGGTGTAGTTAATGAAACCCTCTAGCAGGTACGTCCCGTTAACCGTCAGGTCTATGAACAGATCGGGGTCGGTGGTCATGATTGTAGTGCTCGCACGGGAAGTTGCCGCAGTCTTGAAAGCGACTATCGGAGTCATGGTCTGCAGGATTCCAGCTGTGATCCGCTGACCCGCATTCCACGTGGGGAACTGAGATCCTGACACCTTGCTACTCCTTACAGCGCGACGATGGAGGGGACGGCCAACCGGACGTCTTCTCCGGCCCGGTGTGCCTTGACGATACCGTTGACGTGTCGGACGACCGCAACGAACTGCTGCGGATTCCCTGAACTGGGATCGAACCGCACAGTTATCCGCTCTCCCCCGACCATGATATCGAACGGTACCTGTCCGATGATGGGGACCCCGGACAGACCGACTTCCCAGGGAGGCGTGTTGGGATCGGTGGTGGTGACGAAGAAAGACGTTCCCGTCGGGGTCAGGTCCGAAGCCAGGGTACTGCCGTCGGTGTCCGCCCGGGCGAATACCCCGTTCACCGCCGTGTCGTCGTCTGCGAGAGCCACCACGAACGGCGCGTACGGAGTGCAGGTAAACGTCAGGATATGTTGGAACTGGTCAATCGTCTCCGACCCGCCCACCACCAACAGGTCAAGGGTATCCGGACTCACCCAGATAGGCGGATTGACGATGTTCAGGCGTTCCCCGGGGCGGAGGTTGACGACACTGCTGCGCAGTCCGGGGGCTGTAACGGGGCTGAACGACGGGTGTGCCAGGTCCACCGTAACGGAGGGGAACCGGGGGAGGTCCACCGTTCCCCGGTGGAGTCTCCACCCTGCCTGGTCGTCCAGCGTGGTATCACTCTGGATATTGAGCGTCAGGGAATCGCTGTACGGGCCCACGCCGAGCGGGGGCGGATTGATGGACAGGGCGCCTGAAGTCAGGGTGGAGCGGGAGTAGGAACCGTTGACCCGGGTCACCGTAATGTCATTCTTGGTGAACCGGTCATCGTCCAGCGGGATGGGGATTGCCGAGAGGTTCCCGGCCGCGTAGTCGAGGGTCGCCTGAACCGGAACGTTGTACATACCGGTACGCATCCGGACCCCGAGACCGAACGCTGTCCAGCGCTCGTACAGGCTTCCGTCGTCGGCCAGGATGGCATCCGCAATGAGGTCTGTGACGTTCCCGGGAAGTTCCGGGCCCATCGGTACCGAGTCGGACGGGGTGCCGACGATACCCACGTTCACCCCGGAATCCTGCAACAGGCGGACCGCGCGGTTACCCGCTTTCTCCCCCGTGAAAGCGTTGATCTGATTGAGCTCGTCAAACGGACTGCTAAGCAGACGCTGCAACGTGATGTGTCCTACAGCTATGCCGTTCTGGTCCCCGTTGGGAGCCATTACGATACGGGTCACGTTGCCCGTGGTCTGGCCGGTGGACAGTAGAGCGTTGAAGAAAAGGGTGCCCGTCGGGGCGTTGGGGATGTAGGTGAACATCGAGAAGTTGACGTTTCCGCCGGTCTCGATGAGTTCCAGGTCGAAATACTGGACGTTCCCGGTAGTTCCGAACGCCAGACCGCCCGAGTCACCTACCTTGGTATCCGAAGCGTCGTAAGCCTGTAGGGAGAAAGCTCCACCCGACACGGTGAGGAAGTGCAGTTCCACCCGTTTGATCGTGCCGTTCAGGTAGACGTGCATGACGTGCGAGTCGTTGGCAGGCGTACCGGTGGAGGGGATGAACAGGGCGAACCTGATCTGGGTGCTGCCGGTGTGGGAGTACACCGGAACGGAACCGCTGAACGACCCGTTGCCCATTGTCGGGAGCGGGGAGGAAGAGGCGAGACCTGAGTAATCGGCCAGGGTAGGGGACCCTGTGATCTGCATGGCGCGTCCGCCGTTGCCGGACGCTATCTGGGTTGCTCCGGCGGAGTCCTCACACGGCCAGTACGAGACCGGAGGGTTGACGGACAGGAGGGTCGCGCTGGTGAGGCCCTGATACAGGGTGGAGCGGAGCGCCACAGCGGCTTGGCTGAGTCTGCGGAGGATGCCGGAAGCCTGAACCTCGACCCATACGTCCAGTCCGGTCGTATCCCAGTTCTGGGGCCACGTGGTGATCTCACCCCAGAACCGTACATTCTGTGTGAAGCCGTCCGGAACAGACACCCTGCACTGAGTGTTCCGTCCAATCTTCCCGAACAGGGGGGAGAGCGGGTTTCGTGGGCTGAACCGGCCGTCGCGGTTATTGATCAGGAACGTGCAGGAACCCGTATTGGCCACCGAGGATTCATCGGTCTGCCCGTACGTGATGGATACGGGCGACCGGGAGTAAACCAGCGATGTGATGTCCATAAACGTGCCGTCAACGAGGATTTCTACCTGTACAGGCTGACCGTTGGTAGTACCGGTCTGGCTCGTAGGTCCCGATGACGGCATTCCGGACGGGAACTGTCGCGCGTACCCTGTCCGTACCGCTTGGTTGGCCATTTCTTATTCGTCCCAAACGATCCACGTGATCATGTTGACCGCCGCGCTGAACGTGGCCCGGACACGCAGGAACGTTCCCGCCGAGACGTAGGACCACTCCTCCGGCATGAACTGGTACACGTACGGCTCAATGCCCGCGCCACCGTTGGACAGTCCGGGGATCTGAACCGCGTCGAATGTACGGGTGGCCGTAGTGGCACCTTCCACCGAAGCGGAAAAGCCTGTGTTGCTAGCTCCCAGGGTGAGCAGGGACGGGGGGAGTCCGGGGGTGAGCGGCTGGACTCCGGACGCCACGTGGGCTGTAACGCTCGCCGCAACGTCGGTCTGGAGCAGCTCGACCATACCGGTACCGGTGGTGGCGGGCGCAGCGTCCAAACTGAATCCCCAGGAGACAATCTTCAGCTGACGCGACGACGGGGGAGAGAGCTGAAGCATAGTCTTGGTCGTAACGCCCGTAGTGACCTTGGCAATCGCTGCCGTGGTCTGCATCGGTGCGTTGTAGATCTTATAGCGGTGCATCTTAGATCACGTCCTCCCTAGGACTGTCTGTACGTTTCCTCCGCGCACGCGGATGGACTTCCGCAGAACTTCCAGTAGGACGTTATCCAACTGGGAACCGCCGGAGTGCAGTTCCAAAGTGATGGTTCCGCCCCCGCCACCTCCGCCACCGCCCGCCATCATGGCGCGGGTGTCAGGGTTGCTGAACACGTGCGACCCGGCGGGAAGGTGTACCAGCTCCGGTCCGTGTTCTCCCACCAGGGTGGTGCCGCTCCGGGTCCCTCCGGTGGCAGCGGCCCCGATCGTTCCGCCGTGCGCGAACCCGAGAGCGTGACCGATGCTGGAAGCCGCTCCGCTGACCGAACTCAGCATGGAGGAGACAGTCCCGATGGTACTGGACACCGCCCCGAAGATTGAGTTCAGGATGCCCCGGATCGTGTTGTAGGCGCTGACGAACGGACTGGCAAGTGCGCTGGAAAGGGTCCGCCACACCGATTCGATCCACCGGACCGCAGACTGCGCACCCGACATGATGGAATGCCAGTGGTGAGCTATCTCGTACACCGCGATTCCGATAGGTCCGGTGAGGATTCCCAGCAACAACCGCCAATGGTCCCGAATCCATCCGAACGCCACCTCGGCCCAGTGCATGAGCTGTTTGAAGGCGTTGGCCGCTACGGTCCCGATGGCGTGAAGGATATCCCGGAACGTCTTGCTGTGCTTGTACGCCTCGACAAGTCCGATGACCAGGGCCGCAATGGCTAGGATGATGATCCCTATCGGGTTAGCGTCCAGTTCTGCGTTGAGAATCGCCTGCACACCGTTCCATATGCCGGTCACCATGGCAGCAGTCTTGACCGAAGCTGAGTACAGTATGATCCCTGTCACCAGGGTGGTCACCGTTCCCGCCAGAATGAGGAACGCGGTCTGGTGTTTGTTTATGAGTGTAACCACGGTGGTCAGGATGGGGATAAGCTTCTGTCCCAGAGCGATGAGCAGCGCACCGAATCCCGCGCTCAGCTGTTTCACCTGTTGGCCCAAGGTCTTCTGAACCTCCGCGAAACCCTGCACCTTCCCGCTCGCGTCGGCTGTAGCTCCCCCGACCGCCCGGATCGTAGTGGACGTAGATTTGAAGTTCTGGCCCGTGGTGGCCAGAGCAGCGTTCGCCCCGGCAGCGGTACCCATGAGCAGCTTGAGAGCGGCAGCGAACTGGGGAGTGCCTTCCTTGCCACCCTTGGACGCGGCTTCCGAGAGGTACTGCATAGCGTCCGTAAGGCCGTTGGGACCTTGCAGCTTCCCACGGAGCTCCCCGGTGGACACACCGAATTCAGCGAACGCCTTTTGTTGGCTCTTCGTGGGATTGAGCAGGGAGCGGAGCGCCTGAGAGAGGTTCTGGGAGGCACGCTGAGCGGTGAATCCGTGGTTAGTCATCTCCGACAGTGCGGCGGAGACATCCTGGAAACTGATACCGGCAGCGGACGCGGCAGGAATGATGCTGGCGAACGAACCGGAGAACTCCTGCAAGTTGGTCTTGCCGTGCGCTACGGCGGTTATCAACTGGGACGTGACGTTAGCCGCGTCAGAAGCCTTAAGGTGATAGTCCACCAGGACATCGGTCAAGGCCTTGCCCACCGTGGTGGTATTGGCGCCCTCCGCTGCCGCACCCTGGGCAGCGGCCTTGAGAACAGTCAGGCCGTCCGCCGCATGGAATCCGGCCGCTTCAATGAAGTAGAGAGACTTGGACAGGTCGGTAGCGGATACCCCGACCTGGCCAGCCATGTCGAGTAGTCCTTTACGGATCATCCCAAGGTTCTTTACCTGCTCACCCGCAGACGTAGCCAACCGGACAGTGGACGACTGGAAGGCAGTGGCCATTTTGACTGACTCAATGCCCATGCCCACCAGGGCAGCGGCGGACACCTTGCCGAGAGCTTTCATCGTACCGCCGAGACCCTGGGAGTCCGCTTCCGCAGACTTCATTGCCGGTCCGGCAGTGTTCCTCCCAGTGATAAGGATTTCCACTACGTTCGCCACAGTCCTACCCTCCTTCGTCCGGCCGTCCCATAGCTTCGATGTTCAGCAGTTGCAGAAGTTCCGCGTCCTCTTCCAACAGCGTCTTAAGGGTGTACCCCCCGAACCTCTCCAACGTTCCCAGGATGAAGTTCGCGTAGCCTAGCTCCCTTGGTTCGGAGACAACGGTTCCATCGGGAGCGACACCTCCTGGTACGTCTCGCCAGAGGGAGAGCTTCCGGGCAAAGGGGGCGCCACTCCAGAGATAGCCTCTGTCCAAGAGGAGATGATGGCCATGACGAACGAAATGTCCATCTTCTCGAATCCCGCGAGCGTGGCAGGGACAGGCTCCCCATCGATCTCCACATTCCAGGAAACCATCGCCCTTTCCAGGATGGAAAGAAGCTTTTCCAGGTTCTCGGGGGTAGTGTCCCCAGTGTCCGTCGTCTGCAGAGCCATGATGTCTCCCAACGACGCGGAATTCATGAGGACTTCCAGGCCCTCCAAGTCGGAGTCCTGGAACTTCAATCGGTACTGCTTACGCGGGGGTGTGAATCCCATCTCAGTCTGCCTCTCGGTTTAGGGTGAAGATGATCTAGCTCCACACGGGCGTCGTGCCGTCGGCCAAAACGCCAGGAACGGACCACGTGAGCTCACCCGTGTTGGTCCGGGTCAAAGCATAGTCGGTAAGCAGGGTGGAACAGGACAGGAACGGGGTCGAGCCCGCGATGGGCTGAATCTTCACGTTCCGGTTTACGCGGGTGCTCGGAATGGTCTTGAAAACGTCATGGCTCTGGTTGGCCGTAGACGAGTTGAAGACACCGTTGAGCGTCACGCTGTAATCGATCAGGAGCAGCAGGCGCTCGTGAGCGAACTTGTCCACACCGGTGATGTCCTGAACGGCATACGGAGTGGAGAACTGGAAGTTGGTGATGTCGTTGCTGATGACCCTGGGAGTCGGAGTGGAGTCGTCAACCGTTACGGCCGCACCCAATCCGGTTGTCTTGGACATGTCCTAGCCTTTCTCTATCTCTCGGTCGATTACGGCCTGGTTGGTCCGGAAGTCTTCGATCCAGTCAACAGCCCGCGTGTGGTGGCGGATGCCACCGGAAGGGTTACCGCGCCAGTCGCCGTGCCTACGGGCGAGGATGTCCGGCCGGGTCCGGTGCTCCGCGAAGCACCGTTGAAACGACTCGAAACGGAAGACAGTAAGTCCCTCCCCCGTACGCCGCTCCGTGAAGGTCCGGCCGGAACGTGTGCGGATGTACGCGGCCTGAGTGCGGCCCAGTTCCGATGACTCGTCCACGGAGGTCTCCCACCCATGAGCCCATGCCTGGCATCCGACGTCCTTGCACGCTGCGACAACCGAAGTGTCCCTGGAAGCCGCAATGCTGTACGTGACGTACTTCTCTACCGGCATGAGCGGTTCGATGCGGAACGGTTGCTGACTCATCAGAAGCTCACCGCAGTGAGGTTGCGCGTGAAGGAAACGGCGAACGCCAGAGAAGTGAATCCGCCCGTAGTCACCGTGGCCACGCGGAGGAACTGGCGAACCGTGGCGGTACCGCCCACCGCGATCCGCTGCGCCTGTGGGGTTCCGGAGGTCACCTGAGCGAACGCACCTCCTGCAAGGTCAGCGAAGGTGCTGTTATCCGCACTGTCCTGGATCTTGACAGTCGCGTCAGTTCCCGTGAAAGAGAACACGTGCAGGTAGGCCTGGAACCCGAACGACGACGGTGACACGTTGTTGACGGAGGAACCGTTGGTAGCAACCGTATCGGTGCGGATACCGGAGGTGAGCTGCTGTCCCCACTCCAACCCGAAGGAGTTCGCCTGAACACTGATGGCGCTCGTCAGCATGCCGTCGGTGGCCCGGGTCGGGGCGTAGTCTATCTGCTTAGCGTTGATCGATGCAGCTGCTCCCCCGAGGTTGGGGGTGATGAAGTAACTCGCAATCACGTCAGTCCGGGGGAGGGCGGAGAGCACCGGGTGCTCAGCCCCCGCAGCGTTGTCGAATACGGTCGTAAAATCCATGCTCCCATCGCGCAGACCGCCGAGACGCTCATGCGCGAACTTGTTGATCGCGGTTACGTCTAGGGTGGCCACCTGCCCGGATACGGAACCCAGAGCGTTCACGTCCCCGGAAAGGTCGAAACCACTGATATAGAAATTATCGCCCAACCCAGTTTGCCTGGAAATGAGACTCACCCCTCTCGGATGTCTGAAGCGCTAGGTGCGCCGGTCGGATGGTGCCTGGAACAGACAAAGAACTCGCTGCCGGATACCGGGAAACGAGCCAGCCGGTGGCAGCGCTTCACGTGACAGTTGTGCTTACGCAACAGGGCGAGTCCACCAAGGATGAGCGTGATGTCCCCCGCGAAACCGGACCACCACAGATACCAGGGACCGGAAGCACTGTCCAACCCTAGAAAGTGTCCAACGATGCTCACGGAACCTCCGCCCACACGTCGTTGATCACCAGGGGGAGGTTGATTACGAACGCCCGGTACTTCTTTCCGTCCTGATCCAGGTACCCCGCCTCGCCCTTGAGCTTCGACCCCGACTCTCCGAACAGGTCCACATCACGGACCTTGCCTCCCAGCGTGAAGTCTCCCGCGTAGGCGGAGAACAGCGCGTCTGCCGCTTGCAGGAGCGCAGGGTCAATCGAGTCGTAAGGCTGGGACTGAAAGTTCAGGTAGATACGAATGGTGTACGTGAGGACAATCGTCACAGCTTGCAGACCGCTGCCGCCCGGGAACGGCTCGACCGACTGCAACCACACTGCAGCCGAGAGCCCGTTCCCGGGGGCGTTCTTGGGTTCGTGACCGTTGACAGTCTCGAACAGTCCGGTGGCGGAAGCATGTGACACCACCTGATCGGAGATACCCGACACGTCAAGCGCCATCAGTTCATCCTTTCCAGATAGACCCCGAGAAGCTTGTGAGCGATCGGGAGGACCCGCGCGTTAAGGCGGTCCGTAACCTTCCGGAAAGTGGCGTAGCCCTTGAATCGGGTGGTCTGGTTACGTGCGCTGGTCCCTTCTAGCCACGGACCGTAAATGACTCCCCCGTCTGTCACAACGTCCACCAGGGCGGAGCGTACCTGGGTCTGCACCTGGGACTCGTAATATCCGGTCGGGTGCTGTAGGACCACGTGCAGCGTGTCCAAGACCATCCGCTTGCCCTCCGCCGCTACCTCGTGGCGGAGTTCAGTGTCGAAAGCCTTGACGGCAGCGCTGGCCCGGCCATCGAACAGGGGCCCTACCAACTTGATTTCAGTCGGCATCAGACAGTCCTCCGTCGTGCCTTGCGGCCGTAGAGGGTGACGGTCTGCTCCCGGAGTGCTCCCAGACCGCTGCCGATACCGGTTTCCTTGCTCGGTCCGCTGCCCAGGGAAGTGGCGTAAGCGCCCTGTTCCAACGTGAGTTCTACGGAAGCTTCCCCAATGGCCAACTGGCGGATGAGGGAAGGGGGCGTGTGGACGCTCACAGGGGCCGAAATCAGGTGGGTAGCGGCCGGAGTACCCTGGGCCCCCCGCAGGACCGTGAGTAGGCGACTGGCGAACACTGCGGCACCCGTATGGGCCGCTAGAACCGTACCGTCCCACGCCCGCTTCACCGTGAGGTTGTTCCCGGTCACATCTAGGATGAACATCCGCTCGGAATCCAGGGTGATCACCTCGTTCACAAAGAACTTGGTGCCGTCCGTAACGGTGAGCAGGTTGTCCCCTACGCTCACGGTTCCGACCCCGGTCCCCTGCTGAGTCTGTCCCGTGGTCACGTTGGCCCGGCCCGTTACGATCATCCGCTCAGAGTCCACCTTGATACTGTTCCCGACCCCGACGACAGAACCGTCCGTAACGGTGAGGGAAGTACCGGCAGCGGTGGTCACCGCTGCCGCGAGCGCTCCGCCGGGAGCGGTGTCGATGTTGAAACCGTAGGTAGCCGTGATGGACACATCACGCTGCGGAGTGTTCCCCCGGCCGAAACTCTCGCTGGTAGACCGGTTGAGTTCCATGTAAGTGAACGGAGGGGAGTACTGGGGGTGGCCCCAGAAGATGTTCGCATTACTGATGACATGGCCACCGCTGGTGACGACCGGAACGTTCACGGTGACATCAGCGATGTCCGACTGATCGAACCATATGCGCCACGGGTAGGCGTACTGGAAGTTCGGCCAGTCCCACGAAAGAGTTGCGTTGGTAGGGTAGAAGACTCGCTTCATTACCCCGTCAATGGCGCGCGACGCTGCCTCTATGGCACGGTCGATCTGCACGTCGTTGCGGGCGGTCTGCTTAATATCCAGAGCAGACTTAAGGTCTTCCCGGCTGCAATAGCAGGGAGTTGTAATGGTCACGAGTCCCCTACCGTTACCTTGCTTACTGGTCTAGGGGACACGCCCCCGGACAGGGATAGATGCAGTTGTTTCTCTGATGATAGCCGCTCAGCCTAGCTGCGGGCTACTCGACTACGCTTCAGCCCAGATCATGTCGAAGTTCCAGAGCTGAGCAACGCTCCCGGAAGCCGTTTTCATGACCAGGCCCTCACCAGGCAGGAGCATGAACGAAGCCGCGCTAGGAGCGGCCCCCGACCCGGTGGGACTCGCACCCGACCCGGAAGAGGTATCCGCCGGGGGTACACCGCCCAGGGTCAGCCCCGTGGTGGTGACTGTCGGGTTGGTTGACCGCACCTCCGCAATCGCATTGGGAGAGGATGAGGTGAACTTCCCGATGTTGGCAGCAGCGACCAGGGATCCTGCGCTGGCAGCGGAGATCCGGAAGATGTTCATCGAAACTGTGATGGACGTTGCAGCAGTCGCCCAGGGAACGATGGACAGGGCGTACATAGTGATTGTCTTCCCGCTGCCCAGGGGGTTGAAGATGGAAAGGAAGTTGTTCGCTGCCACCACCCCTGGAATGTCCGCCAGCGCTGTGATGTAGAAGTTGCTGCCCGCCGGTATGGCAGGCAGAGCGACCACAGAACCGGTTACAGTCTGCGTGCCGCTGGGAGTGGTGGTGACGGTCCCTGACACGGGGAACGTGGCGGGAGAGGTGACCGCCACGTTCTGCGTGCCGCTAGGGCTGGTGGTGACAGTTCCTGCCACTGTCTGAGTGCCACTGGGCGTGGTCGTTACGGTACCGCTCACGGGGAACGTGACGGGCGAGGTGACCGCCACGTTCTGAGTCCCGCTCGGGGTACTGGTTACCGTTCCGGTGACCGCGATTGGCGGGGCCACCATTGCGACATACAGTGGCATGGCTCTACCAGCTTGTCAGGCGAGCATTACCGTTCGCGGATGCCCAGATACCGTCAACCCGGCCCGAGTACATCGGGGTCGGGAACTCGAAAAACGAGCTTGCGGCAAGCTGGACCGTGTAGTCGGTAGAAGAGGCCGTGGTCCCGAACTTGATGAACAGGACAGCCGTACTCTCATTGAAGATCGTGCGCATCCGGTCGTTGCTGGACGCTGCGAACAACGTGACGTTGGTCGCGGAGGAGGCCACGCTTGCCGTTACGGCGGTTGTGGCCTGGGTAACTGTCATTCTCCGTTCCTCTCTGTGCTACATACCCGAGTGAGTCGCCGGGTCCCAGTCGTTCGGGTACTTCCACCCGTCGTAAGGGCAGTACCAGGCGCCAGGCTGATTGGGCGGACCCAACCGGAGAGGCTCTCCGTCGTTGGGACAGGCCAACGGGGGCTGAGTGGCGTAATAGTCGATGTACGAAGCCTGTAGTGCCAGGGTGGAGTAGAGGTCCCACCCGGTCACCCCTCCGCCGTCAGCCATCACGCCTCCTTGGTTTCACCCTGCGCGAACTTGTCACCCATGAACGCTTCGGGAGCAGCTTCGGGAGCAGCTTCGGGAGCAGTCTCGGGAGCAGTCTCGGGAGCAGTCTCGGGAGCAGCTTCGGGAGCAGCTTCGGGAGCAGCTTCGGGAGCAGTCTCGGGAGCAGTCTCGGGAGCAGCTTCGGTGCCGTGCGGATGGATGATGCTCTGGACGAAACCGACGGTTTCCCGGACGGCTTCCTCCCACGCGTTGGTAGATCCTCCGCTGGTGGCCTTGGGCATTCTTTGATCCTTTCCGAAAAGGGCCGGTACCCCGAAGGATACCGGCCCTGATGTGATTCCGATCAGGAGACCGACGCGCCGGTGTCCAGCGGAACATACGTGATGAACCACTGAACGGCACCGGTCATGGTGGCGACAGTAGTGGACCACGTGATGACCCCGGAGTCCACTACGAAGTCCGAGGTATCCCATACTGCGGTTCCCGCGTTGGAACCCACGACCATTGCACCGGGTACCCCCGCTGCTCCCTGGAAAGGAGCGAGCAGCGTACCGACTTCCTTACCCCCGATAACGGAGGTGGTGGCGATGCCCGAAGCGTTGAGAGTTCCCACCGTGGGCGTGATGCCCAACGACACCGAACCGGTAGTACCGGAAAGAACGGTAGTCACCCTGCCGAAAAGGGAGGTTACGATCACCGAGCCACCGGTAACCGTGAACAGGGTGCTAGAAGACCCGGAGTTCGGGGGAGTCAAAGCCGCCGTAACGACCTGATTTCCCGCGACCAGAGTGCGGACTTGCTGGCCCTTAATGAAATCGGCCACGGCTCACACCCCCAGAGCAACGAGGTTGCCCGGGGTACGCTGAACGACCAGGTCATGGGCGATGACGACCAGGGACCCGTTGGTCACAGTCACGGTCAGATACTTGAACGTGTCCGCAATCTGAGAAGTGAAAATGTCAACGACGGACATTTGACCCGTGGTGCCAGCCAACGCCAGGGAGTTGGTCGTCCAGACGGACGGTTGCTTGGTCCAACCGGTGCTTCCGTCGGTTGCAGTGGACAGGTACCAACGCGGAGTCTGACCGAAACCGTTGGCCAGGGTGAACGCGGTAGTGGCGCCTCCCGCAGTCTTGGAAGCAACAACCGCGATGCTAGAAGCACCGGTGGAAGTCACCACCAGGGAAACGGCGGAGCACTGCTCCATACTGAACGGCTTACCGGACGCAACACTGATCACGTTGTGCGTGCGTCCGAGACCTTCCATACCTGCCATGACAGGTACCTCCTACTTGTACGGCGCTAGTCTCGGGTAGGGGGTGCCAGTGCCCTACTTGCCTACTCGGCACCCGGGGGTTTGTTGCCGGATGCCTACTCGGGTTCTTTCGTGCTGCGCCCGGAATCGAACCGGTGGCACTGGGGGGATTTCAGTGCTGCTCCCATGAGCAGCGCAGCGGACTTACAGGTTACAGCCTACCCGCGTAGGCGGGCGTTTGCGGCCCGGAGGTTCCGGGCCGCGCGTTCCATACGATCCGGATTGTCCCGAAAGTGACCGATACCCGCGTTGCAGTAGTGGCAAGCGGCCCCACGGATGCACTTTCCGCAGGAACGCGAACCTTGACAGCACTCGTGGTCGTGGTCCACGTGCACTCCCCTCGGAGCTTCCGGATCTAGAGGCTCTTCACACAGGTAGCAGTTACCGCCCTGGGAAAGGATGATCCCCCGGAGTTGATCCCAAGTGATCCCGTGAGCGTACTTTAGATCACTGGAAATACTCCTTTTGTACTGTCGCCAGTAATCGGGGTCTTCCGCCCTCTTCTTAGCGTGATGCTTTCTAGACGCGGCTTTGAATTTTTCCGGGTCCGCTGCGTACGCCTCACGAGCTTTCTCGCGGTTGTACGCCCTGCGCGCTTCGGGGTCGTTCCAATCAACGACCGTTTCCTGTGATGCTCGCGGGACCCGGTTGCCAGAGCGTGTGTGTCGTCCGCACTGGCAACCCGGTTCGCACTTGCTGCTGCCTCTCATACCTTGAGTCTATCAGACGATGTCTTCTAGAACAAAGTAGTCGAGTCCACCAAGATCAGCGGGCCGCGACCTGAACGAAAGGCGATAGCGTGTTTGAGCTGCCGTTATGCGGAGTAAGGGGCGACTGGAGCCACGGGCGGCCATCGACCCTCTCGATGATCCTGTACGCAACTTGGTTGTTTTGGAACAAGAAATGTTCCGAAGAGTCAACGCGGACTTGCTGACGGTCACCGATCAGGTAGTACGAGAGATCGACGAAGTTCAGGTCACCGGTCGCACCCAGGGCCGGAGTCTTCTCAGTGAAGATCACCGGACGACCAAGGATGGTCATGGGCGGCATTTCGGAACCGTTCTGGCTCCAACCACCGATCCAGACCGGACCGCCACCGGTACCGACCGACAGCGCCATGGTGGCGAGCTGCGGGAAGGTGTCGATGGAAGCAATCCAGCACGCGTTCTTGAGCGAGGTGGGGAGCATCCGGGAGTACATGTTGACGATGTTCTCCCAGACCAGGGTCTTGGTGGTCTGTCCCGCTTCCTTGGCAACCTGAACGGACGCCTCGGAGTTAATGAAGCCTTCAGGCTCACCCACACCGGTACCGGTCATGAACGAGACATCCTCGAACCATGCCAGACCCTTGGGAACCCGCGCATCGAACCATCCGGAGAACGCCGGAGCGTCGTCGAGCAGTTCCGCCGGAACCTTGAAGAATCCGGTGAGCTTCTTAGCGTCCAGAACCACACGGCCGAAGGTGGCAGTGGACTCGGTGAGCGACGCCGCTTCCTCGGTCCAGTAGAACTGGACTCCACCGAACAGGGACGATACGTGACTAGTGTCGTCCACAGTAGGGATCGGCACGCGGAGCGTGCTCATGGGGATGACCGTAGCCTTGCTGCGCACGATCGAGTCTTCAAGCGCGAGCTGCAGGAGCTCGGACCGCATGATCTCAGGGACCAGGAAGCCACCCGCACCTGGCTCCTCGGAACCGAACGAGTTCTGGAACTCCTGAATGCGCGACAGCTTGTCCACGAGCTGCTGCCGACCCGGCTTGGTGCTGGGGGCGCGGAGCTCGAAGATCGCCTTGCAGTACTCACCGATGCTGTTGAGCCGCTCATCCTTGGGGAGCGAGCGCTCCATCTGGGCACCCATGGCAGTCTTGTTGTACACCGTGCCACGGCCCTGGCTGACGGCCGTACTGTCCGCAGCGTCGAGCGTGGCGGACAGCTTGCCACCGAGCTTGCCGTTGGCACTGCCGTCCTTGTCGCCACCCGAGCGGACCATGTCGAACAGGACCGACTGGACCTGGTCACGCATGTCCGTGACGGTGTCAGGGTTGTTCTTGACGTACTGACCGGCGTAACTGTCGAGGAACCGCTTGGTGGTTCCGTCGGCCACTGCGGACGCCGAGAAGTACTCCTTCAACTTCGAGTGGTTTCCCAGAACGTCTAGCAGACCATCGGGGCTCTCGGGAATGTTCATCTTGGCCATTAGTTGCCTCCCTTCAAGGCGCCACGCAAGGCGATCGCCAAAAGCGCGGAATCGATCGAATCCCCCGGAGAGTAGTCCGGAGAGATCTTCTTCATGAGTCCCTCAAGCTTAGACTTTGCAGCGTCAGCATTCTTGAGGTCCTGGGTCTGAGAAAGGCGCGCGAGCGCGTTCCTCACTCCGGCCGCATTGGGCGGAGAGTCGGGGGTGTACCGGTACGGAAGAGCCCAGTGCGCTTGCGTGTCCGGGTCACCGGAGTTCTTTTCACCAGCCGCGATGCCACGGTAGAAAGCCGCCGGGTCGGACGCCGTAGTGCCACCATGCCACGCCTTGGAGGCATCCCAGGGGGAAGTGTCCACCGAGTCGTTGCTCAGCCGCGTGTCATCCTTGGCAGTCTGCTTAGCGGCCTTCTTAGCGGCCTTGGCCGACTTCTTGCCGTCCATGGGGGGACACGGCGGGATCTCCTTGATCTGTTTCCCGTCCGCATCGAAGTAGTCATGGTCGGTGTCACCTTCGGGAGTGGAGTCGTCGTCCCCATCACCATCCGGGTCGAAACGGGGCTTCCCGTCCGCACCCATGACCCACCCGTCGCCGAGTTGCTTGTCACCCTCGTTGAACACCGACAGGTCCCAAGAATTCTTCGGGTTCTCCTGTCCGCGCACCCGGTCAGCCAAGCCGTCCTCCACTGCCTCGGCATCCTTGTACCACGTGGTTGCCTTCATCTTCGCACGCCAGTAGTCCGCAGACTTACCAGTGCGCTCCGCATAGATGGCCGCGATGTTGTCGGAAGCCGCGTCGAGCTGCTCCGCGAGATCCCGCATGTCGGCAGCGTTCCCGATACCGGCCGCGAAACCGTCATGGATCATCATGGTAGAGAAAGGAGCCATTTCCAGCATCCCTGGGGAAGCGGCCTGAGCGATGAACGACGCAGCGGAAGCGGCCAGACCGTCAATGGTGATGGCCACCGTTCCGCGCCGCGCCTTGAGAGAATTATAAATGGCGATCGCGTCGAACACGTCGCCACCCGGAGAGTTGACGTGAACGTCAAGATCTCCGTCTACTCCCGCAAGCTCCGCCAGGAACTCTCCGGCCGATACCCCGAACAACCCGATTTCATCGTAAATGCTCACGAGGGACGGGGCGTTGTCAGCCTTGCGGTTTTCGATCTTCCACCACATCGCAGGCGTCCCGTGGAGGTTCTGCAACCGCCGCGTAGACCTCATAGGCCTAGCTCCGCGCATGGTTCACCTCCAACAGTACGTTTCTGCGGGACATTAGGTAGGCCACATCGCGTGTCACGTGCGGCCCCCCGTTTCGATTGGCAGATACCCGTCACTGAGTACCCGTTTGAGCAGATCCGACATAGCCTTGGAGTTACCGGGAGCAGCGTCCGGAGCGTCCCGCTTGGGTACCCAGTCGTCGCACACGTCGCCCCGGGATATCTTTCCCTTGACCAGGGTGCAGCCGCTCGGAGCGCGGAACATGTTGCACGTACCGCAGTTCCTTCCCGGTGCTTCCGCTTCCCTGTAGTTCACGCTTGCCTTGGACAGTTTAGGCGCATTCCGGAGGGAGTTCTTAGGGACCTCGGGGTACTCCGTGTCGTGCATAGTCTCCCACGGACCATGCTCAGAATCCACCGTGGCTATGTACGCCCGGACGGGAACACCTGCCCGGACCGCCGCGAGGTAACGGTGGTGGCCGTCAACCATTTGCAGCTGAGTCCCCTTGGGCGTGGCCACCAGGACAACCGGGTCCAGCTTCTCCCCATCGTCCAGCTTCTGAGAGAAGCCCTTCACCAGCTTCTCGTCATCGGGAGAGTGGCTCATCTCCCCCGGTTCGAAGTTGATATGGCTGGTGGGAACCTCGATCGGCCCCTTCCAGGACGCACGGTGCATCCAAGCGATGGCCGACGCAGGGAAGTTCTTAGCGGACTCCTCATACACCTTGCCCGCCGGATCATGCTTAGCGCTGACCGGGGCCGATTCCGCCGTAGCACCCATCCTTCGCTTGCGGACAGTGCAGCGGCAGGAATTGCCGAACTGCGCCCCGATGCAGTTGACATAGCTGCTCCCCTCCGGATAGTCCGCGTAAGCGGCCTCCCGGTTCCGGTACAGCTTCCCGTCGTTGGCCGAGCACGCGTCGCAGGTGTGGTCATCCTCGTGCGCGACCGCTTCCCAGCGCATGGCGTTGCTGATGGTCACAGACTCCCGGTTGTCCACCGGAGTAGCGGGAACGGCCGGTGGGAGGGCCGGAGACTCGGGAGCAGCGGCAGCGGCCACCTCACCCATGTCCATATCCGGGAGACCGACAACCTCCAACACGTCCGCCGGGTCGAATCCCGCACCCACCAGGGCAACCGCTGCCTGCGACTTCTGAAGAAGCTCAGTAGCAGCAGTCTCAGCGTTGACCGGTGACGGGTCGTCGTAGTCGAACTCGACACCGACGCCGGAAGCCTTGAACAGGGGGAGCAGCTTGGAGTTGAAGGTGTCGCGACGGCGGTTCAGTCTGGGCAGCACCTGCCAGGCGACGAAAACTTCCTGCGCGGTCTGGGCGTTGGCCCGGTTCACGTCGTCCGAGGAACCCATCATGGCCTTGTGAATCCGCCACGCCTCCCGGAGTTCATCGCGGTTGGCAAGGCGCAGGTTCCCGTATTCCATGTCCTTATTGGTGGTGGGAGAGGGCATCCAGTTCATGCCGTCCTCTAGCACACCGATGTGCCCGGCCCGCGCTACGCCCCGGTGCGACTCGCGCCACCGTTCAATCAGCTCGTCGAACTCGCGGTCATTCAGCCGGTTCGGAACAGTGATGACGCCACCCGGGTCGGCCCCGTTCAGGAAAAGATTCCGCTGGTACTCGGTGGCGTAGCGCTGCTGCTGAATGTTCGGCATGATCGACTGAACCGGACCCGCACCCCGGTAAGGGTCCATAGGGTCGGGCCGCTTCTCAAGGATCACCTCGGAGCGCTTGAGAGGGACCTGCTCGCCGGTCGGGCCGGTGTAGATCCATCCGACCAGGTAGTCATTGGGGTCCGGAACGGGTTCCATCCGGTCGGGCCGGACATACCACATAGACGTGGGGAAACCCATCTCTGTGTCCAGAACCCAGAACGTCTCCCCGGTCAGCTCCTCATGCTGCTGCGCCCCCTCGAAAAACTCGAATCGGGAGTGGAACGGGTTGGGGTTGTTGACCAACTGGATAGCCGCGTGCTGAACGACCTCCACCCGCTGGTCACTGCCCGTGTCACCGGTGGCGTAACGGCGCCTGCCGTCCGCAGGAGGGTTCTTGTACAGGTGCCACTTGGGCGTAGCAGTGGACTCGGCCAACAGGCTCACGATGCCGTAGAGCGTTCCGGACATGGCGTACTGCCGCATGAACGTCTCGCGATCCTGCTTACCCGCGCCGAGACTGTAGCTCAGCCCATGGGTACGCGACGCGCTGCTCCCGATGTCCACCGGCGGCTTACCGCTGGTGGCGTTACGGAACATGCGGATGGCCGACTTCACGCCGGGTCCGAAATGATGTGCTCAAGGGCGATCAGGCTTACCCCGGTGATCAGCCATCCCCACCCGTGGGCAAGGTGGAATCCTGCAAAGTCAACGCAGAACACACCGGCCAGGGTGAGCGGGATCGCACGGAGCTTGGCCAGTGAGGCCGTGTGCGGAGCAACCGTGATCTTCAGAGCAGTCATGAGGATACGGCTTACGTAGGACACAACCGAAGATGTGAGGGCGGTAGCCCGGGGGCCCGCGCTATTGAGTGTGAATGCCATGGGCCACCGCCTTTCCCGTCATTATGACGTTTTGTAGGGTATCTGTCCAACACGGGTCATACAGAATACCCGCATCCTCCGCACGTCTGGCACGTGTACCAGGTCTTACGGTAGACCACCACGCCGTTGATCTCTTCCGTGGTTTCTTCCATGTGTCCGCCTGTCCCGCCGCACGACGCGCACGGAACCGGACTGTCCCCCGAACCCATTGCCCTGGTCCCCCTAGTATCGGAACGACCGGTACTGGGGTCGTCGGCCCAAGTCTACGTGAGCAACGGCATACCGCATCGCGTCCATACCGTGGTCATTGTCCTTTACAGGGACTTCCTTGGGAGCATGGTTCCCGGTCCGGTCCCACACGTACCCCACGATCTCATCCTGAGTGGACATCGGACGCCGGGAGTCAGCCAGGGACTCGTCCCGCTTCTGCAGCGCATCGCGGCAGATGTACAGCCCCGGACGGCCGTCGCCGCGCACCCTCATACGGGTCTGTACGGCCTGGATACCCACCGACACGTCTTTCTTAGCGGCCACCGTGCTGCGCCCCAAGTAGCGCTCAAGGGTGGCGCGACCCTCCGCATCGTGGTCGCAGATGATGGCTTCGGGAGCGCTCTCCCGCTGCCTCCCACCGAAGGATGCCAAGATCGCCTTGGCATGGTCCTCCACCAGGGTCCGGGTCTGGTAGATCTCCTTATAAAGGTACATCCGGTCGTCGGGGTCGATGGCCCATGCCTGCCACACGAACGGGTTGGTATACCCGAAGTCTATGGACCAGAACCGGCGCCATGTCTGGGGAGGCTCACCGATCCGCTTGTGCAGGTTCACCGCCGGATCGAACTCGTCATACACGAGTCCCTCGGCAGCGGCCCAGATACCGCCCCTGAGACGCAGCTTGCGGACGCCTGTCAGAGCGTCCAGCTTCTCCATATACGCTGCGCCGTACTCGGTCAGCTCACCGCCCTGGTACAGGCGCGGGTTGTCGGTGTGCTGAGAGTTCAGCATGTTCAGGCGACCCCGGTCGGCCCGGAGTTTCAGCCAGTGGTGTGGAACGTCAGGGTTGCAGTCGGCCATGATCTGCTGAAAGGAGATCCGGCCGTTCCGGAGTCGGGAGGTGATTGCCTCCCAGTCTTCCTCGGTAAGCTCTGTGGCTTCCTGCACGTAGGCGCAGTCGTACTCCGACGACATGATCCGGGTGGCCTTGTCCATTCCCCCGACGGCTAGTTTGCTGCCGTTGGAATAGATGTATCCGGGGGAGTCCTGGGGGGAACCGCCGAACCATGAAACCTCACCGGAATCGATGGCTTCCTTGGCCACATGCTCTTTGAACGTCACGAGAGCTGTGGACGTGAGGGATACCGCAGTCTTCCGCAGCATCACGCCACGAGCCATCGGATTGGCCATCATCAGAGCGTGCATCTTCTCAAGGCAAGCCCTGGACTTCCCGGTGCCAGCCTCAAGCGGGGCCGGAAAGAAGAATCTCCGGCCCCCGGTAGCGAAACAGTTCGGTAGCCGTTCCCAATGGGGCGTAGATATGCCGGGCCACCTCTCCGACGCTCATGAACTCACCCCCTCCAAGTAGTCCGCAGCGTTCCTTAGACGCTGCGGGTCATCCGCCATTAGCCCTAGGGCTCCATTGCAGTCCGGACACAGCAACCCCCGGACGCACTTACCGCACGACCGCTTGCGCTCTGGGCAGCAAGAGTGGTCATGATCCACGCATACAACTTCTGTGACTCGGTGGCAGATAGCGCACCCCCCGCCCTGAGACCGAAGAATCTCGCGGTACTCGTTAGCGGTGATCTGATACTTGCATAGGAGATCACACAAGTTGCAATTGGTACTCAAACCATCGCGGGTCGCCTGACTCCGCAGGGGGTAGAACTCCGACTCAGGTAGCCACTCCCTGCACTTGCTGCAACGCTTACGCCCAGATTCATCGCGGATGTCCGTTCGTTTAGTCTCCCGGAGCGACGTCAATTCCTGGTCCCTGCGCCGTTGCTGGTAATGACCCCCGCATAGCCCCTTCGCCCGGACAAGTCCCTGGCACCCACCGAACTCGCACAGAGCGCCTTCCCATTTCCATGCCTGTTTCGGGGTTAGCTCCCTCCCCTTCCACATCTGCTGGTAGTGGGTTCGGCACAGTCCTGACTTCGGGTACCCGATTGGGCTGACGCACTCTGGGCCACGGCAAGTTTCTTTCATGTGTCCACTATACCGTAAAAACACAAACGTGTCCGACGCTCACGTCCTGTCCTTAAGGTAAGCGTCAACTATCTCTGTTACCTTCCAGGCCAGAAAGTCACTGTCGTACTCCGACTCAGCTTCGATGATCTCCTTAACGAATTCGGCATCCGTCATTCCGGCGCTCACGTCAGGTCCTCCGGATTCACCCCAACGATGATGTGCTCAACGGGGACGACGGCGACGTTCACGCGACCGGGAAGCTGACCGAGCTCCTCCGCAACAGCCTTGAGAAACGACCCCTTGACCCGGAGCATGTCCGCGTCTGCCATCGTGGATCCGTCCTTTTGGGACTTGGCCTCGATAGCTTCGATGTCCGCCTCATACGTGGCGATCCGGTTCAGCTTGTCCGCGACCCAGAGCCCGGCGAACTTGTTGTCATAGTCGGCCCGGATCTGAGCGATTTCGTGGGCGTAGCGCTGTTTGAACAGCGTGATAGCCGCGCCCGTCACCCCGTACTCCACTGCCATAGCCGCTTGGGTCCGCTGCGGATCAGCCAGTTCACGCATGAGAGGGAGTCGTCGCCACGGGGGGATACGGCCTGACGACTTCTTGTCAACGGCCTTAAGTGGAACATTGAGAAGATCTTTACCAGGTTCCCTGATCTCTTCTACGGGCTCGTCTGCGGGTGGATCAGGCTCATTTACCTGATCGTTCAAGCCCCTGAGCAGTACCATTAAGCTACCCCCTACCCTCATACCGACCCTGCTTAATCCGAGTCTACGGCATGCAGGTGCCCCGCTGCGACTAGCGCAACGGGGCCAGGGGAGGATCTACCATCCCTTCGGATCGATCATGTCTGCCGCTTCGGTCCACCCATCCAGGTAATGGGCTACCGGACTCCACTGCTCTTCCAGCCTCACCGGGGGATAGGTGCCCCGGAGACTCTCGGCGAGCTCGTGCGCGTAGGCGTCAATCAGGTTCTCGATACCCTCGCGGGACCTGAACTGGGACAGTGCTCCTGCGAGCAGTTCATCTCTTGCGCTCATCACACGTCCTCCGGATACCCGTAGTCCGCGAACCTCACCCGGGGACCGGGGTCGGTCTCCGATAAGCGGAGTAGGGAGATCTCCGCTCTCAGTTCCGCGATCAGTTCGGAGTCATGGGCCGACTGATCTTCCAGACTGACGACCCTCTCCGCCAATGTACGGGAACTCTTGTGGCTCCAAAGATCCACCCGACCCTCCCTGGCACTCACTTCCGCACCTCCGGGTCAATCAGGTTGGCCGACTCCCGCTGGCCGATCCACTGGTTGTAAGCGTCCACCGAATCGAATTCAGTGATGGCGCGGGAGCGGATCTCCTCCGCCAGGTCATGCGCGTGAATCCGCATGAGTTCCGAGAGCTTCATTCCATTGGCGTGCATGAGTGCGTAGTTCCGGGTCATCCCTGTACTTCCTCTTCGATCATGTCGGCCAGTCGCTCCCGGCCCGACTTCCATCCGTTGGCATAGGAGGAGCCGTAGGCGCGGCAGACCCGCTCGTAACCCTCCTGGGTGTGCTTCCTGTTCTCCGCCACGATCTCCGCGAGCAGCGCCCTCACCTCGGGGCTGATATCCGCAGTCATCATTTTCACCACTCCCGGAACGTGCCGCAGGTGCAACGGATACAGGGGGAACTGTGGTCGTCGAGCAAGTGGCCGCACTTGCACAGAGACGACGGCAAGTCATGCAGAAGATGCAGAACCGGAAGCTTCACGGGCTCTTCCTCCGCGTACACCGGTAAGGACACCTCGGGGGCCGCTTCGGGAAGGATCCGGATAGGCCACGGGTCCCAGGACTTGGTACTGCTGCGGGGGGTACGGGTACCGGTGATCCGCCAGAGGTCCGCTTCCAGCGAGCGTCCGTCCACTTTCTGGGCCACGATGGGGACGCACCCGGCAGCGTCCGCGATGGTATAGAAATGGTTCCACGCTTCCACTCCCAGACCGCCCTTACCGCGCTTGCACTGGATCATCAGTGGGGGCGGATCGCTGTACACCCGGTCGGCCGTGAGGTCGAATGCCACCAGGTCGGCCACACCCCGCGATCCGGCGGACCGGACTACGTAGTACCCCGCCTCCTCGAATCGCTCACGGGTCCGGTTCTCAAACGAGACCCCTTGCCTGTATTGTGAAGTTGCCATATCGAGCCTGCCTCTCGGTTGGTCGGGGCCCCTGCATTCGGTTGCGGGGGCCCCTCTTGCGTTGTCAGGACTGGATCCCGTACCAGGTGGTGTAGGTGTCCGCGCCCTGGATCTTCGATCCGATACGGACGACCTTTCCGCCCTTGCTGACCACGCGGTATTCGAGGTCGTATTCGTGGCTCTCGGCCCGGGCGATCCATCCCCGGAATCCCTCGGCGTCTGTCTTGTGACCCCGGGCCGGGCCCTTGATGGACCGGGTGACCGTGGCGGTCGAGGGGATCTCGATACCTTCCAGGGTCGAGACATCCTCTACGGTCTCCGCTGCGGGCGCTACAGTCGCTGCGGGAACCCAGACCGGCTGGTGGCAGTAAGTGCAGTTCTCAGCGGCGTCACCCTCGTTGCCGGGGCGGAGGTAGTTGCAGGTGTCCATGCAGTCGTCACACCGGAAGTCACCCTCGCGGACCTTGTACCCTTGGAGTGCCGCTGCCTTCGTCATGATGATCTCCTTCGTTTTCCGTTTCCCTGTCCTGATGAGTGAAACTCTACGCCTCATGGCTAGGTGTGTCAACCCCTGTCTACCCTTATTTCCGAGGATAGTTGGTGGTAGGCAACCTCCGCCCAGTACTTGGCTTCCTTTAGGGTCGCGTAGGGCGTTCGCTTCTCGGCCCACCTTTTTTGACCTCTCGGATAGATGAAAGCTGACCAGCACTCTCGGCAACGCGATGTACCCGAGACCTCGATTACGTCCCGAACGATGGTCGCAAGCTCGGTGGTCCCATCGCTTCCGATCCGGGAGTAGTGCCCGGGAGCGATTCTCTTCCAGTAACCGCTAGCGACTGACTCCCCCACGGCTGTCTCCTTAGCTTTCCGTTTCTCTGTCCTGATGAGTGAAACTCTACGCCCCATGGCTAGGTGTGTCAACCCCTGTCTACTAGCTCTTGCGGTAGCAGTCGGCCCAGTTGCTCCCGGCCTTGCTCGCACCCGCAGTGATAGGCACCCCGCGCCACTCGAATGCCATCGCGGACAGCACGTGGTCCCGCACCTCTTCCAGGCGCTCCGACGGTACGGACAGGACCACTTCGTCGTGAACGACAGCCCGCAGCATGGGATGAACCTGCGGATCCAGGCGGAGCAGCGCCTCACACATCAGGTCCCGCGCACCCCCCTGCCCCATGAGGGCGGGCGCCTGAGTGTGGGAGCGGACCGGGTCGCAGCGCATCATCCGGCCGAAACCGTTGTCCAGCAACGCCCCCGATCCACCGATGGCCCGGATCTGCTCCCGCCATGAACACAGCACCGGGAACCGGTTCGTCATCTGCTGATCGAAGGTCTGCGCCACCTGCGGATCGACACCGGACCGGATGAGACCGTTCACGCTCATGCCGTAGTTCCACCCGTGGCCGCACCGCTTGGACTTGTCGCGCCACTCCCCATCACTCCGGCCGAACACCAGCTCAGCGATCTCACTGTGCGCGTCGCGGCCGGGAGCGAACAGCTCCATATACGCACGATCCTGGGACAGCGCAGCGATGGCGCGCATATCGACCTGGTCGAGGTCGAAGGTGATCTGGACGTGCCCCGGTTCGGGAAGGAACACCGCCCGCTGCGCCACCTTTTTGGCGCCCCGCTTGCCGATATTGGTGAGGGAGGGACGGGTCATGGCCCAGCGGCCGGAAGCCTGGTCGGCCCCTACCCCGCCGTGCACACGGTCTCCGATCAGGTGGTTACTGATCTCCTGATACTTGGCAGTCAGTCCCGCCACCTCCTGCATGAGGGAGAGAACGGCGAGAGTGGACTCAGGTACCCCAGGACGGGCACTGAGAGCCTTCAGGGCGTCCCCGGACACCGAGACCGCACCCTTGGCCGTGAGCACCGGTTCAAGGCCGCTACGGTCCATCAGAGCGGCGAACCATTCCTTGCCCGCGCTGGAAGCCAACGGGGACTTGCCACCGGTCCGGGGAAGGCCGTGGGTACCGTGCAGGGACTCAAGCGCGGCACGTCTGCTCTCATCCTCCTGCGCCACCCGCTCGGACAGGAGGGGGGTGTCTATGCGCCACCCGTTGAAGGTCATCCGGTTCTGAAGGGAGACGACTTTCATCTCACGCCGCGCGTACGGGGTGAGAGCGGGTTTCAGCGCCTCGTAAACGGCGCGGGAAGCGGCTAGGTCACCCCGCAGGTAGTCGCGGTAATCGGGGTCGTCCACGGGAATCCGGTCGAAACCGCCGTGCCTGTCGGCCAGGGCCCGGATGTCGTCAGTCTTGCCGGGAATGCCCAAACGGGCCGCTACCGCGTCCAGGGAGTAGTAACCGGGCTGGGACCAGGGCTTCTGCCCACGGGCCCCCGGAGGGTCCGCCAGACGGGCCAGGACCAGCGTGTCCACAGCTCCGGCGGACAGCTTCGCGTAGTCGCCACCCTCATGCCGGGCAAGAGCTGGGATGTCGAAGGCCAGGACGTTGTGCCCGACCTTCACGTCCGCCCGGTGGAGCGACTCCACCTGCTCCCGCTTCGAACCGGGGCGGGAGGAGACCAGGGCGGTACCGGGAGCGCTGGACGTACCGGCAAGGCGGACGAACGGGCCCTCGTGGCCGCCCTTGTACAGCAGGTCAGCTGAAGCGCCTTCTAGGTCAAAGATGATTTCCAGGGGTTCACGTGTCATGATGTCGCTTGGTTCCTTGGAGGATTCGGGTCGTACAGGGAACGGGCAGGATGAGCGGCCGGGTGTCTGAGCACCCGGCCGTTCCTTCGTTTTCTACCGGGGGACTTCCTGGAACGCCTGAGACAGGATGGACACTGGGTAGGTACCCACCTTCCCGTACCGCGCGTCCTGACGTGAACCTGGGACGACGCCCTGATGAGCACACAGTGAAGAGGCCTTCTTACCCACCCTGGACAGGTAAGTCGCGTCGGTGGACAGTCCGTTCAGCCTGGCGTAGGCCAGAGCAGAGAAACAGTCATACGACCCTTCCAGCCCGGCAATCTTCGCTTCGGACACTGCCTGACGGATGGACAGTGCCGTCTGCTCCCTGGCGAGACGCTCAGTTTCCAGGCGAGTGGCCAACATGTTCTGAGCCTGTTCGATCATCATCTCTTCAGGGTGCCGGTACACCTTCCCGCCGTACTGCCCGGTCCGTCGGATGGACGGGAGGACTTCGGAGGTCACCCACCGCTTTACGTCCTTGGCTTCCTGCGTCCGGCTCGCGAACATCAGAGCGTACAGACCGGACTCATTGACGATGTTGACCTTCTGCCTACGTCCCATTGAGTCGATGATGTCAGTACTACTGACATCCTCCGAATCGAGCCTGGTCACGGCCTGTCGGCTGTTCCCGATCCCCAGCATCGCGCACGCGTCGGCCGCCACTACCCAGGGTTCCCCTTCGATCATGACAGTACGGAGGTCCCTGCCCTGGTAGATGAATAGAGTCATCTCTGACATACTGAACCCACCTTATGCAGTACACGAGCCCCCGGCCCTATACCGGGGGCTCCTTGCATTGACTCTAGCACAGGGTGTCTGGGTACAGACACCGCTCCTCTCAGGAACCCGCTTCGATCTGGTTAAAGCGGTCGGTTACGTCACGGAACTGCACGGTGGCCGCGTCCATCTCGATAGCGGCGTCGGCCATAGCTGACGGGTCCGAGGTGGCCACCCCCGCCGTGCAGTGGACAGCGGCCATGTGGTCATGTGCCAGAGCAGACGACCAGTGCGACTGAGCGTCTGCGTCAGGGATCGCAGGGTAATTCTGAGCGCGGGAGACATCGTCGTCCAGCAAGCCGCAAGCGGCTGACAGGGCGTGGGTGTCACTGGCACCGGTAGCGGCAGCGATGGACGAGAAATCCTTGGTGAGGGACTGGGTCAGGTCGTTCCCTCCCTCATCCCCCCACGTAGAGATACGGGTGAGGGACACCGCCTGAGCGGGAGGGGTGAGGCCTACTCGGGGGTCCTGGACGATGCGTGGACCGCCCTGGGGGGACAGGAATCCTAGGAGGGAAGCCACCACCCAGATGAAAACTCCTACAGATGCGACTGCCGCAATACTGATCTTAGCGGTTTTACGGATACTGATCTTCACGGGGAGTCCTCCGGGGAGACGGGAAGGAACGGGTTGACCCTGCGGGGGCGGATCACAGACGGACCGGGGACAGGTCCGAGTCCCGCAGCTCCGCCTTGCG
>Ga0137381_10000363_pt1 | contig 28029 bp, 14 predicted proteins | sample SagtaG_16_FD_104808 | JGI IMG/M metagenome (GOLD analysis project Ga0137381, IMG submission 104808) | Vadose zone soil microbial communities from Sagehorn Ranch, Mendocino, California, USA - Sage2_L_115_16 metaG | ecosystem: Environmental > Terrestrial > Soil > Vadose zone | place: USA... | reverse complement strand
GCTTCAGGATCTCGGAGATCGTCGCGTTGTTGTCCTTCGCGTCGCCGTTGTTGCAGCGGGCGTAGTAGGTGCGCCACACCTTCTCGCGCAGGTCGCGCCGGTCGGAGTACGTCAGGAACGGCTCCATGCTCGAGCGCGTGTTCAGGATCGCCCACTGTCCCTTGTGCCCGCGCGCCTCGGCGGCTTGCGCGGCCCCCGCACGCACCCCGTCCGGCAGCCCCGCGAGGTCCGATTCCTTCTCGAGGTAGAGGACGTAGTCCTTCTCGTCGGCGAGGAGATTCTGGGAGAACTTCGTGAACAGGCTGGCGAGCCTCTGATTGATCTCCGCCACGCGCTGCCGGGCGGCCCCCTCGAGGCGCGCGCCGGCGCGGACGAAGGTCGTGTAGTCGAGCCAGACCAGCCGCTTCTGCTCCGGCGTCAGCCCGCTCGTCTCCCGCGTGTCGTAGACGGCGGCGATGCGCGAGAACAGCTCCTTGTTCTGCACGATCTGATCGTTGAAGGCCGCGATCTTCGGCGCCATCTCCGTCTCGACCTTCTGGAAGTCGTCCGTGCTCATGGTCGAGCTGAAGACGCGGTAGATAGCCGTGGCCCGCTCGTACGGCTTTCCGGCCCGCTCGAAGGCGGCGATGGTGTTGTCGAAATCGGGCTTCGCCGGATTCTTCGCGATCGCGTCGATTTCCTTCAGGTTGGAAGCCATCGCGGCTTCGAGCGCGGGCTTGAAATCCGCGACCTTGGCTTTGTCGAACGGCGGCACGCCGCCGTACGGTCCGGTCCATTTCTCGAGCAGCAGGTTCTCGGTTTTCACGGGAGTGGCGGCAAGCACGACGGCGGCGGCGACCAGAAGCAGACCGGTCCTCGACATGGGCGGAGCTCCTTTCAACGAGTGAGGCCAGGGATTTTATTACGGATCGGGCTCCGGGTCGCGAGAACTTGACACTCCGGAGGCCCACCCCACGAGCGGCCTTACCACGGGATGATCACGGAGACGCATCGGATAAACCCCGTCCTGGCGATCAGGGGTCTCACCACCTCGATCCGGTGGACTGCCTGATTGCTGCCCTGCGCGTCCCGGAGCATTTTGGCGCCGAGCATTCGGGAAGCGGTTCAATATCAGGAGGAAACTCAGCATGAAACGTCCGGCCCTCGTCGTCCTCGCGCTGTGCGCTATCGCGGTCGTCGCCCTCCCCATCATTACCGTGGCCGACGTGGCCTCCCCGCAGGGATACATCGTCGTGCTGAAGCCCGGCGCGAATCCCGCCGCGGTCGCCGCCGAGCACGCCGTGCGGCTCGGTCTCCAGGTCGGCTTCGTCTACACGCAGGCGCTGCAAGGCTACTCCGCCCTCGTGCCCGCGGCCGCCCTCGACGCCGTGCGCAACGACCCGCGCGTGGCCTACGTCGAGCGCGACCAGCCGGTCCACGCCCTCACCACGCAGATCGGCGCGACCTGGGGTATCGACCGCACCGATCAGCGTGCGCTGCCGCTCTCCGGCACCTACACGTACACGGTCACAGGAGCGGGCGTGTCCGCCTACGTGATCGACACCGGGATCCGGAAGACCCACACCGAGTTCGGCGGACGCGCCGTGCACGGCTTCGATGCGGTCACCATGGGACTGAGCTCCGACGACTGCAACGGACACGGCACGCACGTTTCCGGGACGATCGGCGGGGCGACGTACGGGATCGCGAAGGGCGTCCGGCTCGTCGCCGTGCGCGTGCTCAACTGCGCCGGCATCGGTCTCAACTCGGGTGTGATCGCCGGCGTCGACTGGGTCACGGGCGACCACGTCGCGGGCGCACCCGCGGTCGCGAACATGAGCCTCGGCGGCGGCCAGTCGGCGGCGCTCGACCAGGCCGTCCGCAACTCAATCGCCGACGGCGTCGTCTACTCCGTCGCCGCCGGGAACGACAACGCCGACGCCTGCGGGGGCTCCCCGGCCGACGTCGCGGAGGCGATCACCGTCGGTGCGACCGACTCGGCCGACGCCAGGGCGAGCTTCTCGGACTTCGGCTCGTGCGTCGACTGGTTCGCCCCCGGCGTGAACATCACGTCGGCGTGGTGGCTGACGGACACATCGACGAACACGATCAGCGGCACGTCGATGGCAACACCGCATGTCACCGGCGTGGCCGCCCTGTACCTGCAGGGCAACCCAACCGCGACGGCGCAGCAGGTCCGCGACGCGCTCTTCAACCTGACGACGAAGAACATCGTCACGAACTCCCAGAGCGCCAATAATCATCTGCTGTTCACGAACTTCTAGCGAGACCTGACCCCGGTCATGCGCGGCGCGATGCGAACCCGTTGCGGGAAGTTGGACAGAAGAGGAAAATAGAATCTATCCTTGAACCGTGTTCACGGTTCGCCCCCTTCCTCCCCGACGACGCCGGCTGATCGCTGCCGTGGCGGCCGCGCTGGCGCTGGGTCTCGGAGCGCTCGCGGCCCGGCCGCTGCTCGCGCGCGCCGTCCGCGCGCGGATCGAAGCCCAGGCCGCGCGGCGCGGGCTCGTGGCCCGGATCGACAGCGTGCGCGTCGGCCTCTGGCCTCCGCTCCGGCTGACCGGCGTCGCTCTCGAGCAGACGGAGCGCTGGCGCCTGAGCGCCGACACGGTCGAGGCCTGGTGGCCCGGGCGGACGCGCCTCACCGTGGGTAACGCCGTTCTGCACGGACCTGCGGGGCTGACGGTCGCGGCGGAGTCGACCACCTGGGACGTCGTCGGCCTCGGTCGTGACGGCTTGCGTGTCGCGCTGCGGCGGCCGCAGGCCGGGCTGGTCCTGAGCCGGACCGCCGGCCCCGACGGGAGCACGTGGGCGCTCGAGGCCCGCGACCTGCCGCTGGGCCGGCTCCTCGACGTGCGACGGTTCGACCAACCCCTGCTCGACGGCGGGACGATCCGCGGTTCGCTCACCGTGAGGACCTCGGCCGGCGTCGATTCCTTCGATCTGGACGTGGCCGCGCGCTCCGCCCGCCTGCCGGCTCTGGCGGGCGACGGATCGGAGCAGCAGGAGCTCGGCGGGCCTACCGAGGTGGCCGTGCAGGTCGCCGGCTCCTGGAAAAGGGGGGAAGGTCTCCTCGACGTCCCCCGCTGGCGCGCCACGATCGCCGGAGCGGCGCTCTCGGGCACCCTCGTCGTTCGCGATCTTGACACCGACCCGAGCGTGGACCTGGCGCTCGACGTGGAGCGCGTGGACTTCGCGCTCCTGTTGCGCACCTCGGGTCTCGAGGCGCCGCAGAGGCTCGGCCCCGCGGCCGCCGCCGGGCTCGGCGACGACCTCGGCTCGGCCTCGCTCGCCGTCCGCGCGCAGGGCCGCCTCTCGGACCCGTCGTCCTTCGCGGTGAAGCAGCGGCTCGACTTCACGCCGCCGCGGCGGCTACCTGCTGCGATTGAGCGGCTCCGGGGAGACTTCGTCCTCGAGGCCGGCCTGGGCCCGGGCCCCGTCCATTCGATCGACGTCTCCCCCGCGTCCCCCGACTTCATCCCGCTCGCTGCGGTGCCGCCGCTCTTCCTGCGCACGCTCCTTCTGGGCGAGGATGCCGGCTTCTACACGCATCCCGGCATCGACTTCAGGGAGGTCCCCGCGGCGCTCCTGACCGACTGGGCCCGCGGAGGCGCCGCGCGCGGCGCTTCGACGATCACGCAGCAGCTCGCCAAGAACCTGTTCCTGTCGTCCGAGAAGAGCTTCGGGCGCAAGCTCCAAGAGATGTCGCTCACGCTCCTTCTCGAGTCGGCCCTCGCCAAGGACCGCATCCTCGAGATCTACCTCAACGTCATCGAATGGGGGCCGGGTCTCTTCGGCCTGCGGCCCGCCGCCCGCACCTACTTCGGCCGGGAGCCCCGGGATTTGACGCCGGCCCAGATGGCGTTCCTGGTTTCGCTGATCCCCGGGCCCGTGAAGTACCAGAGCTCCTTCGCCCACGGCACGCCCGGGCCCGGCCTCCGCCAGCTCGTCGACACCCTGCTCGCGAAGCTCCGCTCCGAGGACGCCCTGGACGAGGAGGAATACCGGCAGGCCCTGGACGAGCCGATCGTCGTCCTGGGCCGCGAGCCGCGCACTCCGGGCGCCGGATAACGGACGTCGCTCAGTTCACCGCTACCGCCTGCCCGGAAAACCCGCTGTGAATGTCGTCGGATCCGAGGACCCCGGCAGAGCCGGATCATCGCTCAAGCGGCTGCTCTCGTTCGAGCCATCGCCATCGGCATCGAAGGCCACCGTGGCCTGGTTCGACACCGTCTTCCCGGCCGCCAGGCCGACCTTCAGCGCCGCCCGGATCGTGACCGTGATCGACGCCCCGGCGTCGAGCGAGCCGTTCCAGGTCACGGTATTCGTCTGCTGCGTCGCGAGGGCAGTCCCCCCCGTCGCGGTCGCCGAGACCAGTTGCAGCTCCGCCGGAAGCGCGTCGGTGAGCTCCGCGCCCGGATTGTCGGGCTGCTGTGCCGTGCCGGTGTTCATCACGAGGATGGTATAGGTGACGAGACCTCCGGCGCGCGCCGGTGGCGTGACCGACTTCGTCGCCGAGAGCGACGCGGCCGGGACGGCCGCGTTGAGCACGTTCACCGACTCGAAGTTCGCATGCTGGATCGGTCGGGATCCCGCGATCTCGATGGTTCCCGATCCGGTGGTCACGACGGCCCCCTGAGCATCCACTGTCAAGACGTCGGCGGTGCTCTGCGCGCCGCCGTCGAGAGACTGTGTCGTGGATGGCAGGCCGACGGTATCGACGTGGTCGTCTCCCCCCATCGCCAGGAGCTGCAGCGTCTCGACCGCATCGACCGGCATGGAGATCGCCGCGACGTCGCGCGTCAGGAGGAAGCCGGCCGGCGTCCCGGAGATGCCGAATCTTTCGTTCGCGTTCGATCCGTTGAACTGCAGCGTGTCGTCTCCGCCGCCACCGTCGATCGTGTCGCTGCCATCCCCTGGGTTCCAGTCGAGCGTGTCGTCCCCTCCCGATCCGTTCATCACGTCGCTTCCGCGGCCGCCATGGATGACGTCCGGCCCCGCACCACCGGTGAGAACATCGTCGCCGGCCTCGCCGTTGATGGTCATGGCGACCCCGGGGTTCAGCTGGGCGGAGGCGTCGACGGTGTAGTTCTCATCCCCGAGGGTGATCGCGAGACTCGTGAGATCCGCCACCCCGGTGAGGTCCTCTGCGACGACGTTGTCCGTTCCGGCGAGGGTGTCCAGGGTGATGGTCTCGAGGCCGGCGAGGTCCATGACGATGGCGGCGACGTCGCGCAGCATCCGCACCCGGGGGCCGTTCCCCTCGAACGTGATCTTCTCGTTCGCCCCCGATCCGTTGAACACGAGATTGTCGAGTCCGGCGCCCCCTTCGATCGTGTCGTTGCCGTCGCCGGGATTCCACGTGAACGTGTCGTTTCCGCCCGACCCGGCGAGCACGTCGTCACCACGCCCGCCGAAGATGATGTCCGGCCCCGCCCCTCCGGTGATCCGGTCGGCGGCGAATCCGCCATGGATCGTCAGACCGATCGCGGGGTTGGCCTGCGTCGAGGCGTCGACCGTGTCGCCGGTGTTACCCAGCTGGATCGTGACTCCCGTGAGATCCGCGACCCCGGTGAGGTCCTCGACCGTGACGTTGTTCAGGCCGTCGTGCGTGTCGAGCGTGATGGTCTCGATGGTGCCGATATCCATCGTGATGGCGGCGACGTCGCGCTGCAGCACGACGCGCGTACCGCTCGCACCCAGCGTGAAGTTCTCGTTCGCGTTCGACCCGTTCAACAGCAGCGTGTCCGTGGCCGGTCCCCCTTCGAGCGCGCCGCTGCCGTCGCCCGGATTCCAAATCAACGCATCGTCGCCGTCCGAGCCGGCGACCACGTCGTGCCCCGGCCCGCCGACGAGGGTGTCGTTGCCACCGCCGCCATCGATCGTGTCGTCGCCGCCGAGACCGTTGAGCGTGTCGTCGCCCTCGCCGCCCAGGATCGTGTCCCCTTGGGGGCTGCCGTGAAGCACGTCGTTTCCTGCACCGCCGTCGAACGCCAGCGCGACGCCGGGATTCAGCTGCGTCGAAGCGTCGGCGGTGTCGTCACCGTCGCCGAGCGACACGCCGATCACCGCAAGGTCGGTGACGCCTGTGAGATCCGTGATCGTCACGTCATCGACCCCCCCAAGGCTGCTGATGCCGATCCGCTCGGTGGTCCCGATGTCCATCGTGATGGCGGCGACGTCACGGAAGAGGCGGACGCGCGTGCCGTTCGCATCGACCGTGATGTGCTCCGAAACGTTCGAGCCGTTGAACGTCAGCGTGTCGATGCCCGCCCCGCCTTCGAACACATCGCTGCCGTCCCCGGGATTCCAGGTCAGGACATCGTTGCCGTCGGACCCGAACACGATGTCATTCCCCCGGCCCGCGCTGATCGTATCGTCGCCGTCGCCGCCGACGATCGTGTCCTCGAGCGGAGTCCCGACCAGCACGTCGTTTCCCGCGCCGCCGTCGATGACCTGGGACGCGATCGTCGTGAAATTCAGGCTGTTGACTTCACGCAGATCGATCGTGTTGTCGAACGGTCCCGCTTTTTCGTCAACCCCGGGGATCCCACAGTCGCCGGCCGCGGGGAGACGCGGCAGACCGTCGCTCGATTGACCGTAGTCGAGCGCTCCGGCGGGACGGGTCAGGATCGCGATCGCTTTTCCAGGCGCCGGCTCAGGCGTGTCGATCGTCGTGAACGCGACATCACCGCCGGCGATGAGACACTCCACCTCGCCGAGATTGACGCGGTCCGCCTCCAGCCTCACGCCGGCGGGGTCGAAGGCGATCGCGTCGCCCGGGATCACCGGCCACTGCGAGCCGACAGGAGGGCAGGCCCCGGGCCACAGGAGCAGCGCCTCGAACCCGCCCCGGGTGTCGAGGCAGGCCGGGAGCCCTCCACCGTAGTGGCGCCAGACGCCGTCGTCGGTGGCGGCGTAGACTACGCCGAGGCGCGCGTCGTCGGCCTCCACCCGGTAGACGGTCCGCGGCGCGAGGAGCGTCCCGGTGATCTCCTGCCAGGTCGCGCCGAAGTCGCGGCTGACGAAGGCGTACGCCGTGCCGCCGTTCGGCGAACCGGCGGCGTAGGCGCGGGATGGGTTGGCGGCGTCCCAATCCAGGAAGAAGCGGGCCGGGGCGGCGAGCACCTCGCTGAAGGAGTCGCCGTTGTCGGTCGTGCGCAGAACGAACCCCTCGTGCCCGGTGATCGCCAGGCCATGCACGAGCGGGTGGGCCGAGACGTCCGACGTCTGGTTGTCACCGATCAGCCTCGAGTCCCACACGGTCTTCCAGGTCGCCCCACCGTCGCGGGACTGCAGGGTGAAGCCGCTGAAGATCGCCGTCTCGCCTCCCGACCAGACTGTGCGCGGGTCGGTCGGGGCGATCTCCAGGCAGTCGTCGCCGCTGTCGGCGCCGAGGACTCTCCATGTCATTCCGAGATCGTCGGACTTCCAGACGCCGCCGCCCGCTGCGAATACGGTCGGGCCGCCCGGGACACCCTGGACGGCATAGACGTACGGCGGGAATCCACCCGGGAACCCACCGTCGATCGGCGTCCAGGTGGCCCCGCCGTTGAGGGTCTGATACAGCCTGTGGAAGCCGCCGGATCCGTCGCAGGCGGCGAAGCGCACCTGCGGCCGCTGCGGATCGATCCAGATCCAGGTGACCGTGGCGCCGTCGAGTCCCGCCGGCCGCCAGCCATTCCCGGTCGCGGACAGATCCAGGCAGAAGATCCCGCGCCCCTGGGTCCCCGCGCACAGAACGGATGGCGCGGCCGCCAGCGAGCGCACCAGCACGCCGTGCAGGCCGAACGGCTTCCATTCCCAGGTGAACGTGGCGGGTGCCTGCGCGCGCGCGATGCCGACGACGCAGCCCACCGCCACGAGGACCGAGGCTGCCCGCATTGCTTGCCGCATGTCGCGTCCCTATTTCTTCGGCGGCCTCATCGCCGCGCGGAGCTTGTCGGCGAGCGAGCCGAAACTTCCGGGCTGCGCCTGCTCCTGCTGCTCGGCGTACTCGCGGACCTCGCGCTTCTCCCCCGCCTCGAGGACCGCCTTGCGACTCAGTTGGATCCGCCGCCCGCCCGGGTCCACCTCGAGGACGATCACCTCGACGTCGCTCCCGAGCGGGAACGCCTTCTTGATGTCGCCCCCCCTGTCGACCCCGGTCTCCGAGACGTGGATGAGACCGGTGCGTCCGGGGGCCAGGAAAACGAAGACGCCGTACGTCTCGATCCGCTCCACCTTCCCCGTAAGGCGGGCCCCGGCCACGATCTCCACCCGGGACTGCCGCTGCGGGGCCTCGGATCCAGCCGCGGCACCCCCAGTCGCCCGCTCGGCCCTCACGGTACCGGCCTCCAGCACCGCGACGCCGATCCTCTTCTTCTCCAGATCGATGTTCAGGATCTCGACCGCCACCGCGGCGCCGGGCTGAGCCGCGGCCTTCCATCCGTCCTTCTTCCCCGTGGGCGCGAACGCCGACACATGGGCCAGGGCCTCGATCCCCGGCTCCATCTCCACGAAGGCGCCGAAGTCGGCGACCCGGGTGACCTTCCCCATCAGCGTCTGGCCCACTCTGTACTTCTCGGCCACAGTCGACCAAGGATCGGCCTGCAGCTGCTTCAGACCGAGCGAGATCTTTCCGTCGCCGTCCCCCACGCGCAGGACTTTGACCGTGATCGTGTCGCCAGGTTGGACCACGTCCAGTGGATTCCCCACCCGCGACCAGCCCATCTCCGACACATGCAGGAGCCCCTGGACCCCGCCCCCGAGGTCGACGAACGCGCCGTACGCCATCACCGACGCGACGCGGCCGGACAGGACCGCTCCGGGGACGACGGCCTTGCGGATCTCCTCGGCCTTCTCGGCCTCCTCTTCCTGCAGGAAGGCGCGCCGGGAGACGACCAGCTCCTTGCCGTCCTCCTTGCATTCGATGATCCGGAACGTGTAGCCCTGCCCCACGTGGACCGAAGGATCGGCGGTGAACCGGGTGTCGATCTGCGAAATCGGACAGAAGGCGCGCTGCCCGCCGACCCGGACCTCGTATCCCCCCTTGATCGCCTTCTCGACGCGCCCCTCCACCGGGAGCCCGGCCCGGAAGGCCTCGTTCAGCCGCTGCCGCGTGACGGCTCCCCGGGCGAGCTTGTGGGAGAGCTTCAGCCCGCCGACCGTCGAGACGACGACGGCCTGGACCTTGTCCCCGACCTTCACCTGGACGTCGCTGTCCGGATCCGCCAGCTCCGCGATGTCGATGGTCGCCTCCCCCTTCCCGCCGACGTCGACGAACGCGACCTCCCCTCCGATCGCCACGATGGTCCCCTCGACCGTCTCCCCCTCCCGATGGAACTTCGGCGCAGACGCCTCCTCCAGCATCCGTGCGAAATCCTCCCCCTCGGCATCGGCGCGCGGCCGGTCGTCCATCCGGAATCCTCGTCTGATGGGACTTATCTTATCAGCCTCCCTGCCGTCCCAGCCTACTTGCGCCTCTTCGTCCGGTACGACGGCAACTCCTCCCGCAGGACTCGCCTCAACGTTTCTTCGAGAGGATGGCTTCCGGATCGCATGTGCTCTCGTAGAGCTCGATTGATGAGCGTCTGATAGCTTCCGCCACCCGCTTTGTGAACCTGAGTCTTGAACCAGGGTAGCGCTCCTCCACGAACTCGAGGTTCGGCAGCAGCACAGCGTCGCGCGGCAGGAGGAGGCACGCGAGCGTGCTACGGACACCCGCCGGAGCAGGACGTCGGGGCCCGCGGCCATGGCGCCGATTCCGTGCTGTAGCCGCCTCCTCCCCGGTCGGTCCTCGCTTGAATGAGGTAGAAGAGCGCCGTGCCGGCGGGGGGAATCTGACCAGCCGCGTCCTCGTCCAGGAAGCTGTCGGTCGTCCCACGATCCAGGACGTTCACCGCCCCAAACGAGACGCTGTGGTCCTGGAGCCGGACCTGCGACAGGCTCCCGGAGATCACGTCGTATCCGAGGGCGCCGGGAACAGTCGGCCAGTTGATCCGCGCCATTCCGCCGGTCCCGCGTGGCTCCAATCGCATCAACAATGGCTCCGGCCCCTGCCACTGATCGTGGGGCACGGTCACGACGGCGAACGCCAGCGAGGCGTTCCCCGAGGCATCGATCGCCCGGTAGTTCAGCTGGTAGATCCGGCCTGCGCCCCGCCCTTCCCTTTCGGCCCTGAGCAGCAAGTCGGCGTCGGGCGCGCCCGGCTGGACATCGGCCACGTCGCCCGGTGTCTCTCCGTCCCCCATACCGGGCGCGTCGTCGGGCTCGCTGCTGGTCACCGACACCAGCTCGACGCGCGCGGCGGTGTCACACCGGTCCTGCACCGTCCACTGCACGTGGACGGGCACCATCTCGTGGTTTGGAGGCCAGAGGGTGCCCGGGTCGGCGTAGATGTTCAGCGCCGGGGCCTGGGTATCCCGCACCGTCACGACCATCCCGGCGAGGCCGCTCCTTCCCACCTTGTCCGTGACCTTCAGCGTGACGGCGTGGGGACCGAGGGGAAGCGTGGTGACCAGGGTCTCGCCCGTCCCGAGAAGATGCTGTCCGGGATCTCCGAAACTCTCGTACCACTCGAAGGACACGATGTCGTCGTGCGTCCCGGGGGTCGAGTCGTCATCCGACGACCCTGACCCGTCGAGAGTCACTCCCCCTCCGCCCGGCTGGTCGCACTCGACCACCGGGGCGGCCGCGATCACGGCCCGAGGTGGCAGACCGTTCATGAGCCGCATCGTCGTCTCGTCCTGGTACACGAAGTCCTGGCGGGCTATCACCGGCACCGTGTTGTCGTCCGTCACCGTCACCGAGAGCGTGCACAACGACCCGGACTGCAGCGTCGGAAGCGCGATCTCGCTCGGCAGCCCGGACGTGAACGAAACTTCGAGCACCGGCTGGATGCGCACGAACGAGAGGCGCAGGAAGTCCGGCTCGAGATCGAGGATTGACAGATCAAGCCCCGTCTGGCTGCCCACTTTCCTGACGCATAGAATTGTGGGTGTCGGGGTCACAGCCGAAAGATCCAGCAGGTCCACGAAGTACGGTTCTGGCTGTGCGCATGGACCTGCAGCGATCTCATAGTCCTGCTCGCCGTCCCCGCACATGAGGGCACTGTCGAGATCCAGGACGAGGGGGCTGCCGACGGACGCGTTGACGAATCCGATCCCTTCACCTGGAATGTTGTCGGGAAGGAATCCCAGGCCGCAGTCGAAATTGTTGCCCAGATCCTGAAGGGTCACCTTCCGTGGAGCGCCACAGGCGAGGGATATGCTGCCGCTCAGGCGATCGTTCTGGGGATCCTTCGCTCTCAAGACAACGTCGAGGTCGCGCGAGGTGCCTTCGGTGATGCCGAGGAGAGCCAGTGTCGGCTGACAGGCGTCTCCCGACCCGTCGTGATTCGAGTCGACCTGGTCGGGGTTCGCGGCTGCCGGACAATTGTCGCAGACGTCCCCCACACCGTCGGCGTCGAGGTCGGCTTGGTTCTCGTTTCTGATGGCCACGCAGTCGTCGCATGCGTCGCCGACGCCGTCGCCATCCCGATCCATCTGGTCGAAATTCGGCCGGGCGGGGCAATCGTCGCAGGCATCTCCAACGCCATCGCCATCCGCGTCTTCCTGGCCGGGGTTGGCGATGGTCATGCAGTTGTCGTGGTCCGCGCACTGACCGTCGTGGTCGGCGTCGTTCAGCGCATCGTGGGGACAGGGATCGCAGGCATCGCCCAGTCCGTCGAGGTCCGCGTCCGCCTGCGCCGGATCCGGGATCGAAGGGCAGTCGTCGACAGCGCAGGTCCCGGGGAAACCGGGATCGCGAAACCCGTCGCCGTCCGAATCGGTGCAGAGATCGCACGCATCGCCGATGCCGTCGCGATCCCGATCGGCCTGCGACGGATTCGCGATGGCCGGACAGTTGTCCACCGCACACGTCGAGGCCGGGAGCCCCGGGCTGCCGAAGCCATCCCGGTCCGGATCGGTGCAGGGGTCGCAGGCGTCACCGAGGCCGTCATGATCGGCGTCCTCCTGTCCCGGATTGGCCGTGGCGGGGCAGTTATCGCAGGCATCCCCGTACCCGTCCCGGTCGCCGTCCTCCTGACCAGGATTGGGAATCTCAACGCAGTTGTCCGCCGCGTTGAGGATTCCGTCACCATCGACGTCGACCAGCGGGGCTTGCAGCAACACGGTCAGGCCGCCCGGACCGGTCGCGGCCAGGTCAATCATGCCGTCCCCGTTGAGATCGGCGGCGGCAAGTCCCCTAAGGAAGCCCGCGATCCCGAAACGGGCGGGACTCGCGAACGTGCCATCGCCGTGACCAAGGAGGATCGCGATGTCCCACGAGTCGTAGATGGTCAGCAGATCGTCGTACCCGTCACTGTCCACGTCCAGCGCGAGAAGCGTGCCCCGTGCCCCGGGCGAGAAATGGACTTGCGGCTGGAATGACCCGTCCCCCTTGCCGAGAAACAGCGAGAGGTCTCCGTGGCAGAAGTCCGGACAGGCACTTCCGAGCACGCCTCGGTTGCTGACGACCAGGTCGAGCCGGCCGTCCCGGTTGAAGTCGCGTGCGACCGCCTGAAGCGCGCCCAGCCCCGCATCCAATCGGGGACCCGGCGAGTAGGTTCCGTCGCCGTTCCCCAGGAAGATCAGGACGTATCCCGGGATCGAGTCCGTCAGGTTCTCCTCGTTGACCACCGCCAGATCGATCCGTCCGTCGCCGTTGTAATCGCCGAGGGTGACGGAGCCCGGGGCCGGACCAGCCAGCAGGTGCACCCCTGCCGCGAATGTTCCGTCCCCCCGGCCCATCAGGATGGACACGTCCGGCGCGATCCGAGGGAACGACTGCCCTTGATTCACCACGACCAAGTCCGGGACGCCGTCGCCGTCGAGGTCCCCCGAAGCCACCTGCGCCGGATTACTCCCGACCGGGACGATCATCTCCGTGCCGAAGGTGCCGTCTCCGCGACCGAGGAAGACGGAGATGGAGCCCCTCTGCCAGTTCAGCACCGCGAAATCGAGGTTTCCGTCTCCATCGAAATCATCGGTGACGGCGGGCCCACGCCCCACGTTCCCGCCGAGATGAGATTCCGGCCCGAAGGTCCCGTCACCGCTGCCCAGGAGAACCGAAAGGCTCCCGGGAGGCGGGACGATGGAAAACTGCGCAAAAGAGACGACGAGGTCCGGCTTGCCATCTTTGTTGAAATCGGCGAGGGTGGCGCCGGCCGCGTCCGAGCGGTCGAGTCGCATGGCAGGTGCGCCGAACGATCCATCGCCGTTTCCGAGCCGGATGAGGACGGTCCGAGACTGCCCGTTCCCTACCACCAGATCGAGGCGCCCGTCTCGATTGAAATCGCTGAACATGAGCAAGCCCGGACCATTCCCCGCTGGAATCGAGACCCTGCCTGCGAAGGTGCCATCCCCATGCCCCGGGAACAGAGAGACGTCGTCCGAGTCGAAATCGGCCACCGCGACGTCCTGGTCCCCGTCGACATTGAAGTCCCCGATGGCGATGCCCGTCGGCATGCTCCCCGAAACCAGAGAGCTCTCCTCGAACGTCCCGTCGCCGTGCCCGAGGAAGATGGTGATGGAATTCGCCGAGTCACGGGAGACCGCCAGGTCGGCTCTGCCGTCGCCGTTGAGGTCGCCCACGGCCATGAGGCGAATACCCGCGTACGACTGGCCAGTGGGAATCTCGGGACCGAACGTGCCGTCGCCCTTTCCCAGGAGGAGCGACAGTTCCTTGCCGGTGTATGGAGGATTGCTGTTGGTGTTCCCGACGATCAGGTCGAGGCGCCCGTCGCCGTCGAAGTCGCCGGTCACGATCGAAATCGGCTGGGTCCCGACGAGGTAGGACGTCGCCGGAGCGAATGTCCCGTCTCCCGCCCCGATGAGAACCGAAAGCTCCCCCTGGGCGCAGCCGTTCGCGGTCGAGCAGACGCTGATGACGGCCAGGTCCTGCACGCCGTCGCCGTTGAAGTCCCCCAGGGTGATGTCCTGGGGGATCGGCCCCACGGGTAAGCGCATCTGCGGCGCGAAGGTGCCGTCGCCGAGGCCGAGCAGAATCGAGATGTCCCTTTGAACCGGCGGGAGGGTAAACCCCTGATTGACGACCGCGAGATCCTGATGGCCGTCCCGATTGAAGTCCCCCACGACCATTCCCGACGGCCCCGACCCGGCAGGGAAGCGCAGCTCCGGCCCGAACGTGGCGTCGCCTCGCCCCGGCTCGATCACCACCTCGGCGTTCATCCAGTCGGTGATCGCCAGATCGGGCCGGCCGTCTTCGTTGAAATCTCCGGCCGCGACGCCGCCCGGCCATACGCCAATCACCGGGTTCGAGAACAGCGGCCCGATCAAGTCGGTTCCCGACAGAGCGGGCTGCAGAAGCGGGAGAAAGGGAGCGAGCAGCACGATCCCGCGGCGAAGGATCAGCCTCGAGTTCACGTGGATTTCTCACCGATATTGCCCTTCGGATGCTTCCCGAGGGCCGACTGTACCGACCGCAGGTGCACGTGCTGAATGCCTGTTTTGTACAACCAGGAGCGGCTCAGGTCAAGTGGAATCCGGCAGCCGCGGAAAAGGGCATCGATGTCCGCATGGCCCTGGACATTGTCCGGATGGCGCATCGCCGCGACTACGACGCAGGCGGCTCATACTCTGCAGGTCTTAACGCGACCATCCTGCCTGTTCGGTCTCGCACCTCTCGCGGCAGGAGCGACCTCTCGACCTGGAGTTGGTCGATGCGCCGACCATACTTCAGCCCTCCAGCGGCATCCACCAATTCCATGCTGTGCAGGCGACCGGGCGGAGTCAGAATTCGGACATCCACTCCGCGGGCCTCGGCTCGCAGTAAGCGGACGGCCGGAGCGAGATCAGAGTCTCCGGACACGAGAAGCGCCCGATCGAAACACCCCCGCAGCCCGCCGAGCAGGAGTTGCAGCGCGATGTTCACGTCTGTTTCTTTCTCTTCGTGGTCCTTCCAGGTCGCCTGGCATCGCCAGCACCGGCGATCCTTTCCCTTGAACCGTATTCGCGGTGCCGTCTTTAGGAGCTTGGCCGCCACGTCGCGTAGGCGGAGAAATAGAACACGTCGACAAGGGACAGGGCCGGCCGCGGGGCAAAGTTCTCACAGAGCATCCGGAGATTCAACCACTGGAGGTGATCCCTGCCCAGGTCCCGGATGGCGTGATACAGGTTGAAGCCGTCCACGAAGGCAGCGACACGAATAGCGGCCAAGAGGTTCCTAGTGGGGGCGAGAACGGGGGCGGCGTGAAGATCGCCCGTGGACCGTGGCCCACGGGCACCGCGGGGACGAACCCCGCGGGATGATTGAAGATAATCTTAGCCAAGATTCCAACGCTGCGCAAGATCTTCTTGGGAGCCCCGCCCCACCTACGACGGCAATTCCTCCCGCAGGACTCGCGTCAAGGTAAAAAAAATACTTGCGCCTCGGGAGAGTACGGAACATTTATTGACCGATGAGACGACGACTCCTCCAGATATCCCTGTCCGCGCTCTGCGTGCTGACGCTGCCGATCGGTGTTCCCGCCGGGACGCGCCGGCTGCCGCCGGGCGGCGGCCCGGGGGGGGCCGCAGAATCCCCCGGCAGCCCCCCTCGAGTCGGTTCTGATCCAGGCCAGCAGGCCCTACGCGCCGATCGTGACGGAGATCGAGAGGCAGGGCGGGATCGTCACGCAACAGTACACATACTTCGACGGCCTCGCTGCGCAGGTGCCGCGCTCGGCGACGGTGGCTATCGCGGCGCTCGCGGGTCCGGACAAGATCAGCAAGGACCTCATCATCCATGCACCCCCTCCACCTGACCTGGGGCTGGCGAGGGTCGGAAGCCCGCCGGAGACCGGCGACGAACGGACCATCGCGGCTGATTCCACCGCCGCGCAGCATCGGCCTCTTGCCGGTTGACAATGGTCACGGATCGCGGCATTTGAACAACCGGGAGGGCTCACCATGCGTCGAAGGATTCTGACCGCCAGTGTCTGGGCGACATCCCTCCTGATCTCGAGCGTCTCCGCAATCGTCCCTCTGAACAACCAGGCGGCTCCTCCGCTCTTCCCGAACCCCCTTTTTCCGGCAGGTCAATCCCCCTTCTTCGTGGTGCCCGGGGACTTCAACGGGGATGGTCGTCCTGACATCGTCGCCGTGAACAACGGCTCGAGCGATGTTTCGATCCTCCTGGGACGAGGCGACGGCAACTTCGCGACTGAAGTGCGCTATGCCGTCGGTGATGCGCCCCGCGCTGCGGTCACGGGCGATTTCAATGGCGACGGGCGCCAGGATCTGGCCGTTACGAACCAGGACACGCTGGATGTCTCGATCCTGATCGGCAATGGCGACGGGACGTTCCAGCCGCAGAAAAGATATGCCGCAGGCGATATGCCGGCTGGCATCGCTACGGCGGACTTCGACGGCGATCATCACCTGGACCTCGCCGTCACCAATGCGACCTACGATGGCGGCGTTTCCATCCTCCTCGGTACCGGGACCGGGACATTTCTGGCGCCCAACCGATTTGCGGCAGGAAAGAACCCGAACGTCATCGTCGTGGGCGATTTCAACGAAGATTCCCTTCCGGATCTGGCAGTCGTCAATTTCGACGGCTCCAACTCCTTCGACAGCGACGGTTCGATACTGCTGAACCTCGGTCAGGGCGCCTTCGCACCCGCGCGTCGGTTCTCCGTCGGGGTGCACCCGACCTCGATTGCCGCGGCCGACTTCGACCACGACGGGCATCTTGACGTGGCGGTTGCCAACTACGGCCCGCATGGCGCAGGCGGCTTCTTCCAAAGCGACGTTTCGGTGCTTCTGGGTAACGGAACCGGTTCCTTCGAACGAGGCAATGCCCACATCGGGCACACGGTCGGCCCGTGGAGCATCGCGACGGCCGATGTGAATGGTGATTCGAACGAAGACCTGGTCGTCGCGGATTACGATGCCGGCCAGATGGTGATCTTCCCCGGCGCGGGCAACGGAACTTTCCTTTCCTCCTACGGCGTCAGGTCGGGGAATTTTACCAGGGCGGTCGCGATCGCCGACTTCAATGCGGATGGGAGACCGGATTTGGCGGTTGCGCTTTCATCGGACGCAGTCGCCGCGATGCTCAATGATGGCAGCGGGTATTTCGGCACGCGAAACCCATCCACCGATATTCAGTTCGCATCCAATCTGACGGTGGCCGACCTGAATGGCGACAGATTGCCCGATGTCATCGCCCCTCGACAATACAATGGTGACATCTCCATTGCCCTCAGCCAGGGGCCGGGGATCCTCGGCCCGGCCCACCAGATCCCCGTCCGGGAAAATCCGATGGCCGTCGCCGCGGGAGATTTCAACGCCGACGGCTATCAGGATCTCGCAGTTGTGAACGCGACGGTTCCGGGCGTATTGTCGATCCTTACCGGTCATGGAGATGGATCGTTCGATCCCATGCGTGTGGTCCCGGGGGCGCTCGCCCTTCCGAGATCGATCGCCGTCGGCGATTTCAACCGGGACGGAGTCGTCGATCTCGCGGTGGCAGCCCAGAATGGCTATGTCGCGACGATGCTCGGGCAAGGGGATGGGAATTTCATCGCGGCCCCGGCTCGCTATCTGGGGGTGCCTCTCGGCGGTCTGGCAGTCGGCGATCTGAACGGGGATGGGAACGAGGACATTGTGGTCCCCGGACCCAGCTCCACGTTCGTGCTGCTTGGGCTGGGTAACGGTGCGCTGAATCCGCCGACAAGCTACCCCACCGGAATCGGGCCTGGCAGCGCCGTCATCGCCGACTTCAATGGGGACGGTCATCCCGATGTCGCGCAGTCCAATCCCCTGTCCGGCGATGTGTCGGTGCTACCCGGACACGGGGACGGCACGCTTGGAGTCGAGACTCGACTCGCGGCGGGACCAAGTTTCAGCGTCTATCTCACGATTCCCGGCGCCATAGTCGCTGCCGATCTCAACCGTGACGGTCGGCAGGACCTCGCCGTCGCAAACTTCTACGAGGGCGATATCTCCGTCTTCGCCGGTCGTGGTGACGGGAGCTTCCGGCCACAGACGCGCTACCTGTCCATGGCCGGCCCGATCGGCATGGCGGCCGCGGACTTCAACGGCGATCAGAAGCCCGATCTCGCGATCGCCAGTTACGGACCGGGACTCTGGCTTCTCCTCAACCAATCGGTGCCAACTGGCAATCAGCCGCCCAACGCCGACGCAGGCCCCGATCGGACGGCCGAGTGCAGCGAGCCGGGAGGCGCCCAGGTCCAGCTCGATGGCTCCGCCTCGAGCGACCCCGACTCCACGCCAGGGACGCAGGACGATATCGTGTCCTACGAGTGGTTCGAGGACTTCGGCCAGCCGACGGCGCGCCTCCTCGGAACGGGCGAACGGGTGGAGGTGTTCTTCTCTCTCGGTATGCACCACGTGACGCTGCGAGTGACGGACAACGCCGGGGAAAGCGATACGGACGCCCTCGTGGTCACGGTCGCCGATACTACCCCACCGGTGTTGTCCGTATCGAGCGACCCCGCGCTCCTCTGGCCGCCCAATCACACTCTTGTCCCCGTCCAGGTTGCCTGGCAGACAGCCGATCTCTGCGATCCGCACCCGTCCGTGGTGTTGGTCTCCGTCGCCAGCAGCGACCCCGACGATGCACCGGGGGCCGGAGACGGCCAGACAACCATGGATATCTCAGCCGCGGAGCCCGGCACCGCCGATTCGGAAATAATGCTGCGCGCCGAACGTGACGCCGGGGGCCCCGGCAGGAGCTATTCCCTCGTTTACTCGGCGACCGATGCCTCGGGAAACACAACCCAGGCGACCGCGGTCGTGGCCGTCCCGCACGACCTCGGGTCGGGCCCGGAGCCAATCCTTCTTCAAGTCAGTCCTGCCGATTCTCCTGGCCTCACTCAACTGGCATGGCCATCGCTGTCCGGGGCGACCGGCTACGATGTGATCAGGGGCGACCTGCAGCAGATCACTCCGGCCCATAACCGCACCTTGCTCGGAACAGTGCAGGTCCTGGCGCGAGGGACGACACAGATTTCAGCCATCGACGAGACCACCGCGGCCCCGCAAGTCGGGCAAGCTTTCTTCTACCTGGTCCAACCACGAACTCAACGCGGTGGCCTCGGTTACGGCACAGAATCGTCGGCCTCGCCTCTGGAACCGCAGATCTGCGATGGCGGCTGTCCGTAATCAGAAGGTGCGAGCCGCTTCAAGTGAACATTGCCGATCGGCGGGCTTAAGTACTCCGAGGCCAATCTCCGCCACCCGAACGCCGCTCCCGTAGGTCGAAGGGGACGTCCCCCATCCAATATCTACGCCCTCGCCATCTGGGCCGCCACGTGGAGCGACATTCATTGCTGAGCGATGACCGCCATGGACGCGGCACGGGCGCGGCAGGCATCGTGCGCTCCGCCCGCAGCCGCTGCCCGTCGAACACGAACCCCCGCGCGAGTATCTCCCGCGGCAAGACCTCGCCCCGAGCTGCGTCTGCTCGTCAAGGAACCTGAGGCGGCCATGCGGACGCGATTGTCGATGTCGGGATGGAGGGGAGGAATCGGGCTGATGGTAACCTTGCAGGACAGGTGTCACAAAGCGGCCTCCCCGAGCGTTGAAGAGTCGGGAGGATGAAACCATCATGGGCCAGGCCATCGAAGTCACCCATCCAAGCAACGGCGCGCGGCTCGTGAGCGTCGACGGCCGCCAGCTTCCCCTGCGGAGCGTGGCGCTCAGCGGCCAGGCCAAGGGAGGGCTGGCGCGCGTCGTCCTGAAGCAGACGTTTTCCAATCCGCACGCCGAGCCAATGAAGGTCACCTACACGATGCCGCTCCCGGCGGACGGGGCGGTAGCCGGTTACGAGTTCCGGGTCGGCCCGCGTCGCCTGGTCGGCGAGATCGACCGCCGCGTCAAGGCGCGCGAGCGCTTCGAGAAGGCCCTGGTCGACGGCCGGACGGCGGGGATCCTCGATCAAGAGCGCGCCAATCTGTTCACGCAGGAGATCGGCAATGTCCCGCCGGATACCGACGTCGCTGTCGAGCTCACCATCGACCAGCCGCTCGCCTGGCTGTCCGAAGGGATGTGGGAGTGGCGCTTCCCGACCGTCGCGCCGCCGCGCTACCTCGGCGCCGAGGGGCGCGTGCCGGACGCACCGAACGTGACGGGCGACGTCGCGGACGCCCCGACCGGCGTCCGCGCGTCGCTCGAGCTCGCCATCGGCGACCTCCTCGCCGAGGGGCGCCGGCCGGAATCCCCCTCGCATCGACTCTCCATCGCCGGCGGCGGCGCCACCGCGTCCGTATCGCTCGCCGGCGACGCCAGCACCGCGCTCGATCGCGACCTCGTCGTCCGCTGGCCGGTGCCGCGCCCGCGCCCCGGCCTGACGCTGCAGATGGCGCGCCCGGACGAGCGCCGCCCGCACGCCAGTTATGCCTACGGACTGCTCACCATCGTGCCGCCCGAAACGCCCGCCGCGGTGTACCCGCGCGATCTCATCGTCCTGCTCGACACCAGCGGCTCCATGACCGGGGACCCTCTCGACCGGGCCCGGCGCGTCGTCGCGGCCCTCCTCGATTCGCTCGGGGACGACGACCGCCTGGAGATGATCGCGTTCGCGATGACTCCGCGGCGCTGGCGGAGCGGGCCGGTCGCGGCCACGGCCGAGACGCGCCGCGATGCGCACCGCTGGCTGGCCGCGCTCCAGGCCGGCGGCGGCACCGAGATGCTCCACGCCGTCGAGGAGGCCCTGAAGCCGCTGCGACCGGACGCCCAGAGGCAGGTCGTGCTGGTCACCGACGGCCTGATCGGGTTCGAGAGCGAGATCCTGCGCTCCGTCCAGAACGCCCTTCCGAAGGGATCGCGCCTGCACGCGGTCGGCGTCGGCTCGGCCCCCAACCGGGCCCTGACGCGCCCCGCGGCCCGCGCCGGGCGAGGCGTCGAGGTTCTGGCGGCGCTCGACGAGGACGCCGAGCGCGCCGCCGCCCGCCTCATCGCGGCCACCCGCGGCCCCGCGATCGTCGACCTCGAAATCGCCGGCCCAGCCGTGGCGGGCCTCGCCCCCCGCTCCCTGCCCGATCTCATGGCCGGCGCCCATGTCATCGCGGGTCTGCGCCTGCAGCCGGGCCGCGGCGAGCTGATCGTCCGCGGCCGCACGCCGTGCGGTCCGTGGGAGGAGCGCCTCGCCGTGCCGGCGACGGAGACGGGCGAGGGCAGTCCCGGCATAACGGCCCTCTACGGACGCGAGTCGGTCGAGGACCTCGAGTTGAAGCTCGCGGCGGGCGCCAATCGCCAAGAGGTCGACCGCGCCACCGAAACTCTCGGCATGGAGTTCGGAATCGCCACCCGCCTCACCTCGTGGGTGGCCATCAGCGAAGAGCCGACCGTCGATCCCCGCCAGCCGATCCGGCGGGAGATCATCCCGCAGGAGCTCCCCCACGGCATGTCGGCGGAGGGGCTGGGGCTGATGCATCTTCGTTATCAAGTCGACAGCATGATGACATCGCTGAGTCGACCCCATGCCCTGAAGCTGGAAGTTGTCACTCGGTTGGCTCGGCTCGCCTTCGGCCGGCGCCTGGAGGTGGGGGAAAAGGTTCGATCGATGCCGGCCGGGAAATACATCGGGCGCTGGGTCCCCGGCGCCAGCCCGGAGATCCAGGTCCTGACGTTTGAGGCTTCACCGGCGGGGCTCGACTGGCACCCCGAGGCGATCGTTCATCTGATCACGCGGTCGAGGACGAGGGTCTCGGTGAAGATCGCAGAGGCATGGACCACCCTCGCCGGCCGCATCGCCCCCGGCGACATCGTCAAGCTCGCGCTGAACATGGGCAACGTGGATCCGAAGGAAGTGCTTGCGGTGGAGGTCGTCTGCTCGGACAAGTCTCTGCACATCATCACACTATGAACCTGGACGAATACCTCCTGGGCATCGTCGCGGGGGACCAGGACTCGTTCGCGCGCTGGATGGCCGGAGCTGAGCGCCCGATCCGGGAGTCTCTTCGCCGGTTCGCGGCTTCGGTTGACACCGAGGCTGCTGTGCAGGAAACGCTGTTGCGAATCTGGCTCGTGGCCCGCCGCTGCCGTCCCGACGGACAGCCGAACTCGCTGCTCCGCTTCGCCATCGGCATCGCCCGGAACCTGGCGCTCAGCGAGATCCGCCGGCGACGCAGGGAGGAGCCCCTCCGCGACGCGCCCGAGCCGCCAGCCTCCTGCGCGGAACCCTCCCTGCCCGACCCGGCCCTGCGAGAGATCATCCAGCGCTGCCTGGACAAGCTTCCCCCCAAACCCGCTGCCGCGCTCCGGGCCCGTATCGAGTCGGCCGGGGCCGAGCCGGACCGTCGCCTCGCGGACGCTCTCGGCATGCGGCTGAACACACTTCTCCAGAACATCACCCGGGCACGCAGGCTCGTCGCGCAATGCCTGCAACATTCCGGAATCGAGGTCCACTGATGGACGCGCACGATCGGGACGCGCTCATCGAAGCGGCCCTGACGGCCTGGCGCCCCCGCTCCCCCGACGGCCTGATTCACCCGCATCCGGCCTGGGCGGATCTGGCCCCATACGACCGCGAGGCCGTGTTCGACGCCGCACTGCAGGCGCGTGCCGTCGAGAGCCTGGTCGATCTGCAAGGACTGTCCACGACCGCACGCGCCGTCCTGAGGAGGCTCGCATGACGAGCCGCATCTCCGAGCCAATCGACAGGCTGACCTTCGACGCCGCGAGACTCATGGCGGAGCATCCGCCGATCTGGCGAGACCCCAACAAGCGGATCGTCTACGGGATTTCCTGCCCGGCGGGATCCGTCCACCGCGGGACGATTCACTACACCCGCTGGCCCGCGATGCCGTTGCCCCAGACGATCGATGCCGCCGCCGCGGCACGACGCGTCGAAGGCCGCGAAGGCTACTACGACTATGCATCCGTGCCGCAGGCCGGGGCCGGAGTGGAATGGCACGTCAACTTCGCCGACCCGCTCCTGTTCGTCGCCTACGGCTCGCCGCTGTTCGCGCAGGACGAGATGCAGGTGGCCGAGCACCCGGCGCTGGGAGCGCTCCACGAGACGCTCCAGTCGATGGCCCTCCCGACCGTGACCCAGGAGGACGACCGCCCGACCCCCGTCCTGGTGACTGGTGTCGAACGTCGCTGCCGCGTCACCCCGCAAGCACTCTACGGCAATGCGTTCGCCCGTGCCGCACCAGAGGCCGTGCGCCGCGCCACGACCCCGATCGATCCGCCGACGATCACCAACCTGATCGCGATGGCCGCCCCGGCGGGAGGATTCGGACGCTACCGCGCCGGGACGATTGAGCGCATCCTCACGACGGCGTTCACCGGATTTCGAGCGGCAGCGCTGGAGTCGGCCCGCCACCATGGCGAGCGCCGCCCTGTTCTCGTCCACACCGGCTTCTGGGGCTGCGGCGCCTTCGGCGGCAATCGCGTCTTGATGTCGCTGCTGCAGATCCTCGCCGCCGAGATGGCAGGCGTGGAGCGACTCGTGTTCCACACCGGCGGACGAGGGAGCGGGGATAACTTGAGGACCGCCATCGATCTAATCAAAGGCGATCTGGCCACTGCGGGCGGCATGAAGGCGCGCAATCTGATCGACCAGATTGCCGGACTGGGTTTCGATTGGGGAGTCAGCGACGGGAACTGAGCAGAACTCTTCTTGTCATCGAGCGCCTGGGAGTCTCGCAGCCTGGTGCGCGCGGGGCGCGACCTGTTTCCCGCTAAATTAGGACGATACGTCCACTTGACAGCCGGCCGGAGACCGTGGTTTCCTCACAGCAAGATCAATCTTTCGTCGCACACTTTGAGTCGGAAGAGGAGGGCCCGATGGAGCGGGCCCGTCTGGAGCCAGACTCCGGACGCAAGGACCTTACGGGCAGCCGAATCGGCCGCTATGCCGTCCGGGCGCTCCTGGGCGTCGGCGGCATGGGCGAGGTCTACCGCGCGGATGACACGCGCCTCAAGCGAATCGTGGCGCTCAAGCGCCTGGCTCCGCGGCTCCAGAGCGATCCTCACTACCGCCGGCACTTCCACAAAGAAGCCGAGCGCGCCTCGCAGCTGAGCCATCACCACATCGCCGCCATTCACGATGTCCTCGAGGAGCGGGGCGAGACCTTCCTCGTCATGGAGTATGTCGAGGGCAGGACGCTCCGGCACGCCATGCGACTGCCTCTGGGCGTCGAGCGGGCGCGCGAAATCGCCCGGCAGGCGGCGGAGGCCCTGGCGGAGGCGCATCGCAAGGGAATCGTGCACCTCGACATCAAGCCCGAGAACATCATGCTGACGCCTCAAGGGGACGTGAAGGTCCTCGATTTCGGGGTGGCCAAGCAGCTCCAGATCGCCGATAAAGGCACCCCGACGGAGACGATGGACTCGCTGGAGGCGGCAGCCGGGGGCGGGACCCCCGGTTACGCCGCACCGGAGGTGCTCCTGCGGCGCGGGGCCGACGGCCGGGCCGACATCTTCTCCCTGGGTGTGGTGCTGTACGAGATGCTGGCGCTCCGGCGCCCGTTCACGGGACCGACCACCGCGGCGGTCAACGACAGCATTCTGCACGAGAGCCCGACAGCGCTCGGACGAGTCGTTCCGGAGTTACCGGCCGACCTGGAGCGGACGGTATCGCGAATGCTGTCCAAGGATCCTGCGGAGAGGCATGCCACCGCCGATGCCGTCGTCGTGGAGCTGGGGGGCGCCAGGGCCGCCCCGGCCGCGCTCGACCGCACGCTGTGGCGCCGCGCCACCCGGACACTGGCCGCCGTCGCGACGATGATCGCCCTCGCCTTCGCGGTTCCATCCGTTCGCAGGGCGACGGAGCGCTGGCTGGCGCTCGCCGGGTTCGTCGCCACCCCTTCGCTCGCCGTGCTCCCGTTCACGGCCGCGGACGGCGACCCCGAGACGCAAGCGTACGCGGCCGGGCTGAGCGAGGCGCTCGCCTCGGACCTGACGCTCCTCACGCGCGACCATGATCTGCAGGTCGCCCCGATGAGAGACGTGAAGGCCCGGAAGGTGACGACCCCCGAGATGGCGCGCAAGGAGCTGGGAGCCACTCTCGTCATCACCGGCTCGGTCCAGCGCGCCGGCGGCCGGACCCGGCTGGACCTCAGCCTGACGGACAGTCGACGGCGGACCGTGCTTTGCACCGGGACGATCGTCGCGGATGGCAGGGCGGCCCTCGATCTGGAGGATCGCCAGATCGCCGAGAGCGCCGCGATGCTCGCGCTCGCCCCGCCCGAGCCGGAGCCAGAGAGGAGGCCCGGCGGCGAGTCGCGCGTGGCGGCGGCCCATGACCTGTACCTTGAGGGAACAGGCTTGCTTCAGGATTACGACCGCAAGGAGAACGTCGATCGGGCCATCGCGCTGTTCCAGAAGGCCCTGGGTCTCGATCCGCGCTACGCCTTTGTGCATGCCGGTCTCGGTCAGGCCTACCGGCAGAAGTACCGACAGACGAAGGATGGCCGGTGGATGGAGCAGGCGACCGCGTCGTGCCGGGACGCCGTCCGGCTCGACGCGCAGCAGGCCGCGGCCCATGTCTGTCTCGGCGAGGTCCTGGCAGGCGCCGGCGATTACGAGGGGGCCGTGGCCGCGTTCCGGCATGCCGTCGATCTCGAGCCGACGAGCGACGCGGCGTTCCGGGGACTGGCCTCCGCCTACGAGACGCTCGGGCGTGCCCCGGAGGCCGAGGCGACCTACCGCGAGGCGATCGATCTGCGCCCCCTCTACTGGGGCGGCTACTCCTGGCTCGGCGCCTTCTACATCAACCAGGGGCGCTACGTGGACGCCCAGCGGATGTTCGAGCAGGTCGTGGCCCTGGTTCCGGACAATTACCGCGGCTATTCGAACCTCGGGGCGAGCTACCTGCACCAGGGCCGCTACCAGGACGCGGTCGCCGTCTTCGAGCGGGCGAACGGCATCGCTCCGAGCTTCCAGGCTTCCTCCAACCTGGGGACGGCTTATTACTACATGCGCCGCTATAAGGAGATGGTGCGGACGTACAGGGAGGCGATCGATCTCGGGGACAAGAACTACAGCGTCTGGGGCAACCTCGGCGAGGCCCTCTACTGGGATCCCGCCGGGAAACAGGAGGCGCCGGCGGCGCTCCGGCGCGCCGTCGATCTGATTTCCGAGGATCTGGAGATCAACCCACGACAGGGCCCGCGATTCGCGGAGCGCGCCAAGTTCGAGGCCCTGCTCGGCGACCGCGTCCGGGCGCGCGAGGACCTCGACCGGGCGCTGGCGCTCGGAACGCCGGACGCCTGGACGTCGTACGTCGTCGCGATCGTCCAGAACCAGCTCGGGCGCACCGACCAGGCCCTCGACTGGATCGATCGCGCCCTCGTGGCCGGCTACACCAAGGCCTTCATCCGCGACGACCCGGCGTTCGACAACCTGCGCCGGGAGGCGCGTTTCAAGCTGTTGCTTCGCAGGAAGGAAGCCAACGCCTCATAGGGAGGCAGGGAGAGGAACATGGCGGAGATAGTCAAGAAGAACACTGTCGAGGTGCGCATTCTGCCGAGCGGCGACGAAGCCATCGTGATCTCGGACAGCGCCGGGGACGAGATCCTCTGGACGGCCGAGAGCGACGGAGTCGAGTACGTAATCAATTTCCCGAACGCGACTCCCTTCACAGATAGCACCGGCCTACCGAAGAGTAAATTCAAGGCAACCAAGAAGAATCCCGAGTCCACCGGGAAGGGCCACTACAGAGCGAACGGGCCCAACACATACCCCTACGAGATCCGTGCGATTCAGCAGCCTGCGATCTGGGACGCCACGACTCAGGGCCCCAGGCCGTCTGCCGGTCCGGTGCTCAAGGACCCGATCGTGATCGTCGATCCGTAACGGCGCGGCCGGTTCGCGACGACGCAGATCGCTGTAGGCTCGCAGGAGCCGCTGCCGGATAGGCCTGCACTCCCCATTCCGCCAGCCCCCGATCCGACTTATACTTGCGAATCAATCCCATGTCCGCGAACCTTCTGTGGCTGTGCATCCTCGTCGTCATGGCGGGCGCTTTGCTGTTGCGCCGGCGCTACCTTTCTGCCCGCACAGCCGTCGCCCCTGCCGCCGGCCCGCGTCCCCCGCTGTCGGTGTCGCTGCACAAGCTGGCCTCTGAGCTGTCGAGCGTCTATGAAGACTCCGCTCAGCCGACCGATCTGCTCGCCAACCCCGACTTCGTCCGCGGCGTCGCGCTGTTCACCCGGGAAGAGGCGCCGGTGGAGCTGATGCTGTCCTATGTGACCGGCGACAACTCGGTGATCTCCTGCATGGCGTCGGCGGCACTGAGCGAGAGACACGAAGCGGGGGATGTCCCGGGTCGAATCGTCGACGCGGTCGGCGGCATCGGTGGCTGGCCGCTCTACTTCGCGCTCCGGTGTCTCGAAGGGGCCGTCCCCACGGGCGAGCCGCTGGTGGGGCGCGTCCTCGCCCGGGCGGGCGAGAGCTGGAGCCACCGCATCGCGCAGCAGATCCTGAAGGATTTCGTGGCGCGCCGGACCGCCGCGGGGGAAAGGGCCGCCTTCGGCGCCCACCTGCAAGGGCTGTCGCGCGGGTCCCTCGAGGCGCTGGAGGAGATCCTGAAAAGGCTGGGGCCGGAGGCCGCCCCTCTGAGCGTCGAGTACGAAGACTTCCGGAAGGAGTGGATCGACGTCGACTACCTGGCGGCCGTCGGGACGCTGTGGAGCGTCGACGCCGCCGAGCGCGCTTCGATCATCGAGCACGACGCGCTGCAGGCGGCCGTCGCCCTCCTCGAAGCGTCCTATCTCGCCGAGCGCCCGCGCTCGACCCTCCTGGTCGGCGAGCCGGGCGTCGGCAAGACCGCCATCGCGCGCGCCCTCGCGGCGCGGCTGGGGCGCGCCGGCTGGATCGTCCTCCAGGCAGGCGCCGCCGAGCTGCTCGCGGGGCAGGTCTACATCGGCGAGTTCGAGAAGCGCATGCAGGAGGTCCTGCGCCACCTGTCCCGGCCGCGGCGCGTGCTGTGGGTCATCCCCGACTTCCCCGCCCTGGCGCTCGCCGGCCGCCACAGTTACAGCCAGGTGGGGGCGCTCGATCTCGTCCTGCCGCTGATCGAGCGCGG
>Ga0137381_10000321_pt1 | contig 29347 bp, 18 predicted proteins | sample SagtaG_16_FD_104808 | JGI IMG/M metagenome (GOLD analysis project Ga0137381, IMG submission 104808) | Vadose zone soil microbial communities from Sagehorn Ranch, Mendocino, California, USA - Sage2_L_115_16 metaG | ecosystem: Environmental > Terrestrial > Soil > Vadose zone | place: USA... | reverse complement strand
GGCCCCCCCCGACCGCTATCAGGGCACCGTTATGTCTTATCGTGCCTGATGAAGCGATGAGAAGCGCACCTCCGCCTCCTCCACCGGCAGGACCGCTGTTGTTCGACCCGCCGATACCGCCACCCCCGCCGGATCCCCCGAGCAAGGGGAGCAGCGTATGCACGCCGTAGGTCCCCCCGCCGCTAACTCCTGTTTGGCCTGACCCCGCAGACCCATAACCTGCCCCGGAGCCTGAACCGGGGTTGCTAGCGCCAACTCCCGGGGCTCCACCCAGCCCCCCACCGGGTCCAAGCCCGGGGCTTCCGCTCAAGGACGCCTGGAAGGCAGTTCCCCCCAGACCCCCATCGAAACCTCCCGGCCCTCCTCGCCCAGCCAGACTGCCGTTGGGACTCGTCCCACGCACGTCGATTATTCCAGCGATTATCACGTCTCCGCTGGCGAGGATTGTCACCGGGGTGTTGCCCTGGTTCCGAGCAAACTTGACTGTGACTCCGGCCGGGATGGTAACAGTGGTGTAGTTGAACACACCAGTGGAAGGCAACGGCACCGTCACCGTGCAGGGAGTCGGGGCGCAAGTCGGGTTGAATGGACCGTCCACTCCCGTGCTGCCGCTGGAAAAGTTCTGCGCCTCGACTGGCATGACGAATGAAAAAGTGAAGGCCACGACCGCGACGACCAGGAATCCATCACAGTGCCGACTTCTTTTGCGATTCATACTTTCCTCCAATAAACTCCAGGTCTTTCAATCATCGACGACACCCGCACATCATGGCCCGACGCTGAAGCTGTCGGCACCCGTGTTGACGCTGGTGGAATTCCCCGATGGGACCTTCACGATTACAACTCGTGTGCCCGTCGCAGCGGTCGCTGCTATCGAGACGTTCGCCGTGAGAGCGCCCCCTCCGGGGCTTACACTTACATTCGTCACGGTGATTGCGGGATCCTGCCCGGTCGCCAGAGCAAACGCGAGCGCGAAGGCGCCGGCAAGATTCGTTCCCGTCACCGTCAAGGTGAAGCTGCTGCCCTTCGCAGCACTGTTCGGACTCACCGCGAGAATGACCGGCGCTTTGGCAACGCTCGCCGATTGAATGACAACCCCCGGAGCGAACCCAATCGGCGCCACACCCAGCGCAACGCTCGCCGATTGAATGACAACCCCCGGAGCGAATCCAATCGGCGCCACACCCAGCGCAACGCTCGCAGAATGACTAATGGTGCCAGCCGAGAATGCCAGATCAGGAATTCCGAACTGCGCACTCGCGTTGGAAAACACATAACCAAGTAACTCGCTTACGATGGCCACCGCACGCTCGGCGAAGATGCCCACACACCCGACGCTCTCCACCCTGATGATCACCGTCGAGGAAGCCGGAACAGCGCCCGGCGCCCTGTAGAAGCCCGTTGGACCGATGGTGCCGACCGTGGAATTACCACCCGTGATCCCATTCACTTTCCACAGCAATCGCGCATCACTGCACTCCGACAGGGTCGCCATCAACTGTAGCGTCGTCCCAATCAGTATGGCAGGAGGGGTCGGCGCAATCGTGACACTTGCAGGATTAAACTTTTGACTCGACACTCCGGTCCCCAAAGGAGTCGTGACAGCGATCGGACCCGACACATCTCCCGCAGGGACCTCGATCACCAGCGTACAGGCAGCCACCGAAACCACTGTCGCCTGCACGCCACCGATGCTGACAACGTTTTCGCTGGCGGTTGAGCTGAAGCCAACGCCAAAGACTTCGACACGATCACCAGGCAGACCTCCCGTCGGATCAAACGAATACACCGTAACCGGCCCGGTCGGACTCTGCCGTCGAATGGACAGAATATTCCCCACGGGGTCGTACTCATAAAAGGCCGCCTCGTTGCTCTGATCAATCACCCCGGTAACCCGCCCTAACTCGTCGTACGAGTAGCAGACCTCCTGGGCATTACTAGCAGGGCTCCAAGCGACTACCACCCCGACGAGGAGAACTCGCCCGGCACCTACCATTCCCATCATCAACCAGCGATGCCTCATGGTCCTTCTAGAGCTGTCTCCTCACAGCCACACACCGCATCCTCTATGACTTCTTCGAGAGACACCCGCGAAATATTCACTTCTATCAGTCCACATATTGCAGTGTTCCTCATCTCCTACCCAGGCTTTTCGATTCATAGGCGTCCCAGATACGAAACCCCGCATAACCGAGCACATCCGTGGCAGCCTCGAAGCCATTTCCAAGATACCAGTCAACATACTGCTGGCATAATCCTACGCATCCAATCTCATCCGCAAGAAGATCGAACGGGATAAGTGTAACTGCCTTTGTAGCCTCATAAAGCGCCCTTGCATACTGGCCTTGCGAAGCGTATGCCGCCGTCTCAGCAAAACCCAATGCGAAACCCACCTTGCCTGTTATATTCTCTTCCTGCAACCACGCGTTGACACTCCATGGCGTCACATACCTGAGATCAATTGCCGTATCCCGAAACCCTTGAACTAGACCGGCAGTCTCGGCGCCCATCGTAGCAAGTGTAAGCAACGGAGGAAGATCAGGACGATTGTCAAATACCATCGATTCGTACCCGGGAAGGATCAAACCAAGCGGGTCATTAGTTGTGACAGGATTATTTGCGGCATATGCATAATAATTTGTGCTGCCAGCCTGAAAGCCGATCGGATCTTCACTTACAAAGCGATGTAGGAGTGGATTGTAATACCTCGCGCGATAGTAATAGAGACCCCCGCCATCATTCTCTCTACCGGTGAATTGAATTGTATTTGTTGACGCCGCTCCCTGCACATTTACTGCACCAAACGGCTCGTAGCTGTATCTGGTGCGCACCTGGCCAGATTCATCAGTCAGTGCCACAATGGAACCTATCGCGTCTGATAGATAGAACTCGACATTGTTTCTTTGGAAGGGCTCATCGATTCTGACCTGTGCAGTATAGGAGGTAGTATCTGTGTCGGAACGTTCTAATATTTGATCGAGTCCATCATAGAGAAACTGACTCAGGTGCCCATCAAGTTGCTTTGTCGTGCGACGACCGACGACGTCGTATGAGAAGGATGCCGCTACAGATCTTCCATTCACTGTCCTGAGAGCCCCTCCTGCATCCCAGGTATACGTTGTCGAATCGGACGGACTGACGATGGCCAACAGATTTCCGGATAAATCGTAGGACATTGATTTGTCCCCGAATACTAGTTGGCGGTTATTCGCGTCATAACTGCTCGAGGCAACGCGTTCCGGAAGCAGAGTCTGTGCAAAGCTCCCTCCCAGGCCTATCCTGTTTCCACTACTATCGTACTGGTAAGTCAAATTGCCCAGGGTCTCGCTCGAGTGTCGATAGATTAGCTCCGAGATGTGTGAGGCTGCGGCGTATACATATTCAGTCGACACTCCATTGGGGAGTACCACTCGCGTGCGTCGATTCAGCGCGTCATAGTCAATTGTAACCACTGCGCTCCCGGCTGCAAGCTCTCGCACTCGGGAGTTTGCGTCGTAAGTATAAGACACCGGCGGCTCTCCAGTTGCGTACATCGCTGTGCGCCGTCCGGCTTTATCATATGTGTACTGAATCGTGCCCCACGGGGAGTTGGAGACGATGGGGTTGCCTAGGAGATCATATCTGAATAACTCCTCCCCGTCGGAATTCTGTGCGCGCACAAGCCGACCGACGGCGTCGTACTGAAATCGGCTGGAAGCACCGTCCGCATGGGTTGTCTCGATGAGGCGGCTGAGTTCGTCATATCTGAATGTCGACACCTGTCCCTTGCGGTCAGTATGCTGGTCGACGTGTCCATTGAGGTCGTAGTGAAACACTTCCGGATGATTCAGCCGGTCACTTCGGACGGCGAGGTGATCCATCACGTCGTACGTATGCGTGACCGAATTGCCGTGCGCGTCGGTCACCATGAGCACGTTGCCATTGGGGTCGTAACTAAAGCCGGTCAATCCACCAGCGGCGTCCGCGATCTGGGTGATTCGATTGAGAACATCATACGCGATGCTCGTTGTTGCGCCGCGGGGATCGGCTTCGGAGATCAGGCGGGACACTCCGTCATAACTTCGCCTCGTCGAGTTGCCTAGCGAGTCCTTAATGCTAGCGAGACTACCGCTGGAGTCGTATGCGAAGCTAGTAACGTTCCCTAGGACATCAGTTGTCGACACCGGCTGGCCAAATGGATTGTAGGCAATGGTCGATGAAAGGCGATCGGCGGCCGGCCGCAAGTTTTGCTCAGGATCTGTCATGGTGATTAGGTTGCCCTGAGCGTCGTACTCAAGAGTTGTGACGTTGCCCAGTGGATCTATCACCCTCGTCGGCTTGTTGAATGTCGGCTCGTATTCGAAGACACGGATGTTCCCGGCGGGATCGATGCTCTTTGTGATATTTCCTCCGCCATCGTATTCGAATGTCGTCATGCGAGCCAGAGGATCGGTCACAGAGAGCACCTGTCCGCGGCTGTCTCGGTCGAACTTCGTGCTCTGGCCTAGCGCGTCCACCGTCTCGATCGTGAATCCCGTCGCGGAGAACCGATGCGTCGTCGAATTGCCTCGAGGATCGGTTACCCGTGCCCCCGTGATCGCCCCGGTCGTCGCGCCCGCGGGACGGAGGTATTCCATCGTCCACGAGCCTCCGTCGGCAAGTGTCTGCCTGACCACCCGGCCCTCACTGTTGTATTCATTCGTGACGTAGGCAATGTTTCGGGGATCCGTGATCGTAAGAATTCGGCCAGCAGAGTCGTAGCTGTAGGTCGTGACCCCACCAGCCGGGTCTGTGACTGTCCGCAGGCGCCCGGAGATGTAACCAAAACCTACCGTACGGCCGATCGGGTCAGTGACCTGGCTGATCCGATTGCCACTGTATGTAAATGTGAGCGCTCGTCCTGCCGGCTCGATGAGCCGCGTGATGCTCCCCGCGTTATTCCGTTCGATCGTGAGCACGTTGCCATTGCGGTCGATCTGTTCGGACAGTAGGCTGGTCCCCACAAGCTGGGGATTCGGATGTGGGATGAAGCGCCAGACACTACCGTTTTTGAAGCGCAGGTGGAACCTGTTGCCTGAATCGGCCGTGAGCACGGCGCCAGCAAACAGCGGGTTGTCCGCGTTGACGAAACTGCCCACGCCTTGCTGTGCGAAATCGGAGCGAGCATTGCCGGGCAAAACCACCCGCTGCAGCATCGGCGACGCTTGCAACAACACGATGTCAACGGAAAGCGCCCAACCAGGACCGAGGCCGAGCGTCAGTCCCTTGATGGCAAAGGGGTCCTCGGGATTGTACGTTCGGTGAATGACTGCGGGGATTCGGCCAGCCAATACCAGATCGGTTTTCTCTTCGATCTGTTCCCCGAGAAAAAGATCAATCGGATCCCCTGCAAGCTTCGAGAAGAGGTTGCGTATTTTCTGTGCGAGTTGTCTTAGGATCATACAAGGCGTTCCACACACACCGCAAAAACGCTCGATGCCGACCCCGGGGTCGGAGACGAGGACCCTTCCGTCCTGGCTCACCGTACCAGACCCGGCGAGTCGCCAGATCCCTTGCGCGCCAACGAGCGGGGCGGCGTCGTAGTACCAGATGTCGGCCTTCTCACCGGGGTCTGCCCCTTGGTCATTCGGCAGGGTTATGGGAAGCGGGACCGAAGGTATGCCGCCGGTGCTGGTGCCAAAATTGAACTGGTAGAGCGAGCGCGTCGGCCCTGGTGGAGGCGGCATCGGCAGCGCATCGGGCGACAGCTTTATGATCGCGATCTTATTCTTGACTACGCCATCCCAGCCTGTGACGGTGGCGCCTGCAGGCAACGTGATGGAAACACCAGGGAAGTTCGGATTCGTGACGATCTGATCCTGGGTTGCATTGTCGATAGGGACAAAAGCGCTCGCCGGCGGCGGCTCCGATACTTTGAACGGCCCTACCACAGTTGCCTGTCCCGCCATTACCGTCACGTCGATACCGTAGATCGGGAAGGGTCGGGTCGGATCGAATGGAGTCGTATTTACCGAGAGAGTGAGCACCCCGGCGGGCGGATCCAGGAAGAGGAAGTTCCCGCCGGCATCCGTCGTGGTTTCGGCCAATTCGCTTCCGTCCACGTGGCTGATGAGTTTGAGAATGACGCCCGGCATGGGCGGGCCGTTGCTGAGCAGGAACTGTCCGAGCAGTGCCGTCCGGTTGCCCTGTAAGACTGTTAGGTCGAAGTTCATCGTCTTGCTGACGCTCTGGGCATCGATTGTGGCCATCGCGCTCAGGGTCAGCTGCTCGGAACCGAGAGGGGCATCGGGTGCGGCCGTGACCGTCAGCATTCCACGCTGGCCGCCGGTGAGCGTGGACGGAGAGAAGGTCGCGTCCACACCCGTGGGAAGGCCGGTGACCTCCAACTGCGCTAATCCCGTAAAAGGCTGCCCGCCGACGCTGTCGATCTGGACGCTGTAAGACGAAGAGCTCCCCTGGATCACCTTTCCGTCGGTTGGCGCAATCGTCAGGGAGAAGTCACTGGAAGTAATCACGTCGAAGGCGAACTCTGGAGGAGCCGTGGCCGTCCCCCTATCCGTGGTGTAAGAGAAGAGACCATCCTGTGCACTGATAGGAATAAATGTCTTGATGGTTGTTCGAGAAAGGAAGGTGATGATCGCCTGGACCCCGTTGAGCGTCAGGTTTCTTGTGCTGCCACAGTCGAGGTCTGTGCCAGTGATAGTGACTTCCGTGCCCACCGGCCCGCTGAGTGGCGACACAGAAGTGATCGTTGGCGGGGCCTGACAGTTGACCGTGACCCCCACGGTTGCGCTTGCCGTGCCGCCCTGACCATCGCTTATCGAGTACGTAAAGCTGTCTGAACCGGCGAAACCCGAAGCCGGTGTGTAAGTCACCGTGTTATCCAGATTGGCAACCGCCTCCCCATTCGCAGGCTGAGTTACCCCGGTGACCGTGAGCGGATCGAGATCGGGGTCGTTGTCGTTCGCCAGCACCGGGATAGTCACGGGCGTATCCTGGGTCGTGGTTGCGGCGTCGTCCAGAGCAATCGGCTGCCGGTTGGTTGCCGTAATCATGACTATGTCCGGCGCGCTGATGCGGCAGCCATCTCCAACCGCGAGTTGCGCAGTGTAGGTCCCCACTTTGTCGGCAACAAAGGTCGGATTGACGACGCTTGTGCTGGATATGACTGCGCTGCTGCCCGACGGCACTGTGGTCAGTGACCAGAGGTACGAGAGTTGCGCACCTTCGGGGTCGAACGATTGAGATCCATCGAGTTGAACTGTAGCGCCTGCGGACACTGTCTGGTCCGGCCCCGCGTTGGAAGTGGCCGTCTGATTCACAGCACCCGGGCAAGTCGTGCTCATCCTCTCCGTGCCGTTGCTCGCGTGACCATAGGTCCCGGCCCCGAGGTCGTCGAGCCGTTCCCGAACCACATACCAGAATCCGTGGCCTACGGCGGGCGTGTCTGTGTCGGTCGCAGTGGTGGCAGTGATGCCCGGATCCAGGCAGAGCTCACCGGGACCGAGCCCCACGGGTAGGTGGCCGAGATCACCCCGAAGAACGTCATAGACCGTCCCGGAACTTATCGGGGCAGAATCCCACACCAGACCCACCTGGTTCGGGAGAAACGCCAGACCCGTGACTTCGACCGGTGCGTCGACGGTCGTAAGGACTACCGAGGTCGACCCATAGGTCACGTTCCAGCCGAGGCAACCAGCGAGCGGCATGTTGGGCGTGAAGGTGCCGGTGTGGGATGGGTACGTCATGATCGTGAAGCTGTCCCCGATGGCCGGGGTGAAGGAGTTGATGAGACTCACGTTGAGGGTTCCCCCCAGCGTGGCAACCCTGCCGGTGCCCGAGACGTCGACACGATCGAACTGCGAGCCGGGCGCTGTCCCACCGATTTCGACGTTGAAGGCTCCGGCCGGCCCCTGCTGCGTATAGTTGCCCGCAACGCTCAACGTGCCCGGCGAGAAGCCGGGAGCCAGGGCACCCGTCCCCGAGACGACCACCGGTCCCGTGACCGTGCCGGATCCCTCGAGCGCCCCTCCCATGATGTTGATGTTCGTCGAGGAGGTGAGCGCGCCGCCCGTGAGACTGGTGATGCCGGCCGTCTGCGTGTAGTTCGAGCCTCCCACGTTGAGCGTCCCGGTCCGAACATCCACCGTTCCGTTGTTCGCGAAGGGGACGCTCACCGTCGTCGTGCCGGACCCGACCGATTTCACGAACGTCCCCGAATTCGTGAAGGTCCCTGCGCCGCCGTTGAACACCGGCTGGATCAACGAATCGATCTCGGCGTCCCACGTCCCCGTGTTGTTGATCACGGTCCCCGTCCCCGGGCGCACCTCTCCGGAGATCCACGTCGCAGTTCCCATGTTGTTGAGAGTGCGGCCCCCCGTGAGCTGCTTCACGCCCACGCCGATCAAATTCAACGGACCGTTGACCGTCGTCACCCCCGTCCCCGTCATGAGGGTCGTGGCTCCGCTCCCGGCGGACCAATTCATCGTCCCGGCTATCGTCAGCGTGCCCGTCCCGCCCAGCGTTCCTCCCGTCATCGTGAACTGGGTCTCCGCCGGCGTGGAGATCACGTCATTGACGTTCAGCGTTCCGAGGCTCAAAAGCACCGTTCCGGGCCCGGCGAGCGTGGATCCTGCATTGAGGTTGAACGTGCCGCCACCGAACTGCAGCGCCGCGGCCGCCGTGGAAGCAGTGAAACTACCCGTGCCGCTGCCTCCCGCGTTGAAGTTGACCGTACCGCTCTGAACGTTCACCAGGCCGCTGTTGATGAAGGGAATGCTCACCGTCGTGGCGCCGGACCCCGCCGATTTCAGGAGCGTCCCTGAGTTCGTGAGGGTCCCGACCCCGCCATTGAAGACCCCCTGGATCTGGGAGTCGCTCCGCGTGTCCCACGTCCCCGTGTTGTTGATCGCGGTCCCAGTCCCCGCGCGTATCTGTCCGGAGATCCACGTCGCCGTACCCGTGTTGTTGAGCGTGCGGGTCCCCGTGAGCTGCCTCACGGTCACTCCGCTCACATTCAAGGGGCCGTTGACCGTCGTGACCCCCGCCCCCGTCATCTCTCCACCAGACCAATCGCAGTTCCCATCGATCGTCAGCGTCCCCGTGCCGCCCAGCGTTCCACCCGTCATCGTGAACGCCGTCACCGCGGCCGTGGAGATGGCGCTGTTGACGTTCATCGTGCCGCCGCTGACCTGCACCGTCCCTGGTGCGGGCGTAGAGATCGTGCTGTTGACGTTCAGGGTGCCGCCGCTGACCAGCAACGTTCCGATTCCTGTGAAGCTCGTTCCTGCATTGAGGTCGAACGTGCCGCCAGCGAACTGCAACGTCACTGACGGTGCAGAGTTGCTGAACCCTCCCGTGCTGCTGCCACCCGCGCCAAAGCTGATCGTCCCCGTACGAACATCCACCGTTCCACTGTTCGTGAAGGGAAGGCTCACCGCCGTCGTGCCCGACCCCGCCGCTTTCGTGAATGCACCTGAGTTCGTAAAGGTGCCGGCCCCGCCATTGAACACCCCTTGGATCAGCGAGTCGATCTGAGCATTCCACGTCCCCGTATTGTTGATGGCGGTCCCCGTCCCCGCGCGCACTTCTCCGGCGACCCACGTCGCCGTTCCGGTGTTGTTGAGAGTGCGGCCTAGCGTGAGCTGCTTCAGGCCCACCCCGCTCAAATTCAATGGACCGTTGACCGTCGTCACGCCCGTCCCCGTCATCAGGGTCGTGGAGCCGCTCCCAGCGGACCAATTCAACGTTCCGTCGACCGTGAGGGCTCCGGCTCCACCGATGGTCCCTCCACTGTGGCTGAGAATACCGTTGGCATTGACCGTGGATGCGCTGTTGAGCGTGAGCGTCTGGGAGGCGATGGAGAGGGTCTGCGTCCCGCTTCCACCGCCCAGCGTGAGACTGTTGACCGTGGCAGCGACGTTGACCGTTACGGTGAAGGTCGAATTGACTCCGTTCTCGGCGATCAGAACGTCGTCCCCCGAGCCCGGCACCTGGGGTGGATTCCAGTTGCCGGCGGTCCCCCAGTTGCCGGTTCCGGTGTTCCACACGATGGTGAACGTGGGCGCGGCGGCCGGTTGCGAGAACTCCGAGGTATTCCCGTCGGGGTCGGTCGCCGTCGCGGTCACGTTGTCCCTGGAGTGGACTCCCCGCGGAAGGTGGAACTGGAACCCGGCCCTGCCGTCCTCGCCGGCGACCACCTCCATCGACCCCAGGAATCGTTCTCCTTCGGGAGACGGACGGGCCTCGGGCACCTTTTCGACGGGTCCGACACTCGAGCGGGGCCTCGTGGCGAACAGCTCGATATGGTAGGTCGCGGCCGCGTCCCCCTCGAGCACCCCCTCGACCACCACTTCCGCCTTGCGGCCCGCGCCGGCCGGCGAGTACGACACCGACGTCAACAGGGGCGGCTGCTGGAGTTTGTTGGGTCCATGGCCCGGCTCGTACGGGACACCCGCCGAGTCTGATACCAGATCGATCCCGTCCCCCGTGTTGCGGGTGATGACATTGCAGAGAATCGCGTTTCCGATCGCGCTGTCTCCGGAGATCCGCACCCCTGCTTCGCCATTCCCTTCGATCACGTTCCGTGCGGAGGGGACGGATCCGCCGATCACGTTGTTCGAGGAATCGACGACGGCGACTCCGCTTCCGGAGTTTCCGATACCGCGCGCCTCCCCGGGGCCGCCGCCCAGGAGGTTTCCTTCGATCCTGTTGTATCCGCCGTCCTCGATCCGGATGCCGTCGCCGTCGAACCCGTGGATTCGCAGCCCCCGGACCGTGCTCGAGCCGGCGCGCAGGAGCAACCCGTGAGTGGGTCGAGACAGCCCGCTTCCATCCAGCTGCACCATCAGGACGGCATTGCTCCCGTCCGGCAGCGTATTGGGTACGGCTCCGGGCTGGGAGTAGCCGTCGATCTCCACCGGGTCCGTGATCTCGGGGAGGGCCGCCGTCAGGGTAATCGCATGCAGTCCGGGATCCGGAATCTTGAAAAGGATGAGATCCGGGCCGTCCTGGTTGGGAGATGCGTTGGCATCGAGGATGGCTTGAGCCAGCGAGCCCGGCCCTCCGTCGTTCGCACTCGTTACGAGAAAAGTTGGACGCGGGGATCGGGCGGGGGGGACCGTGGGGGATTCGAGGTCAGGCTCGTTGGCGGTGTCGCCGCTCCCGCCCTCCGCGGCGAGGCCGACGTCGATATCGGTGCCTCCGCCGGCGGACGGCGTGTATCGCACGTCCCAGGCGACGACCTCGCCGCATCGATCCACGTACCAGCGCTCCTGCCACGGGCCCGCTGGCTTCGCGCCTTCGAGTGACGAAGACAGGGTCGCAGGCCTGATCACCTCGGTCTTCACGATGGTGCGCTGCCGGCACTCCGGCGCCGTCGCGCCGTCCATCCTCAGGACCAAGTCCAGGATGTCGCTCTGCAACGGTTTCGACTCGAGCTTTTCACCGGGGATCTGCGGTGCCCCCGAGAGTGTCGCAGACAGCAGGACGGAGAGAACGACGACGACCAATGTACGTGTCGGGACCTGGCCGAAACGTCCAAAGCTCATGCTGACCTCTCCGCTCAAACGAGCGCGACGAGTGTTCTGGATCGATGGAGGGGGAGGGAACCAGCAGGGTCAGCCCGCTCCCGGGCCATCTTCAACGGCAAATCGCAAGCTCGGGCCGGCCGACCAGTACACGAATTTTCAATCGATCTCTCAGAGTCCGGGCGTCTCAGCGCTCGTCCTCATCGTCTGGCGAGAACGGCTTCGCACACGCCTCTCTCTCGAGGAGAGGTACGTATTCCCCTGGACCAGAAGTTCACGTCTTGAAGGAACAGAAGCTTGCCAGTTAGTACGCTTCTAAGTGTTCCTTGTCAAGCAGATTCTCCTGCCGCAAGCCGGACTGGAGAATTACCGGCTCCAATATGGAGTGGGGCAGAGTGGAGGCTGAAGACGGGCTTTCCACGCTTGCGTTTGGTGTTTTTGCCTGTATATTCCGGGAAACTTGGGGCTAGCGTCGCGTTTCTACCGGACAGCTTCGCTTGATCGAGGAGATCAGAATGGCCAGACGAATGGTGCGAATTGCCCTGACGGTCGCGCTCCTGGTCCCCGTCACGACGGCCCGGGCGGGTCAGGACCAGAGCAAGAAGCCATCGAACGCCTACCCGTCCGATGTCGCCTCGGCGTGGTTCGACACGCTCTACGATGTCGTCAAGACGGAGAAGACGGCGCCGCCTCCCGCGTCGCGGATCTACGGGATCGCGAGCGTCGCGCTCTATGAGTCGATCGTCGGCGGCTCGATCGGGAATCGATCCCTGGTCGGCCAGCTGAACGAGCTGGGCCCGCTGCCGGCTGCCAGGTCCGGGAAGAAGTACCACTGGCCGACCGTCGCGAACAGCGCCCTCGCGACGGTCATCCGTGGTCTCTACTCGACCGCGTCCCAGGCATCGATGGACCTGATCGACGCCCGGGAGCACGAGTTCGCGTCGCGCTTCCAGGAGGCGGTTCCGGACCCGGATTACGCGCAGTCGGCCGCGCTGGGGCGGGATGTCGCGGGCGCCGTGCTGGGCTGGGCGGCGACCGACGGCTTCTCGACCAACAACAATTGCCCCTACGTCTCCGCTCCGGTGCCGGGAGCGTGGGCGCCGACGCCGCCGGCCTTCAACCCGAATCCGCTGCAGCCCTGCTGGGGAGAGATCCGCCCGATGGTCCTGACGTCGGGTACCGAGTGCGCCGCGTCCGGGAATCCGCCCTTCTCCACGGATTCGTCATCGGAGTTCTACGCGGCCGCCCTCGAGGTCTACAACACGGGCGTGAACCTGACCTCCGAGCAGAGGACGATCGCCGACTACTGGGCCGATGGCGCCGGCGCGACCGGCACCCCGCCCGGCCACTGGATCGCCATCGTCGGCCAGGTCTCACGGAACAGCGGCCTGTCACTCATGGCCTCGGCCGAGGCGTTCGCGCGGGTCGGGATCGCGGTCCATGACGCGTTCATCGAATGCTGGTACACGAAGTATGTCTACAACCTCGAGCGCCCCGTGACCTACATCCGGGACCACATCGACGCGACCTGGTCGTCCTACATCGCGACGCCCGGGTTTCCGTCGTATCACTCCGGTCACTCGACCCAGTCCGGAGCGGCCTCGACCGTCCTGACCGACCTGTTCGGCACCGTGTCGTTCACCGACACGACCCACACGGACCACGGCCTCGTGCCCTCGCAGAGCCCGCGCAGTTTCGATTCGTTCGACGAGGCCGCGGACGAGGCGGCGATCTCCCGGATGTACGGCGGAATCCACTACGCGTTCGACAACAACGATGGTCTCGCATCGGGCCGCTGCATCGGCGGCACGATCGTCGCGCGGGTGCGGTTCGGGAATTAGTGCACAGTTTCGCACCGCATGAGGGCGGGTTGCCCGCCTGCGATGGCGACCCACCCTGGGGAGCAGTGCCAGAAACCCAGGACACGAGATTAAGGATGTTGGAGTGACGGGGGATCGATCGACGATGATTGTGATCTCGTTCTTGGCGGCATTCCCGGCCGAGTCGACCGTGCGCGCCACAAGCACATACACGCCTTCCTCGAGCAGGCTCGTATCGATGGGGACCGTGGCGACAACATATTTGTTGTCCGGGGTGTTCGGAATGGAGCCGCCGCCAAGCTTTTCGGTGGGCTTCGGCTTTTTCGGCGAGACGCTGATAATCCCGACGACAAGGTAGGTCTTACCATCGATCGTCAGGACACTATATCCGTTCTTATCCTCCCAGGTCCCCTCGGCATCGATCGGCAATACTTCGATCCATCTTCCAGGTCTTCCAGCGACTGCACGTCAAGGAGGAGTACCCAGGAACCGGCATCGGTCTGGCGATCTGCAAGCGTATCGTCGAGCGCATGTGGGGGCGCATCTGGGTCGAATCGAAGCCCGGCGCCGGCGCGACCTTCTTCTTCAGCGCCCCCATTCCCCCGGCGATGAGCGGACCCCGGGGTCAGACGACCGCCGGTGGCGGCGCGCGGAAGTCGCACAGAAAGGACGGCGGGCGGACACCCCCGGCCGGCCTGCCGTGATCAGGCCGGCCGGGGACGCCGAGTCGGGGCGCCTTACTTCCTGCCGATGGTCACAGTCGCCGTGCCCGCGGGGGAAACGCAACCCGCGGCCGAGATCTCGGTCACCGAAAGCGTGACGCTTCCTTTGCTGCCAGCGGTGAAGGTGATCCGGCTGGTGCCCTGGCCGGCGGTGATCTTGCCGTTCGAGATGCTCCAGTTGTAGTGGCTGCCCGCATGGCTCGCCACCGAGGCGATCAGCCCCGACTGATTGGGCTTGGCGGTCTTGGGGGCCGAGATCACCGGCGCCGGGGGTGGAGCCGCGACCGAAACCAGCGCCTGCGCGGTCTTGTTGCTCACGCCGCCACGGGAGCAGGTGACCTGAAGCGTCGCCGAGTAATCGCCGGCGGCCGCGTACGCGTGGGTCGTGGTCGGCGAGGACTGCGTCACGGGCGCGCTCCCGTCCCCAAAGTCGAACCGGTAGGAGGCGATCGCGTCGCCGTCCGGATCGTACGATTGCGATCCATCGAAGTTGACCGACAGCGGCGCGCAGCCGGCGTTCGGAGTCGCCTGGAGCGTCGCCACCGGCGGGCCTTCCGGGCTGCAGGACTGATTCGTCTGCACCGTGTATGTGCCGGTGAACGCCAGGCTGTCGGGCATCTGATCGTAGAGCCCGGTGGCGCCGGCGCCGATGTTCGCGGGATCGCTGCTTTGCGATGCTCCCGAGACGAAGCCGCTGATCGTGTCTCCGGGGCTCAGGCCCAGGTCGCTCGCCTTGACGACGATGACGACCTTGTTGAAGGGCGATGCATAGCTGCTGCTCGCCTCGGCCGGCTTGGTTGACCCGCGAGTCACGAAGCGACCATCGATTCCGCCGCCGGAGTTCGGGGCCGGGGTGTAGGACTCGAACACCGGCGTCAGCCCCGGCCAGGCCATGTGCACGGCCCGATAATGGAAGGTCGTCGCCGGGGCGGGGTCGGGTATCTTCATCGCGACATACCAGGCGGAGCCCGCGGGCTGGGGCGATTCTCCCGCATCGGTGTTGATGGTGAAGGCCAGCCTGACGACTCCGTCCGTGGAATAGGGCTGCGAGATCTGGAACGACAGCAGGTCCGAGCCGGGCGGGGCCGGCGTCGTCACGATCCCCAGCACGGCGCTGGTGTCTCCCGAGGGGTCGGTGAGCCTGGTGAGGCCCGGCAGGGCGCAGACGTTCTCCGACGGCGGCGGGGTCACCACGGTCAGGTTCACCTCGTCGCTCGCGCTGCCGGCGCCGATCGCGTTCTGCGCCTTGACCACATAGTAGTAGTGGGCGACCGAGGGATCGGCGGTGGCATCGTCGTAGGTTGTCTTGGCGTTTCCGGTCTGCCCCAGAAATACCTCGCTGCCTGGCGAAGTCCCGCGGAAGATCTGGTAGTTGACGACGTCGGAGCCGCCGTTGTCCGGCGCCTTCCAGGTCAGATGCGAACCGGATGAATCGCGGGTGCCGGAGAGACACGGTGGCTTCGGCGCCACCGGCTCGGCCGTGTCCATGCTGGCGTACAACCCCTTGCCGCCCGACTGGCGCGCCACGCGCATGAAGGCGGTGAAATCGTTGGCCGCAGTCCCGGCGATGCACCCCGGGCTGACACAGCCGTCGCTGTATCCGTACAGGACGCGGCCTTTGTCATCGACCGTGATTTCGTTGAAGTCGAGCAGGTTGCGGTCCTCGTGGCTGCCGCCCTGCTGCCAGATGCCGGTCATGCTCTGGACGGGATCGTTGGGCGTGGCGTTGACCGTGACCCAGGTGCTGCCCCCGTCATAGGTCGTGGCGATGAAGGCGTACCAGATCCCCGGGAAACTGTTCGCCTGGTAGTCGCCGGCCACGTTCGTGCCGATGAAGCCGCAGGCGGCGCGGCCGGAGCTGCCGCCGATCGCCTCGGTGTGCACGGCGTTCTTGATGCCGTGCGACGCGCCGATGTCGAAGTCGTTGATCCAGGTCACGCCGCCGTCCCGGCTGACCTTGACGTGGACATGCCCTTCGGGCGGATTGCCGGCCGGCACCGGCTCGTTGTTGACGTAGCAGTAGTAGGCCGTGCTGTCGCTGTCGATGGCGACGGAGGGATCGGCCCCCTGAGCCTGGGAGCTGCTGCCGGTGACGACGAACTCCTTCCAGGTGGTGCCCGCGTCGGTGCTCGTCACGCCGCCTTGCCTGCCATTGCAATCCTTGACCGGCAGCCAGGCCGTGCCGTTCGGTGCTATGTGCACGTGGCCGTGGAGACCGCCGCAGCCCTGGGGACCGCTCCCCGTGTAGGCCGGCACGCCGGCACCCCAGGACATGCCGAGGTCGAGGCTGCGCTGGCACATCGCGGGGCCGACGACGTCTTGCGAGCAGTACAGCGTGTTCTCGCCCTGATTGAGCGGGGTGGTCAGTGCGGACAGGGACGCAGGGAACGGTCCGGTGCCGATCGTCTCGTGATCGGCGCCGCCGTTGGGCGGGCCCGCGCCGATCTCGATCCACAAATCCCCGTCGTTGTCGCTGTAAGCGTAAACGGCGTTGGCCCCGGCGGTGGAGTTCGAGGCGAAGGTGCGTCCGCTCTTCTGATCCGTGAACAGGATCGGGTCGAGACCGATGTTGGTGGTGAGTGTCGAGCGGTCCTCCCAGAGGGCCTCGCAGCATTCCGGCTTGCTCGGAGTCAGCAGTTCCGGCGGGGTGAGGCGCCAGATCGGCCCGAGGTTCATCGTCAGGATGCGCCCGCTGTGAGGGTTGAAGCCGATATTGAACTCGCCCTGCACGCCGTTCTCCGCCGAGGTGCCCTCCGGCGCGTAGAAATTCCGGTAGCGCGGCACGCCCGGCGTCGTCGGGTCCGGGCCGCCGAAGCCGCTGGCGCCGCCACCGGAACCCGCGAGCAGTTCAATCTTCACGTTGACACTCTCGCCGGTCGGCGTGTACGGCACGACCTTCACCGTGAATCGGCTCGTGCCGTCGGCCAACGGACTGATGGTCGCGATCTCGGGGTTCGCGCTGCTGGCCGACTGGGAATCGGCCGCCTGGCTGCCGTCCGTGTTGGTGACGGTCCCTCTATAGATGTAGAGGTCATAGTCCGAAGCACCGCTGCCGGCATCGATCCAGCTCATCGTCACCTTGATCGCGGCGTTCGGATGCGCGGCGGCATAGCCCGACGGCAGCGTCACCGTCAGCGCGAAATCATCGCAAGGCTGGATCGGATTGAAACATTCGGGGCCGCTGTCGACGAATAGCACCGGAGTCGGATTGGCACCCGTGAACGGACCGGCCGTGTAACTGACGGGGCCGGACGCGTCCGTCAGGGTTCCCGACGGCGGCGTGGCCGCGAACAGCCATGCGCAGATCGGGAGAATCGAGGAAATGGCCGCGAGAGACGCCCAGGTCCGTTTCTTCATTTTCGCCCCCCTTGGAAAGTAAACACCCGGTCTCGAAGAGTGGCTTGGACGGGAGTCTTCGGGCACGGATGTTTCCCTTAAGGCGGGCGGAAACTACGTCACAATCGGGACAGGGGGTATCAGGTGATTACCGGATACGTTCGCATGAATACTACGGGAGGCGGGTCGGAAGAATACCTGATGCACAGACTGAACGCCCCCTGCTCTACGCTGGCGGCGGGTCACGTCTCCGTCGCAGTGCCGGCGGACCTGCGAGCCGTCCGGGCGTCGAGCACCTCGCGAACCTTGCGGGCCAGAAAGTCCGCGGTGAACGGTTTCTGAAGGTAGGCCACTCCGGCGTCGAGCACGCCGTGATGAGCGATCACGCCATCCGTGTACCCGGACATATAGAGCACGCGGATCCCGGGCTGGATGTCGGCGATGCTCTCGGCCAGCTGGCGTCCGCTCATCTGAGGCATGACGACGTCGGTGAGGAGGAGGTGGATGGGATGATCGTGGCCGCGAACGAGATCGAGCGCCTCCCGGCCGTTGCGCGCCTGGAGAACGTTGTAGCCGTTCATCCGCAGCATCTCACCGGTCAGCAGCCGCACGGTGCGATCGTCTTCGACGAGGAGCACTGTTTCTGAGCCGCTCGGAAGCGTCGCGGTCGTGTCGCCCACCTCCTCCGGAGAGACCTCCGCATCCACGCGCGGCAGGTAGATCTTGAAGGTGGAGCCCATCCTGGGCTCGCTGTAGACCCAGATGTATCCGTCGCTCTGCTTGACGATCCCGTAGACAGTCGCCAGGCCGAGCCCTGTCCCCTTGCCGAGCTGCTTGGTCGTGAAGAACGGCTCGAAGATGCGCGCCTGGGTCGCTTGATCCATGCCGCTGCCTGTATCGCTCACGGCGAGCATGACGTAGCTCCCCGGCCGGGTGGGGACGTGCTTCTTCGCGAAGGTTTCATCGAGGTCGGCGTTCGACGTCTCGACGATCACCCGGCCGCCGTGCGGCATCGAGTCACGGGCGTTCACGATCAGGTTCATGATGATCTGCTCGATCTGGCTCGGGTCCGCCTCGACGTGTCCCAGGTTCGACTGGAGTGCCGGGTTCAGCTCGATGGTCTCACCAATCAAGCGTCGGAGCATGGGAATCATCTTGGTGACGCTCGAGTTCAGGTCGAGCACCTGTGGCTTCAGGACTTGCCGGCGGCTATAGGCGAGGAGCTGCCGGGTGAGGGCCGCCGCCCGCTCGCCGGCGATGCGGATTTCCTCGATGCCGGTCCTGGCGGGCTCCTCCGCGGGAAGACGCCGAAGCAGGATTTCGCATTGACCGAGAATCGCCGTGAGCAGGTTGTTGAAGTCGTGCGCCAGGCCGCTCGCGAGCCTGCCGATCGTCTCCATCCTCTGAGCGAGCCGGACCTGCTCCGCGCGCGTCGCTTCCCGCGACGAGACGGGACCCGCGCGTGCTCGGCGTTTGGGCGGCCGCCGCCTGGTGATGACCCTCACCCCCCGGTCATGACCATCGGGCGCGTGGGCGGCGGGGCCGCCGCGCGGAGAACTCGTGTCTCATCAGCGTGTCACCTTCCAGGTTCGAGATGTTTTAGTACGCACGCACGGGCGAAGTCATCCGTGGATCCGGGGGGTGCACGTACGTGGAAATTCTGCCGAGAAGACAGCCCCCTGCTCGCGACGGCGCATCCGTGCAATCACGCACGGTGGTCGGGAGCCACCCCCGATGCCTTCCGGGGCGCGGACGGGCACACTATCTTCGACAACAAAGGAGGACACTCGATGCAAGTCACAGCACTCGCCGAAGCGGTCATGGGCTCACGACGATCCGATGGCGCCATTTCTCTTCACGATCTTCAAGTCCGGCTTTCCCGCGCCGGGCTCGAGGAGTTGGCTCGCGCCGTCGCTTCTCTGCGGCAACGCGCGAGAATAAAGAAAGAGGACGGACCCAGTGCCGGCCCGCATCCTTGGATCTGACGCCCTTCTAGGACCCCTGCGCGGGCAAATCCGGGACGTTATCGCGGTGCGGATCGCGACGACGCTCCACGAGGCTCTTCTGAAGTTGCTCGGCCGGCCCGGATACGCTCTCCACCCAGACGCATCGTGCCGGGCCGGCACGCTCGCGCTCATGGTTCTCGAAACAGTGAGCCGCGAACCGATCGGGAGGACAGCGCTTCTGGCCGCCGCGGCGGTGGAGCTCCAGATGGAGGCGGCGTTCGTCTTCGACGAAGTGGCCGACGCGACGCCTGGTGCGAACCGGAGCGAGGATCTTGGCCTGGCGATCGCCCTCCTGACTGCGGGAGCGGCCGCGGCGGTGGAGGCGGCCGCCGACTCTCCCGATCGAGGTGCCGCGATGGATCACTTCTGCCGGGCGTACAGCGAGGCGTGCGCGGGCCAGTTCCTCGACGCCGCGCTCCAGGGACGGCCAGGAGCGACCCTCGAGGAGGCACTTCAGATGACGCGCTTGAAGTCTGGGGGCCTCGGGAGGTTCGTCACCGGGTTTGCGGCCCGCATCACCGGAACGGACCGAGACGCTGTCGCACTCTTCGAGCGGTTTGGCGATCACACCTTCACGCTCGCGCAGATCGTCGATGACCTGCGCGACGCGTGCGCTCCGGGTGAGACATCCGATCTGGCGCAGCGGAAAGCGACCCTGCCGGTCGTCTTCTACGGCCGGGTGATTGACTCTCCGGCGGCCGCCGATGGTATGCTATCCTGCGATATTCGCGATACTTACGAGTCCTCGGGCGCCCCGCTCTACGCGGCAATCCTCGCCCATGCGTACTTGAGCCGGGCCAAAGAGGATCTGACATTGCTGGCGCGGCGTGGATATGCGGTCGGAGGGCTCATCGCTTTTCTCGAGAGCGTGGACTCGGGCGCTGGGGCTACTCTCAGCGCCGCACGGAGCAGTCTGGTCGCCTGACGCGTCACGGCTGGGAGCCTCCGCCATCCTCCTGACCTTTTCTCTGGTCGCGGCGCTCGCAAGCGTCGCGATCCAAACTCCGGGAAGGCTCGGTCTCAGGTTGGGACCGTGCGGGGACAATGTATGCGTCGACTGGGTGATGCCGGCCGGACTTGCCTGGTACGACGGCGCCCGCCCGGGCATGCGCGTCGTCGCGCTGAACGGTCTGGACCCCCGCGCCGCGGCCGGCTTCCATCCTCTGCGGGAGGTCGCGCTGCTGGCTCCGGGAGGCCGGAGCGTTCTGGCTCGCGTGACGTTCGAGGCCATGAACGTGCCTTTCTGGGCTAGTGCCTCCCTTTGGCTCACCGGGGCTCTATTCGCTCTTCTTGGCTCGGTCGTCCTGGTGCGGCGTCCTGATGCGCCAGTCGCCCGTCTCTTCGCGCTCTTCGCAGGTCTCACGGGAGTCGCGCTTGGAGTGTCGCCGGCCTCCGGCGGCCCCCATCCCGTGTGGGCGCTCGTGGTGCAGTTTGTGAGCCTCCTGGGGGTGGCGGCAGCCCTGCCGGCGTTCGCCACCGCCTTCGTGGGGGAGTGGAGCGGACCCCGGACCGTCCTCCGACTTTTCTGGCTGGCCGGCGGCCTGCTCCTGACCGGCTACCTGGTCTCCATTTTCATTCTTCCCTCTTTCTACAGCCAGGTGCGGGTCGCATTCGCCGTTTACTTCGTGGGGAGTATCCTCGCTGCTCTCATCGTCCTTGCGCGAAGGGTGCTGCTCCGGCACCCCACACGCTCCGCGCGCGACGCCCGTCTTGCGCTGGCGGGCATCGCCTGCGGCACGCTGCCCTTCGTCGGTCTCACCCTGATTCCGCAAAACGCCGTGCATGGCGAGATCGCACCGGGATACGTGACCGCGATCCTGTGGGGCGCCATTCCCCTGACCTTCGCCTATGCCATCCTCCGCCACGAAGCGCTCGGCATCCGCCGTCTCGTGCACCGCGGCATGGTCCATGGCATCACGGCGGCGATCACGCTGGCTGTCGTCTTCCTCCTCGTCGTCGCGATCGACTCCCGCGGCGATGGGGTTCTCCGTGCGGCGCACCCCGCGTGGTCGACCGCCGCGCTCCTCGCGCTCGGGGCTCTGCTCTTTCACGTTCTGTCCCGGGGCGTGCGCGTCCTGGTCGATCGACTCTTCTATCACGACGAGGTCGACTCGGGGACCTTGCTGGCGGCCATGCGCGACGATCTTGTCGGAAGCGTGCACGTCGAGGAAGTCGTGGCCGCCATGGTGAAGAAGCTGCGGGAGTCGCTGCGGCTGGAGGCCGTTCTCCTGTTCCTGGGGACCACCGCCGAGACGATGCGGGTGGCTGCGTCGGCCGGAACGCGCGCGGAGGAGAGCATCGATCATATCCGGCCGCGACTTCTCGAGATGGATCTCGACGAGCACGGAATGTCCGAGACACGGTGGGACTCCGACGTGCTGCTTATCGCCCGGCTGGAGACGGGAGTCCACACGCTTGGTTTTCTGGTGCTCGGGCCGAAGGAAAGAGGCGAGGTCTTTCTCCGCGAGGAGCGGCGTCTGGTCGAGACCGTCACTCCGATCCTCGCGCTCGCGATCCGCGAAACGAGCCTTCTGGCGGAGCTGCGCGACGTGAACGAGCGCCTGACGGACGCGCAGGAGGCCGAACGCGGGCGCATCGCGCGCGACCTCCATGACGGACCGCTGCAGAAGGCGATCCTGCTCGGCGGCGGCGCCGACGTGACGCTTCGCGACAGGAACGGTGTGGCCCGCGAGCTCGCGGCGGAATTGCGCGAGGTGTGCGCCCGCCTCCGGCCGGCCATCCTCGACGATCTGGGCCTCGTCCCGGCCCTCGAGTGGCTGTTGGAGCAGACCGCCCAGGGATTCACCGTGACGCCGCGCTTGACGCTGCGCGGCATGACGGAAGACGATCGTCTGGCGCCGAATACCGAGCTGGCGCTCTTCCGCGTCACCCAGGAGGCCGTGAGCAACGCCCTGAAGCACGGTCACGCCAGGTCGATCCACGTCTCGCTGTCCAGGACGATCAACGGTGTCGAGCTGTCCGTCACCGATGACGGCAACGGCGCCGCCTTTGCCGGCGATTCGATGCGCGGCCTCGGCATCCCGGGGATGCGCGAGCGCCTCCGTCAGGTTGGGGGGAGCGTCTCGATACTGTCCGACGGAAGAACGGGGACCATGGTCTCGGCCCGCATTCCGTATGTGGTTCACGGCGAGCAATGAGTACAGCGATCAAGATCCTCCTCGTCGATGATCACCTCATGTTCCGCGAGGGAATCCGGAACCGGCTGGCCCGTCACAGCCGGTTCAAGGTCGTCGGGGAAGCCGCCAGCGCCGAGGAGGCGATCAAGATCCTGCAGCAGACCGCCCCTTCCATCGTGATTCTCGACATCCGGATGCAGGGGCCCTCCGGCATCGACCTGGCCCGGCGTCTGCGGCGCGAGTGGCCGGACGTCAAGATTCTCGTCCTCAGCGGGTATGACTTCGACCAGTATGTCCGCGCCCTGGCCCGCATCGGCATCCACGGATATCTGCTGAAGGACTGCCCCCAGGAAGATCTCATCGAAGCCCTCGACGAGATCGCCCGGGGCGGGGTCGTGCTTCCCCCGCGCATCGCGTCGAAGATCATGCGCAGCTACGCCTCGGATTCGGTGAACGAAGGCCGAAACTCAAGATGGGACCTGACCGTCCGGGAGATCGAGGTCCTGGAATGTCTTCACGAAGGCCTGCGAAACGCCGATATCGCCTCCCGCCTGGATATCTCTCCCCGTACGGTCGAAACGCACGTGAGCAGCATCATTTCGAAGCTCGGCGCGCACAGCCGGACCGAAGCGGTGCGCAGGGCGGTCCAGGAGAGTCTGATCCGCTAGGAATCCGCGCCGGCGTGCGTCGTCGCGTTCGCCGGAAGGACCGACACCTCTTCTCCGCTCAACCGATCGCCCTGGGGCGCACCAGGTGCAACGTGACAACAAACAGCGCCGCGCCGATGATCGACCAGACGACGGGAAATGACCGCTCGCCTATGTGGAGGGCCAGCAGCTCGCGGACGCCGAGGGCGCCTGCCAGCCACGAGCCGAGCAGAGCGCCCACGAATCCCAGGGCGATCGACGTCAGCCAGCCGCGGTGCGAGTAGCCGACGAGCGTCTGGGCCACGCTGCCGCACACCCCCGCCACGAGCAGGAGCAGGAGAAAATTGAGGAGAGACAAGGGTCTACCCTTTCGAGATGATGAGGTTGGGCTTCACGTCCTTGACGTGCTCCGTCCCTCGGGCGACCTCGACGGCCCTGTCGCTTTCCTCCTTGCTGCGGACGCTGCCGGTCAGAAACACGACCCCTTCTCGAGTATCCACGTCGATCCTCAGACCCTTGACTCGAGGATCATCGAGGAGCCGGGTCTTGACCGCCGCCGTGATGACCGCATCGTCGATGTGCTCGCCGATGGAACGGTCCGGCTCCGGCGCATCCCCCGATTCGGCACCGGTTCTCAAGGAGAGCATGTCCACGACGTTGTCGACACCGCTCGTCGAGCGGGCGATCTCGAGGGCGCGCTCCTTCTCCGCCGCGGTATTGAGATTGCCCGTGAGAGTCACGACCTTCCTGTCGGTGACTACCTCGATTTGCGACGAGTTCACCGTCGTGTCCGTCGCCATGCGGGCCTTGATCTTCGCAGTGATGACGCTGTCCGGTTGCGAGCAGGCGACTGTCAGAAACGTTCCAAGGAACATCAGCAACACCGACTTCAATAGATTCGCGGTCCTCATCCACCCACCTCCCGTAGACATGTCACTTCAGAGTGACAGGCCCTCCGAATTGAAATCTGTGCGCATTTCAATACCTCTCTCAGCGCTACGCCATCACTCTTGCAACATGCGTGCCCATGAGACAAATCGCGCAAGAAGAATCGGCCTCGACGCAATGACATTGCTTGATGACCGGTTGAAGGAGTATCGTGCGGGTTGCGTATGAGCCGAATCAAGATGTTCGCCATCGTATTGATCGCGGCCGGTGTATTGGCGCTGCTGTACGGCGGGTTCACCTACACCAAGGAGACCCACGACCTCAAGATAGGCTCGCTCGAGGTGTCGGTGAAGGACAAGGAAACCGTCAACGTCCCGACCTGGTGCGGCGTGGGGGCGATCGCGGTCGGCATCGTCCTGCTGGTGTCACGCCGTCAGCGCGCCTGAGACGCCCGCGCTTTTCCTTCCTGCACGACTCCGGCACGCACACCCTTTCCTTCGTGAAATGAGCCGCGTCCGGGTGTAGAATCCAGCGCGTCAACCGCCATGCAACGAAGAAAGCGCGGTCGCGGAAGCGGCCGTCGGCGGCCTACTTTCCCGATCGGGTATTCGAAGGGGGACGACTCATGAAGATTCTCGTCGGTATCATCGCTTGCGTGATGGTGGCCGCGCTCGCCGCGCCGGCCAGGGCCGATGTCTATCTGGCGAGCGACCTGGTCTCGGATCAACCGGGCGTGGCATCCGTACGGGACCCGAGCCTGGTCAACGGGTGGGGGATCGCCGTCAACCCCGGCGGCGGGGCCTTCTGGGTGTCGGCCGAAGGGATGGGTCGGAGCGTCCTCTACACCGGCGACGTAGGAGGCTCCGCGTTCGTCAAGGCGTCCCTCGAGGTCAACATCCCCGGCGAGCATCCGACGGGGCAGGTCTTCAACGGCACTTCGGATTTCGTCGTGACCAACGGCACGGTCAGCCGTGCGGCCGTGTTCATCTTCGTCTCCACGTCGGGCAGCGTCAGCGGCTGGAATCCCAATGTGTCACAGACCAACGCTCAGCTTGCATTCCAGGCCATCGACGGGGCGATCTACACGGGCGTCGCCCTCGCCAATAACGGCAGCGGCAACTTCCTCTATCTGGCGGATTTCCACAACAAGAAGATCGACGTTCTCGACGGAAACTTTCACCCGTCTCCGCTGGCGACGGCGTTCTCGGATCCGACGCTTCCCGCCGACTATGCGCCGTTCAATGTCGCCGCCATCGGCGGGCAGCTCTATGTCGCCTACGCCAGGCAGGATCCCAACGGTGAGGATGAAGTCACGGGTCCTCATCTTGGATTCATCGATGTCTTCGACCTGAACGGGAGCCTCCAGCAGCGTCTGGTGTCGCAGGGGAAGCTGAACGCGCCGTGGGGGATGGTCGTGGCCCCGCAGGGATTCGGCGAGTTCAGCGGCGACCTGCTGGTCGGGAATTTCGGAGACGGCCGGATCAACGCCTATGACCCCGCCACCGGCGCCTATCTGGGGACGCTCGGACAAACGCCGAATCATCCGCTGGAGATCGACGGGCTGTGGGGACTGGCGTTCGGCAACGGCAAGACCGCGGGAGACGCGACCACCCTCTATTACGCCGCGGGTCCGGACGATGAGACGCACGGCCTGTTCGGCAGGATCACCGCCAATCCGGTGGACACGAATCCCGTTCGGGCGACGTTGACCGATGGCAATCTGGTCATCACCGGCAGCCGAGACGACGACCGGATCGAAGTCCAGCCGGACGACACCCAGCAAAACATCCTCGTCGTCGCCGGCGACCAGACGATCGGATCGTTCGATCCGGCGGCGGTCGGCTCGATCCGGATCCGCGGGCTCGCCGGAGACGATCGGATCAAGATCTCCAAGGACATCGTGATCACCACGATTGTTGACGGCGGAGCCGGCAATGACGACATCAGCGGGGGCGGCGGGAACAACATCCTGCTGGGCGGACCGGGCGACGACAGCCTGCAGGGATCGGGCGACCGGGACATTCTGATCGGAGGCGCGGGGGCCGACCGCCTGCGGGGGGCCGCGGGCGACGACCTTCTGATCGCCGACACGACTCTCTACGACGACCAGATCGCCGACCTGCAGCACATCCTGCTCGGCTGGACCTCGTCCGACTCGTACGACTCGCGCGTCGCCCAGCTGCGCAGCGGCTCGGGCGGCCTGCCCAAGCTCGACCCCACGACGGTCCTGGACGACGGCGCGCGCGACACGCTCGCCGGGAACCAAGGGCTCGACTGGTTCTTCGCCGGCGAAAACGATCAGGTCATCGACAGGGGAGCGACGGAAGAGCTCAATTGAGGCGTCCGCGCCGGAGGCGCGCGCGTTGGGTCCGGGAAGCGACGCTGCGCCTCGCGCGGGCGGGGCGGCGCCTGGCTCGCTCGGCGCGACGCTCGTTCAAGGCGCTGCGGTCCGCACCGCCCGCGGTCCAAGTCCTCGCGGGCGCGATCGTCCTGCTCGCGGTCTGGGCCGTGGTCAACTGGTCGTACCAGGCGATCCGCAAGCCGACCGAGCTGTTCTTTCCCGTCAGCGGCGCTCTCGCAAAATCTCCCGCCGAGACGTGGCAGAGCTACGCGCCGCTCTTCAACGAGCATGCGACCGCCGTCATCACACCCGCGCTCCTGGCCGCGCTCGCCCAGGTCGAGGGGGCGGGCAACCCCCTGGCGCGGACGTACTGGCGGTGGCGTCCGGCCCGGAATCCATTCAAGGTGTACCAGCCGGCGTCGAGCGCGGTCGGCATGTACCAGATGACGGACGCGACGTTCAGCGAAGGGAAGCGCTACTGCATCCACGACCACGTGGTCGTCGAGGTCGGCGGGTGGCTCGACCCGAAATCGTGCTGGTTCAACGTCCTCTACAGCCGCGTCGTGCCGAGTCATGCGATCGAGATGACGTCGGCCCTCCTGGATCGCGGTGTCGCCGGCGCGATCGAGCGCCATCGTGTCGCCGGCGTCACCCCCGAGCGGCGGCAGGACCTGGCCGCCGTGATCCACCTGTGCGGGCCGGCGGCGGGGGACGCCTACGTGGCGCGCGGCTTCCGCCTGGCCGCCCAGCAGCGCTGCGGCGACCACGACGTCGGCGCCTACCTGGCGCAGGTCAACGCGATGAAACGGCAGTTCGCCCGGATGGCGGCGGCCGGATAGACGTGCCCGCCTAGGGTCTTTTCTTCCTGGCCGAGGCCTTCGCCTTGCTGTTGTACTCCAGCGCGAGCCCGATCCAGTGGTCCAGATCGCGCTTCGTCTTCAAGGCTGCTGCCTCGACGTGCACGAACCCCCGGTACTTTCGCCCGTTCATGACGACGCTCCGGCAGCCTTTCCGTTCCAGCGCTGCGTCGTGCAATGCGGGATCGATGCGGCACATGACCCGCTCCCTGCCCACGCTGACGCACATCTTGCCCCGCACCATGAACGTGATGCCGCCGAACATTCGCCGCTCTTCGACAGGGCGAATCCGTGCGAGAGCCGCCTTCACCCGGCCCAGGAGAGCGTCGTCGCGCGACACCCGGTGTCCCGATCCGGGCTACTTGGGAAATGGAGAACTGTCGAAGTAGATGTCGAACGAGACGATCTTTCCATCCCGCACCTCGAACACCTCGGCGACGTCGCTGCTGAAGGGAGGGCCGGCGGGCGGCCGGAGCTCGTATCGCGTCAAGGCGCAGGCCTTGACCCCGTCGACCAGCAGGTCCCTGACCTCCATCGAGCCGATCATGGAGTAGAAGCGCTTCGTCGCATCCAGGTACGCCGCTCGTCCACTGACGCGCTTGATGGGGCTGGTGTAGCTGGTGAAGTTCAGGTCATCCGACAGGAACGTCTGCCAGCCTTGCTTCTGTTTGAGAGCCTTGAAGTAACCCAGTATCGTGTCTCCTGTTGCCATTCAGCGCTCCGACTGGGCGTGAGACTCGACGAACCAGAGGTCCTTGTCGACGTTGCGCGAAATCTCCGTGAAGATGTCGGCGGTGTCCTTGTCGCCGATCTCGTCGGCCCGGTCGATTCCCTGGCGCACCACCGATCCGAAGTAGGCGAGGCTGCGCGACAGACATTCGACGTGCTCCTTGCCGCTGGCGATCGTCAGGGGATATTCGGGAAGCTGCGATTGCTTCACCACGGCGCGGACCGTCCCTTCCGCCGTGCCGCCGAGCTGCAGGATGCGCTCGGCGAGCAGATCGGCGTAATCCCCCGCATGCTCGTACACCTTGTCGAACAGCTCGTGGAGCGCGATGAAATTCGGCCCCTTGACGTTCCAGTGCGCCTGCTTGGCGTGGGTCACGAGATCCACCGCGTCCGACAGACGCTCCTGGAGGAGGCTCGCCACCTGCGTGCGGACTTTCTCGGGAATGTCATTCTTGGTCTTGTGCATGCTTCGTCTCCGTAGGAATCAGCCCTTGATAAAGGAAATCAGCTCCTCGTTCACCATGTCCTTGAGCGTCGTGCACATTCCGTGCGGGGCGCCCTTGACGACCTTGAGCTTCGCGTTCTTGATGATCTTCGCCGACAGCAGGGCGGAATCGGCGATCGGGACGATCTGGTCGTCGTCGCCGTGCAGGACCAGCGTCGGCACGTCGATCTTCTTGAGGTCTTCCGTGAGATCGGTCTCGGAAAACGCCTTGATGCAGAAGTACGAGGCAGGGAGGCCGGCCATCATCCCCTGGAGCCAGAAGGACTCGCGCACGCCCTCCGAAACCTTGGCCCCGGGCCTGTTGTAGCCATAGAACGGCAGGCTCAGATCCCTCCAGAACTGCGAACGGTCGGTCAGGACGCCCGCGCGGATCTGGTTGAACGCCTCGATCGGCGTGCCGCCCGGGTTGGCCGGTGTCTTGAGCATGAGGGGGGTGATCGCGCCGATCAGGACGGCCCTGACGACCCTTTTCGTGCCGTGACGCCCGATGTAGCGTGCGACCTCTCCTCCACCCGTGGAGTGCCCGACGTGGACGGCGTTCTTCAGATCGAGCTTTTCGGTCAGCGCCGCGAGGTCGTCGGCGTAGGTGTCCATGTCGTTGACGTTCCAGGGCTGGATCGAGCGGCCGTGGCCGCGCAGATCATGCCCGATGCAGCGGTAGCCGCGCGAGGCCAGGCAGAACATCTGGTCCTCGAAGGCGTCCGCGCTCAGCGGGCAGACGTGGCTGAAGACGACTGGCTGAGACGTGCCCCTGTCCTTGTCGGAGGACTGCGTTCTATACTTGCTCGAGATGGTGGTCATGGGATGCCCTCTTGTGCCGCGCGACGGCCGCGCCGATGGATGGACTCGATT
>Ga0137381_10000318_pt1 | contig 29571 bp, 30 predicted proteins | sample SagtaG_16_FD_104808 | JGI IMG/M metagenome (GOLD analysis project Ga0137381, IMG submission 104808) | Vadose zone soil microbial communities from Sagehorn Ranch, Mendocino, California, USA - Sage2_L_115_16 metaG | ecosystem: Environmental > Terrestrial > Soil > Vadose zone | place: USA... | reverse complement strand
TGCTGCGTCCTGGCGGAACGTGCGGGCTTCGCGATCCATCGTCAGCGTCTCCTTCCAGAGAAACGCCGCTACGATCGCTCAGACCGGGACCTCAACACCAGACGGGGGACGGCGAGGACATACTTTCGAAACACCTGCTTCCATTCACGCTACTTGACCCTGCATTGGTGGCACTGCCGATTGAACTAGACCATGGTCGCGTGAAAATCATGACTGCCGAGCAACTTCGGAAGAGTGGCTATCGGGAGTTTGCTCGCTGGATGAAAGAGGCTGAGAATATTTGGGCGACCGAGCGTGGAGGGAAAGCAGAGTCGCAGTCGGTCTACGAAAGGCTCGACTACCAAGGCGAGTTGACGGATCAATCTTTCGCTACCCGTCACCTCGTACTCTACAACGCCTCGGGGACCAATGTATGTGCCACTCATCTGGACCGCAGCGCCCTGCGGTTGCCATTCGTCGCCGACCACAAGACATACTGGCTCGCTCTCGAGAGCCGACAAGAGGCCGATTTTCTGGTTGCTTTTCTAAACTCCGACACCGTTAACGATTTGATCAAGCCGTTTCAGTCAATGGGCCTGCAAGGAGAGCGCGATATCCACAAGAAGGTGCTTGACCTCGAGATTCCCGATTTCGATAAGGGAAACAGCGCACATGTCGCCCTCGTGAAGTTGGGGGAGAAAGGCGCATTGGAGGCTCAGGCGTTCGTTGCCAAAGCCGCCCTTCCAAAATCACTTGCTCGACGACGAGCCGTCGTGCGGGATGTACTCCAGTCTACGTTCGCAGAAATCGACGGCATCGTCAGCGCGCTTCTAAACCTTTAGATTTGTCCCCCGACTGGCGACGGCATCACGCCTCCTTCTGCTTCGTCGATTCCGTCGCCTCCCGCTTCGCCTTCGCGTGTTCACTCCGGCACGAGCGGCACCATTTTCCTGCGCGTCCCGACGCCTTCGGGGCCCACGCGGATTGAGCGCGGTTCTTGTCACACCGACGGCACTTTTGAGTTTTCGCGGCCATTAGCACACCTCCTTTTAAGGGGGAGAGGAGCTGCACCCGGCACCACCAGATGTCAAGCCGAGAATGACAGGGCGACCGCGACATATTGGGTAGATCTGGACAGGAACCCCCAACCAGAGGTATTATCAAACCATCAGTCGTGCCCTGCCGGCGGGAGCATTGGGGGATCAGTTCGATCAATAGGGAGGCGGGGAAACGTGGACGAACAGCGACAAGAGTTCTACATGACCATCCGCCAAAACCTGATCGATAGCAAGCGCGCGAATGCCGAGAACTACGACAAGTCGATCCTGTCCCTGTCCACCGCGAGCTTGGGTTTTTCGCTGGCATTCTTGACGCGGAGCAGTTCCTCGAATCCTCTTGTCGCCTCGGGGTACTTGGAGTGGTCGTGGATCCTTTTCATAGGTGCGATCAGCCTCACCCTCGCATCGTTCTTAGTCAGTCAGCAGGCAATCAAACGTCAACTTGATCGTGCCTCCAGGTACTACAAGAAGAACGACAGAAGCGCTCTCGATGAAGTGAACTGGCTGGCCAGATGGGTGACCTGGCTGGCTTACGGCGCCGGAGTAGCGTTCCTTATCGCCATTTGTCTCACGGCACGATTCGTTTCTCTCAACACCGGAGGTGATCGCATGGCGGAGCAGAAGCCATTCACGACACATAGGACCGAGCGACCTTTCACGACCGACAGGCCCGGGGTGCCGTTTAAGAAAGGTGCCCCTGTGCCGGATATAGAGCCCGTCGAGACGCCGCTGGAAACTCCGGTGACAGCTCCATCGGACAAAAAGTAGCGGGGAGGTTGCAGGCTCGTCATGAGCGCCACAGCCAACAATTTGTTTCTTCAACGGCTTCGCCGGGACTTGCCGGCGTTCCCAGACGAGGTACTGGAAGAATGGATTGCCCCGTGTGCTCGCAGGAACGGCTGGCCTCCGGTCGGGCCGACTTGGTACAACATCCTCCTCGGGCGATCCATCGTCACATGGGCCAGGATGAGGTGGACGCAGGAGGACCGCCCGCTCGAATGGTGGAATCTCGCTCCCGATTCCGCCATGCTGATCCGGGATCTGATCGACGCTCACGTGAACGGGAATCTCTTCATCGCTGCTCGTTACCCGCCGAACGGACGGCAGCGCGTCCAGAGCGCGCTCCAATATCTGATCGCTCACGGCGTGATGCCAAAGCGAATTGCTGTTGGTGAGTTAGACGGCCTCCTTGGTCTGGCTGATGGATGTCACCGTGTCACCGCATACTTCGCTTATCGGAACATGCGTGCCGATCCCCGGACGCTCGCTGCACTCCCGATCATGGCGGCCCATGTGAAACCGCGGCAGCCGATGTGGGTCGCGAGGGTCTGATAGCAAGGAGGCAAACGTAATGCGAACCCCGCAGTATGCTCAGAACGTCCCGGGCCGCAAGGTCAGGATGCGCTGCAAAGGACGATGCATGACGACGCGCATGTTCGGATTTGTCGAAGGAGCGGAGGCTAAAAACGCGAGCACAACTGACAAGGCCGAGAAGTACATCAGGGTCTCGTGCCTTAGGTGTGGCTACGAGGACTCCTATTTCTTCCGGGACTACTCGGAAGAAGAAATCTGAACCCAAAGATGAAGGTCTGGCTAACCTACGCATGGGCCGGCAACAAAGCCCGTGACGTGGACTACATCGCACAACAGCTGACTCAGATCGGCGTCGAGGTGCATCTCGACCGCTGGGATCTGATCGCGGGGCGCAGCCTGTGGGATCAAATCAAGGATCACATCCTGAACCCTGCGGAAAGCGATGCCTGGGTCATCTTCGCTACGCAACACAGTTTAGGGAGCGCTCCTTGCCAAAAGGAATACGGCTACGCCTTCGAGCGCATCGTCGCTGAACGCGGTGCCAAGTTCCCGATGATCGCGCTTTTCCCCGGGCTGGTTGACACGGGGCTTCTCCCTCCCGAAGCGAAGGGTCGGTGGCACGTCACGCTGACCGACGACGACTGGGCCGAGCGGATCAAGTCTGCCGCCGAGGGGAAATCGCCGGACATCACCAAGCCGATGCTTCCCCAGTTCGAGACGAACTTTCATGTTCTCGATCCTGGCAGTCCGCAGCGCGTGATCGAACTGCGTCCGCGGGCCGGAATCTGGGCTCCCTTCTTCGCTGCGATCCCCTTGAAGGAACGCGAGTCGGTGCGCCCGCGGCTTTTCCGTGGGCCTCGCGGCAGACCACCACTCGGCGGGATGCTCTCGTTCCCTCGTGATTGGGAATCTCCTGATGGATCGTGGTGGATCATCTCGGCGCAGGACGAGGCGACACCGACCACCAGCTACTACGTCGTTTGCGAGAAGCTACCCAGCGCGATAAGGTTCGGCGTACTTGATGAAGGCCCACAGTTCTTGATTGCCATCGGATAATCCGCCCGTCCCACGCTGGCACCATCCCCGCCTCACCTTGCCTCCGCCCCACGCCGGCACTACCTCGTCCAGATCACCCCGAAGATGATCACCGACTACGTCACGAAGCGCCTCGACGGGAGCCTCAACAACGCCGCGGACCATCGACCGGGGCCCGCGACGGCTAACAACGAACGCGCGGTGCTGTCGAAGATCATGTCGCTCGCTGTCCGGTGGGGGCACCTGGCGGACAACCCGGTCAGGCGAGTGGAGAAGCTGGAAGCCCCGAAGGGGCGGCTCCGGTTCCTGACCCACGAGGAAGCGGACAAGTTGATCGAGAAAGCTCCGCGGCACATGAAGCCGATCATCATCTGCGCCCTGGAAACCGGTGGACGTCGGCGGGAAATCCTCGGGCTCCGTTGGGAAGATGTCGACTACGATCGCGGGCTCCTGTTCTTCCGCCAGACCAACACCAAAAACGCCAAGCAACCCGAGATCCCCATGACCCCGACGTTGATTGCCGCGTTGAAAGCCCTCCCGCGGTCGATCAGTAGCGACTACGTGTTCACCTGGGGCGGGAAGCCGATTCGATCGATCAGAACGGGGTTCGAGACCGCGCGGGATCGCGCTGACCTCGGGCCCGATGTGCTGGTTCACACCCTGCGCCACACCTGGGCTTCGTGGTACGCTCAACGCGGCGGGGATTTGAATCTCCTGCGCGAACTCGGCGGGTGGTCGACGATGGGGATGGTGCAACGGTACGCGCATCTTTCGCCCGGGTATCGAGCGAGCGCGATTCCGATGATGGGCAGACACGCCGCGGGGGAACCGGCGCCGCGGGGTCAATCGGAAACGCCCCCAAAACGCCCCCAAGGCGCAGCCGCCGGATCGAAGTCGAAGCGGTAACTACCGTGTTATCAATTGCGCGCCCGTAGCTCAGCTGGATAGAGCACCGGACTTCGAATCTTCGCCCCGTCCGCGATCAGGGCGGGGTGCCCGAGACCGGCCGGCCGCCGTCGTACTTCACGCGATGGACCGCGCAGTAGCCGTCCGTGATGATGGCGCCGGCGCAGGTCTCGCACTTCCGCGACATGTCAACGGCGGCCAGGAGGATGGTGTAGGCCTTCGCGAGATCGTCGAATTCCCGCCGGTCGTCGAGAGCGAAGGAACCGGCGATCCCGACGTGGTCCTTGTCGCACCAGCCGATCCCGCGCGCGTGCTTCCGGCAGGTCCGGCAGGTGAGAGTCGCCGGGTCGATGGGCCGCGCCCGTGCGAGGTGGTAGGTCAGGGGGGACAGGAAGGCCTCGCCATGCACGAACCCCATCTTGTGGATGGGACAGTAGCCGTCCTCCTGCAGGGCCTTCCGGCAGGTCTCGCACTTCACCTCCCTGGGAATGATGTCGTGCCCGTGGGCGTCCAGAACCTCGTAGAGAAACCGCGACCGGACTTCGAGCCCCGCCATGTAGCCGGTGTTCGCGGACTCGCACCAGCCGTTCATCCGCTTCGCCTCCTCGCACGAAGAGGCGACGTGCGCGCCGGCCGCCGCCGGGAGGGCGAGAGCGAGGACACAGACGACTTGCGCGATGCTTTTCATTTCCTGACGTACTTCCAGTTGCGGATCTTCCCCTCGGCCATCCATGCGACGGATGTCTCCATGCGGCGCCGGCGCGTCTCCACCCCCTTCGCCTCCGTCACCCAGTCCACGTACTCCTTCCTGTTGGAGTAGGTGAACCCCTCGAACGTCTCCAGGGCACGCCGGTTCTTCCGAAGGGCGGCCATGAAAGGGCCGGGGACGCTCAGCTTCCGGGCGTTCCTGGGTTTGCTCCGCGTGGGCGACTTGATGCCGCGCTCGTTCAGCTCGACGGCGGCCCTGACCAGCCGCATCAGGACCCGGTCGCCGGGGAGCTGCGACACGGACGTGATGCGGCCGAACTGCCCCATGGCCTTCCCCTCGCCGCGGGGCAGGCCCGAGATTTTGTCCCGGAGCAGCGCCTCCTTCCAGAATCCGAAGACGCAATGCTCCTTGAACGCGGCCATGCCGCATACGATCCCCCTGTGCGTGAAGGAAGGGGAGCTCCACTTGAGAGTCTCTTCGATCGGAGGACAGGCGGCGTGCACCACCCTGCGCACGTGCCTCAGGATCGGCTTCGCGAAAGTGGCGGATCGGGCGATGTAGTCGTCGACGCGGCGATCCTTCTTTCCCATGACTGTCTCCTGCCGGAACGGCCCGCGCGGGCCGGCGCCGGCCGGCGCCTACTTGCGGGCGAAGGTGTATTCGCCGGAGGGGTCGATCTGCTTGAGGGCGGTCACCCTGCCGTCCAGCACCACGAACTCGAACTGGAGATCGGAGAACTCCTTGACTTTGAACTTCCGGGACCGCCACGGGATCATGGCCATGAACGGCTGGCCCGGGAAGGTCACGCCGAACGTGCCGTTCTCCTTCAGGACGACCTCGAACACGGCCCCGGTCGCCGTCTCGTAGGTGCCCGCGTACGGGCGCAGCGTGGTCAGGGCGGACAGCTCCGCCGGCACGCGGCGGACGAAGGTCACCTCCGCCTCGTCGAGCGACACCAGCGCCTTGTCGATCTCCCCCTGCGGGTTCGTCGAGAAGTTCACCGACCATTTGCCGTCCTGCTCGTCATCGGGCGTGTCGAAGCGATCGTAGTGGAAGTGCGCGAGCGGCAGCCGGATCTTGTGGAACTCGAACTGCAGGCCGGAGTCCTTCTCCGTGATCGCGAGCACCCCGTAGGCCGGATGCTCGTACTCCCCGGCGTAGTCCTCCAGGGGATGGGAGGGCTTCGTCCCGGCGACGCGCCCGCCGCCGGCCTGCGCCCGCGCCGCCTTGTCGGCCTCCTTGCCCTTCAGCCGGATCGTCAGCTGGCGCTCGCTCCAGGGCGTGGGGTCGAGCCCCAGCAGCCGCTCGTAGACGTCGTACGAGACGACGTTGTAGAGCGGTGCCGCGTGATCTCCGATGACGAGCACGATCACCCCGATCCCGTCGTTCGGCATGAAGGAGACCTGCCGTTGATGTCGCCGCCGTGGAAGGTGAGCAGGTGCCCGCGGTAGGAGGCGGTGAACCGTCCCATTCCGTAAGCCGGGTTCAGGAGCTCGCCGTAGCCCCGCGCCTCCAGCTGGGTGTTCGGGAGGGCGACCGCGGGCTGCAGCGTCGCCCGGAGGACGCTCACGGGAATCACCGTCCGCCCGGCGGCCTGCCCGGCGTTCATCAGGGCGATGAGCCAGCGCGACATGTCCTCGAGATTCGAGTCGATGGCACCCGCCGGCGCGACCCCGGCGGCCTCGCGGTAGTACGGGATCGCGTAGAGATGGAACGAGTCGCGGCGCTCCGTGTACGGGACGCCGTGGTCCGCCTGCTTCTCGAGGTCGTCGATCGTGAACACGGTGCCGGTCATCCCCAGCGGAACCAGGAGGCGCTCGCGGACGAAGTCCTCCCAGGACATCCCCGAGAGAAGCTCGACGATGCGGCCGCCGGCGGCGTACATCATGTTGTTGTACAGGAACGTCTGCCGGAGCGGCTGCGACGGCTCCAGGTACTTGAGCCTGTCGAACAGCTCCTGGCGCGTGAAGTCCGACTTGTACCAGATCGAGTCATGACGGGTGATGCCGGTGCGGTGCGACAGCATGTCCCTCATCGTGACGGTGGCGTTCAGCTCGTCGTCGTAGAACCGGATGCCCGGCACGGAATTGAGCACCGGCTTGTCCCAGTCGAGCTTCCCCTCCTCGACCAGGAGCCCCGCCGCGACGGCGGTGAACAGTTTCGTGTTGGAGGCGATCGGAACGGTCGTCGTGGGCGTGAACGGCAGCTTCCTGCCGTAGTCCCTGAACCCGTGTCCCTTCGCGAAGACCAGGCGGTCCTTGACGACCACGCCGACCCCGATGCCGGGGACATTCCAGTCCTTGACCATCTTCTCCATATAGGCGTCGAGGCCCTTGAGCCTCGTGTCGGGGGCGGCCGCGGCGGCGAAGGTGCGTGCGACCGAGACCAGGAGGATGAGGATCGGAAGACAGCGGCGTACAGCAACCTGCTTCATGGTGAGTTTCGCTCCAGGGACTACCAGGCGATGCCGTAGTCCTCGCCGTAGTTGCTCGACGCGCCCCACATCGTGCCGTGACGGCGGTCGAAGAAAATGCCGTTGATCGGTCCCGAGGTCCGCTCGGCGGTCGTGATGACATACCCCATCCGGACAAGCTCATCGCGGACTGCCGCCGGTGTCGAGGCCGCGACCAGAAGGTGGCCGGGGTGCGCCTGGTGAGCGCCGAACGACGAGCGCATCTGCTCGCTGTTGATGTTCGGCGCCTCGGCGGCCTGCTGCGGCGTCATCCCGAACTCCACGATGTCCAGGAAGAACTGCAGCAGATTCTGATCCTGCGTGTCCCCCCCCTGCACCGCCATCGCCAGATACGGAAGACCCTCCTTGAGCGTCAAGGTCGGAGTGAGCGTCACGCGCGGCTTCTTCCCCGGCTCGACCACGTTGTACGGTCCGTCCTCGGGGCGGGTTGCGAAGCTCTGCATACGCTGGCTCAGGCCGACGCCCGTGCGACCCGCGATCACCGCCGGGATCCAGCCGCCGCTGGGGGTCACGGACACGACCCAGCCGGCTTCGTCCGCCGCCTCGATCGACGTCGTGCCGCGCCGGAACTGCTCGTGGAATTCGGCCTCGGTGAGGGCCGTCGCCGGCGGGGGGGTGCCGGGAGGCAGCCGGTGCACGGCGGCCGGGGCTCCCGGTGTCGCGCTCGGGGTCGGCGCGACCTCCGGGGCGGGAGCGACGGTCCAATGCGCCCGCAGGTCCGCGAACGGGTTCGTCCCCCCCTGGTAAGGGTAAGGGTCGCCCGGCCCGACCGAAGGATCGTTCTTGGTCCAGTCGATCTGCGCGTAGCGCGCCCGGGCGTACTCCTTGGAGAGCAGCCCGCGCACCGGCTCCTCCGGCGGGAAGTACGGGTCGCCGTAGTAGAAGTCACGGTCGGCGAAGGCCAGGTTCATCGCCTGGTAGAGCGCGTGGATGTAGCGGGGGGAGTTGTACTCCATCCCCTTCAGATCCGCGTTCTCCAAGATGTTGAGCGCCTGCAGCATCGCCGGGCCCTGCTGCCAGATCGGCAGCTTGTACACCGTGATCCCCTTGTATGTGGTGCTCAAGGGCTCTTCGATCCTCACCTTCCAGGACGCCAGATCCTGCAAAGTGATGAGACCCCCCTCCTCTCCCACACCCCGCACCAGCTCGCGCGCGATGTCCCCCTTGTAGAAGCGGTCGTAGGCGGCATAGATCGCCTGCCGGCGGTCCTTCCCCTGCTTGAGGGCCTGGCGCTCCGTCTCGACCAGCTTGCGGAGCGTCGCGGCGAGATCCTTCTGCACGAAGACCTCGCCGGCCTCGGGTGCCTCGCGTGTCTGGCCCGGGTGGAGAAGGAAGACCTCGCGTGAATACTTCCACTTCTTGATCTCGTCCTTCGACTTCTCGATCGCGTCCGCCGTCTCCGCCTCGATCGGATAGCCGTCCGCCATCTGGATGGCCGGCGCCAGGACGTCGCCCAACGACAGGGTCCCGTACTCGGCGAGCATCGTCATGAGACCGCCCGGCGTGCCCGGCGTGACCGCGGCCAGAGGCCCGTACTCGGGCGGGAAGCGGTACCCCTTCGACCGGAAGAACTCCGCCGTCGCGCCCGTGGGCGCGACACCAAGCGCGTCGATGCCGATCACCTTCTTCTGTCCCGGATGGTAGATGAGCGCCTGGGTCTCGCCCCCCCACGCCAGGACGTCCCACATCGTCGTGACGGCGCCCAGCATCGCGCAGGCGGCGTCCACGGCGTTCCCTCCCTTCTGGAACATCATGGCGCCCGCCTCGGCCGAAAGAGGCTTGCCGGTGATCGCGATCCAGTGCCGCGCGTGCAGCGGCGGCTTCTGCGTCCGCGCGGCGTGGAGCGGCGTCGCCAGGAGGCACGCGCCGATCATTGCGATGACGATCGGCAACCGGGTGCTGTGGCTCATCGATGTCTTGGCGTTCGACCGCATGGCAGGACACCTCCGGATAGGACGGTTCATGGTGCCGGGGCCGGAAGTTTACTACCAGAGGTACGTTGGGCAAGGACTTTGTGCAGGACGGCGGCGCGGAGGCATATGCTAGGCGCTGTCTGCAAAGGGGGAGACAGCATGAGATGGTCTCTGGTGTTGTGCGCGTGTCTGGCTGTCCTGATCGTTCCGGGGAGCGTGCCCGCGCAGTCGCTTCCGACGTTCGAGGGGATCCGCACGTTCCTCGGCGCGCCTTACGTGAAGAAGCTCGACGACCTGCAGGCCGACTTCGCGGTCCTCGGGGTCCCGTTCGATGAGGGGACCTGGGGCCAGCCCGGGGAGCGCTACGGGCCGCGCGACCTGCGGGAGAGCTCGATGGAGTACAACCACGATCTCACGCAGGGATTCTTCTACATCGACGGCGAGCGCACCGTCCTGAAGGGCAAGCGCTGGGTGGACCTCGGCGACGTCGAAGTGTTCCCGACCGTCCCGGCGCAGACGAACGACAAGATCACGGCCAGCGTGCGCGCCATCCTGGCCAGGAAGGTGTTTCCCGTCGTGCTCGGAGGGGACCACAGCATCACCTTTCCGGTGGTGCGCGCCTACGACCTGCCGCTGACCGTCATCCACTTCGACGCCCACCTCGACACCTGGGACGCGGCCCCCGGGAACCTGGACCACTCCTCGTGGGTGAACCGGGTCGCGGCCCTGAAGACCGTCAAGAACATCATCCAGGTCGGCATGCGAGGCATCACCAACGATCCCGAGGCAACGGGGAACGCCCACAAGGCGCACACGACCATCATCACGTCGGAGCAGATCCATCGCCAGGGCGCGGCCTGGGCGCTCTCGCGGATTCCGCAGGGCGGCAACGTCTACATCACCCTGGACGTGGACGTGATGGACCCCACCCTCGCTCCCGGCACCGGGACGCTGGAGCCGGGGGGGCTGAGCTTCGCCGAGATCGACGACCTTCTGACCGGCGCGGCCGGCAAGGGAACCCTGGTCGGGTTCGACGTCGTGGAGGTGAACCCGTACCGCGACCCGAGCGGTCGCACCGCCCAGACCGCGGTCCGGCTGACGATCGATCTGCTGGGGGCGGCGTTCCACTGAAGGACCGGCCGCCCGGCGAACCGGTCAGTCCGGGCTCGAGCCGGTGGTGCCGGGCTGGCACGTCCCTCCCACGCACGATTCAGTGGGACCGCAGCGGAACTGGCAGGCGCCGGCGACACAATCCTCGCACGCGTCCGGATTGCACCGGTTCTGGCAGGTGCCGCCTACGCAGCGCTGGCAGGGGCCGCAGTTGTCCCTGCAACCCTGCGCGGTGCAGGTCTGGCAGATCGGATCGCAGAACGACTGGCACGAGCCGGACTGGCAGCTCAGGCACGCGCCGCGATCGCAGGCGTCGAAGCATTCTCCGCTGATGCAGGTCTCGCACGTGGCGCAGAACGTGATGCAGGCTCCGCCCGGGCCGCAGGTCTGGCACTGGGTCGCGTCACAGGTGCTCTGGCAGACGCCGCTCACGCAGGTCTCGCACCGGCCGGGGTCGCAGGCCGCGCAGGTTCCGTTGACGCAGGTCTGGCACGACCCGCACGTGGTCTGGCACACGCCGTTGACGCAGGTGTCGCACGGCCCGCACCGGCTGCGGCACGCCCCGCCGATGCAGTCCTGACAGGCCCCCGCGTCGCAGTCGGTCGTCCCGTTGTCGACGATCCCGTCGCAGTCGTCGTCGCGTCCATTGCAGACCTCGGGAGGCTCGCCCGCCGTGGCGCTGTGGACCCTGTAGAAAGCGGTCCCCGGGGGGGCCGGGTCGATCCAGACCTCGACGTCGGTCGTGCCGAGAAGATGGTCGGGGCTGCACACCGAGGACGCAACCGGGGATCGATAGATCTCGAACGGTGACGAGCCGCCGGTCCACTGCAGCGTCACGTCCAAGGGAGCCGGTCCTTGCAGCACGGTCAGCGCGATTTCCGGCGGGGGAGTCTGCGCCGGGGAGGAAACGAGCAGGACGGAGAGGATCAGGAGAGCCAGCCCGGCCAGTCTCCTTTTAGGGATCGCGCTCAACGGACCTCTCAGCCTGTCAGGAGGTAGCGGCCGGCGCCGGGCCGGCGGCCCCCGTCATCCGCGACGGGAGCCGCCGGCGAGGCGAAAAACCGAACGTTACGGCAACGACACGGGCGTTGCCGCTCCGATGCTAGAACACCAGGATCGGACTGGCCTCCTGCTGCCCCTTGTTGTCCCGGTACATGAGGAGCAGCCCCGACTGGGACGGCGAAGCGACGTCGCCGCCCGGCACGGCGTTGATCGTGAGGGTGCTGCTGCCGCCGGCCGGCACGCCGCTGGCCGGGATGCCCGACCCGAAGAAGCGCGGTGTGTCCAGCGTGGCCGTCATCCCTTCGATCGAATCGGTCAGGGCGCCGGTGAAGTAGTTGTCGAACGCGAAGACCGAGAAGTCGAACTGGGTCGACGGAGTCATGCCCATCGCCGCAAGAGGCGCCGTCAGGATGGCGTTCGCCGAGTCGAGGTCCGCGTCGGTGAAGAAGAAGATCGACGCGGTGCCCGTCGTCAGGTTGAACACGGCGCTGACGTTCTGGCCCGTGGACCCGAAGGTGCCGTTCTCCAGATTGAACACCACGAAGTCGAAGACACCGTCGCGGTCCTTGTCGATGTAGATGTCGAACTCGGCCGGGTAGTTCGGGTGCGCCCGCGCGCCGAAGGTGTTGACGGCGAACTGGACGCCGAAATTCCCGCCGCCGATGCCCACCAGGCGCGTGCCGACCGCCCGCAGGTCGACCACCGCGAAGTTGTCGCCGGGACCCGGCAGGAACGGAGCTGGAATCTTGCCGCTCGTCCCCATCAGAGAAAAGACATCCGTCCGCCCGCCGATCGTGCCGGCGTTGCTCAGGCTCAGGGTGCCGGCGCCGCCAGACAGCGTGACGCTGGTGGACGCCGGGCTCACGGCCGCCGCCCGGTGAGGCAGGACGTGCCAGGCCACGTGGATGTTGTCGGTGGCATCGGCGATGCCGATGTAGCCGTCGAACTCCACCCCCTGCAGCCTGAAGCCGTCACCGCCCCTGGCGCCGCCGTTGAGGGTCCAGACCGGCAGCTTGGAGGGATCGATCTTCAGCCTGACTTTGAACGTGGCGCTGCCGTTCGCCGGAACGACGAGGCTGGCGGGCGTGGTCAGGGAGACGGCCCCGCTGGCGGCATCGTCCGCGTAACGGAAGCTCGAAGCGATCGAGTAGGTGCGCGCGGTGGCGCCATAGTTGCGCACCCGCACCGTCTTGGTGAGCGTAATCGGCGACGCCACGGCGCTGTAGCCGAACGACAGGCTGCCCGTGTTGTTGTCGTCGTCCCAGGCGGCCGTCGTGCTGTGCAGGGCCCGGTCGACGCGCACCTCGCCGCCGCCGATCCGGCTGATCGGCGCGAGGACGCCGGGCTGCGTGGCGGGGTTGATGAAGATGTTCGTCTCGGCCGTGTTCATCAGGAGCGACTTGATCTCGGAAGGGGTGCGCGACGGATAGGCGTTCAGGAGGAGCGCCGCCGAGCCCGCGATCATCGGAGTCGCGCCGGAGGTCCCGCCGAAGGCTTCCTGTCCGGTCCCCGAGCCGGCGACCGCGGACACCGAGGCTCCTGGGGCGCCGATATCCGGCTTGACGGCCTGGTAGCTGACGCTCGGACCGCGCGCCGAAGAGGACACCATGCTCCCGACCAGGGGAACCGTGAAGGCAGGGGAGACGGTGACGACGACCGGGGCCGCGATGTTGGCCTTGATCAAGTTCGACGTGCTCTGGGTGATGACGAGGGTCGGCACGAACGTGGTGCCTCCTCCGAAGGAGAAGGAAATCGCATCCCCCCCTGCGACGAGGCCGATCAGGACGCCGACCGCTCCGGCCTTGGCGGCCCGGTCGACCTTGAGGCTGACGTTGCACGCGCCGCGGTCGATGAGGGCGACCTTGCCGGCCGGATTGGCTAGGTACGGATCGCCGCCCGGCGGCACCGCCGCCCCCGATCCGTCCGGGCAGCCGCGGCCGACGAACGCCACCGGAACGCTGGTGAACCCGGCGCCGATCGGCGCCCAGTCGACCGTGGACGTGTTGGAATACGTCCCGGCGATCGAGGCGGGGGAGTTGATGACGAGCGGGTAGACGATGGCGCTCGGCACCTGCGTCTGCGCCGCGCTGATGACTTCGGGCGTCGAGGCGGGGGACGAGGTGATGTAGGGGCGGTCGGCGTTGTTGCCAGCCGCGGCCACCACGACGACACCGAGGTTGACCGCGTTGGCGCTGGCCGCGGACAGGTCGTCTTCCTTCTGGCCGTACGCCGCACCGAGCGACATGTTGACGACGTCCACCGCGTCGGAGATGTCGCCGTCGCCGTTCGGGTCGAGGGCGAAGTCCATCCCCTCGAGCAGCGCGACGCCGCTGCAGGCGTTCGACACGGAGCTGCAGATCTTCACGGCATAGAGGCTGGCGCCCGGAGCGACCCCCTTGTGCGAGCCGCCGTCGTTGCCGGCGATGATGTCGGACACGTGCGTGCCGTGGCTCCCGGCGCACGGCGGGGGGATGGCCGCCGGTCCGCAGTCGATCGGATCCGGGTCCGGCAGGAGGCAGGTCCGCGGGTTGCCGCTGGCATCGACGCCGCAGATCGCGGCGTTCGGCGTGGGCCACAGCTCCCCGACGAAATCATACCCACCGATCACCTTCGCCGTCGGGAACAGCCCGTCGGTCGTGGTGTTCTTCGGATCGGACGTGGTCGTGCCGTAGGCCGCCGCATAGGCCACCGCCGTTCCGGCACCGCCCAGGAAGGCATGGGTGTAATCGATCCCGGAATCCAGGACCGCCACCCTGATTCCCGTGCCGTTGAAGCCGGCCGCCTGCACCGCGGACGCCCCGATGTAAGGAACGGTGTCGCTCAGATCAAGCTGATAATCGATGACCGGACGGATTCCCTCGACGCCCGGAAGAGCGGCGATGTCGGGGATCCGCGACGCGTCGATCCTCACGATGACCGCGTTGAGCGCCTTGCTCACGCGACCCAGCTCGCGCCCGCCGAGGCCGCGGACCTGCCCCATCAGCCCCTCCTGCTTCTGGGCGAGCCCCTTCAGATAGGCCCGCTGCTGGCCGGGGTTGAGGGCGCCGCCCTGCTGCTTGGCGTTGCGACCATGCGCCACCGCGAGCGGGGCGTCGATCAGCCGGACCACGACGTCGACCTCCCCCTTGGCGCGCACGAGCGCGGGGTCAATGGAGGCAGGATGCCCGCCTCCGGGGACCATCAAGGCCGAGGCGTCGGCTGCCGGAGCCGGGCCGCCCGCCGCGGCCGTGGCCGCAACCCACCCTATTCCGCAGAGCAGGGCGGCGAGGAAGAGTAGAGAGAACCCCACACGTACGATTCTTCTCATCGGATGTCCCTCCGAACGCGAATTGACCCGGGGACATTTGCCCCTGGGCAGAGCCGAGACGAGGTGGCAGACAGTTTGGTCCGAGCGTCCTAAAGTTCCGCGATTTGACTGTTTCGTCAAGTGGAAATCTTTCTCTCATGACACTTTTCTGTTCGATTCCCCGGTCGCGCCGGGAGGAGGGATCTGTCAATCCCGGGCGCTCATTAATCACGGAGATTTGGAACCGGTCAGGAACATGCGGGTGACGACTTGAACGTTCAGATCGAGCGCGACAGCACGTTCAATTGGTCCCAGGCGCGACGGACTTCGGTCTCAGTGGTGCGGATGTTCCCAACGGCGAGGCGGATGACGTAACGACCTCCCAGGCTCGTGTGCGACAGGAACACATCGCCCGTGTCGTTCAGCGCCTGAAGCAGTCGCTCGTTGTACGAGTTCAGCGGCGCGCCCTCGGATACCCCCCGGGGGACGGCGCGGAAGCACACGACGCCGAACGAGACAGGTGCTATCCGCTCGAAGCCGGGGTCGGCGTCGACCCACGAGGCGAACAGGCGCGCCAGCCTCACGTGCTCGCTCAGGCGCGCGCGAATCCCCTCCAGGCCGAACGAGCGCATCACGATCCACAGCTTGAGGGCGCGGAACCGCCGGCCGAGCTGGAACCCGGTGTCCATCAGATTGCGCACCTCCGAGGTCTCCGAAGTCCTGAGGTACTCGGGCGTCAGGCTGAAGGCGGCGCGCAGCAGATCCATCCTGCGGCAGTAGAAGGCGCTCAGGTCGAACGGCGTGAACATCCACTTGTGAGGGTTCACGACGAAGGAGTCGGCGCGCTCCATACCGTCAATCGCAGCGCGGAGCTCCGGGAGGATCGCAGCGGTGCCGGCGTAGGCGGCGTCCACGTGCAGCCAGAGACGCTCGCGGGCGCAGACATCCGCCACGGCCGGGACAGGATCGACGCTGGCGACCGAGGTCGTCCCCACTGTGGCGACGACCGCCAGTGGCACGTGCCCGGCCCGCCGGTCGTCGGCCACGGCCGCGGCGAGGAGATCGGCGCGCATCCGGAACTCCGCGTCGGCCGGTATCCGGCGCAGGTTCTCGTGCCCGAGGCCGAGGACGATCACCGCCTTGTCCACGGAGGAGTGCGCGTGCTCGGAGCAGTACACCCGGAAGGCGCCGCGGCCGCGCCCGGTGAGGCCGCTCGTCCTCACCTCGGGCGCAAGAGCGTGGCGCGCCGTCGCGAGCGCGTGCAGGACCGCCGTCGAGGCCGTGTCGTAGATGACCCCCTCGAAGACCTCCGGCAGGCCGAGCGCCCGCCGCAGCCAGGACAGCACGACCTCTTCGAGCTCGGTCGCGGCCGGCGACGTGCGCCACAGCATCGCCTGCTGGCTCACCGCCGTCGACAGGAAGTCGGCCAGGGCACCCGGCATCGAGAAGCCGCACGGGAAATAGGCGAAATATCCCGGATGGTTCCACTGCGTGAGCCCGGGCACGAGGACCCGCTCGAAATCGGCGAGGATGCGCTCGAACGGCTCGGCCGCTTCAGGGGCGTCGGCCGGCAGCGCGGCGCGGATCGCCCCCGGCTTCACTTTCGACAGGACGGGATTGTCAAGCGACCACCTGAAGTAATCGGCGAGCCAATCCACCAGTCGATGGCCGTCTTCGCGGAACTCGCCGGGTGGCATCTCCGCCGCGAGAGGGGGCTTCATGGCCGGGAGCACCTCCACGGATCGAGCGGAGGATACCCGATCGCCGGCCCCTTGGTGAGTGGACTATCCCTCGCGGGGGAACCGTGCCAGGCCGGCTCGTCTATTCCTTTCGCGCCGGCCCGAAGCGTGCGGCAGTGCCATCGGAGTGGACGACTTCGATCCAGATGTTCCGTCCGCTCTTGTGCTTGGGGACGACGAAGGAATAATCGCGGCCCGACAAAGTGATGCATTCCTCACACGGGATGGTCACCGGGTTCTCGCGAACCGCGTTCCCCTGGGAATCGATCACCAGGATGTTGAAGCCGGCCACGTGCGCCTCGTGCAGCGTGCTCCAGAAGACGGTCCCGGACCCCTTCCCGAAATCGCTTCGGGTGCTGATGCGGATGTCGAGCGCCTCGTCGCAGGCGTTGAGGCACGCGCAGGGGTTCTGGTCGGGATTGGAGACGGAGGGGCAGTTATCGCACGCGTCACCGATGCCGTCACCATCGGCGTCGACCTGATCCGGGTTCGGCAGAGCCGGACAGTTGTCGATGGGGCAGGTGTCGGCGGGATGCCCGGGATCGCCGAAGCCGTCTGCGTCCCGGTCGGTGCAAGAGTCGCACGCGTCGCCGATCCCGTCACCATCCGAATCGGTCTGGGCGGGGTTCGAGACGCCCGGGCAGTTGTCGAGTCTGCAGACATTGGCCGGATAGCCCGGGTCTCCGGAGCCGTCGCCGTCCGTGTCGGTGCAGGGATCGCAGGCGTCGCCGACGGAGTCGTGATCGGTGTCGAGTTGGGCCGGATCGGGCTGAACGGGACAGTCGTCGCACGCGTCGCCGATCCCGTCGCGGTCACTATCCAGCTGGGCCGGGTTCGAGACCCCCGGGCAGTTGTCGATCGGACAGGTGTCGGCGGGGTGCCCGGGATCTCCAAATCCGTCATGATCTCGATCCGTGCAGTCATCGCACGCGTCCCCCTTTCCGTCGTGGTCGCCGTCCGACTGGTCCGGGTTGGATACGGCCGGACAGTCATCGCACACATCCCCGATTCCGTCGCCGTCTCCATCCGCCTGGTTCGCGTTGGCGATTTTCAGGCAGTTGTCGGTCGGGCAAGTATTGCCAGGAGAGCCGGGATCTCCGAAACCGTCGTGGTCGGAGTCGCTGCAGGTGTCGCACGCGTCACCGACATGGTCGTGATCGGCGTCCGCCTGTGTCGGATTGGGCTGGGCGGGGCAGTTGTCGCAGGCGTCGCCGATTCCGTCCCGATCCCCGTCCGCCTGGTCCGGGTTGGCGACGAAACGGCAATTGTCGATCGGGCAGGTGGTGGAGATGTGACCGGGGTCGCCGTAACCGTCGCGATCGGGATCGGTGCACAGATCGCAGGCGTCCCCGCTTCCGTCGGTGTCGGCGTCCGTCTGATCCGGGTTAGCGACGTTGCGGCAGTTGTCGCACGCGTCGCCTCTATGATCCCCGTCCGCATCCGTCTGCGCGAAGTTGGAGACTTCAGGACAGTTGTCGCAGATGTTGCCGATCCCATCACTGTCCGTGTCGGCCTGGTCCGGGTTCGCCGCGGCGAGGCAGTTGTCGCATGCATCCCCGATGGCGTCGTGGTCGGTGTCCGCCTGCGTCGAGTTCGCGGCGAACGGACAATTGTCGCAGGCGGTACCCAGACCGTCGCTATCGGGGTCGCTCTGAGCGGGATCGGACACCGTGGCACAGTCGTCGAGGCGGCATGTATTGGCCGGGTAGCCGGGGTCGCCGTAGCCATCCCCATCCGTGTCGGTGCAGGGGTCGCAGGCGTCCCCGACGCCGTCACGATCGGCGTCCGCCAGAGTAGAACTGGGGGTCTGGGGACAATTGTCGCAGGCGTCCCCGATGCCGTCCCTATCGGAATCGAGCTGACTGGGATTGGAGACAAAGACACAGTTGTCGATCGGGCAGGTTCCCGGATAACCGGGATTCCCGAATCCGTCGCTGTCTGTGTCCGTGCACGTGTCGCAGGCATCACCCAGTCCGTCGTGATCCGCATCTTCCTGGGTGAAATTGAACAATCCAGGGCAATTGTCGCAGACGTCTCCGACATGGTCGCCATCGCCGTCCGACTGAATCGGGCTGGCCACCGTCGGGCAGTTGTCGCAGGAGTCGCCGTACCCGTCGTGGTCGGCGTCGGCCTGGTTTTTGTTGGACACGGTCGGGCAGTTGTCGCACGCGTCCGGAACGCTATCGCCGTCGGAGTCCTTCTGGTCGGGGTTGAATAGAGCGGGACAGCGGTCGCAGGCATCGCCGATACCGTCGGCATCGGCGTCGGTCTGGTCGGCGTTTGCGATGTCCGGGCAGTTGTCGGAGGGACATGTGCTGACAGGGAAGGCAGGGTCGCCGTGACCGTCGCCGTCGGTGTCGGTGCAGGGGTCCACGCTGTCGCAGATCCCATCGAAATCGGCGTCCGGGCACTGAGGAAGGTCGATCCCCAGGACGAGATCGGCGCGACCGCTCGAGGACACCAGATTGACGATGAAATCGGGCGTCCCGACGACGACGTCGCTCCGGCCATCTCCCTCGAAATCACCTGAGCCGGAAACCGCCTGGCCGCAGGACGCACGGCCGCTGTTCCCGCAGGTGATGATGCCGACGGGTCGCGTCGACGGGCCGGTCGGGGAGCCGAGGAAGACGAAAGCCCGACCAGCGACAAGCGACGGTCCGGTCGTTCCGGGAGATCCGATGATGATGTCGCCAAAGCCGTCGCGGTTCACGTCACCCGCGCTCGCCAGCGATTCTCCGAACCGATCTGCCGGCGCGCCGACGGCCACCGTCCAGGCGGGCGTCGCTTCGGGACCCTGGGGGGCCCCGCGGTAGATGCGGACAAGGCCGGTGACGACTCCCGTCACACTGTTCTTCGAGGTCGCATTGATCATCAGGTCGTCGTAGCCGTCGGCATCCACATCGCCCGCGGATGCGACACTCGCGCCGAGAGTGACAACGGATCCGGCCGGCTCCTGCGCGCTCCAGGAAGGCTGTGGCGGCAGTCCCGAGGCGGACCCCAGGTACACGACGACCTTGTTCTGCTGAGGGGCACCCGGAAAGACGACCGCCGCGACGACGTCTCCGAAGCCGTCGCCGTTGACGTCTCCGGCGGCCGCGAACTGGTAACGGGAGCGCGCGAAACTTTGGCCGGCGAGGACCTGGGGACCAGTCGGACCGAATGGAGAACCGAAGAACACGTAGACCCGCTGGCCGGTACCGAATCCAAGCGAGCCGATCAGGAAATCGTCGTAGCCATCCCCGTTGACGTCGCCGGCTCCGCTGACGCTGCCCCCCAGCTTCTCCGAACTGGCGCCGATTCTCGACCAGGTCAACGAAGGACCGAATGCCGATCCCAGGTACAGGAACGCGCTCCCTGCCCGGGAATACTGGGAATCGAAGGACGGTTCACCCACTACGAAGTCAGCGAATCCGTCGCCGTTGACGTCCCCCGCGCCCGCCACGACATCGCCGAATGCGGAGCCGGGGTACGGGTACCCGAGCGATGCAGTCCCTTCCGCGTTCCAGGCGGGACTGCTGAATCCCCCGCCCGAGGAGCCGTAGAAGAGGTAGGCATGCCCGTTCCCCAGCAGCGGGGCGCCCACGACGACGTCTCCGAAACCGTCCCTGTTCACGTCACCGACCATCGCGACGCTGGTCCCTAATCCTTCGCCCGAGGAGCCCGGGGCGAGACGACAGGAGTCGGGAGTCGCGAGATGGTCGTCGATGATGCCGTCACAGTCGTCATCGGCCCCGTTGCAGGTTTCGGTCGCAGGCGTCCCGGGAGTCGCGTCGCACCGGACCCCGCCCTGGCCGTCGCAGACGGCCGGGCCGAACCTCTTGCAAATACCCATCCCGGCAGTGCAGAACGCGGCGAAGCCGTCGTCCACGACTCCGTCGCAGTTATCGTCTTTGCCGTTGCACCTCTCCGGCGCCCCCGGGAAGACCTGGGGATCCGCATCGTCGCAGTCGGTGCCGACGCCGGTCGCGCAGTATCCGTCGCCGTCGGCGTCGGTGCAGGCCGGGGTGCCGGGGCCGAAGAACAGGAAAGCGGCCCCCTCATCCGTTTCGTCATGATCCCGCAGGGGGGCGCCGACCAGAAGGTTGGCCTTGCCGTCGCCGTCCGTGTCTCCGCCGGCCGAGATTCTCAGTCCGAACGAGTCATCCGGCTGGTCGCTCCGGGTGACCCAGACCGGAGACGAGCCGAGTCCGGCCGCCGATCCCGAATAGATGCTCACGGAGTTTGCCTGGCCGGGCGAAAACGTCTGCAACCCGACGGCCAGATCGGAAAAGCCGTCCCCATTGATGTCGCCGGAGTCGAATACCCCGAAAACGTTCAAGATCCAGTCGGGCTTCGTCGAGAGTCCCGTGGAGGAGCCGTGGAAGACAAGCGTTGCTCCCTGCGCCGCGTCCCCGGATATGCTGACGTCCGCGAAGCCGTCACCGTTCACATCGCCTGCGCCCGCAACCCGACTGCCCAGCGCGCTTCCAAAGGGGCCGGCTCCCTGGCCGGTCGCAGTCCAGGCTGCGGTCGAGGACAGGCCTGAGGCAGAGCCGAGGTAGAGGTACGCGCGCCCCACCGGGTAGCCGCCGCCGATCGAGAGTCCCGGGGAACCCACGAGCGCGTCGTCGTACCCGTCGCCGTTGACGTCTCCGGCGCCGCTGATGACGGCACCGAAGATATTTCTGCTCCCCGGGGACGGCTCGCCATTTCCCGTCCAGGCGGGTGTCGTGCCGGGGCCCGAGGGGGAACCCAGATAGAGGTACGCCTTGCCTGAGTTGTAAGCAAAGTTGGGTGCGCCGATCAGAATGTCATCGAAACCGTCGCCGTTGACGTCGCCGACTCCCGCCACGGCGTATCCGAAATAGACTCCTCCCGGGATGTTCTCCGGACTGAAGCCGGTCCAGACCGGTGTGGTCGCCAGCCCTGTCGGGCCTCCCAGGAAAACCTGCGCTCTCCCGAGGGTTCCCCGGGGATCGCGATAGTACGGATCTCCCAGAATCACGTCCCCGAATCCGTCACCGTTCACGTCGCCGGCGCTGGCCAGGGCCGGCAGCGCGGATGGACGCCAGAAGAATCCTCCGGTGACCCAGGATGCGACGTGAGAAGGACCACCCGAGGATCCGAGGTAAAGGAGGGCGCGCCCGTGCGGGTCGGAGTTGAGTGCAGTCTGGTCGTAGTTCCCCGCTCCGACGAGGACGTCGTCGAATCCATCGCCGTTGACGTCCCGAACGATCGCGACGGAATCGCCGAGGAGCGCGCCGTTCAGGTTTCCTTCGACGGACCAGGTCGGCGCGCCGCCGCCGGAAATGACCGCGTCGCCGAGTGTCGGGGCGAGACCGAAAGAGGGTGAGACGAGCAGGCAGACTACACCGACGATCCAACAGACACCGCTACGGGTGGACATGAGAGATGCCCTCCGGCAGTGCGCGCGGACTCCACAGGTCGGAATTCCGCGAAATTTTCAGGGCAGACAGGTCGCAGGGCTGGATTCCATATACGACCGGTTGATTCCCGGGTCAACTGGATTTGGGTTCTGATTTGGGTTCTGCGACACTGAAATCGAGCGGCTTGCGGAAGTCGCCTGCCATGAAGGACCGTCGCCTCAGCGGGTCGCCTTCATGCCCTCGTCCCGTCCGGCACGGGGCTCTCCGGCACCGCCAGCGTGGGCATCAGACCGTCGGCGGAGCCGAGATCGAGAAGCATCCCTTCGGAGACGCGCCCCATCATCCGCCGCGCCTCGAGGTTCACGACGAACAGAGCCTGCCGCCCCTCGATCTCGCGGGGATTCGCGCTCACGACGAGCTCCACGAGGCGGTCGGCCCCGGGGACGTCGCGCACCTCGACGATCGTGCCGACCCGGATGTCCACGCGCTCGAGCTCGGCCGGCTTGATCGCGGGCTTCACGGGAGATGGCGTCATCGGCCGCGGCGTACCGCACGCGCGATGTCCCGCATGGAGGCGCGGCGCAGCCTCCGCGTGGCGCGCTGCTCGCTGCGGTGACCGCGGCGGTCCTCGCGCGCGAAGCGTCTTCTCTTGGCGACCGAGCCGAAGACCTGGCTCCACTTGCCGTTCTTGAAGACGATCTGGTAGCCGCCGGCGTGGATCTGGAACGGTCTGCGCACCTTCTTGAGTCGGTCAAATTGCACCGACCCCGCCTTGTGGAAGTCCTCGAAGTAGGAGGGGTACACGAAGTCGCTCATCGGAATCCCGTTGACACGGAAGCTCAGCGCCTCGACCGGATCGGCGCTCTCGTAGGCATAGATCGTCCTGGGGTCCGGCCCCGTGGTCATCAAGTTGATCGCCGGGTCGACCAGCATCTCCACCAGCTCGTGCGATGCCGACACGCTCACCAGGTCGTGGTTCTCGATCGTCGTCTTGACGAACACCTTGGACTGGGGCAGCCCGTCGGGTGTCAGGTCGTGGTAGGCGAGGGCCCCCGGCTGATCCGCGTCGTCGAGGAAGACCATCGCCCAGCCCCCCTTCACGAACCCTTTCGACCTGACGAGTCGCGCCGGTGTACCCCAGACGGGTGCAATGTGCCTGTCGACAAACACCTGCATCGCGGCGATCAGAGCGCCGAAATCGACGCCGAGCGGTGTCGTCGCCCTGTTGAAGCACGCGATGGTCGGAACGCCCCCCTGATTGAACGCGCCGAACGTGGGCTTCCTGCTCATCCGAGCCGATCTCCTTCACTTCCCGAGGTTACCGTCAAGTATACCGATCCGGACTCAATCCTGACTGATCAGGTGAATACCGGAGAAGTTTACGGGTTCTTCCCGATTGCGGGCATGAGTAGTCACGCGTAGGCTGCCGGTCTTTCGGCCCCGTGCGGGCAGGGAGGTTCGATGCGGAAAAACGGACGGCCCAAACCCAAGAGCGATCCGGCCAGGGACCTTCGTACGGTCGCGCCCGATTCTCCGATCCTGAGCTACCGCGTGGCGGACATTCCCGATATTTTCAGTCTCTACCTGGATGCCGTCGAGGTTGCGTTGCGTAACTCGCTCGAATCCGCGAGCGTGCCCGCCGACGACGGGCACCACCGCATGAAGGCCGGAAAGCCGGCGACCTGGCATCCAGTCTGAAGAGGCCCGGACCTTCGGTCCACGTTCAGGCCGCGCTGTCCGTGTTGTAGAGCAGCACGATCCGCCACCCCGCGGACGTCGCGGTCGTGACCAGGGTGAACAGGCCGGCGCGCCCCGTTGCGTCCATCGGATCGTCCGCGGATTTCGCAGGCGACTGCTCTGGTGTTCAACCCGAAGCCGGGCCCGGTCGGGGTTGAAGTCGAAGCCACACGAGCGTAGCGTGGGCGGATGGCCGTCAAGTTTCGCGACTACTACGAGGCGCTGGGCGTCTCCCGGGCCGCGGCGCCGGACGAGATCAAGAAGGCGTACCGGAAGCTCGCGCGCAAGTTCCACCCGGACCTCAATCCCAAGAACAAGTCCGCCGAGGAGCGCTTCAAGGAGATCAACGAAGCGTACGAGGTCTTGTCCGACAAGGAGAAGCGGCGGCGCTACGACGCCCTCGGCCAGAACTGGAAATCGGGGATGGATTTCACGCCCCCGTCCGGCGAGGAGGGCTTCCGCGGGCAGACCGGCGACCTGGGGGACCTCGGCGACATGTTCGCGGCCGCCGGCCGCTCCGGATCGTTCAGCGACTTCTTCGAGATGCTCTTCGGCGGGCGCAGGCCGGGCGGCGCCGGCTCCACGGTGTCGGCGCGCGGCAGCGACCACGAGTCGGAGGTCTCCGTCAGCCTCGACGAGGCGCATCGAGGCACCAGCCGGTCGGTCCGCCTTCCCCTGGAGCGGGGCGGCACGGAAAACTTCACGGTCAACATTCCGAAGGGCGTCCAGGACGGGTCGGTCATCCGGGTACCGGGGAAGGGGGGGGCCGGGTTCGGGAAAGGCCCGCGCGGCGATCTCTACCTGCGCGTGCACGTCGAGCCCCACGAGCGGTTCCGGCTGCGGGACGGCGGCGACATCGAAGTCGAGCTTCCGGTCGCGCCCTGGGAGGCGGTCCTCGGGGCCAAGGTCAAGGTGCCGACCCTGGACGGCCCGGTCGAGATGCGCGTCCCACCAGCCAGCCAGGGGGGGCAGGTCCTGCGCCTGAAGGGCAAGGGGCTGGCGCGCCCCGGCGGCGGCCGGGGCGATCAGTTCGTGAGGCTCAAGATCGTCGTGCCGCAGAAGCCGAGCGAGAAGGAGATCGAGCTGCTGAAGAAGCTGGCCGCGGAATCAGGGTTCGACGCCCGGGGGGATCGAATCGAGGTGAGCCATGGCTCATAAGACGCGGCAGTCGATTGTCTGGCGCTCGGAGCACGCCTTTCTGAGCCTCGAGGACCTGGCGAGCGCCTCGGGGCTCCACCCGGGGCTGGTGGAGCAGTTCGTCGAATACGGCCTTCTCGAGCCGTCGGCCGGCGCCGGTCCACGCTCGCTGTTCCCGGCGTCGGCGGTGGAGCGCCTGCGGCGGATCGTTCGCCTCAAGTGCGACCTGGGGGTGAACCTGGCGGGCATCGCCGTGATCCTCGAGATGCGCGAGCGTCTCGTCAGTCTTCAGGAAGAGCTGGCGCGCCTGCAGGGGCACGCGGCCGAGGAAGAGTGAAGGAGGGCGTGCGGGGGCAGGGGGACTGATCCGTCAGGTCCCTCTGGTTCTGCCCGATCGCGCCCAGGAAACGGCCTCGTCATAGTCCCGGAACGTCCGCGCCTCCGTGGACGGATGCTGGCGGAACACCTCGAACATCCGGGTCAGGCCGAAATCGACGTCGCGTGCGATCACGAACGCGACCTTGGGTGGTGGAGAGGACGGCTGGCGATCGAGGACGAACTGCGCGATTTCACGAACCTCGGGACCACGGACGTCCAGGATGGCCGAGCGAAAATCCCAGACGACCGGCTTCCCGCTCCACTCCGGGTTTCCCCAGACGGCCATGGCCCCCTCCCTGGCGTCGTCCACTCCAAGAGTGCCGGAGCAGGTGCCGATGACAATGCCTGCATCGGGCTCGATTCGCATGCTGAATGGCATCAGAAGGCCCCGTCGATTTCGGCGAACGGAATGGCGCGGGCCAGCTTCGAGAAGGTCCCACGTTCGGCAATCTCCTTCGCGGCCTCCAGGAACCCTCCCCAGGCCGCCCGGGCCAAGGCACCGCCGACGCTGATCCGCCGGACTCCCAGGCCGGCGAGCTCCGCAACTGTCGTGAAGTCGCTGCCGACGAGCACGTTCACCGGCTTCGGGGCGACCGCCTTCACCACCGCCGCGATATCGGTCCCGGCGCGAAGGCCAGGCGCGTACAGGCAGTCGGCTCCGGCCTCGGAGTAGGCGACGAGACGGCGGATCGTCTCGTCGAGGTCCGGGCATCCGACGATGAACCCTTCCGAGCGTGCGGTGAGGAGAACCTCCGTCCCGCTCGCATCGATCGCGCGTCGAGCCGCCTGGATCCGCTCGACCGCGAGCCTGAATTCGAAGAGAGGCTTCGACGCATCGCCCGTGCGGTCTTCGATCGAGAGTCCCGCGATCCCTGTCGCCGTCGCGGCGCTGACGTTGACGCCGACCGCATCCGGTTCGCTTGCGAAGCCGCCCTGGAAGTCCGCATTGACCGGGATCTCCACCCCGCGGGCGATGGATCGAAGGTGGCCCAGAGTCTCCTCCAGCGACATGCGGTTGTCCGGCCTGCCCCGGGACCAGGCGAACCCGGAGCTGGTCGTGGCGAGCGCCCGGAAGCCGAGTCGCGCCAGCAGGCGGGCGCTGCCGAGATCCCACGGGTTGGGGATCACGAAGCAGCCGGACTGGTGGAGACGGTGGAACACTCGACGCCGATCGTTCGCGTCAGTCACGGGCGCATCCTTAATCACAGGCGCGGGCAGATCTGCCTCGCCTGCGCGGCGCTGATCTCCTTGCCGGCATCGACAGTGTACTCCCCGGTGACGGGATTCAGGCGGAGTGACGCGCACAGACTCCGGGTCTTGTCGGCCACCTGCTCCTGCTCTTCTGGTGTCAGGGAACCGTAGTCCTTGCGGTAGGGGAAGGGCCAGCCGAATCCCCACCGGTAGGTCGTGTGATGTCCCGGGCCTCCGCCCAGCCGGACGCCCCAGAACATCGCTCCGGCCAGAAATCCGTTGCCGGTGATCTCCCGGACACAGGCGCGAAGTGCCTGGTCAGCGCTCTTCCGCTCCTCCGCCGTGCCGCCGTGCCAGTACGCGAAGTCGTGGAGATAGCAACAACTGTAGTAGCTCCCGTCGTGGAACATGCTGCACCCGTCGCTCTTGAAGTCATCGAGGCTCGAGGCCGCCGCGGACCCGCCAGCCAGCAGTGCCACCCACAGGCCGAGCGCCGACAATGCGCCCCCCATCGCCAAGGGCTAGACGTCCTCGACGAGCACCAGCCGTGTGACCGGTGTCGTCGAGCGGGCCTTGTGAGCGCCCGCCGGGCCGGCCGGAATGAAGAGGCCGGAGCCCCGGGGAAACGAGATCACCCGGCCGCGAAAGTCGATCTCGAGCGCGCCGTCGAGCACCAGGCCGACGTGCCCCTTCTCGCACCAGTGCGGCTCGACGAACTCGGCGGTGAACTCGACGAGACGAATCTGCCTCGACCCATCGCGGTGCACCTTGAAGCGCGCGCCCGGCAACGTCGACTGCCACTCGAGCGTATCAAAGTCGATCTTGAAGGGGGACACGGTCCAGCTCCTTGTAGAAGATCACCGCGTCATGCGGGGTGGTTCCGTCCGGATCGAGGGCATACCCGGGGATCGTCCCCGCGGAGATCCATCCGATACGCCTGTACAAATGCTCCGCCACGTCTCCCCGCTTCGTGTCCAGTGTCAGGAGCCTGAACCCGGCTCGCCGCGCCGCGTCTTCGATGGTGCGCATCAGCCGAGTGCCCAGGCCCGCGCGGCGGCCCCGACGATGGACCAGCAACTTCGCGACCTCCGCGCGATGCGGCTGGTTCGGCGCCCAGGCCGGGTGGAGCTGGACGGTACCGACGATCCCTTCGGCATCGCGGGCGACGAGGAAGATTGCACCGGAGCGGGAAGAAGAAATGGTCCCCCGCCACCAGTCCTCGGCGCTTTCGAGAGTGAGCGGCGCGAGGAAACTCGCGGCGGCCCCGGATTCGACCGCGTCCACCAGAAGCCGCGCGAGATCCCGGAAATCGGCGTCAGCCACCGGTGGAATCAATCGCTCGATCGCCATCACCTATCGTCGGCGCGCGCCACGCCAGAGCGCAATCGCCATCCCGCCCGCCACGACGAAGGCGACGGCGCTCACCCACATCGGAATGATTCTGTCGGCCACGGTCACTTGGAGGCCGAAGATCAATCGAAGAAGGTGCGCGAGCGCCACAACTGCCAGAAGCACCGAGGCCATGAAGTTCGATGATTTCATGACGATGTGTCCTCCTCCCTTCGGTCCACTTTGGGCTCAGCCCTTGTCCAGCAGCAAATCCACGACCCAGCAGCCGCGAGCGCGCTCGCCGCCCGACCGGCAATGCTCGATCAGGTCGGCGTTCGTGCAGCCCGAGGCTTCGAGGGCGTCGGCCAGGAAAGGCATGCGGTCGAAAGCGCGCTCCACATACATGCCATCGGCAAGGGCCCTCACCTCGCGGGTCAGCCAGGCAGCGTTCACCGGTCGCGGGCGGAACGGGTTTCCGAAGAGGCAGTGGACGAGGGCAGTCTGCTCCCGGTGCTCGGCGATCGTGGCGGGGGCATCGGGGACACACCTCTGGCCCTGTAGATCCGCCGCCGCCCGTGCCGCGTGGTTCGCCGTGACTAGAGCCGGGGCGAGAGGATCGCCTTTGTCGAACTCGTCTTCCCACCATGGATCGTCGAGGGCGTCGGCGACCCGCTGCAGGAAGGACTTCGGGGGGCTCGGGAAGCCGGAGGCCGTTAGCGCGGCACCGGGGCCGTTGTCCTTGCCGTGCAGTTTGACGAAGATCGCGCGCGCCTTCTCATGTGCCTGGAGCATCTCGGCCCGATCGGCGAGGCCGTCCGCGAACGACTCGGCCTTCCGCACCGCGTCGCGAAACTCCTCCTGCTCGAGGCTCCACCAGACCCGCCGACAGCAGGCCACCGCGAAGAGCCTCATCTTGCGATCGCTCGCCTTGCGCCGGAGGAACTCGAGCATGGACTGCGGATTGGTACACGCCAGCCATTCGGCTTCGGTCATGGGCGTTCCGCGCATCCAACGTACTTCAGCACCAGTTGCGGTTGAGCCGCGGCTTCCCCAGATAGATCGCCATAAAGTGAAAGGTCGCGGCCGGACCGTGTGAACCTACACCTGCGGTCACCCAGAACAAGGACGTCCATGCCTTCGTCGGCGCTGCTGTCAATCGCAAACGGCATCTTTTCACCATCGACGTCGGCTACCCCTTTCATGAAAACATAGCGCCGTCCGTCTAGGGTCTGGTAGGTCCCGGCAATAAAAAGCTCGGCAAGGAATTGATCCAAGTTGCCAACATACTGAAACCTTGTCTCCAAGCGCGATGGCGGGAAGGTCACAGAGAATTGGGAGTCGGGATAGTGTTGAAAGCCAAACCGGCCGTCCTTTGGATAGACCATTGTCACATGACCCGTGCGATCTAGCAGAAGCTGCGCCCAGCCATCGTGAAAAGTGCCGATGGTGAGCTCAATCTCGCCGCCCGACGCCTGCCGAGCCCGCGCGAAGCAAGGACCGGGGCCCGTGTTGGCTTCACTTGGCGTTGCGCTGTGCTCGAAAGAACGAATATCGAGCTTGCTTCACATTTCCCAATTTCTCATGGATCGCGCCCAAGAACTTGGCCGATTCAGCTTCGGTGCCAGCGCTTCGGAATCCCTCGTGGGCTGCCTCATAGATTTGGTCATAGCTACCAGCATCAAGCTCGTTGTGAAAGGTCTGAACAGCCGTATCAACCTTGGTTAGAGTCTCTTCGAGCCCGCAGGACGTCATCAATACGGCCACAAGAATGGCGAATGGTGTCGCCCTAGTGTCCTGTCTCTAACGCTTCTTTACAATGCCTGACCTTGCGCAGGATCCTTGAGGCAGTGGCCGTCCAGATAAAAGGGCGAGGGTCCTTATTGTTCTCGCGAAGGTATTGACGAATGGC
>Ga0137381_10000311_pt1 | contig 29818 bp, 35 predicted proteins | sample SagtaG_16_FD_104808 | JGI IMG/M metagenome (GOLD analysis project Ga0137381, IMG submission 104808) | Vadose zone soil microbial communities from Sagehorn Ranch, Mendocino, California, USA - Sage2_L_115_16 metaG | ecosystem: Environmental > Terrestrial > Soil > Vadose zone | place: USA... | reverse complement strand
TAATACTACCAGCGCCATAATTGAATTGCCACTGCATTATATAAAGTCCGGCAGTAACCACAAATGTATCTGTAGCACTAGGGGTATAAGTAAAGCGACCATTGGGCGCATCGGTAATAATTCCGGTATTTACGCCAGGAATATCTGAACCAGTAGGATTACCTGCTGAATCCGTGGCTTTGTAGTGTAGTGTAATGGTTGCGCCGGCTAGGTTTAAAGGACTAGCTGGACCGCCATCGGCTGGTGGATCTTGAAAAATATGTAAAGCCCAGACTGGTCGAGTGGCATTAGTAAACCATGGCGAAATCGGCATTATCTATCCTCTCGTCTTATTTTTACTAGAAGAATCTCGGCCAGTTGTTTTTAGTGTTGAGTCCCGAGCAGTTCCATGAGTAGAGCTATCGCGACTAAATATTCTAAATGTACCATCGCGAAGTCGAGAGATTAACGAACCATCACGTACTCGACCAATTATACTAAAGAATACTGGAACTATAGCTCCGGTATTGATTGCTATATCGCCTAAACTAGCGAGAGCATCCAATGCAGAACGAAGGAATGTTTGGGCTGCCCGGTTCGCTGTGTCCGATAAAGAAGGCAAAGTATCTACTGGAGAGCGAAGATAAGTCATAGCGGTGCGAGTTGCCGTATCTGATATTGAAGCTAAGGTATCTGCGGCAGTACGAATAGTAAGCTTAACCGCACTGGCAGTATCGGAAATTGCACCGAAGGCATCAGAGGCTGTTCTAATAAAAGTCTGAATAGCCCTGGTAACAGTATCGGCCATCGAAGCCAGAGTATCTGTAGCCGTTCTAATAAAGGCTAGGGCGGCTCGACTAGCAGTATCCGATAGGGCCGCAAAGCTATCTGTGGCGGTCCTAGTCATAGTTAGAATACGAGTTGCCGTATCTGAGATAGTAGTTAAAGTATCTGGCGAGGTTCTAGGCAAACTTAGAATTCTTGTGGCTAAATCTGAACCAGCAGCGAGAGTATCGGTAGCCGTTCGAGTAAAGGACATGGCTGATCTGGTAGCAGTATCAGACATGGCCGAGAGACTATCTGACGCAGTACGTAGGACTAGTTTTATCGCAGTAGCAGTGTCGGAAAGTGATGAGAGGTTGTCAGAAATTGAGCGCAAAAAGGTTTGAGATGCCCGAGTTGCCGTATCTGTCAGACTTGTCAGTGTATCTTGGGCAGACCTTACAAAACTTAAACTTGCTCTTGACGCTGTATCAGAAAGCGCCCCCAGAGATTCGGGCGCTGTTCTTGGTAGGGAAAGAATTCGCAGAGCATTATCTGAAATACCAGTCAACGATTCAGATAGGGAGCGAGGTAAATTCAGAGTTTTTGTCGCAGTATCTGACATGGCTGCAAGAGAATCTGAAGTCGTTCGAATAAAACTCATAAGTGCCCGAGTGGCGGTATCTGACATAGCTGCCAAGGCATCTGTAATAGAGCGAAGAAATCCTTGAGCAGCCCGAGTGGCTGTATCAGATATGGCCCCGAGCGTATCGGGTGAGGTTCGCGGTAGGGAAAGAATTCTAGTTGCTGTTTCGGATGTGGCGGATAGGGTGTCGGATGCGTTAGATATATTATTGATTGGTCCACCACTAGAAGTAGATATAGTAAGTAGTGGTGGATGTAATACGCCTCGTTGAAAGTAATTTCGCCAAGTTTGGCCTGGTAGAATATTACTCATAACCATGCCGGTAGGATTAGATTGCCAAACCGCAATAATAGCTTGCCAGTTAAATGAACTTTCAAATGTAGTAGTTGGATTCTGAGCGCCAGTAGTATTAATTACATCAGCAAAGCAGCCACATTGTTGTGAAACTCCATTAAGTTGTGCTACTTGGCGAAGAAATGGCGCAGCTACAGTTAGGGTCGCAGGGTTGTTGCCAGAGTTGTCAGTAACGCCTAGCGTATAAAGACTATTAAGTGGATTAGTTACTGAGCCTGGCGTAGCTGAGGCAGTAGCACCTGAGTTGTTATTTGTAGAAACTGGACCGCCTTGTTTTAGACCACTGTAGGAAATAAGCACACCATCAAACTCGGTTGGAGCCGCGGAAAAAGTGACCGTAGCTACATAAGTAGCGCCAAGAGTAGCACCGGCCGGTAAGTCTAGCCAATAAAGCCAGATAGCTTGAGCATTAGCTCGTATACTATTGACGCTAGCAGTTAGGTTATTAGGGAAAGTAGCATTATCTACTACGCTGTTGATAGTAGGGGTGGCTGCGAAGCTGGCCCAGAATATACAGACTACTTTATCTACACCGGCCTTGGGTAATGTACCTGAAGTAGTAATAGCTAGGGTAGTGGCGGGACTAACACCACTACCCAATGCCGAGATGGTATCCCGATTAATAATACCCGGAGGATCAGGAGGGGAAATGGCTGAAATAAGTGTAGCAACTAAATTGCTACCCTCTGTCCAATAAATTAATAATGTCTGATTGGCCACATCCCTAGAGCAACCAATGAAAGCTCTAGTAGCAGTTGATGTCTCTGCCGCAGTCCAGGTTCCGTCCCAAGCATCAGCTATGTCATTATAGGCTAAGCTTGTCCATCGAATAGTTCGGATAGTATTGGGGCTATCTGTATCAATAATTGAGAGCCAGACACTTATACCATCCGAGCCGAGGGCAATGCCTCCCCCGGCTAAATTAGTTTGAGTTGGAATAGTTTGGCCGGCGCTCCAAGTAGTTCCGTTGTAGCGACGATGAATAAAACTTCCAGTAGAAGTTCGATAAACTAAATGAACATCCGTAGCCGAAACTGCTACAGCGCCCCAATTATTTTTATCAATAGCAGTGAAGGTACCGCCGGAGGCTTTGGTATTGCCAGAATCTGAGTTCCAGGCGCTACCATCGTAAGTAAACCATTGAAGTCCTGTAAAGGTAGAATCTGCTGTAGCGTTGTCACAGATTAAACCCATGTGAGTAGCGCCAAGGTCTACTAGATAGGCACTCTTGACTTCATTTGATTGACTGTTATCAATTAAGGTAACGGCGCTCCAAGTTGGAGCCGTAGCTTGTTCACCCGTGCCTGGATCAGCAGTTGATTTTGTCCAGTCTGCATCCTGATCTTGAAGGGCGCCATTAGCTACATGTAGTTTATTACTACTATCAAATTCTAAACCACCGCTGCTATAGGCTGGACTGGTTAGCAGGAATGCGGTTGAGCCAATCGAAGATTCAGCGGTATGATAGGTAATTGTAGTTCCGCCAATCGTAGCACGAAACTCAAAAACTTGGTTTCCACCACTAACGCTAATCTCGTACGTAAATGCAACTACGTCGAGCGATCCAATTAATTTATAAGCAACTTGGAGATTACGACCTTCGCTAAGGTGAAGGTTGCCTAGGGTTTTAGTTGTGCTAGCTGTCCAGCTAACATTATCTGGTGAATACCAAGAAGATAAGACATTTATACTAGTAAAAGAAAAAGCCCACCAGTTGCCACTATTTTGAGCATAGATGACATGGCGGGCACTGCCAAGACCAGAACCAGTTGTTCCAGCAACGGCAGCAATGGTTGTGGACATGGGCTTGAGAAGTTACCTAATTAATTTTAGTGAGTACCTAGCCCAAAGAGAAACTTGAGATTGGCTCGAAAATCCTTGGCCACAACTAAGTTTTGGGCGCCAGTGTATATCTTAAAGAGTTGTTCCATGTCTTGAATACTACCAAAGACATGGGTAGCATCACCTGAACCACCGGGAACATCCGTGTAGCTCAGTGGTGCGGCTTGAATACCGGCGAAGCCACCACCAGGACCAACTAGGTAAGCGTTTAGTTGGTCCCACTGAATAAGGCTACCATCGATATTAGTAGCCATAGCTCCAATTTGACTATCAAAATTAGCTCGAACAATCGATATCCCTGCTGCCATTAGTTCTCCCCGTAAACCTTAAGTGATTCTAGCTGGATAAGATTCAAAGCATTAGATGTGCCACAGGCCGCCGAGAGGAATAGATAATAGGTTAAAGAGTTATCTACTGTAGCATTAGTGATTGCTGTATTGTTAGCGGGAATAGATCCCGAGAATGGAGTAGCAAATCCTAAAGCACTTTCTACTTGACCCATAACAATAATGGTGCTGGCAGCCCCAATAGATAAGGTTCGCATAGTAATGTCTATTTCTACTAGCCAAGGTGCAAGGGTTTGGGTTGTACCGGCAGTAATGGCTCCAGTACTAAACCCAATACCACCAGCAGACCAAGTAGTTGAAGTCAGTAAACGAATACTAAATGTGAAGGTAGGGGCGCTAGTAGTTCCTAGTCGCCCGTAGGCTCGAACCTTAATAGACTTGCCGGCTGCTCCGTTATTATAAAAGAATCCGGCGGGAATGATAACTGGAGGTAAGGTCTTTTGAAGATTATCTTCTGTAGTAAATGTGTTTAGCTGTGTACCGGTAGCGATAGATGCATAGAGAAGTTCAGATTGAGTACCAGTTAAAAAACTCAAATATTACTTACTCCTTAAGCATTTCTAAATGCTACTAGAATCTTATTGAGGCTATCTCTAGTCTGATTTACCGAATCTTGTAGTGGTTGAAGATTTGCAGGAGGTATATTGCCAATGGCAGCAATAGCCCCGTCAATTGCTGCAAGGCCAGTATGAACATCGCTCACCGCTGCGACCACTTGTTGAATCATTAAGTCATCACGGCTTAGCATTCCAGTAAGAGTAGTAAGTCTGGCCTCGATACTTCCAAGATGATTATTCTTAACATCTTCTAGGATTTGATGAATCCAGGCATCGGGATGTGCGTCACTTCCATCGTGTAGTATTCCAAATATATCATCTGGCGTAGCCATATCAACTCCTTGACCTGCAAAAATAGACTCATTTATTACTGAAGCATCATAAGTGTGGCCGTTAATAACAATATCATCTACAAATTGTAAAGCAACATCTCCAGTGGGCAAAGCCGGAATAGGATTTAGAGTACCAGTTCTAAGCCAAGAGGCGATCCATAATTCGTCGTTATCGGTATAGGGACCACCCCAAGGGCCAAACCTGGACTGAGTTCCATATTCAATTGGAATAAATTTGTTAGAGCGCATAAAAGTATCAAAATTAGAATCCCAGGCTCGACTAGGTAGTGAACCAGTTTCAATGTCTATTGCTACTGGGCCAGCAGTAATACCATAATTGAATAGAGCAGTTAGTACACTATGCGGATAAGGACCAACATTTCCCGGGACGACTATGGGCAATACATACTTGCCTGCCGCAATGGCAGCTTGTACGTGAGCTAGTGAATAATTAGTGAATCCACCCCAGATATAGATTGCGCCAACTTTGGCATTAACTGCGTTCATATCTGCGATCCATTGGCTGGGGCTGGGCGGAAAGGCGGCATCGAGCATTAGGATCGTCATTAATTTATAATCCTGAATTGATTAGCAAATTTAATAGGTGACTAACCAAGTAAGCTGAACGGAGTCGCCATTAGCACTAACCGTGGCTGTGGCATTAAGTAATGTTTCAAGAAAGGGTATATTGCCAGCAGTGGCTAGGGCATTAAACCAAATTACCTTAGCTAATACCACCGAGGAGCTACTAGTATATGTCCAGGTATGAACTGCTTGGGCTTGGGCGGCACCCGGAAATGTAACTTGCTGAAAAGCTCTAGCTAGACCATTGGCCGTAGTTTCGGTAGCGCCGCCCCCGCCAGTACCATCACCCCAAAGGCCATCAGCCGTACGAGTGACGTCTGTAGCTGCCGCAGCCGACACCGAGGTAGATAAGGCTATCCACTGAAGCGGTGCGGGATATTGCGAGATAAAGTAAGGGCGAGTAGCGCCAGGAGTTGTGCCAGCCGAGCCCGTAACGGGAATTGCGTACCACTGATCTATAGTTAGAACTGTGGCAGTATTAGATACAATTACCCCAAAGGTGGACGAAGTCCAGGTCGTAGCATTTACAAAAACGAAATGACTTTGGAGTCCTGTATTGCCAGCGCCAGAAGCAGCCGTAGGAAAGGCAGCCCCGGTGTCGGTAAAGGTTGTGGCGGTAGGGGCTGCGCCGGCCGCAGTGGATAGCAGTCCATTTAAGGAACCCGAACCAACATCGCTAAAATTCTGGACACGCTGTAATTGATCTCGACCAACATTTAGTCGAAGATTATGCTGACGACGAATGGCTACAGTCTTACGATACCAACCATCCCATTCTAAATCTCTAAGTGGAGTTCCGTCTGAATTTTTTACTATGAGATCGGGATGAATATTTCCAATCTTGTCGGGATGTACGAGCCGAGTGACTCGAAGCTCAACTGGATCAAAATGCTTCTGGTAGCCACTCCAGAAGCTTTTACCATCGAGGACGCCAAGTCTATATAGACTGCCATCCTCGGTCCAATTTTGAGGAGTAAATTCTCTTATTCTCCTCGGACGAGACTTAATCTCCTCGGCCTGGGGGCCGAGTAATAGTTTCATTTATCCTCCCTATAGTTATACTCTAAAGGAACCGACGCTAATTTGCTGCATTAATTGTTGCTACTCTTTTGCCTGCGGCATAGCTAGTAGGGATACCCAAGGCTCCAATAGCTCCTACTATAAGCGCAACATCGGTTGTGGTTCCAGCCTTTTGAAAGAAAAGCAAGTCTGCTCCAAAGATAGTTACAAGAATAGCTACACCGAAGATAGTGGAAATCCAGTTTCTTATATCAGGATTAGCTAACATTCTTATTTTCCTTTAATTCTTTAGTAATATTAATTGTTGTCGATTGAGATCAATATCCATTAAACTGAAATTAATTTAGAAGTCTTATCAAAGACGAAGGCTTGCCAGCACTCCCTAGGGCTAACGCCTTGGGCCGAAGAACCCACTCCGCTCAGCGGAGCGATACCGCCTTCATCCACAAAATAATCAGTACCAAGAGTAGCAGCAGTTACTGCACGGAATTGCATATTGTGCGCTGCAACTGGAGTTGCTGGCGCTCCAATTATTAATGTTACGCCTGAGCCTGTGCCAATGCCAACTGCGGATGAAATCACAATTGTAGTAGCATTAGTTATACTGCTAATTGTGGCTCCGGCAGGAACGGTGCTACCGCTAATAGCCTTGCCTACGTCCGCTGCGGTAAAAACTGCTGAAGCACTAGTTACAGTAGTGGTTCCATTCAGGACTCCATCCGCAACAGTTCTAGTATTTACACATACCCATGTATATGAAGTAGAAAATTCTTTAGCCGCGTAAGTGGTAGAGGCTAAGGCCAGAAATCCTGCGGCAGTTGCATCCCACCAACCTAAGGTTATTTCTGCCGTAGTGCCGGCAGCGCTAGTTACTCGAACTCGAAACCAAATATTATAGAGGCCACCACCTACGGGAACAAATGATGTTCCAAATAAATCGGCTCTGGCAGTAACCGTACCAGAGGCTACCTTGGCTGTATTTCCTGCTGATCCATTAGCATCGGCGATACTCGACCAGCCCGTATCTAATGTTCCTGATTCACCTTCAGCTTGATAGTTTTGGGGCGTAGCCAGCGGTAGCATAAATAAGCCATAAAATCTGGATTGATTAATTAGTGGTCTAGAGCTATCGCCAATACTGAGACCGCCCTGGGCGCTAGAGCCTTGACCTACCAAGCTAGTTGAGTCAAGATATAGAAAGCCAGTAATGAATGGAAATGAAGAGTTATTCGTAAACTGCGCTGTCCAGCCATAATTAGTATCTACAGGAAAATTAAAATTACGCTCAGCGGTTAGGGTGGGATCTTTTATAGATCCCTCGGTATATTGTAGCTTAGGATTACTAGGGGTAGCACTAGACATAGAGAAAACGGTAGAAACACTATAAGTTAATGGTGTAAATTGTAATCTAGCATAATACTCTCCTCTTACAACTCTTACTGTTATTAGTGCTTGTTGATTGACGGGTGGGGAGCTGACTAGAAATAATTTTATAGATGATTCATAGTGGCTAATAGTTTGAATCGAGAAACCTACAGTTGAGAAAATATTAGCAGCAGGCTCAAATCCTTGAATATGAATGGTAGCTATCCACCCGGGAGTTATCCAGTTCCACACCCAGGCTTGAATAAAATTAGTTTGGCCACCCTCTGCAAAAAGTAATAGTATATGGCCGTTAGTAATAACGCAGTCGCCTTGAAATAAATGATCGGGATGAAGAATCTCGATCCAATGCGAATCAACGAAGGCGCCTCCAGTCGGAACCGGAAAAGAAGATGTGTTTACGGTGTCCCATACCGAACATCTAGTCTTAAATAAGTCAGAGACGGTAGAGCTAGAGCGGAAGTAAAGTGGACTTACTATACCTGTTGTATTGGGACCAGTCGATACGGACATACTTCCTTCGGCGCCTGGACGACTAAGTATTGTAGCGGGCATGCTATCGGCATTAAGCGGAAAGGCAACTTCTGCAATTGCGCTACCAATATAACCTATATTTGCAATGCTACCACTATAAGCTATGGCTAAACTCTTTAAGGAAATACCTGTCGTAACATATGAGACAGTAATTTCAACTGGAATTATGCCATCAATGGTAACTTCCGTGTTGGGAGTTACTGTTTCTAATACATACCATCCGTCTTCGGGGTCAGCAACTATATTCCCTCCACCAGAAGCCCACTGAATATAAACTGGTTGCAGGGCAGGATTATTAGCAGTCTCTTGAAGCTGTCTTAATGTTGCTAGAGCCGTTGTTGAGCTGGGCGGGCTGGTAACAATCCAAACCATTTCAGTTCTTTTTCTAATAGCTCCGGCTCGACTCCAAATAATTGATTGACTACCTTCTATTACTACATTTTGAACATCAGACCCCCAAATTGTACCTTTACGAGTAGACAAGGGAGATCGCCATGTAGCGTGGGCGCCAAGATCGATAGTATTTATGATAGCCATTATGACCTCTGGGTCATAGTTTGGAAAAGAGCATCAAGAGAGCCATTTCTACGCCTATCAAATAATACTTTGTCTCTGAAAGAAAACTGATCTAGAGTAATATCCATAGTGGGACTATTTTCTCTAAAAGTGTAAGACTGTATTGATACTTTCTGATTAAAAATATCGAGACTGGGACAATTTAATGTTACAAAGTCTAACTCCTTAAAGGCATGAAGGCTAACCCCGCCAGAGGGAAGTCCAGTTCGAGGAGATGTATAAGTATATACACGAGAAGAGGCAATACGCTCATCTCGTATAATAGTAAATTGTTTAGAACCGCTAGCAGTTAATGCTTTACGTGCCCCCGAGGTTTCAGCCATCTTTCTGGCTATAAGCATATCGTGTAATCCTGTGGCGCTAACTGGATCAATAATTATTAATGGAGCTTTCCCCGGTACCGATGCGCCACCATCGGCTAAATTTCCTTGACCTAATGACAACATACCAGCTAAATCAGGCCAAAAAATTACTCCATCATTGTCAATTGATGAGTCAAATCCTAACCTAACTTCTGTCCCTAACGATTCGCCATTAGCTAATTCGCCACCCGAAACTATATTACTTTCTTCATTTAGATATATAGTGGAAGATAGATCAAACCCCGCCCCGGGATCTATCCCCTGGATGCCCCACATAATACCATCACCTGTATCATTAGAGGGGAAAGTAGCATCGCCAAGTCCGCGTGGAATAAGTCGAATTGGATCTTTTCGCCAGATATACCCTTCTAGTGTAGCTCCCATACTCCATAAATCTAGAAGAGTAAGTCCATTCATAGCTGTCAAGTTAAAGGAACTAGTTCCAGCAGGTCCATCATTATCTGTAAATGGCTGCACTGGTACCTGAGTTAAGGCAGTATCGGCATAAAGAGTTTGAATTCTAGCCTTCATATAAAATCTTGTAAATGATGTAGTAGTTGGACCGCCACCACTATTCGTAGCTCTGGTGCCCCAATATCTATTATTTAAGTTGAAGGGAGAAGAGGGAACATAGCTAACTACGCAATTAGTATCTTTTCCGCTAACTAATAATCTAACATTCCAAGCGCCGGTAGCCGTACCAGTTATAATCAAAACTAACTGTATTCTACGATCACCAGTAACCCCTGGAAACGCAGTTACTGCTATATCATTAGCATAGGTTCCAGCTGTTTTATGCCAAAGCTCTGCTTTAATATCATATGTAGTTCCATTGCCCACGCAGTTAGCCCGGGCCATAAATAGATTTGTACCGGTGGAGTCACTTAAATAAATTATTTCAGCTGGCGAAGAGAAGGTATTAGTTGCGGCAACACCAACCAAGTGAAACCAAGCTTCTATAATTACCACGTCGCCTGAAGCAAAAGTAGCTATATCGGCTATGGGATTGGCTGCAATTGTTGTTGCTAATATATTCTCTCCGCTACTAGAATTTTGATAACTTTTTAAGCCATCATCAGTAACAAGAGAAAATCCAGAACCAGAAATAGTAGCCCAGGTAATACTGGATGGAAAGCGACTTCCTTGAAAATCATCAGCTAGTATTAAATTTTCAACATCATTAAATTGCTCAAGCAAATTTCCGCCACCAGTACTAAAGTACTGCATGCCAGGATAAAATCCAATCTGCTGGGCCAGCCAAAGACTATCAAAACCAACCAGTTCAAATTTATCTAGAACTTTATTAAGCTTATGAATTATACCTGTAAAAACAGGCGTTCCTGCATTGCTTAAAATTCCAGTACCTATGGCAGGTGAACCACCTACCATATATTCACCAGTATCATTTGCAATATAAGCTTCGATTCGCATGCCTGGTTTGATTCTATCATAAATGCCCTTGTATTTACGATACTCAAGCGAGCGAGGGGGGTAGAGTGGAACTGTAAAATTACCTATAGCCACTGAGCCAGAGGCACCTGGCTGCATACCATTAATAGTCCAGGTACTACTATGCAAATGGGGAAGTGGTTCAACTACAGTATTTCCTACCCAGTCACAAATACGATATCCTAATTTAGTTCTTATTCCATCGGCCAGCGCCATCTTGCTAGCTTATCTCCTATGGAAACTCGTTGATCTCGCGCCAATTGTTAATATTATGAATAACAACCCTAGCTAATACTTCATTATCAATCTTAAGTTCTATTTGCTGATTTTGATTTTGATTAATATTAACCGGCGTACCGCCTCCGGATCTCCCCCCTGCACCCATACCCGAAACTAAGCCGGTTGTCAAACTATTAGCTATTCGCTGAGTATTAGGCATATCCATACCCATTCCTACAGCAATGCCTTGAGAGAGAGGAACACCAACCCGCTCTGCCGCCAACATGGAAGGCGATCCCCCCTTGATTGCCTTGGTCATGCCATCGACTAATCCACTAACAAAACTAGTAAGTTGGCTCCAGGCCCAACTATGCATACTTATAACACCATTGACAAGACCGGTTACAATATCTTTGCCAATATTATATACTTGTCCAGGTAATTTTGTTGCTTCTCTAATAATTCCATTTTGTAAATCCATCCATGCACTCCAAGCCGCTTGACCAGCATTTTTAATTGCTTGCCAAACTTTGGGAGCGATGTCTTGTACGATATTCCAGATTTTACCTGGCAATGATTCTACCGTAACAACAGACCAGTTAACAAAATCCATCCATTTTTGGGCAGCTGTAGGAATTAACCAAGAAAAGAAACTACCTACCTTGGACATGGTACTGCCCACCCACTTTACTATAGCATTCCATGCCGCTTCTAGGGAAGTAATTGTCCAGTTAACAAATCGCGTCCATCCAGCGAAGGCAGCTGCTACTACATCATCAAAGAATCTATTTATTCTTTCTGCTGACTTAATAACAAACCCAACAATGGAGCCAACAATAAATCCTAACCAGTAGGCGGGATGGGCAGCGAAGACGCTCCAGGCTCTACTAGCTAGAGTTCCAATTGCATTAAAGAACCCACCAATAGCATTCCCGGCCATCGACAAGGCATGCCCTATCGCCGAAAAGAATTTACCGCCAGCGGCTACTGCTCCGCTAGCTAAATTCTCAAAGAACTTACCGATGGCCGGCAGAGCTTGACCTATGAAATGAGATATAACACCAACTAGATCCATAAACTTACCAGCTAGCCACATAATACCAGCAACTAACCCAACTATAATCGCTATTAGGGCAGCAATAACAATAATAACTATGCCAATAGCTATAGCTATAACCACTAAGGAACCAATAAACCAAACTTTAATAATTGTCCAGGCTACGTTAACTATATTCATAATTTGAGCATGGTGTTCTTTCCAGATGCTCAAAATCCAGCCCATTTCTGTCTGGATTATTCCACGAATAAATCCTACAGCCTGGGCTACATAGGGAGCAACCCAGCCCCACACCATTTGAGCTACTTGTTTAACTTGTTGCCAATGTGTAACAAGTAGAACGCCAATTGCAATTAGGGCAGCAATGACTGCTATAGCTATCGTTACTGGCCCCCCCAAGGCTGCGCTTAGTACTGCCCCCGACGTAGTAACACTTGCTCCAAATTCATCTACGGTAAGAGCAGCAACTTCTATAGTACTGCCAAGCTCTATAAACCAATTGATCACAGGAATTATAAATCCAATTAATCGGCCGATTAAGCCAGCAACAAACACAATGGCACCGCCAACTAATAGAAAAATAGCTAATCCTTGAACGGAAGCAGCTACTAAATCAGAATTTGCCGCAATCCATTGACCAATTCGTTGAACTACTGGAGTTATAGTTTCTACTACTTTAAGTAAGACGGGCAGGAAAGCATAGCCCAGAACAATAACTAGCGAATCCCAGGACGCCTTAAGTTTATTAATCTGAAAGTTGGGGTCCTGGGATTGAAAGGTAGACCAAGTTTGAGACCAATCAGATGTAGCCTGAGTGGCATCCTTTTCTTTTTGAACTAAGCCGCCTAGGTTATTATAAAGAGTTACGACACCAGTACCCGAGCGGATGCCACCAAAAGCCTTGTCTAGCAAGGCACCAGCATCTTGACTGCTCATGCCAGTGGCTAGAATCTTTTGTCGAAGCCAAGTCATAGTATCGCCTAAGCTGCCAGTCTTTTGAAGTTCCTTGCTAACATCAGACTGAATTACATTGGCCTTAACCAAAACTTGACTAAATGCTGAAATTTCCGATTGAGCATCATTGGTAGCTACGCCAATAGCATTTAAAGCAGTTGCGGCAGCCATGCTAGGAATTGTCATCTGGATAATAGCCGAACGAAGATAGGTTGAGGCCCTGGTCGCAGGAATGCCTTCATCAGTCATGGTGGCTAGGGCGGCACCTACTGACTGAAGTTTAATTCCAGCTTGTTCTGCTACTGGCAAGAGACCTGTAGCAAAGGCAGCATTGAGATCAGTAAGGCGCATATTGCCTTCGCCTACTGTCTTATTAAAGATGGCTGTAATATCAGCAGCGCTTAACCCATCTTTCTGATATACAACGAATGCCTTAGTTACAGCATTAACTGAATCTTCGAGATTGGCATGGCCAATGGCTGCTAGCTGAGCAGAGGCATAGAGTAATTTTTCTTCTGATGTTACATTTTGAACATCTTTAGGCAAAGAAGACATTACAGATTGAACGTGATAAACAGCCTGGGCTAGAGAAGTTGGATCAAACCCTAACTGTCCTGCTACTTTAAGAATATAGCCACCCAGTTGTTCCATTTGAGTCTGGGTGGCACCAGCATGAGTTTGAAGCAAAACTAGTTGAGATTGAAAATCAGCAGCCGCTTTGGCCGACTGATACATACCATCAACTATTATTCCGCCAGCTACCACCATGCCAGTACCTAAAGCCATAGCGGCAGTACCGACAGAACTAAAGGCGTCAGCTAGAGTAGTTTTAGTTCTCCCTCCAGCATCAGTAACATGGCCAAGGGAGTCGGTTATACTACGAAGTACTCCACCTAGTAAATCGTAGCCAATAAATCTAAAAAATAAGATCCTCAGTCAACTTTGGATCTACCTCCTTTATCTTCATAAAGCATAAATGTAGACGTCCCGGGGCGCACTTGACATAGCCTCATAGGGTATGATAGGGTATGCAAGAAAGAATGAGTACTCCACAAGCAAAATATAGAGAAAGACATAAGAATGATCGCTGCCACGTATGTGGTATTCTTTATGCTGGTCCGTATAGTAAATGCAATGGTTGTCGAGATAAAGAAAAGGCTCGATATCAAGCAAAAAAGACAGCTAATATCTGTCCTAAATGCAAGGGGCCATCTACCATTGGAATTATTTGTGATATTTGTAAATATACGGATAAAATACTTAGACTTATGAGCCTGGGACGTGGCACTCCCGAACATAAAGAGGCCGATCTTGCTAGAATTAAAGAAAGAGGCCGAACTCTTCGATTTCAAATTCTGAAGGGCTACGGTGAAAAATGTATTTGTTGTAGCGAGACTGAACCAATCTTTCTGGATTTGGATCACGTTCACAATAATGGAGCAGAAGAAAGAAAGACTACAAGAAAAGGATATGTTCTCTATGCTTGGGTGATACAAAATAATTTCCCTTCTGATTACCAACTTCTTTGTAAAAATTGTAATTGGGGAAAATATATTAACAAGGGAGTTTGCCCTCATCAATCCACTACTACTTAGATTTATTATCCCTACCTCAAGTGGCCATACTTATTCTTAAGACGCTCTCGTTCAGTCTCCATCTTTTCTGTTTCGTTTCTTTCTTCTTTCTGTCTATAGTCTAGATAGAGCAAAACTAAGTCTATATCTCTAGGATTATGGAGATATTGTTTATATACTTCAGAAGGCCAGCGATTAAGTTCTAGAGCTAAAAAGGTTATATTTGCAACGAGTCGCATGCCCGGAAAAACAGGCTGGCCAGATTCATCTACTAATTTAGCTAACCGAAAGAAAGGAGGACGCAGGAGTGCCATCCTCCTTGTAACCAGAAATCTCTGAGATTCTAGCTACGATAGTAGTAATCTCTCCCGAAAGCTTCTTATTCTTACCAATAATGTCAGCACTTAATTCATTGGGTGTACCCCAATAGTTATAAGCTTTATTGAGACTAAAGGCTACTGTCCAAAGACGTAGTAGCTTTAATTTAATATCCTTGCCCATTTGGGGGCGCCCGGGATTGCGAAGTTTCTCAGCTTGTCGCCGGATATTATCTTGATCGTCTTCATCGAGGGCGGCTATTTTTAATCTTCCCGCACGAGTGACAACATAGTCAACTACTAAGCTATCATCATGTCGAAGCCACTGACCAGGATCAATATCCTCAACATCATCTGGAATTGGGCCTGCGTCTATAGCGGAAAGTGCTGCTCGTGCCTCTTCTTTGCTGGGACGCTCTCTATCAAAGAGTGCCGAGTGGTCAATTTCTATATCTTCTGGCGCTGGACCATACTGTCGTGCCAGGTCCTCTATATTACTCAACGTCATTATCTCCCGCTTCTGTAGTCTTATACATTTCTTGTCGAATCCTCTGACCAACCAAGAGTCTCATCCTCTCTACTTGCTCAGTCATTACACCCATAACAATTTTACGTACAATCGTCCATTGACGATCAGAAACAATAATTGATTCTATTTGATCTAGAATACGTTTTTGGTACTCCCAGTGAGTACTCCAAATAATTTGGTTGACCTCATTGCGAAGAGTAGGGGTGATGCCCATCGCCACTCCATCCGGAAATTCTTCTTGTCGGATTTCGTTTTGAGGAACATCACCCAATTCAAGTTCGTCGCTTCTTTGTGCTCCTACCTCTACCATTTTTTGAAGCTGTTCTGGAGTAGGAGCTAATCCTGAATATCTAATTGGTTGCACCTTGCCTCTCTTTGTAATTAATCTATATAATCTAGCTAGACGCCGTACAAGTCTTCAGCGGTAAAAGCAATATCCTCAGTCGTAATTTTATCGCTATCCCACGTAATTGTATCTTTAGATAGAGTTACATTTATAAAAACCAAGTAGGGATTAAGAATAGCATTGCCTGGCCAGTTGGCATTAATAACAATCATTTGATAACGAGTAAATGGTACCTGGGAAAGATAGCTTAAAGCATTAGAGCCTGCGCTAGAGGGAGTGGCGTTACCAAGGATGAGGGAGCGAGCCGTAGAGTTAAGCCAGTAAGCTTTAATGGTACCCTTTACGTCATAGCGCCCTCGGCGATATCCATAACGCCGAGTTCCAAAAATAGGAACTTGCTCCAATTTCTGGTCTGCATCATAAGTTACATTAAAGATTTCAGCAATAGTAATATAGCCGGCAGTTGGACCTTGGGCTTGAAGAAGAATCTCCGAACCGTGAGCTACGTTCTCTGGTTGAAGAGTGTTTAGTGACGGAGCCAAGTCTTAAATCTCCTAATCAATAATACCTCCTGAATTTATTGATAGGGTTTGCCCCGCGATTTACCCGCGCCCTATCATTAAACATCAACAGTAATATGTACATCACCTTCAAATGTTAAATTAACAGAATGTAGTTGAGGCTGATCATAGAATACTTCTTGCCAATGGAATAAATTAATATGTCGAATAGTAGTCAATCTATTACGATAATAAAACATAGCTCCAACTATTTGCTCAGCAAGCTTGCGAGCCATAGTCATACCACCTAATTGCTGATCAGTCCAGGCAGAGACCTGAAAAACATATCGAATACGGCTACCTAGACGATAAGTTGTTCCTGGCGCTTGCCCAAGACCATATACATCTCCAAAAGTTTTAGTTCCAGAGTCGTGACCAGGCAAGGACTCTATCCCAATAATTACTTGAGTAAACTGTCCTTGGTTGGTAAGATTCTCAATTTGGGCTTCAAGTTGAAACATCTGGGCTGGTACAAAAATTGGCTGAACAAGTCCTGCGTATCCAGCAGGAAAAGCAGGACTGTAATCCCATAATTCTAGGGCGTTAACCATTAAATCATTTAATACTGTATATATCATCTACCAAGCAGTTTAGCAGCTATCTCATCTGCATAGGGCTTCATATCTTTTCTAAATTGGGTAATAGCTAAAGTCTTACCCTTGGCCCAATAGTGTCGCCCGAAATATGCAGGTCTAGTCTTCAATCCCCACTCTACCGAGTCAGGATAGAAGTAGCCGTTCTTGCCTAAAATACCTTCGTTTATATAAATCTCACCGGCACCTAAACCCTTAGAGAAACCCCTGGACCTAACTCCCTTGCCTAGATCGCCAGTTCTATCATAAGTAGTTGGTGGTAAACTATATACGTATCTTTGAATAGCATCCTTAAAGACTTTCTTATATTTATTTGTCATATCGGCAACCATACGTTCACCGTGAACACGCATATTACCTGCCGAAGTACGAAGGTAGTAAATATCTTTTTCTACACGAGTAAGATTTTCTATTCGCACTTCAACCATAGACTCGCTAGCCATTAAATTAAACTCATCTATGTCTTACGCCCTCTAGAGTCCAAAAGCAGCCATCCGGACTCAATACAGGATTCTCCATTCGAAACCTGCGACCTTGAGGATCAACTCCAAAATCATCATCTTGGATATTAATAGCATTACCATTATCATCGATGGCTGGCAATTGACCTACAAAGCGAAAAATCCAGCCACGGACCGCCTTAACATCGCCACCATCAAAGGAACCACCCATGATACGGCGTGGTGTCCAGGTCATCCAAACACTTACCGGCGCATCCATAGGATTATCAACAGTGCGTGGATTTGGATCGCTATAATGAGATGCATTAGGATTGCCAGAAACAGGAACGATTGCTCCTTCTTTGTGACGATGAAGGAATGATGTCTGGCCAAAATTATTAGCTAAGCAAGTATTTTTAGCGACATTATAAGCAATGACCTGGGCCTGCGTAGGCATTTAGATCACCTCTGATCTTGAAGTTGTATCATTCCAAGATAAGGCTTCTCAATTTCTCTTTTAATATTTTAGTTTAGATTACCAGCTTACGAGGACTTGACTCGACATACCGCCAAGAACAAGATGTACTTCATCTCTAATGGCTTCGGCATTCATGCGAATATCGCCAGGGCTACTCCATTGCTGGATGATACCCGAACGCATTTGTGTAAATCTATACATATTAATAGCTTCCTGATCCATTACTTCGGCGAGTAGTAGCTTGCCAAAGTATGAAGTTAAATCTTCAGGAACGGTGGGGTAGGTTGGGTTACCAAACCCATCGGGAACTTGTGCGTAATATGTAGAGTATCGCACAAAGATCGGCAAGCCAGCCGTAACTGGCGGGGGATAAAGATCAATGGCTGGCAATCCAGTAGCGGCGTCTCTAGCTCGACCCCAGTAGCCAATACCATAGTGATCTAATTCTTGCAGATATTGATCACGGATATGCCGACTAGTAGGACTATTAAGCAAATCTTTGTCAATGCGAAACCAATTGAGTGGACTAACCGGCATAAGCGCCAGATACGCGATCTCGGACGCCGCCGTGAATACGCCCGAGGCCCGATAAAGAACATCAGTAATTTCTTTAACTGGGAAAGCAAAACCATTAGCTGCGGTGCAAACATATCGACTCGTAAAGGCTAGAGTATTCAGGGGCGACGAAGGTGGACTACCAGAAGTCCCGGCAATATTTCCTACAACAATATCCCCCAAGGGGGACCAGTGAGAAAATTCCTTAGCGGCAGCGTCAACATAATCTTGTAGGGCAGTATCAGGAATAACAGGTAAGCCTGGCCCTGGGAAAGGAGGCGGATTGAGGTCGCCTACTTTGTTTCTAACAAACCTGAAGGCATCCCATACCTGAGATGGACCTACTTTACATGTAAGCGCCATCGCTACTTATCTTTCCTCATAGTGATGACTACTTCGGTATGAGCTAATTTATCTTTAGTTATTCTTGATGTCATCTTTCGATCAATTTCCTGGAACCCCAAACTAGTATACAGCTTAAGGGCTCGTTTGTTGGACTCTAGAACCTCTAAGTAAACAGGCATATGCCATTCAGAAGAAAGGAACTTAAAAAGTTGAGAACCATAACCTTTACCTCTAAGGCTGGGGAGTACTCCGCCGCTGACCCATGGCATTAAATGTTCATCATAAGAAATAAGCCCATAAGCTACGGGCCTATAATATTTATCTTCGCCAATATACATTAATCTCATCTTTTCCAAAATATGATACTTAACAAAAAAGAGTAATTGGTCTACATAGCTTATGTGACCCTGCTCCCTAGTCATAAATTCACGACAACTATTGCGAATTCGCCTAACAACCATAAAATCTCGTAGACTTTCAGCAGGACGAAACTGTAACTTAGCTATAACTGGATCAGGATTGTCCCCATCTTCTACCATAGAGAAAGACATACCATGCACCACTCCCTATTACTATTAGCAATGGTATCCCAAAGATAACCCACAGTATCCACATGCTGTTTCACCATTTGCAAGTTGACCATTTATATAGCCACGAGGATCATTTGATAACCTTAGCATTTGCGAGAATATGATATTGTGCCTTTCCGTAACTCTTAATTTCTGCTCATTAACCATTTGGCCACATTTTGGACAATTAATCTTCTTATATTGACGCAGGAAGTTTTCCAACCGAGCGAGCATAGCCAAGCCAGCGCCGCTCAGCCTCAATATACACAGCCAGATTAGCCTTCCCGGATTCATAGCTTAATCCTTCTTGATCACACCATTTCATACAGTCTTCTTCAAAACGAGTGCCTGTTGAGGTAATCCCACCCTTATGGTCTACATCTAGTCCAAGTACACCTACTTGCCAACCAGCTTGAACGGTCATTAAGGGCCAGATTTTATCATAAAAGTGACATTGTACTATATGCTTATCAATACCAAGAAGATCAACCACCGGGCGACGCATTGCCATAAACATAGAATCAAGAATAAGGGCTGGCTGTAGATCAGTTATCCTTCGGCCAGTGTGTTCCTGAAGCTGACCTGCCTTGCCATTAAAATTACACATTGTGCCACCGCCTCGTCCGCCACGATCATCAATCTCATTACTTCCACATACACCAACCATGCCTAATCGACTATTGCTAACAAAACAATCGAGAAGACGCCTATCCCAACCCTTTTCATAATGAATTAAGTCATTGTGTTGAAGTCCAACAATGTCTGCGCTTGTAGCATTTTTAGCCACTTGAACTAACGGATAGTAGAAGCCAACATTAAATTCATTACGAATAATACTAGTCTTAACTAGAGTACCATACTCAAGCTCATATGGTCTAACTGAACCATTATCAATAATAATAATCTCAATGGCTTCAGGAATAATAGTATTGGTATCTAAGTACTTAATACATTCCCAAGTTAGATCATGCTGGTCTACGACAGGAATGCCTAAATAAATAATTTCTTCTTTTCTCCTATACTTCTACTGTTATAGTCTTGTAGCTATCTAGCATAGATATAATTCTTTCTTTATCAGAAGTAGATAGAGCCCAATGAACTGGAATACAACACATTCGATTATTGAAAGAAGCTACACCGGGGAGTTGACCCTTATGGTAGGGCCGAAATACAGTATGAACATCATTACGAGCGTGAACTCGACTTACTTGAATATTCCATTTCGCTGCGTGTTCCATGAATTGAACTCTATCCGCTGCGTCCTGTAATAAAATAGTAAAAAGCCAAAATGAACTATGATCTAGCGCTTGCTCATTGAAGGCTGGAATAAACCTAGTTCGGTCAATAAGATTCCAATACATTCTAGCATTTTGTCTGTGTTCTGCCAAAATCCCATCCACATAATTAAGCTGCTCAATTCCAATAGTAGCAGTTAAATCATTCATATGCCATTTCAAGCCAAAATTCTCAATATCTTCTTCAATACGGGAATCTTTACTATCAGAATCTCTATCAATACCATACCATCTTTCTAGTCTAGCTCGATGAAAAAGGTCTGTATCCCTAACAGACAATAGGCCACCATCGCCAGTTGTAATATGTTTAATAGCTTGTAATGAAAACATAGTAATATCAGCGGTCTGGCATCCGATCTTACGACTAGTACCTATCTCCGTAGCGCCAAGGGCATGAGCCGCGTCTTCAATCAAATATAGATTGTAATGATCGGCGATGCCTCTTAAGGTATCTAAATCACAAGCAGCGCCACCCCAATGAACACAAATAATTGCTCTAGTCTTCTCTGTTATTTTTCGCTCAACATCAAGCTCATCAATTAATCCTGTATCAAAATGAACATCAGCCCATACCGGTTTTGCTCCCGCTGCTAAAATAGGTAGATTTGTCGCAGAACAGCTCATGGGAGTTGTGATTATTTCATCATCGATACTGCCGCCATTAGCAATACCAACTCGGATAATTCTTAATGCTAACTGTAAGGCTGCCGTACCAGAGCAAGTTGTGACTATATTTTGAAAGGCAAGAAACTCGCCTAATTTCTTCTCGAATTCTTGAACTTTAATGCCCTGTCCGATGTACCCACTATGTAAAGTTTGAAGTAATGGTTTATCTACTGAATGCGGCATATGTACGGCGAAGAGTGGCGTCATGCTCGACTTCTCTTAATATAAGTAGTAATAACTTCGCTACCCCCCAGCAATATCCATAGACCAAAGAAAAACATTCCCAGCCAACCCCAATTTACCCTATCCACCGCAATCGATACAAATCCAGGAATACCTGCAACTAACCAACAAATAATTGCTGCAACAAGGAGAAGAATAGCCACTAAAAAGCTACTTCGCTATAGCTACACTCAGTAAATATCTTAGCTTGTAAATCAGTTTGCATGAGTGCATAAGTATTAAATCCAGCACTCAACGTATCGGTAGGAACTATTTGACCAGCGCCTGCTGGACCCTTGCCGTCAGCATGAGTCCTGTAATAATACTTATTATCAGAAGCTAAGAAAGGAATATAAATACTCATTTTTCTCCTCCAAATTGTTCTGCATACTGATTAAGACTGTTAAGTTCTTTTCTCATTAGATCGGCACGATGCTTAGATATTCCATCGTAGAGCGAGGCCGCCCGAGCCATATCTTCTCTAGTCTTTAATCGACAAGGCGAAACATTAGCTGTAAACCTTGCCCTGTCTTCTGGTGTTAAATAAACACTTCGAAAAAATAAATAATAAGTTTGAAAATTGCGCCACTCCTCATCAGAAATTGATGAGTTCTCTATAGCAAAATCCCTGTTTGACCAGATATTTCTATACAACTGTGCCGGAACCATTAAATAGTCAGGTGCCTCCGGATGCCAACAAATATAACTACCATCCGCCTCCACAAATGGTGCCCGAAACCTTTTACCCATATCATATACTTTTAACCCAACCCCAGCCACTCGATCACCCCAAGCCTTTTGTCCTGTACTTTCAGCGCTTCCGTAATATCCTAATAAATCCTTACCCATAGCCTGGGCGCCTGGGAGAATATCTAATCTTGTTAAGCATTCCCTACTAGCCATACCATTAAATACCGCTGGATGGGGTGCTCTCATGCCCCAGGCAAGCTGACAAAGATAACCGCAATCTGACATTGACTCAAACATTTCAACCATTAACGTATCGAAATTATCCTTAATAAGAATATAATCATCTTCAAGGAAAATATAATAATCGTAGCTTCGATCTGCTTGCCAGCCAGCATCAAATGAACCATAAGACATGCCAATATTGGATCGATCAATGACATTGTACCTGGAACGCAAGGTATTCAAGTATTCAATATAACTCGGTTCGCCACCAGTACTAATAAAAGTAATCTGGGCTAAATTATGATCAAGTTTGGCTAGACTTTCCTCTTGAAGTCGTAGATAATGAGAGCGGTCCATTTCATAATCTTGATCTGGAGTTCTACGAGGGCCTCCGTAACAAGCAATTATAAGATGAACCCTAGACATTATATTGCTCATAGATTTGAGCTGGAACTAACAATAACTCTCCCTCTGGCAAATTATGATACAAATAATACATTGCATAAGTATTGAAATTTCTTTCTTTTTCGTAGTTAAGATCGTAACATCTATGATCTCTGCTATAACAAGTCATTAACAAAGTAATCATAAATAAGCTCTAGTATAAGGATTAGATTCCCAGGGGATCTGGCCCGTCTGGTGCCATATTAAATCCCGATTCTCTAAATTAAATCCCTCAATTAAATTAGAATCAAACCGAGAAGTGCTATAGAGATTAACCCCATCTACTGGCAAAAAAGATAGCCATTTTCCACCTTTCCAATAATTCCATAGCCATAGATTATGGCCAGCATCAAAGAAGCCTCCTGGATGAGGATAAAGATTATGATACTTCAGTATAGGAGAGGGAGCTAGCCATTTGCCATCGCAAGTGGGTCCATCATTATCATCAGTTCTTACGCCAAATCCATAACGCAAGAAACTCCTCATCCGTAAATCACCTAAAAGAAAATCTGGACCAGGAAGTTCTTCTCGCTTAACTAAACAATTAATAATACAAGGAAAGTTGAGATAGCATTGGTCTTGAGGATAATAATGACTACATCCCACTATAGAAAGACTATAAGTATTCATTAAGAACAGATAATAAGATATAACATCGCTTAAAAAAATTACATCATAATCTGTAAATAAGATGTACTCACCCGTAGCTGCCTCCAGGGCTCGATGCAATCCCCCTGAATGGCGATTATAATAATATTCTTCATCAGTCGCAATAACTACTGATATCTTAACACCATCAATCCAGCTACAAAAAGAGTCCTGGCCATTAGCTAAGATAATCTCGTAAGGTTGGGAGTGACATAATATAGATTTAACAACAATATCATCTATTGATGGATCAGTAGTTGAGACGCAAATGCTAACCTTTGAGATATTCTTCTGCAACAAAGAGTACGTCTCCGTGTTCTTCGCTAGAACTTATGGGAGTATAACCTCGAACTCCTAGCCACTGAACTACCTCAGCAGTAGAAGCCTCCCCTTCATAGACTGGTTTTTCTGAACATTCGACAATTAATAAAGTAAATTTATCTAGGTAATTTCCAAATCCCTGAAGAACTTCTAGTTCCATTCCCTGAACATCAATAACTAGTGCATTAAATGGCGATAGGTCAATGCCACCATTTTGCACCCAAGAGTCAAATCTAAAAAGTGGAATCTCAATAGAGCTACCCACACGCACCTTGGTCCAGTCATGGCCTTCAGTGGGAATAGTCTTATATTTAGAAGATTTCTCCGTGTCCCCATCTTCTGGAATATTTAGCTTAAGGCTGCCGTTCTCGGCGCCTAAAGCTAAATTCCAAAGTAGAGCATGATTCCAGTAATGCTTTCTAAGTTCTATAAATGCTTGAGGATGTGGCTCGAAGGCTAATACGGGACGATAATTCTTAGTTATGTACCAAGCGAGTTCTTTGCCATCGTTCGCGCCAACATGCACCACCCCTCTTATTACATATCCAGCTTTAGTAAATTCCTCTATTCGAGTTTCGACTGGATCATGCATATTGGCATAAGGATTGTATATTACACCACCGCCTTCAGGAGGTGTAACAAACGAATGTCTTAAACTATAAATTCCTTCTGGTGCTTTATCTTGAGTCATTGCTTTAAGAAGAGAATATCATTATGGGAAAGCGTAGGAGTCATTTGCTTAAATTCTTTTCCCCTAAGAAAGTCAATAACTTCTTGAGCAGGAGCCTCGCTTTCATAAATAGGAGGATCGGAACATTCCACAACTAAGTATTTGAATCCATTAAGATAATCTCCAAAGCCTTTAAGTACCTGGAGTTCCATTCCCTGAACATCAATAACTAGAAGATTATATAGAGACATATCCCACTTTTCTTTCTGAACTAATTCATCGAATCGATGAAGCCTCATGAAACAATGAGTACGAACATGGTACTCATCGCCTAGATGAAGCTCGTTTAAAAATGAGCTACCCTGGGTCGCCCACTCTCCAGTAGTTTTTCTTTCTGGAATTTTAAGAGTTCCTAGGTCGGATTTATCACTTAAGGCATATCTATATAGCTTAATTAATCCAACGCCAATCTCAACATTAAAACTTTCAGTGGCACTCTTAAAAGATGAGTTCTCCGGTTCAAATCCTAATATTGGTACCTGACCTTCCTGCAAATACCAGCCCAGCTCACAGCCATCATTAACGCCAACATGAACTGTACCGCACGGCTTGTCATAACCATTCTCAACAAACCAACGATCTACCCCAACACCAAAACTAGGCTTTGTCATTGGTTAAAAGGCGTTAAGAAGGTTTCACGCCCAATAGGACTACCGCTATCCAGAGGTGCGCCCCATTTCTCGCAATAGTATTTCTTGCATCTCTCAAAACTATTCCGAACTGCCGTGGCTCTCTCTGGGTCGCTACGAATCGTGCCATTCAAAAAATGCCAATAAGGAGCTAAGGCGCCAGCTTCGAATCCAGCTAGTTGAATTCGCCTATGTGTATCATTATCTTCTAAATAGGCTGGATTAAAATTCTCATCAAAGCGACCAATCTCTTGACCTAATCGTCGAGTAACACAGAAGCAAGAAAAATCTGGGCCTGGTTGCCAAATGGGCTTAGCGGCATTGAGCATATCCCAGTCAGGACTATCGGTACAAGCATCAGACCAATGGGCATGGCGAGCCGAAAGTAGAAGTAATTCCCTTTGCGGCGCTGTGGGGTGCGGCCAATAGTTATCTATCTGACCATATTTAGAAGTTGTCCCAGTTACTCTCTGCTCAAACTGACCTTCTAGCATTCCCCAAGCCAATAGCTCACCAGTATCAGGACGAAGAACTACATCATCATTCATGATGATGACTGCATCATAAGCTTTATTCCAAAGAACCATGTCCACTGCATGATTCCAAGCTTTAGCTAATGGCCATCCCAAAACTTTATTATCTATAACTGTAAATTCGGAACCAGTAGGAATAGAGTTAAGGGTCTGAGTTAAAAATGTACTAGACCACTTAATAATAACATAAGCAAATCGCATTCTCTTCTTCTCGATTAGTTAATAAGTTTACTTAGACGGCTTCGAAGGCTTAGATGTGCTTTTAATTTCATCCTTTACTGCCATTGATGCTTCCCCCTCAGATAATATCTTACCTTTCTTTTTGGCACGACTACGCTTTTCTTTTCTAGGAGATTTATCGCTCACCGCCATCCACTCCCAATTGAGGTCCATTACCTCCAATTAGTTGTTGGCGAAACTGATCTCCAACGGGCGGAACTGCATTCATGTTTGAGGGTGTAGAAGTGACCTGGGCTCCGGTCCAAGAATAAGTTTCCTTACCCTGGTAGTCTTTAGAATCATCAGTAAACCAACCTACCCTCATGCCCGGAGTGGGATTATTAGCTCGGCACGTACAATATTGGCAGATGGCTATTCCCCTCCTTCGACATAGCTACTAGAGCAAGGATATCCATGGCCTTGACAATGTCGACAATTACCGCATCGAGTACACACACTATGATTACAATTCTGATCAGCTAGACTCATTTAGCTATCGTCTCCTATATCATCTACATCTTGAAAGTCGTGATCAACTTCACGAGCATAATAGTTCTCAATATTATTCACAATAGTATCCGCATCGCAATGTGATGCGGCCGCAGCATCATAGATATTTTGAATAGTGATATTGCGAGGATCACCATGGTCATCTCCAGGGGTATCGCAGGCGCATGAAAGGCACATTATTTCCGCTCCCTTTTTATTATCTTCGTTGCCTCCACGGCTTCTTGTGGTTTAGTTATGGCTACCCCTGAAGGGCTGTGGGCCTCGGCCTGGTCCGCCAAGGGCTCCGGGCTGGCATGGCCTGCCTGCGCGCCCAACGCGCCTCCTGGGCCGTCTGATGGCGTCTGCGGGGCATCGTATAGGTGGCGCTCCTCGTCACGGATGTAGACGTTGTGCCTGCTGAGGTGGTCGGACCGAAAAGCTGCCCACTCCTTATCGGTCATCATAACATCCAATCCTTATTATTTTTATACCAAAATATTGTACGCTCTAGGCTTTCAAATAAATCGAACTTAGGCTCCCAGCCCAAGGCTTTAAGTTTAGATACATCTAAAGCATATCTCCTATCATGGCCAGGTCGAATATTATGATCATCTATAAATTCAATCTGGTCTTCAGGCTTATTTAATGTTCTTAAAACAAATTGTGCTAACTCTAAATTCTTTAACTCTTGCTCCCCAGCTACATGATAAATTTCACCAGAAAGACCATGATTAAGAAGAAACCATATAGCTCGACAATGATCTTCCACATAGAGCCAACAACGAACATGCTGGCCATCTCCATAAACAGGCAAGGGCTGACCAGATAAAGCTTTACGAACAAAAACCGGCAATACTTTCTGACGATGTTGAAACGGACCAAAGTTGTTTTCTGTACGAGTTACTATACCAGGAAATCTATAAGTGTTATATCGCCAAGTTACATCTAAGTCCGCACATGCCTTTGTCCACGAATAAGGATTTCTAGGATTAAGCTTGGAATCCTCGGTATAACTTCCTTCTAATATTTCTCCGTAGCACTCGTCACTCGAAATTTGTAGAAACCTCTTGACATTATATCTAGAGGCATCAACCATAAGATTATCAGCACCAATGATATTAGATTGAATAAATGGTTCAGAGTCTTTTAGAGCGTGATCCACAAAAGTTTTGGCTGCAAAATTAACCACATAGTCAACATCTTCACATAATCCAGAAACAGAACTAGTATCGGAGAGATCGCCATAGATTTGCTGAAATCTAGGAACATCCCAATAGCCTGTCAATCTCTGGGCATTACGCTTATCAGACCAACGCGAGAAACCAATTACAAAAACATCTTCCCTAGAATTGATAAGCCATTTGCAAAAGTATGAGCCAATGAATCCTAAATTTCCTGTTACTAGAACTCTCTTCATTCTTCTCTCTACTTTATTTATTTATAGCATTCTCGCGAACAAAATCAACACCAGTATAATAAGAGTCAATAGACTCACCTAGATCACCCCAGTATCCAGATAAGATACTATGACTCATAGTTCCCCGTCGAATAAATTCATTATTTACATCAGTAATTTCTAATTCTCCTCGCTTTGAGGGGCGTAGAGTAGAAATAATATTAAATACTTCGGGTGTATATAAATAGAATCCAGTTATAGCTAAATTAGAAGAAGGATTAACTGGTTTCTCTTCTATGCCTGTCAACCACATTTCAGACGAATCTAATCGAGCTACGCCTAGATGAGATAAATGCTTTGGATCTTTTATTCTAGTTAATACTACTCTGGCTTGGGACTCCTCGTTCTTGTGATATTCAATGACGGACCGCAAGGAGCATTCAAATATATTATCAGCTAAAATAACAGCTATATCATCATCGCCAGTAAACCCTTTAGCTAAACTAAGAGCAGCAGCAATCCCATCAGCGGATTCTTGATAGGCATAGTAAAGCTTTTTAACTCCATGGGCCGAGCCATCCCCCAACAACCTAAGAAACTCACCAGCATAGGAGCCACCAACTACCAATACAATCTCTGTAATTCCAGCCTTAACTAAACACTCTATAGCGTAGCAAACCATTGGCCTGTCATAAACTGGCAATAAATGTTTATTCGTAATTCTAGTTAAAGGATTAAGTCTACTTCCGGTTCCCCCCGCTAAAACAACCCCTTTCAAATTTCTAGTTCCTTTTTGGCTACTTGACCCTTTTTCACCGTTCCTCTATGGCAAATTAAACAATATTTAACAATTTCTGCATCCGATGTTGCCATAGTTCCTTCTTTAAGATGACCACGATAACAAAGATCAGCAGAACCTTGACCTTCTGGTTGGGCGCGAATCCCATCATTATGTCCGCGTTGTAATTTATAGGATCGACCACGCCCCTTGCAAGTAGGGCATATAATAGTACGAGATTTATCCCTAAAGCCAGTTCCGTTTACGCAATCCTTACATATAACATACTGACTTAATTTTCTTTTACTCATATTTTCTAAGTACTTTCAAAATTGATTCAGATTGATGGAGCAAGGTATGATACTTACGTATATACTCAGCGGCCCTTGCTCCCTTGCCCTTACTTGCATACCAATTATCAAAACACTTTTGAAGCTGACGAACGGCATGATGTTCATCTGGAATCCACCACTCACCAACGTCTCCAAACTGATTTATATAATCACGACTAAACCCTTGGCCCGGTATACTTGCCGATTCCATGGCTGCCGTTTTTATCGGATAGCAATGAGCTTCATCCATATAGTCAGCCATACCGCTATGATCCGAGCCAACCACTTCCATACCTGTGGACATAGCCTCTAGTGGCGGCAAACCGACCCCTTCGCCACGAGTGGGGAATAAAAGAACATCACTTCCATGATAATACTGAAGAACTGAATCAGGATGACTATCCCCAACTACTACTTCAATTCTAGGATCATGAGCAGCCACATCCTCTATTTGTCTAACTGCATCTGTCTTTCGAGTCTTAATAGTTAAACGCCAATTCTGAGCACCGCCACTAGCAGCTTGAAAAATACGAATAGCTCCTAATGGATTCTTTCTACCCGTAATAGCGCCAAGAAGTAATACCTTAAACTTGCCATCGGGAACTCGTTCCTTATAGGCAAAATAATCTGTATCCACTCCAGGCGTCATCACTGAGATTGGCAGAGTAATCCCAGAATCTTTCCAGACCTTAACTTGAAATTTAGACGTAACAATGAGATGATGACACTGATTAACATTAATGATATGTTTTTCTGGAATATGATTAGTCTCAAATTGAGTTACTACAATCTTGTTCACTGATTGATGGCTATGGATATGATGATCATAGGGCAAGCTCATGACACAACCAATTTTACTGGGTACTTGGTACATACCAGCAAATTTGGCTGCTTCTATATCTGGAGTAAGAAAAAGGCGATCTTCCCAATCCACACCCTT
>Ga0137381_10000271_pt1 | contig 31507 bp, 17 predicted proteins | sample SagtaG_16_FD_104808 | JGI IMG/M metagenome (GOLD analysis project Ga0137381, IMG submission 104808) | Vadose zone soil microbial communities from Sagehorn Ranch, Mendocino, California, USA - Sage2_L_115_16 metaG | ecosystem: Environmental > Terrestrial > Soil > Vadose zone | place: USA... | reverse complement strand
GGAGGATGACTTTCATCACGCGCGGCTTCGGCTCCTGCGAAGCCGGGAGAGGCTCGATGAGGTTGTCTCCGCGGCGAAGACTCAGTTCGAGAAGATCGTCCTGTTGAGGGGCTGGGCCCACAGGCAGTGGAGGATGGGCGCGAGCTTCTATTACCCTCCCTGGGATGCGATCGAGATCCTGAACCTGGCCAGACAGCATGACAACAGGGGCTTTTGCGCGCAGTACGCGGTCGTATTTCTCCAGGCCTGTCAGTCCATGGGCGTCCACGCGCGGTATGTCGAGCTCCCCGGGCACTTCGTGGTCGCGGTCTGGTCCGACGACTTCAACCGCTGGGTCGTGATGGACCCGACCAACGACCTCCATTATGAAAAGGATGGCCTGCCCATGCGGGGCCGTGATCTCTACAGGACCTATTGGAACGGGGAGGTTTCTGGAATCGTCCAGGTCGACTCCGGGGGTCGCCGGCGGGCGATCAGCCGGGCCGACTTGACGAACTACGGCCACTACGCGATCGGCCTGCTCGCCAACCAGCTCTCGGAGCCGGTCGAGGTGAGGTGCAACGGTTCCGTGAAGAAGCTCGTCCTCGCGAGCGACTACACGACCTACCCCAGGGTCGGACGAGATCGGCTGGAGATCAACACGGAATCCCTGGCGTGGAGGGGTACGGAGGCGGATGCGCCCCTTCCGCGCCGCCCGGAGGCGGGCGAGCAGGATGCCTTTCGCAATGCGCTCAACCAGACGGTGATCTTCCTGGCCAGTGAGCGGTTCAGGGACAGAATCCTGAAGGTGGCCCTGCTGAGCAACAACAGTCCGACCTTCGAGAGGTTCCTGATCCGTTCGGATGAAAGCACCGACTGGGTGCCGACCACGTCCAGCACGTTCAAGTGGCTGCTCCATCCCGGAATGAACGAGCTGTCTGCGCGGATCGAGACCCGCGACGGCTGGAGGGCGAGCGTCAGCTCCATGAGGCTGTTCTACAAGCCGCCCCTGGTCGAGTCTCTCCCTTCCTTTCGCGGAAACATCCTCAGATTTATCTGGCACCGATCGGTCTAGCCGATCGACGGCGGATCCTGCAGGTTCAAGAAACCGCGCGACGCCGATCGCACGGTCAGAACGATCGCGGCGATCAGGGCTCCTGGAGCCGCGGCCACCCACCAGGCCTCGTAGAGCGCTTCGCGCCCGGAAGCCAGGACGTCCCCGAGGGAGACCGCCGGCGGCGGCGCCCCGAGCCCCAGGAACGAGAGCGCCGACTCGAGGACGATGGTGTCGGCGAAGCGCAGGGCCGCGAACACGACCAGAACGGGGGCGATCTGCGGCACGAGGTGCCGGACGATGAGACGCAGCGTCGAGCTGCCCGCGGCGCGGGCCGCCAGCGCCGGGCTGCTCCCTCGGAACGTCAGAGTCTCGGCGCGAACCATGCGCGCCAGCCCGGTCCAGGTCGTCCCCCCCAGCAGCAGGACGAGGGTCGTGTTCGATGGACGGAAGAGCGCGGCGCCCACCAGGACCAGGAGCAACCGAGGGATCGACATGACGACCTCCACGCCGCGCATCAGGACCTCATCCCACAGCCCTCCCGCGAGCCCGGTGATCGCTCCGACCCCGGCACCGATGACGAGCGCCAGCGCGACGCACAGGGCGGCGACGACGACCGAGTGTCGGAGGCCGTACAGCAGCCGGCTCAGGAGGTCCCGGCCCAAGGTGTCGGTCCCCAGCAGATAGAAGCGCGGCGCAGGCTTCTCCGCGGGGTCGGCGGCAACCAGAGTCTGCCGGAGTCCACCCCGGTCGAACTCCCAGCCATCAGGTGTCCTGCGGAGGCCGGTCACGATCACGAGACGATGCGGGCCGCTCCGGAGCGCGTGCGCCCATGTCAGGGGCCTGAGCAGGCGGGCGCCCGCGACGTCTTCCTGTCGATCCGGCGGGTACGGCGCGACCCAGGGGCCGACGAGGGCCAGGAGGGCGACCGCCGCACCGGTCCACGCTCCGGTCCGGCGCCGGCGCTCGACCCTCGCGGGCCCGTTCATGCCTGGGCCTCGCGCGCCCGCGGGTCGAGGGCCGCCGACAGCAGGTCGGCCAGGAGTCCGCCGGCCACGACCAGGAGGGACGCGACGCAGGTGCATCCCAGGATCAGCGGGGTATCGCGCGCGAGCACCGCCTGGTAGGCGAGGCGCCCTAGACCAGGCCAGGCGAACAGCACTTCGATCGCCACGCTTCCTCCGAGGATTCCCGGGATCGCCAGGCCGAACAGTGCGACGACCGGCAGAAGGGCGGCGCGCAAGGCATGGCGCAGCTCCGCCTGGCGCCAACCCAGGCCACGGGCGCGGGCGGCGCTGACGAAGCCGAGGTCGAGTGCTGCGCGCACCTGGTCCCTGACGTACAGGGCGATACCGGCGGCAGTCGGCAGGACGAGGGCGAGGCAGGGGAGAACCAGGTGGCGCACCGTGTCCAGCAGCCGCGGCAGGGTCGAGAGGGTCGCGGCATCGAGCGAGTGCATCTGCGAGACAGGGAGCCAGCGGAGTCTCACGGCCAGAAGCCACGTGAGCGGCAGAGCCATGCAGAAGGACGGGACGGAGTAGAGCGCGGCGGCGGCCGCGGACATGCCTCGGTCCGCGAAGCCGCCGCGAGAGCGCGCCGCGACGAACCCGGCCGCCAGCCCCAGGGCGAACTGCAGGATCAGGGCCGGCCCGGCCAGGGTCAGGGTGTTGAGGGCCGCCTCGCGAATCAATCCGGCCGCCGGCTGCCGGTAGGACCAGGAGGTGCCGAAGTCTCCGTGGAGAAGGCCCTCGAGCCAGTCGACGTAGCGGTCGAGGAATGGACGGTCGGCGCCGAAGGCTTCGTGCAGCCGGATCGCGGTCCTGGGGCTGACGCCAGGTTCCCGGAGACTATCGAACGGAACCCCGGGAGCGGCTTCGACCAGGAGGAACACGAGGGTGGCGGTCCCCCAGACGAGCGGGAGGACCGACAGCAACCGGCGCAGCACGAAGCCTGTCACGCGGGAATAGTCGGCGGTCGTACCACTGTCCGTCAAGGTCCTCCGTTGCCCAGGCCCATCAAGGATTTTCCCGGGCCTGTTTCAGGCATTCAACCGATTCACATCGGGAGGATTCCGCGCCAATCTTGAGGGCACGCTGGAGCGAAAGTATGAGACGGTGGTCGGCTCTCATCGGACTGGTGCTCGCCGCAGCGCTGCTCGCCTGGCGCGGAGCCGGAAAACCGCTGCCCGGGCATCCAAGGGCCGCGCCGGTCGCGAGCCGCCTGGTCATCGGGGTGAGGGCGGACGTCACCTCCCTCAACATCTATACTGCGGCGAGCGCCTTCGATCAGGAGATCGCCGACCTCCTCTATCCCAGGCTCGCCTACGAGGAGGACGACTTCCAGCAGGGACCGCCGACGTTCCGCCCGGGGCTGGCCTCCTCATGGGACCTGTCTCCGGACGGCACGAGTCTCACGTTTCATCTCGATCGCCGGGCCTCCTGGAGCGACGGCAGGCCTGTGACCGCGGCCGATGTCCTGTTGTCGCACCGCGCCGCCAGCAGCCCCGACGTGGCCTGGGCGGGAATCGACTCGAAGGAGTTCATCCAGGACGTGAGCGCGCCCGACCCACGTACCGTCGAGTACCGCTTCGCCCGCGGCTACCCGTACGAGCTCATGGATTCGGTCGAAGGGAATATTCTCCCGGCGCACGTCTTCGAGGGAACGCCGCTTTCCGAGTGGCCGAAGAGCGCCTTCCTCGAGGCGCCGGTCGCGGGGGGCCCGTTCCTCCTGAAGCGCCACGAGCGCGGCGCTCTGATCGAGCTCGCGCGCAACCCCTCTTCCCTCATGGGTCCGCTCCCGCGGCTCGACACCGTGATCTTCCGCATCATCCCCGACGAGGAGACGCTCCTGAACGAAGCCATCATCGGAGGGATCGACGTGATGGAGAACGTGCCCCCCCGCGCGGCGGCCCGCGTCGAGTCGTCGCCGCGCCTGCGCCTGGTGCGCGTCCCCGATCTGTCGTACACCTTCATCTGCTGGAACACGTCCCGGCCGCTGTTCTCGGACCCCCGCGTGCGCCGGGCGCTGACGATGGCGATCGACCGCGACTCGATCATCGAGGGCCTGCTCCCGGGCATCGGACGCCCGGCGACAGGCCCGGTGCTGTCCTTCCTGTGGGCCCATGACCCCGATCTCAAGCCGCTGCCGTTCGATCCCGAAGGGGCCCGCCGCCTCCTCGAGGACGCCGGCTGGAAGGACCGGAACGGCGACGGTGTGATCGATCGCGACGGCCGGCCGTTCCGCTTCGAGCTGGAGACCGATCAGGCCTCCGGGCAACGGGGGGACGTCGCCCGCATGGTCATCGCCCAGCTCGGCGCGATCGGCGTCGCGGTCGTGCCGCGCCTCTTCGAGACGGGGACCTTCATCGCCCGCCACGAGGCGCACGACTTCGACGCCTTCGTCGGCTCCTGGCGCGAGTCCACCAAGGTCGATCTCAAGAGCAACTTCCACAGCGCCTCGAGCCAGGGGGGCTACAACTACGGCCGCTACGCGTGCCCCGAGCTCGACCGGCTCATCGACCGGGCACGGGCCGAGCCCGACCCCGGGGCGGCGCGTACCCTGTGGATCGCGGCGCAGCGGATCATCGCCCGCGACCAGCCGTACACGTTCCTGTTCGAACGCGATCGGCTGCACGCCGTGGTTCGCAACCTGCACCTGGCCCGGGTCAGCCCGCGGAGCCTCTACGCCGGGCTCGCGGAATGGTCGCTCGAGGGGACGGAGGAGGCGCAGCCGTGATTCACCCCCCGACACCGCTCGTCGCCAGGCTCCTGCCGCCCGCGATCGGTCGACTGCACCTGCGGCGTCCGCGGCTCATGGACCGGCTGCGCGCAAGTCTTGCGAAGCGCGTCACGCTCGTCCTCGCCGGTCCGGGATACGGCAAGACGTCGCTTCTGTCGCGCTTCCTCCAGGAGTCCGCGGAGACTTCGGTCTGGTACTCGCTCGACCGGTCGGATGGCGACCCCTCGGTCTTCTTCCGCTACCTCGTCGAGGGCGTGGCCAGGCACGTCCCCGAGTTCGGCAGGCGCAGCGAGGGTCTCTGGGAGGGTCTCCGTTTCCGGCCGGAGGAAGCCGAGCGCCTGGCCGACATCTTCATCGGCGACGCCGAGATGTCGCTCGGCGGGCGAATCGTGCTGGTGCTCGACGGAGTGCAGCACCTCGAGGCATCCGAGCCGTGCGTGCGGGTCCTGCGGCGGCTCGTGGCCCGCCTGCCCGAGTCCCTCCACCTGATCCTGGCCGGCCGCTCGCTCCCCGATCTCGGTTCCGATACGCCGTTGCGGAAGGACAGGGCGACGCTGATCGAGGGGGACGATCTTCTGTTCACACCCGAGGAGACCGGCACGCTGCTCCGCGACACCTTCGGCCTGCCGGCGCGGCAGGAGACGGTCGAAAGGCTCCACGCGCGCACGCGCGGCTGGGTCACCGCCCTGCAGCTGCTGCGGCAGACGGCGCGTCTGGAGATGAGCACCGCCGATCTGCCGGAGACCCTGTTCGCGCGCACCGAATCCGAGATCTTCGATTACTTCGGCGAAGCGGTCTTCGCCTCCGAGTCCGTGGAAGTGCGCGACTTCCTGCTGGGCTCCTGTCCGCCCCCCGCGATCGAGCCGGAAGTCTGCGCGGAGGTCCTGCACGGTCTCGACGTGCGGTCCCTTCTCGCGGGGCTGGTCCACCGGCACCTGTTCGTTTCGGCCCTGGAGAGCGGCGGAACGTACTACGTCTACGATCCTCTGTTCCTCGACTTCCTGCGCCGCAAGCTCCGCAGCGCGCGGGGGGCCGAGGGAGCGAGGGCGCTCGACCTGCGCTATGGACGGGCCTTCGCGGGGCGGGGCGACTTCGCCCAGGCGCTCGCGCACTTCATGGCCGCCGAATGCATGAAGGAGACCGCCGACGTCCTGCAGCGCCACGGCGAGGGTCTGCTGCGCTCCGGCATGCCGGGGGCGGTCCGCGAAGCGGCCCTGTTCCTCTCGGCGCGCGGCGCGCGGCCGCCGGTTGCGGCCGCGCTGCTGGGCGAGGCCTGCCGCTTGGCGGGTGACCACGCCGCCGCGACGGGACACTTCGAGGTCGCCTTGGCGGCGCGCGGCGACGGCTCGGCGGAGATCAAAGGCGCCGCGCGGATCGCGGCGCTCCAGGGGCTGGCCTACTCGCTCATGAAGGTCGGCAGGCTGGCGCTCGCGGAGGCGACGTCGGCGACGGCCCTCGCGGAAATCGGCGGGGAGAATCCCTCCCTGCGCGCACGCGTCCTGAACACGCTGGCGATCGTCCGCCATCGGCAGCAGCGCACCCGCGAGGCGATCGCGCTCTGGCAGGAGGCCCTGGCACACGCCCGGCAGGCGGGCGATGAGCACCTCATCCTGATGATCGCCCACAATCTCGGCCTGCCTCACGCTGCGTCCGGCGACTTTCGTCGCGCCTCCGAGTGCTTCCGCATCCTGACGAATCGGAAGAACACGCGTCTGGGACCGGAGGAGGGCGCCGCCTACCTGAACCAGGCGCGCATCGCGACGGTTCAGGGTCGCTGCGCCCGCGCCTCGACGCTGCTCGGCCGGGCCCGCGAGATCGCGCGCAAGTGGCGGCTCCAGGGATTGCTCGCCGATGTGCTGGAGGCGGAGGGGAACCTGTGCCGGCAGCGGGGCGACCTGGAGGCGGCGGGGGAGCGCTATGCCCAGGCCCGTGACGTCCTGACGGAGCTCGGGCGCCCGGATCTTCTCGACAACCTGTCGGAGGAGGAGGCGATTCTGGTGGCCCGGCGCGGCAACCACGGCGAAGCGGAGACGCTGGCCGCCGCCACGGTGGAGCGCCGCCGCGCCGCCGGGGACGCCGAAGGGACGGCCCTTGCGCTCCTGGCGCTCGGCGAAGTGCGCGTCCGCGCCCGCGTCGCGCCGCGCGCCGCCCGTGTGCTCGCCGAGGCGGCCGCCTTCTTCCAATCGACCGGCCGCGAGTTCCACGAATGCATGGCCCGCCTCTGGCTCGCCCTTGCCCGCCATCTGGAGCGCGACCGGCATCGCGCCGTGACTCAGGCCCTGCGGGCGCTGGAGATCGCGTCGCGACACGACTACCGGGCGCCGATCCTGCGTGTGGCCGACCTGGACGGGGCGTTCCACGACCTCCTGGCGTCGCTCGCGGGGGCGCCGGCGTTCCTTCGTCAGTCGCCGGTCGTCGGCGCGAGCCCGCGTGACGCGGAGGTGCGCGCAGCGACCCGGCCGGCCGGCACGGACGGAGAGCGGCGTGCGCGCCGGGAACGCGGACGCCCGCATGACGTCGGCGTGGCGTCTCATTCCGGGGCGCCGCGGCCGGTGCGAACATGAGACTTCGCCCGGCCCGGAGGCCGGCGTTCGTGGCGCGTGCGCGCCGCCGGGCCCCGGCAGCGGTCCTGATCCTCGCTCAGCTTGCGTCCCTCATGGCGCTCTCCGGCGGTCCCGCCGTGGCGGGGCCGTACGTGACCGAGACCTCCGGAATCCGCTGGAACGACGTAGGCGGACTGCGCTGGAACGACGTGGGGGGGATCCGCTGGAGCGATGTCGGCGGGGTCCGGTGGAACGACGTGGGCGGGGTCCGCTGGAACGATGTCGGGGGCCTGCTCTTCAGCGACGCCACCGGCGTCCGCTGGAACGATGTCGGCGGAGTCCGCTGGAACGACGTCGGTGCCCTGCTGTTCGGCGGCGCACTGCAGACCGGCGTGGCCGGCATCGATCTCGATCTCCTGAGCCGGCTGTCGTTCCTGCCCGACACGTCCTCGATCAACGTCATCGTCACCTACCGCGCGGCCCCGACGGCGTTCGACCTGATCAACCTGCAGGCCCTGGGTGTCCCGGGCGGCACCGTCTTCCGCCGGCTGCCGATGGTCGTGATCAACGCGACGCGCGATCAGATCGTGCGCATCGCGGCCCTGCCGGCGGTCCGATCGGTGTTCGCGGACCGTACGCTGTCCCTGCTCGACGTCGAGAGCCGCGCGCTCATCGGTCTCGACGAGGTCGCCGCCGATCCCTCCCTGCCGCGACCCGGTGACGCGCCCCTGTCGGGCGCGGGCGTCACGATCGCCGTCCTGGATACGGGTGTGGACGGCACGCATCCCGACCTGCCCTTCGGCGGCAAGGTGGTCGGCAACGTGCGCCTCCTCAACGCCCTGAGCACCGGGCTGGGCTTCACTTATCCGCAGACCGTGGAGGGCCTGCCCGACACCGACCTGGTCCTGGGTCACGGGACGTTCGTCGCCTCGGTGGCCGCGGGATCGGGACAGGCGAGCGGAGGGACGTATCGGGGCGTGGCCCCCGGCGCCTCGATCCTGGGGCTGTCGGCGGGAGATCTGTTCATCGTGAACGTCCTCGAAGGATTCGATTACATCCTTCAAAACGCCGCGCGCTACGGTGTGCGCGTGGTGAACTGCTCCTGGGGCACCCAGGGCTGGTTCGATCCCGACGACCCGGTCAACATCGCGACGCGCATGGTGCACGACGCCGGGATCACGGTGGTCTTCGCGGCCGGCAACCAGGGGCCCGCTCCCGACACGCTCAATCCGTACGCGGTGGCGCCGTGGGTGATCGGCGTGGGCTCGTCACGCAAGGACGCTCGCCTGTCGCGCTTCTCTTCGCGCGGCATCTTCGAGGAGCTGATCTACCATCCGACGCTCATTGCTCCCGGCGAGTCGATCACCGCCGCGAGCCCCGCGGCACTGAACGGCGGGGCCTATTACTCGACCGACAGCGGCACGTCGTTCGCCGCCCCGCACGTCGCCGGGGTCATAGCCCTGCTCCTGCAGGCGCGGCCCGACCTGACGCCCGTCGACATCAAACGTCTGCTGCAGGCGACGGCGACCCCCGTTCTGGAGCGCGATCGGTCGGAGGTCGGGGCCGGTCTGCTCGACGCCTGGGCGGCCATCACCTCCGCTCTCGATCCGACGCGGCCGTTCGGGACGCACATCCCGGGCTGGCTCGACCAGCGACCGTATCGCATCGAGCACCGCCCGGCGATCGTGACCGAGGCCGTCCTGCCGGCGGGCGGGCGCCTGTCGCCCCCCGTCAGCCTGGAGCCCGGGGCCCTGTCCTGGCAGGCGACCCTCGCCTGGGGGACGCTCCCCGGTCTGAACGATCTCGACGTCGTGGTGAGCGACCCCGCCGGACGGGAGCTGGCGCGCGGGGACGCCTTCAACGGCACGTCGCTGTTCGGCCGGGCCGAGGGGGTGCACCTCCTCGGCGCCATCCCCCAGGACATCGGCGCGGAGGTCTATTTCAAGACGGGGAGCGGCCTGACCGATCAGACGTTCGAGATGCGACAGGAGAGCGCCGTGGCCGTGGTGACCGCCTATGCCGACGTGGCGGGGCTTCCCGTGGACGACCGCGACATCGTGACGCGCGCCGTCGGCAGAAACGTCCTGATCGGCCACGGCGGCACCTTCGACGCCTACGAGAGCCTGACGCGCGGAGAGCTGGCGCGCGCCCTCGCGCTGGCCGCGGGGCGACCGCAGCGCATCCCCTCCAAGCCGACGTACAACGACGTTGGCGCCTCCGACCCGTCCTACCCCTACGTCGAGAGCGTCGCGGGGGCGCGCGCCCGCCTGCAGGTCGTCGACCCGAAGAACCTTATCAACTTCGGTCCGGACTTCGACATCTCCCGCCTCGACTTCACCGTCGCGCTGGTGCGCGGCGCGGGGCTCGAGGCCGAATCCCAGGCCCGCGCCGGCGAGACCCTCGGACTGTTGGACGAGAGCAAGATCCCCTCCGAACTGCACGGCTACGTCGCCGTCGCCCTCGAGCGCGGCCTCATCGACACCCTCGACACCGACGCCGGTCCGGTGTTCGACCCGAAGGGCGACGTGCCCAGGGTCGCCGCCGCCCGCTTCCTCCTCAGGCTCCTGGAGCTCAAGTAGGCGCCAGCCCCGCAATCCGGCATTGCCCGGCCGAAGACCCGTACCTATATTAGTGTTCGTGTCCAGCATCGGCAGATACGAAATCGAACGCGAGATCGGCCGTGGCGCCATGGGAGTGGTCTATCTGGCCCGGGATCCGAGGCTCCACCGGCAGGTGGCGGTGAAGACGTATTCGCTCCCCACCGGCATCTCCGAGGACCTGGCCCGGCAGTTTCACGAAAGATTCCTCCGGGAGGCCCGGGCCGCGGCGTCCCTCTCGCATCCGGGCATCGTCACCGTCTACGACGCCGGTGAGGATCAGGCCCTCGGCCTCCCTTACATCGCCATGGAGTACGTGGAGGGGGAGAGTCTGAAGCAGCGCCTGGACAAGGGGGATCGCCTCGATCCTTCCTGGGTCCTTGCCTTCGGCGCAGTCCTCGCCGACGCACTGCACGCGGCGCACCAGGCCGGGATCGTCCACCGGGACATCAAGCCGGCCAACATTTTGATCCGCGGGGTCGACGGAGCGGCGAAGATCGCCGATTTCGGGGTGGCCCGCCTGAAGGCGTCCGACCTCACGCAATCCGGAGCCTCCATAGGTTCGCCCGGCTACATGTCTCCCGAGCAGGTCAGGGGCGGCGCTCTCGATGGTCGCAGCGATCTCTTCTCCCTCGCAGTCGTCCTCTACGAGGCGCTCTGCGGCAAGCGGCCGTTCCGAGGCGATGACCTCGTTTCCCTGGCCTATTCCATCGCTCACGACACGCAGGTGCCCCTCAGCCGTCAGCTGCGGGAGTGCCCCGCGGGGCTGGACAGATTCTTCGACCGGGCCCTGTCCAAGGATCCCGAGAAACGGTTCCCGGACGGCGCGGCCTTCCGCGAGGCCTTCCTGGACGCGGGCAGGCAGGCGTCCGCCGACCGTCTGGATCGGACGGTGATGGACGCGGTCGCGGTGGGGGCGATTCCAGCCGCGACACAGGCGCCGGGCGCAGGACTGCACGGTCGATCCGCCGTATCGGCTCCGGGACCGGGCCGCGGCAGGCGGGGACGCTTCCTCGGACTGACGCTCGCCTTCCTGGCGATGCTCTCGATCGGTCTCGCCGGAGCGGCGTATCTCTGGTTTGGCGGACCCTTGTCCCTGAAGGCCGACGCCCGTGATCCGCGCGTCCATCCCGCGGATGCCGGCACGGTCCGGCAGGGTCCTGTCCAGCAAGAGATCGGGCTGCAGGAGAAGACGATGCCTCACGAAAAGGCAGCTCCTCGGATCGAGACCGCGCCGGTCGAGATCGAGCCCGTGATCAGGCCCCCCAGGATTCCCCGGAACATCGAGCTGACCGTACCGGCGGGAACGGAGATTCGGCTCGCTCTTGACACGGCGCTCGGGTCGAGTTCGAGCCACGCCGGAGACACGTTCACCGCGACGATCACGGGCCCGGTGGTGGTCGGCGATCGCGTGGCGATTCCGGCAGGGAGCACCGTTCACGGCCGCGTCAGCGAGGCGACTCCGGCGAAGAAGGGGTTGAGCAACAAGGCGGGTTCGTTGAGCCTTTCGTTCGACAGGGTGGTGACACCCGACGGGCTGGGGGCGCCGATGTCCGCGGACATGACCAGTGTCGCGCCGAAGTCCGGCAAGAAGACCGCCGGGATCATCGGAGGGGGAGCCGCGGGCGGCGCCCTCTTGGGCAAGCTCCTGGGCGGAAGCACGAAGAAGGCCGCCGTAGGGTCCATCGTCGGAGGGGCGATCGGCACAGGCATCGCCGCCGGCACGAGGGGAGAGGACGTTGCCATCCCCGCAGGGTCTCCCTTGACCATCAACATCAATCAGCCCCTCACGGTCTCCATCCGTCCATAGTTGTGGTGCTGCGAACGTGTCTGCTGAACGCGGGTTCGACTCCCGCCGCCTCCACCACCCTTCCTAGGGTTCCTTCTTCACGTACGTGTCAACCATCGCCTGCGGCGTGCCGTCCAGATAGACCTGCGCGATTCCACCCCAGACGGCTTTGAAGCGGATCCAGCGGACCCCCGTGCCAAGGTCAGGCTGGCGGTGCTGATCGGATAAGGTGACTCCACGATCGATCCTCCGCTCAAGTCAGAGCGACGCTGCGGAAGCCACACGCCCATGCGCCATGACGTGGTCGTGCACGTATCAGGTCGATTCCTCGATCTCGGGCCGGAAAACGCCCGAGATGGACTCGAAGCGTGCCGATCGTGTCTCCGGCATTGCGCCACCCCATTTGATGGTAAGACCCGATGGCGCACCATTTCGCGGGGATCCATCTTTCGCGAGGTCTCGAATGATCTCATGGTGCGTCCTGAACGAAGCCGCTCGCCCCTTGGGCAGGCGGTCACGGTGCCGTCCCATACCAGCGGGTGCGAGTCCCGTCGCGGTAAGCAAGCCAGTGCGCCGCGTAGCAGGCTCCAGGCGTCGGGAGAGATTCTGCCGTCTGAGCGGAGCGTCAAAAGCCGAAGACGGAGTGTAGGCTCCGTCAAGCGGGAGCAAAGCTGCGGGCCCAACGAGAGTGAACCTTTGCAGCCCCGTGATATAGAAGCCGAAAGGCGGGGTGGTCGAGCCGGTCATGTCGCGGCGAAGACAACAGACTGCGCGTGGGAGACTGGAAGCGCGCAGGACATCCCCGGGGTAGGGAAGGGGGCACGCAGCGAAGGTCTGGAGCGGAACAGGAGAGACCCTCACCGGCAGCCTACGTCGGGCGAAGGCGGTGCTTATAAGCCGAGAGCGAAAGGGCATCGAGCCGGAAGGGAGTCCGAGGGGCTCATGGTACCGATGACGGTGACGACCATAACGCCACCCGAGGGAAGGGGCCCTGCTTTGGTCGCACCTGCGGTCGGAGGTAAGTGTGAGGGCATGACCGAAAGGTCCAACGACCCCTCTGAAAAAGCACGAGAACTCCACGACAGGCTGTGCGTGGGTGCCAAGCATCGCCCGAACGGCACGAGACAGGCCCACTCATCGTTCGCTCCCCGGAGTGACGACCCGCGGAGGGTGAGTGGACTGGGGCGTCCGCGGCGAAGCGCACGCACCCCGCGAAGACCATCGGTCAGCCGTGTGCCGGAAATCGGCACGCACGGTTGGAAAGGGGGATTCAGGAACCCGGGCCCGCAAGGGAACCGCGCCTGATTTCTACCTATGCAAGGGGAGCGAGGTGTCCATCATGGAGAAGCAGAGGCTGGGCAGGAGGACGGTCGCAGCGGCTGTTCGTGTGGTGGCCCTGCTGTCAGTGTTTGTGTGGTCGGGCGGCGCCCGCATGACCGAAGCCAAGACCGGCGTATGGAACACGACCGGGCCCGAGGCGGGGACCATCGATGCGCTTGCTGTGGACCCGTGGAACCCCCAAACAGTCTACGCGGCCGTCCGCGAATTCGGGCTCGCTGGCCCGCACATCTTCAAGAGCGCCGATGGAGCCGGAACCTGGAGCGACGCCAGCTCCGATCTGATCAGCCACGGTGCCGTCCGCATGGTGATCGATCCTCGGACTCCGACGACCCTCTACGCGAGCACCTATCTATCCGGAATCTTCAGGAGCACCGACGGGGGCGGCAACTGGAGCCAAGTCAGCGGGAGCATGAACGGGGTCACCGCATTGGCCATCGATCCGCGGACCCCGACCATCCTCTACGCGGGCACCTGGTGTCAGGGGCTCTTCAAGAGCGTCGACGCGGGCGTCACCTGGAGAGGGACCAGCCTCATCGGGGATGGCATGTGCGTCAGCAGCGTCGTCGTCGATCCCAGGACGCCTACCACGCTCTACGTGAATGGCTCATCCAGGAGCACGGACGGAGCCGCTACCTGGAGCCGTTTCGGACCGCCCGGCGGCGCGTACATCCTGGCGATCGACCCGCAGGCTCCCACGACCTTGTACGCGGGGACCGGTGGGTCCGGTGTCTTCAAGACCACCGACGGGGGTGGCAGCTGGCACGCGACCAGCTCCGGATTGTTCCGGCCGCCGGTCACGGTCGTGGCCGTCGATCCCTCTGATACAGGAACGGTCTATGCGGGCACTTCGACCAGCGGCTTGTTCAAGAGCACCGACAGCGGCCGAAGCTGGCACCTAGCCGGCACCGATCTGTCCCCCCGCGCCAGTTCACTGGCCATCGATCCGCAAGTCCCGAGCACTCTCTACGCGGGAGTTTCGGGAGTTTTCGGTGTCGCCAGGAGCGCCGACGGAGGAGAAACCTGGGACCGCATCGGCGGGATCAACTCTCCGGTGACCACGTTAGTCATCGACCCGCAGACTCCGGCCACACTCTACGCGGGGAGTCTTTACGACACTCCCGAGGGGTATTACGGCGGGATCCATAAGAGCACCGACGGGGGCCATACCTGGAATTACTCCATCAGCGGCCTGATCGACCCCTACAACAACTTCATCATCGGGGGAATCTCGAGACTGGTCATCGATCCTCAGGCTCCAACGACTCTCTACGCGAACGTCACCCTCAGACGTTCCGGAAGCAGAATCTACAAGACCACCGATGGGGGCCGCTACTGGAGTCTCGCCTCCGCCGGCGCGCCGGAATCCTATATCAACACCCTGGTCGTCGACCCGCGAACCCCGACCACTCGCTACGCGGGCACTGATTTCGGCGTCTACAAGAGCGTCGACGGCGGCGGCAGCTGGAGCACCGCGAACACTGGATTGTCCAGCCTGAACATCGACCACCTGGTCATCGATCCCGCCACTCCGACCACTCTGTATGCGAGCACGCGGCAGGGGAGCGTTTTCAAGACCACGGACGGGGGCGGGAGCTGGAGTGCGCTCACCGATGGTCTGACCCATCCCGTCCGTGACCTGGCCATCGACCCGCGCGACACGAGCACACTCTATGCCGCGACGACATCGGGCGTCTTCGTCCTTCGACAAAACCGGCGACCGGTCGCCGAAGCCGGGGGCGACAGGGTCGTCGAATGCGCCGGGCCCGCGGGGACCGACGTGGCTTTCGACGCCGGAGGCTCAGCCGACCCGGATGGTGACGGTCTGACCTACGTGTGGAGCGGCCCCTTCGGGAGGATCGAGGGTCCCCGGCCGATCGTGACGCTGCCTCTCGGGTTGACGAGCGTCACCCTCGTCGTGAGTGACGGGGTGGAGGAATCGATCCCTGACGAAGTCGTCGTCGATGTGCGCGACACGGTGAGCCCGACCCTCGAGGTCACCGCCAGCCCCGCCGCTCTCTGGCCACCCGACGGGCGTTTGGTCCCGGTCGGCTTCCAGGTCGCGGCGAGCGACCGATGTGATCCCTCTCCAGCGGTCGTGCTGCTCGATGCCAGGAGCAGCGAGCCGCAGGGTGCCGTTGACCACGGCGCGCCGATCACGGAAGCGGAGATCGGCACCGATGATCGGACCATCTCCTTGAGGGCCGATCGATCGACGGAAGGGCCCGGAAGGACTTATACGATCACCTACCGTGCGACCGATGCTGCGGGTAACGTCACGACGGCCGATGCCGTCGTCCAGGTCCCCCACGACCTCAGGCGATAGTGGAGCCGGGCTCCGCGGGTTTCCCTCGAGCCCTTCGCCTTGGCGGTCGTAACATCTTCATCGAGCAGGTTCGTCTGAACGGTGTCGTGCAGGTCTTCGGTCCTGCCGTTCGTCAATGAGCAGGGGAGACTTGCCCGCGCCAGCAGATCATGGCCGCGGCTGCATATACGACTCCCCTCTCCGCAACCGCCCGCCTGCTCGCACGCGCTTGAGCGAGTTGACGTGGAGAACGGAGAGTATCTTGCGTGCGACCGGCAATCTCGTGCGGTCAGGCTGCAAGTCAGAGAAGGGACGGGATGGCTGACTTAGCCGAAGATCTCCAGTCGGGATCGAGTTCGATTGTCGGAGAGACCGGTGACATTTCGTCTGCCGCCGGATCCCGACGGCCGCTGGATGCCGGCAGGATGGCCCGGACCGTCGTCCCTCCGCCGCCCGAGTCGACCTCCAGGCGGCCGCCGAGGAGCCGCATCCGTTCGAGCATGCCCCTGATGCCGTCGGGAAGACCCTTGCCTTCGTCCGTGACCTCGAGTCGGATCGCATACGCGTCCTCCGTCAGGCTGGGCTTGGCGGAGGTGGCTCCCGAGTGACGGTGGACGTTGGTGAGGGATTCCTGCGCGACCCGGAACATCGTCCTCTCCACGTCGCGCGACAACCATCCGAATTTCGCGGAGATGTCCAGGACCACCCTGATCCCGGTGCGCTGCGAGAAGCTGCCTCCATACCAGCGGAGCGCCTCGACCAGACCCGCATCGTCCAGGAGACTCTAGACGCGTCCCTCCGCGTCGCGCAGCGGGAAACCCTCGCGCCCCGCCGCCGGAAGGGGGCCGGTTGGTCCCGGACCGGCCCTGACCGGGCCTCGGCGTGCGGGTGCGCGCGCGGCGGCGCGCGGGAGGGTGCCGTCTGGCGGTCACTCGTGATCCCCCGTGGAGAGACGATGTGGAGGCCGATCATGCGGAACCGGGCTGAGGGGAGTCAAGGCGCGTGAAGATCATCATCTTCCGCCTTGTAACTCGGGCCCGGTCGCGGTAGATTAACGCCTTCCCTCACAAGGAATTAAGATGAGTGTGTCGAAGCCGTCAAATCTTCCCCCCGATCTGGATCAGTCCCTGTGGACCCGTCTCGTCCAGACGACATCGGAGGAGGAGTTCTGCCAGACCTGGCTGCGCATCCAGGCGCGCATGATCCAGGGGGTTTCGGCCGGCCTCGTGGCCCTGGCGCGCCCCGGGTCACCCGAGTTCGCCCAGGTCGCGGTGTGGCCCCGGGATTCCTCCGAAGCGGGTGCGCTCGGCGGAGTCATCGAGCGCGTGCTGCAGGAGCGCAAGGGCGTCGTCACGCGATCGGACGGCGACGGCACTGAGGATGAGCAGCGCGTTCAGCTTGCCTATCCTGTGTGGGTCGGCAAGGATCTGCGCGGCTCCGCCGCGCTGCAGATCAGCCCTCGACCGACTCTCGAGCTCCAATCCGCCATGCGCCACCTGCAGTGGGGGATCGCTTGGCTGCAGAACTGGTTCCTGCGCGGCGCACCCGCGACCGACGGGCAGCAGTCCCGGCGCGTCGCCACGGTCATGGAGCTGGTCGCGCTGGCGCTGCAGGAGGAGCGCTTCCTGTCGGCCGCCACCGCCCTCGTCACCGAGCTGGCGACGCGCCTGCGGTGCGACCGTGTGACCCTCGGGTTCCTGGAAGGGCGGCACGTGAAGATCCGCGCCCTGTCCCACAGCGCCCAGTTTGGGAAGAACATGAACCTGATGCGCGCGATCAGCGGCGCGATGGGGGAAAGCGTCGATCAGGAGGACGTCCTCGTCTACCCCGAGCCGGAGCAGGAGAGCTCGCGCGTCCTGCACGCGCACGAGCAGCTGGCGCGCAGCCACGGCGACCGCGCCATCTGCACCGTCCCCTTCACGCGTCCCGACGGGCGAGCGTTCGGCGCCCTGACGCTGGAGCGTTCCGCTGCGGAATTCTTCGACCAGGACACGGTGGACCTGTGCGACAGCGTGGCGGCGCTCGCCGGTCCGGTCCTGGACGAGAAGCGCCGGAACGATCGATTCCTCGTTCTCAAGGCGTGGGACAGCCTCAAGACCCAGGTGCAGAGGCTGGTGGGGCCGAGCCACGCCATCTACAAAGTCGTCGCCATCTGTCTCCTGACCCTGGTGGCCCTCTTCACGTTCGCGACGGGCCGTTACCGGGTGACCGCAAAGACCGCGCTGCAGGGTGAAATCCAGCGTGTCGTCGCGGCCCCCTTCCGCGGCTTCATCGCCGAGGCCGGTGTAAGGAGCGGCGACCTCGTGAAGAAGGACCAGCTGATGTGCGCCCTGGACGATCGCGACCTGCGGGTCGATCGCGCGCGGGTCACGAGCGAGAGGGAGGAGCACCTGGTGGAGCACCGCAAGGCCATGGCCGCGAGGGACGTCGCGGCCATGAACGTCTTGACCAAGAAGGTGCAGCAGGCCGACGCGCAGATCGAGCTGCTCGACGAGGAGATTTCACGAACCCGGATCGCGGCCCCGTTCGACGGAATCGTCGTGAGCGGCGACCTCAGCCAGGCGCTGGGCGCGCCCGTGGATGCCGGCCAGGTCCTGTTCCAGGTGGCGCCTCTGGACTCGTACCGCGTAGTGCTCAAGGTCGACGAGAGCGACATCCGGCAGATCGTCGTGGGGCAGTCGGGGGAGCTCGTGCTCACGGCGCTGCCGCACGAAACTCTGCCGATCAGGGTCTCCAAGATCACGCCGGTCTCCGTGAGCGAGGAGGGGCGAAATTATTTCGAGGTGGAGGCCGAGCTCGCCCAGGCGAAGAGCCGGCTGCGCCCCGGCATGGAAGGGTTCGGGAAGATCGACGTCGACCGGCGCAGGCTCATCTGGATCTGGACCCATCGTCTGGTCGACTGGGTGCGCCTGCGCCTCTGGTCGTGGATGCCTTAGGAGATGGAATCGGTCTTCAGTCCCTCGTGGTACCGGGTCGCCGGCCTGAAGCCCCGGCTGCGCGGCCACGCCCACATCCGCCGGCACGACTACCGGGGCGAGGTGTGGTACGTGCTGCAGGATCACTCCAGCGGCCGCTATTACCGGTTCACGCCCGAGGTCTACCAGGTGATCGGCCAGATGGACGGCGCGCGCACGGTCCAGGATCTGTGGGAGAACGCAGCCGGGCGCCTCGGTGACGACGCACCCACGCAGGGAGAGATGATCCAGCTGCTCAGCAACCTGCACAGCGCCGACGTCCTGCTGTGCGACGTTCCACCCGACAGCATCGAGCTCCTTCGGCGCGCGGACCGCGTTCAGCGGGCGCGCTGGACGCAGAACCTGAGAAGCCCGATGGCGATGCGCTTTCCGCTCGTGGATCCCGAGAAGTTTCTCGCCCGCACGATCGGCTGGTTCCGTCCGTTACTGACCGTCTACGGTGCGCTGCTCTGGCTCTCGGTCGTGGCGACCGCGGCCGTTCTGGTCGGGATGCACTGGTCGGAGCTCAGCGAGAACGTGGTGGACCGCGTCTTCTCGGCCCAGAACCTGCTCGTCCTGCTCGTGGCCTATCCCGTCATCAAGGTGCTGCACGAGCTGGGCCACGGCTACATGGCCAAAGCCTGGGGGGGCGAGGTCCACGAGATGGGCATCATGCTGATCGTGCTGATGCCGATCCCTTACGTGGACGCTTCGGCCGCGTCCGAGTTCCGATCCAAGCACCGCCGCATCCTGGTGGGGGCGGCAGGCATCCTGGTGGAGCTCTTCCTGGCCTCCGTCGCGGTGTTCTTCTGGCTCAGCCTCGACCAGGGCGTTATTCGATCCGTGGCGTACAACGTGATCCTGATTGGCAGCGTCTCGACGATCCTTTTCAACGGCAATCCGCTGTTACGCTATGACGGATATTACGTCCTCGCGGACCTGCTCGAGATCCCCAATCTGGCGCAGCGCGGCATCCAGTATCTAGGCTACCTGATCAAGCGCTATCCCCTGGCCATCAAGAAGGAGATCCCCCCCTACACGGGACCCGGAGAACCGTTCTGGTTCGTCTTCTACACGGTGACCTCCTTCATCTACCGGATCTTCATCTATTCCGCCATCATCCTGGTCATCGCGGGGAAGTTCTTCTTCATCGGTGTGCTGCTCGCCCTGTGGTCGGCCTTCAGCCTGGTGGTCGCCCCGGTCTATCGGGGTCTTCGGTTCCTGGTCTCCAACCCCGCCCTGCGGGAGAGCCGGCCGCGCGCCTTGCTTCTGACCGGGGCTTTGCTCGCCGTCCTCCTGCCGGTCCTGTTCGTGATGCCGTTCCCGTGCCGGACCCGCGCCGAAGGGGTCGTGTGGGTACCGGAGGAATCCCTGGTGCGCTCCGGGACCGCCGCGTTCGTCGACCGCATCGTGGCGCCGCCCGACCAGGAGGTGCGCAAGGGCCAGCTCCTGCTGGTCTGTCGCGATCCACTGCTGAACTCGCAGGTGAAGGTGCTGCAGGCGAAGCTGGAGGAGCAGCTGAGCCGCTACGATGCGGCGAACGCAACCGACAAGGTCGAGGTGCAGGTCGTCAGGGAGGAGATCGCCAGCACACGGAAGGAGCTGGCGCGGGCCGAAGAGCGTCTCGGAGACCTGGAGGTTCACAGTCCCTCGGACGGACGGTGGGTCATCCCGGGCGCCCAGGATCTGCCCGGCCGCTATCTCAAACAGGGGGACCTGGTGGGCTACGTCCTGGCGATCGATCGGCCCACCGTGAGGGTGGTGGTGCCCCAGTCGACGGTGGATCTGGTGCGCCAGCGCTGCCGGCGGGTCGATGCGCGCATGGTGGAGCGGATCGACCCGATCGAGCCGGCCGTCATCAAGCGCGAGGTTCCCGGAGGCCTGGAGCGCCTCCCCAGCACCGTCCTGGGCCGGACCGGCGGCGGCCAGATCGCCACCGATCCGAGGGACAACCAGGGCACGAAGGCGTTCGAGAAGATGTTCCAGTTCGACGTCGAGCTGACCCGGCCGCTCGATCGGGCCTTCGTCGGCGGCCGGGTCTACGTGCGCTTCGACCACGGTCCCGAGCCCCTCGCGTTCCAGTGGTACCGGCAGCTGCGGCAGATGTTCCTGAGACGCTTCAATGTCTAGCGCCGCGTTTACGACCCGCTCCGCGCGCGGTTTTTACCCCGAACGCCAGGTGCCGCAGGAGGGCTTCTTCGACCGCATGCTGACCGGCCTGCGGGGGCGCCTGGAGCACGCGCGCCGCGCCGGGCGGTCGCGCTTCCGGAACATCATCGACTCGGTCGCGCGGTTCGAGAATACGTTCGCCTCGATGAGCGGCGAGGAGCTCGCCTGGCAGGCGCGGGCCATGCGGCCGGAGCTCTGGACGCGCGGCGTCGACGTGGACCAGGCCGGACGCGTCTTCGCCATCGTGCGCGAGGTTGCCGGCCGCCGCCTCGGGATGCGGCATTTCGACGTGCAGCTCGTGGGCGGCTGGGTTCTCCTGAACGGAATGGTGGCGGAGATGCAGACCGGGGAGGGGAAGACCCTGACCGCGACCCTGCCGGCCGTGACGGTCGCGCTCACGGGCGTCCCGGTGCACATCATCACCGTCAACGATTACCTGGCGCAGCGGGACGCGGAATGGATGGGGCCCGTCTACAAGGCGCTGGGGCTGAGTGTCGGCACGATCGTTCAGGGCATGGGAGTCGAAGCGCGGCGGCGGGCCTATCGGTGCGACGTCACGTACTGCACCAACAAGGAGATCGTCTTCGACTACCTGAAGGATCGCCTCGAGATGGGACGGCGCCCCGGACCGATCGAGGGGAGGCTGGGCCGGCTCTCGAACGCCGCCGCCCGCTTCGAGGGTCTGCGCCTGAGGGGACTGTGCTTCGGCATCGTGGACGAGGCGGACAGCGTGCTCATCGACGAGGCGCGCACGCCGCTCATCATCTCCGGGCAGGGGGATCCCAGCTATGAGGCGGCGGTCTACGCCGAGGCGATCGATCTGGCGGCGCGGCTGCGGCATGGGGAGGATTATCACGTCGACTTCGCCAAGAGGGACATCGATCTGACGGAGGGAGGGAAGGCCCATCTCGAGTCGCTCACGGCACCCGCCGGCGGATTCTGGAGCGGCCGTCTGCGGCGAGAGGAGATCGTGCGCAAGGCCCTGACCGCCCTGCATCTTTTTCTGAAGGACAAGCACTACGTGATCAAGGAGGGGAAGGTCCAGATCGTCGACGAGTACACGGGACGGATCATGCCCAGCCGCTCGTGGGAAGGGAGCCTCCACCAGCTGATCGAGACGAAGGAGGGATGCGAGATCACGGTGGAGACGGAGACCATGGGACGGATCAGCTACCAGCGTTTCTTCCGGCGCTACCTGACGCTGGCCGGGATGACCGGGACCGCGCGCGAGGCGGCGCGTGAGTTCTGGTCCGTCTACCGCCTCAAGGTGGTGACGGTCCCCACCAACAGGCCGTTGCGACGCCGCTCGCTCGGACTCCACATCTTCCGGACGGCCCACGAGAAGTGGGAGGCGGTGGTTCGGCGGGTGCGGGAGTTCCACGGACAGGGACGACCGGTCCTGGTCGGGACGCGCACCGTAGCCGACTCGGAGCGGTTGTCGCGGCGCCTGTCCGAGGAGGGCCTGCCGCACCGCGTCCTCAACGCCCTGCAGGACAGAGAGGAAGCCGAGATCGTGGCGCTCGCCGGCCAGAAGAAGCAGATCACCGTCGCCACCAACATGGCGGGGCGCGGGACCGACATCAAGCTGGAGCTGGGGGTCCAGGACCTGGGCGGTCTGCACGTCATCGCCACCGAGCGGCACGACGCCCACCGCATCGACCGGCAGCTGTTCGGCCGCTGCGGCAGGCAGGGCGAGCCGGGCTCCTACGAGGCCTTCGCCTCGCTGGAGGACGAGCTGCTGCGATCGCATCCGGCGCCGATCCTCTCAAGGGTCAGGGCGCATCGCGTCGATCCAGAATCGACGGCGGGGGGCTGGCTGGCCGCGTATCTGGTGAGGAGCTCGCAGCGCACCGCGGAGCGCAAGCACTACTTGATGCGGCGCGATCTTCTGAAATTCGACGAATCGGTGGACAGCGCCCTCGCGTTTTCGGGGAAAGGGGAATAGGGCCCATGGGGAGAGGAGAAACAATGCGTGGTGATGTCGGGCGGCGGGCGGCGCCGCTTCTGGCGGTCTTGATCATCGGCCTGCAGACGCACGAGGCGCGGGCCGCGGACCTGATGGATCTCTACGCCAAGGCGAGAGCCTCCGACCCGACGATCCTGTCGGCGCGCGCCGAGCAGATGATCGCCGACGAGTCGCTGCGCGAGGCGAAGGCCGGCTACAAACCGACGCTGAGCGCCAACGGGCAGACCTCGAAGGTCTACCAAGACATCATCAAGGCCAACACCTTCATCGGCGCAGGGGCTCTGAAAATCCCCCTGTATAGCGACGGCAAGACCGATTACTTCAACAAGAACTTCGGTATCTCGCTGACCCAGCCGCTCTACCAGCCGGAAGCGCTCACCAGGATTCCCCAGGCCCAGGTGGAAGTGCAGCAGGCCCGATCACGCTTCGCCGCCTCCGAGCAGGACATGATCTTCCGCCTCGCCCAGGTGGTCTTCGGTTTCCTGGGCGCGAGCGACAACCTCGATCTGGCGACCAGCGAGCGCATGGCGATCTGGCAGCAGCTTGAGGAAAGCGAGCAGCGGCTCGGCTCGGGCATGGGGACGCTCACCGACGTGCACGAGGCGCGCGCCCGCTTCGCACTGGCCCAGGCCAAGGAGATCGACGCCCGGGACGCGCTGGAGGAGAACCGTCAGGCGATCGCCGAGATGACCGGCGAACCGCCGACGGACGTCAAGAAGCTGAGCGAGACGTTTCCCCTGGTGGCGCCGGACCGTCCGGAGGTCGAGTCCTGGATTCAGGCGGCCATGTTCCAGAACCCGAGCATCACCGCCCAGCAGGCCGCGGTCGAGATCGCCGATCGCGAAGTGCGGCGGCAGCGGGCCGCCTACAGGCCGCACCTCGACCTCGTGGCCTCGTACGACGATGTGAACAGCGGCGGCACCACGATCGGCACCGGGGGTAACGAAATTCAGTCGAAGAACCTGATGCTCCGCCTGGGCATCCCGATTCTGGATGGAGGCCGCTCCGCCGCCCTCTCCCAAACCGCCTCTCTGCGACACGAGATGGCGATCCAGGAACTCGAGAAGACGCGGCGCCGCGTGGAGAGGGAGACGCGTGCAGCCTTCCAGGGGGTCATGGGTGGGATGACCCGTGTGCAGGCCCTGACCCAGTCGGTCTTCTCACAGGAATCGGCCGTCTCCGCCAAGGAGCAGGGGTTCCGATCAGGGGTGAACACCGGCCTGGCGGTCCTCGATGCCCGGAAGGACCTGTTCACGGCCCGCAAGGATCTGGCCCAGTCACGCTATCTTTATATCTTGAACAGCTTGAAGCTGAAGCAGTCGGCGGGGACCTTGCAAGCAGAAGACCTCAGGCTGATCAATGCCTACTTCCAGTAGTCGGAGGGGGTCCGGGATGAGATGGAGCCTTGTCGCTTTCCTCGGTCTCATCGCGGCGAGCCCCGCGGCAGGTGCGGAGCGGTTCGAGGGTCTGGTCGAGCCGTACCTCGAGGTCAAGATCAGCAGCGGCGTCCCCGGAATCCTGGACGAGGTTCTCGTCCAGAGAGGGGACTTCGTGAAGAAGGACCAGGTGCTCGCCCGCCTCCAATCCGACGTGGAAAAGGCGACTTGCGACCTGACCCGAGCCAAGGCCGAGTTCGCGGCCCGCAAGGCGAAGCGAAACCAGGAGCTGGCCAAGAGGCAGATGATCTCCAGCAACGACAGGGACGAGCTCGAGACCGAAGCCCAGATCCTGCAGCTCGAGCTCAAAGAGATGGAAGCGCGACTCAAACAGAGGACGATCACCAGTCCGGTGAACGGCGTAGTCGTGAAGCGCTCGCACTCCCCCGGGGAATTCGTCCAGGAGGACGTCATCCTGAACCTGGCGCAGATCGATCCCCTGCGTGTCGAGGTGGTTGTCCCGATCAAGCTCTACGGCAAGATCACCGTCGGGATGCGCGCGGACGTCGAATGGGAGGCCTTGGGGATCGGATTACAGCGGGCGGTAGTCAAGGTGGTCGACCCGGTCGTGGATGCGGCCAGCGGCACCATCGGCATCCGCCTCGAGCTGCCCAATCCCAGGCACGAGCTGCCCGCCGGGACCAAGTGCTGGGTGCGGTTCCCGATCGCCGCGGAGCGTCCGGCCGGCAAGGTCGACCCCGGCCGTCCCGGGACCGAGACACCGTGAATCGATCCACCGGCGGCCGCCGGGATGTGGAGTCCGCCGCGATTCCTGCTCCCGGCGTCCCTTGATTCAGTGCTCGAGCAGCGTGATCGTGATCGGCTGCGCGTCTCTCAGGACGACCTCGCCGGCCTTGTCGTGCGCGACCCTTCCGAAAATTGAGAACGGACCTCCCACCGTGTTCTTGGGGAAGACGAACTCGGCCACGTAATGGCCCGCGGCCGACTCCGTCATCGCCTCTCGTTCGGCAATTCCCGGTGAGATGTCGAACGACGCCTGCAGGCCGGGGTCTCCGACCATGACGATCTTCACCGTCACGGATCCGCCTTCTGTCCGCGCATCGGTGAAGGTGTGCGCGATCGACTCGATCCTGGGCTTGTCGTACATGACCGTACCGGAAACCTCCAGGACGAGCGCCCTCCGGACGCACGCCGAGGCGAGAAGCACGACGGCTGCGGCCATCGGGACGGAGGCGGGTCGCAATCTCATCAAGGCGTTCCTCGTGTGGTCGCGAAGCAGTGGATTATGGCCATGATCAGGGGTCCGATCAAGAAAAACCTGGTAGCCCATTGACAGCATCACTGTTTGGTAGTACCTACACACGCTCATTCACTGACCACCTCGTGCGGCCGGCTGCAGCGGGGGAGGCGTCTATGTGTGTGCCGGAAGGGAGATATTCGCTCCATGGCGAGGCGGCGGGGGGTGATCCTGCGGGTCGTCACTGCCCTGACGATCGCCTTCCTCTCGCCGGGCCTGCCGCAGGCCCTGACCGACGAGGAAACCTTCCGGGAATTCCGCTTCAACTTCGTCAACCCGGGCGCACGGGCCCTGGGAATGGGTGGCGCGTTCGCCGCCGTAGCCGATGACGCCACAGCCGCGCAGGCGAATCCCGCCGGCCTGCAATACGTTCTGACGCCCGAGTTCTTTCTCGAATACCGCTCCATCGATCAGGACACGACGATCGACCGGAGCAACGTCGGGAGCCTCTCCGTGGACCAGTCGACCGGGGCCCGGAGCCTGCCGTTCCTCGGGCTGACCTCGGTCTCGAACCCGGACACCACGAGCGATCCGAGCTTCGTCAGCTTCGTCCTCCCGATACGCGGCACCGTCGCGGGACGGCGCGTCCGGATCGCGGGGTCGAGGCAGGTCGTCCTGTCCGAGGACAGGGCGCTCTCGTCCGGGGGCAGCGCGACGGAGGCGCGCTTCGCGTTCCCGTCGTTCCCGAACACCGTCAACGGCTCGACGGTGGAGGCGTACTCGGTCGACACCCTGGTGAGCGGCGGCCGGTCCGCGGACATCGTCTACTGGAACGTGGGGGGCTCCATCGATCTGACCCAGGATTTCTCGGCCGGCTTGACGCTCACCTATGCCACCCTCGATCTGAAGTCGGACACCCTGACCGAGGTGATCGACCCGCTGCAGCTGTTCCTCGACCCGACCCACCCGCGATTCCCCGCCCAGCCGAGCATGGATGTCTACAGGACGAACGCGGACGGCAAAGATTCGGACGTGACCTTCACGTTCGGGATCCATTTGCACCCGGACTCTGTCTTCGCAGGCGGCGTTTCTCCCTGGCGATTCGGGGCGGTCTATCGCAGGGGCGCCAGGTTCTCGGTTCCGGAGAAGACCTTTCTCAACGGGGCCCCGAACCTCATGTTCGGCACGACGATCGTGGTTCCGGACCGCTACGCCATCTCCGCCTCCTATCGCTCCCCGGTGCACTGGCTGTTCTCCCTGGAAATCGAGCGCGTCGAGTACACGGATCTCCTGCAGGGTTTCCGGACCGGGGTCAACTACCTGACGGGCGGCCAGGTCGCAGGCGGAGCGTTCGGGATCAACCCGGGCCAATCCGTGGAGTTCACCATCGACGACGGCATCATCCCCCGGGGTGGGCTGGAGTACGTCTTCTGGCCGGGGGGCAAGGGAAGCCGGCGCCTCGCACTCTGGGCCGGATATTACAGGACGCCGGACGATCGCATCCGCATGTTGCACTTCAACAGTGACGACTCGAGCGTCAACGCCGCCTACATGGAGGCGTTCCGCGGCGGAGGGCCGGCCGATCACATCACGGGCGGCGTCGGCTTCGAGTTCGGGCCATCCTCCCTTCGCCTGGCCGGCGAGGGCTCCAGCGAGGGGCGCCAGTTCGTCGGCACCTACACGTACCGGTTCGGGACGGGTCGATAAGGAGTGGACGGGACCATGCGCAGAAACAGAAACATGTCGGGCCGGGTGCCGCAGATCGGATCGGGGCGCGCCTCGAGGCTGCTGTTCGTGCTGGCGGTGCTCTTCGTGTGCGGACCGATCTCCGTCAGTTTCCCCGTCTTCCTCGGCAGCACGACCCCCGAGAGCTTCGATCTGTGCGAGGAGCCGCTCGACCAGAGCGGCGCCCCCCGCCTCGAGTGCCAGGCGGGCGACCTGCGCTTCCAGATCGCGAACCTGACCGGCAGCCAGTTCGGCTTCTCCGTCGCGACCGGGGAATTGAACGGCGACACTCTCGTCGACCTGGTGGTCGGCGATCCGGCGCGCAACCGCGTCTACATCTTCTACGGGCGCGCGAGCGCGAAGCAGGCTTATGGGCTCCCCCCCGATTCTCTCAATCGCGGCGTCAACCCCGACACCCAGGCCGACGTGGTCCTGTGGCGGGATCCGTCCATCCCCGGGCAGGTGAAGAACTTCGGCTTTTCCGTCGCGATCAGCCGGGGACAGGCGGTTGCAGGCTGCACCCCTTCCGGTCTCGCCGCCGCTCTGGCGATCGGCGCTCCCGGCGTTCCCGGGACCACGACCAACGGCCCCGGGACGGTGTTCCACATCCCCGCCGGCGGGTTGTGCAGAACCCCCGCGAATCCGGCGACGACGCAGACGATCGACCCCGCGACTCTCGGCACGTTCTTCACCTCCCCCGATCCGGAGCAGAACGACCTGTTCGGTTACTCGACCGCGTTCGCCAGGATCCTGTCCAACAGCGGCCTGCAGGAGGATCTGGTCGTCGGGGCGATCGGCGCCCTCGGCGGCGCCGGCCGGGTGACGGCGTTTCCTGTGACCGCCGGGGTCGTGAGCCGCGCCGACGGCAGCATCGTGCGCATCGAGGGACAGGCGGGCGAGGGCGTCGGAGAGGCGATCGCCTGCGGCGATCTCGACAACGATTTCAACGCCACGACCAACCCGCGGGGCAGGCGCGACGATCTCGCCATCGGCGCCGTCGGGACTCAGGCCGGCAAGGTGATCATGGTGCAGGGCCCCGTCTCGCCGACCGGCGGACTCGGCGGCAACGGTGTGTACCACGACGGGGCCGATACCCCGCTGCGCGCCCTCCTCGGCGAGATCGCCGGCGACTACTTCGGCTTCAGCGTGGCGATCAGCGCCGAGGGGCGTCTCGCCGTCGGGGGAGTGCTCGCCGACAACATACCTCCGGTCACGAGCGGCACGGGCGGAGGGGACAAGCTCACCAACGCGAAGACCGGCCAGCGCCTCAACGCCGGAAAGGTCTACGTCTGGGACCCCGCCCTGCTCGTCCCCGGGCCGGACATCAAGGCGAACACCGCCAAGGTCGTGGTCGTGGCGCGCCGCTCCGGGGACCAGCTCGGCTTTTCCGTCGCCTTCGGCGACGTGGACGGCTCCGGCAAGGACGATCTCCTCATCGCCGCGCGCCGGGAGGACGGCAGCGGCCTCAAGGTGAACGAGATCGATCAGGGCACTCTGTACGTCATCCTCGACTCGACCTCCATCGCGTCTCCGGTCGACATGAACCTGTGCTCGATCAACTCCGACTGCACCGGCGTGAATGGGGTCGACGTGATGATCTTCGGCGGCGACCGGAGCCTCAACCAGGGGGACGAGATCGGCTACGCGCTCGCCACGGGCAACTTCAACGGCGACAAGTCGGACGACATCTTCGTCTCGTCGATCACGCACGGCCGGGTCTACGCGGTGACGCTCGAGGACACGGACGGCGATCGCAGGACGCAGGGCCGGAACATCCGGGACGAGGATGACGACGGGGACGGCGACCCGGACGCCACCGACTGCGCCGCGCAGGACGCCACCATCCACGCCGGCGCCACCGAGATCACCTGCAACGGCGTCGACGAGAACTGCAACGGCACGGCAGACGACGCGCCGGACGCCGACGGCGACGGGGTCGACGTCTGCGGCAGCGCCACCAAGAAGGCGGACTGCGACGACCACGACCACGCCTCCTTCCCCGGGGCGACCGAGGTGTGCGACGGAAACGACAACGACTGCAACGGCAGCGTGCCGTCGGACGAGAGGGACTCGGACGGCGATCACTATGTTGTCTGCAACGGCTGGAACGACACGCAGGGGGATCAACCGACGATTCTGGGAGGGGGGGACTGCAGCTCGCTCAACGCCGACACCTTCCCGGGCGCCGCACCCAAGGACAGCGCCACTGCGTGCATGCGGGACAGGGACAAGGACGGCTACGGCGACATCCTGCCCGGGACCGGCGTCGCCCCGGGGACCGACTGCAACGACCAGAGCGCCCAGACCTTCCCGGGCGCCGCCCCCAAGGACAGCACGACCGCCTGTCTGAAGGACGCCGACGGAGACGGTTACGGCGATTCGTCCGTCGGCTCGCCGATCGTGAAGGGAACCGACTGCAACGACGCGGACCCCAAGAGCTTCCCGGGAGCACCCGAGCTGTGCGACGGCAACGACAATGCCTGCGCCGGGGCGGTGCCGGCGGCGGAGAAGGACCCGGACAACGATCGGTACGTCGCCTGCACCGGATGGGCCGACACGCAGAACGACAACCCGAACATCCTGGGCGGGGGGGACTGCGACCCGGCCGACGGCAAGACCTTCCCCGGCGCCGCGCCCAAGGAGACAGACGCGACCGCCTGCATGAAGGACCGGGACGGGGACGATTACGGCGACCAGACGCCCCCCGCGGGCGTCACCCCCGGGACCGACTGCGACGATAATTCGGCCACCGCCGCGGACACCTTTCCTGGTGCGGCGGCGATCGACGGCCCCCTGAACTGCATGAAAGATAGCGACCACGACGATTACGGCGACCAGTCCGTCACCCTGCCGATCGTGCCGGGGACCGACTGCAACGACGCGAGCGCCGCGCAGCACCCCGGGGCCACGGAGATTCCCGACGACTCCATCGACCAGGACTGCAGCGGCGCCGACAAGGTCACCTGTTTCGTGGACGCCGATCACGACGGGTACGGCAGCACGACGACCCTCCTGGATCCGGACGGCAACTGCACCGGGACCGGCGAATCCCCGTTCAACACCGATTGCAACGACAACAATCCAAACTTCGCGCCCGGCAAGACCGACATACCGGACGACGGTGTCGATCAGGACTGCAACGGCGCCGACACGAAGACCTGCATCGTCGACGCCGACAAAGACGGCTTCGGCACGAGCCTGGGGACGACCGTCCTGGCCGCCGACGGCCACTGCGACGCGGCCCAGGGGGAGGCCGCCAAAGACAACGCCACCGACTGCAACGACGCCGATCCGAACACGCATCCAGGCGCCATCGAGCTGTGCGACGGGAAAAACAACGCCTGCACGGGCGCCGTGCCGGCCAACGAGACGGACCCCGACGGCGACGGCTACGTCGCCTGCATCGGATGGAGCGGTACGCAGGTGGACAACCCGGGGATCCTGGGCGGCGGGGACTGCGCCCCCTCGGATCCCTACACCTTCCCGGGCGCAGGATCCAAGGAGACCTTCTCCACCGCCTGTATGAAGGACAGGGACGGGGACGGCTACGGTGATGTCAACCCTCCCGCTGGAGTCGTCCGCGGAACCGACTGCGACGACTCTCCGTCGGGGGGGACGACCTTCCCAGGAGCGGCCCCAAGAGAAGTCGCGGGCTCACTGATCTGCATGAAGGACGCCGACGGGGATGATTTCGGCGATGCGTCCGTGTCCCTGCCGGTGGTGCGCGGCACGGACTGCAACGACGCCGATTCGAACACCCACCCCGGCGCCACAGAGCTGTGCGACGGGAAAAACAACGCCTGCACCGGCGCCGTGCCGGCGAACGAGACGGACCCGGACGGCGACGGCTACGTCGCCTGCAATGGCTGGAGCGGCACGCAGGTGGATAACCCGGGGATCCAGGGGGGTGGGGACTGCGACCCCTCGGATCCGTACACTTTCCCGGGCGCTGCTCCGAAGGAGACGCAGCCGAGGGCCTGTATGACTGATAAGGATGGAGACGATTTCGGCGACCGGACGCCCGCCTCCGCGGAGATCACGCTGGGGTCCGACTGCGACGATGATTCGGCCACCGCCGCCGACACCTTCCCAGGCGCGGCGGCGATCGAAGGACCCTTCAATTGCATGAAGGACAGCGACCACGACGGCTACGGCGACAGCGCGGTCTCCCCTACCGTGGACCCGGGGCACGACTGCGCCGACAACGACCCCACCAGGCACCCGCTGGCCACGGAAATTTGCGGCGACGGCATCGACAGCGACTGCGACGGCCAGGATCCCGTCTGCTCCCCCTCGAGCCCGCTCGTGTTCCTGAGCGATCCGTATACAGTGATTTGGATCCCTTCCGATCCCACGCTCACGGGCCACGTCAATGTATATCGTGGCGACCTGGAGGCGCTGCGATCGACCGGCGTCTACACCCAGGACCCGGCGACCGTGCCTTCTGCCGATCGCTTCTGCCAGATTTCGCAATCGAGTCTCGACGACCCCTTCCTGCCGCGCGTGGGGCAGGTCGTCTTCTACCTCACGACTTCCGGGCAAGGGAGCGCCGAGACGAGCCTGGGGGACGACTCGCGCGGCGTCGAAAGGCCGAATACGCGTCCATGTCAGTAAATATCTACTGGCCCGCGATCAACAGTATGGCGCCGGATATGAAAGTGACGTTATGCCTCCTGTAAGGGCAGCACTTCGCTGCCTGCCCGCCGTGGTGTGCCT
>Ga0137381_10000263_pt1 | contig 32031 bp, 26 predicted proteins | sample SagtaG_16_FD_104808 | JGI IMG/M metagenome (GOLD analysis project Ga0137381, IMG submission 104808) | Vadose zone soil microbial communities from Sagehorn Ranch, Mendocino, California, USA - Sage2_L_115_16 metaG | ecosystem: Environmental > Terrestrial > Soil > Vadose zone | place: USA... | reverse complement strand
TGCCGACGAAGGGCATCCCGCTGCCGTTCCTGTCGTACGGCGGCTCGAGCCTGGTCGTCAGTCTGTGCGCCCTCGGGGTGCTGCTGAACATCTCGCAGCATTCGTCCTAGCGATTCTCCGGTGGCCGACACGATCGTCGTCGCCGGAGGCGGAACCGGAGGGCACCTGTACCCCGGCATCTCGATCGCCCAGGAGATCGAGACGCGGCGCCCGGGGGTCGAGATCGTGTTCGCGGGTGCGGGCACGAGCCTGGAGCGGACGATCCTGGCCCCGTACGGGTACAGGCTGATCGCCATCCGGAGCGGCGGTGTCGTGGGCAAGTCGCTGACCGGGAGGATACGCGGGATCGGACGGGCGATGGCCGGCTTCGCCCAGTCGATCCGGACGCTCATGCGCAAGAGACCGAGAGTGGTGATCGGGGTCGGCGGCTATGCCTCCGGGCCCCTGGTCCTGGCGGCGGTGATGCTGCGCGTCCCGAGCCTGATCCACGAGCAGAACTACTACCCCGGTCTGACCAACCGGCTGCTGGCGCCGTGGGTGCGCCGTGTGGCGGTGTCGTTCGAGGAGACCCGGCGCTATTTCCGCGGGCGCGGCGTGGTGACCGGGAACCCGATCCGCGCCGAGTTCCGTCAGGCGAAGCGCAAGGCGCGGGGCGACACGTTCAACGTGCTGATTTTCGGAGGGAGCCAGGGGGCGAAGGCGATCAACGGCGCGGTCGTCGACGCGCTCCCCCACTTGAGGGAGCAGCGGCCCGCCCTGCGCTTCCTGCACGGCACCGGGGCCGCCGACCACGGGCGGGTCGCCGCCGCGTACCAGGCCGCGGGCTTCGAGGCCCGGGTGCTGCCGTACATCACGGACATCCTGAGGGCTTACGAGTGGGCCGATCTCGTGCTCGCGCGCGCCGGGGCCAGCAGCGTGTCGGAGATCGCCGTCTGCGGGAAGGCGTCGATCCTCGTTCCCCTGCCCACCTCGGCCCACGACCACCAGCGCTACAACGCGCGCAAGTTCGCGGAGGCGGGCGCGTCGCTTCTGATGGAGGAGTCGTCCCTCACCGGTGAGGCGCTGGCGCAGGCCCTGCTGCGGCTGCGCTCCGACCCGGGGCGGGTGTCCGCGATGGAGCGCTCGGCCCTCCTCCTGGCGCGCCCCGACGCCGCCGTCCGGATCGTGGACATGGTCGCGGAGATGCAGTCATGGTGATGCTCCGCAAGACGCGCCGCATCCATTTCGTCGGGATCGGAGGGATCGGCATGAGCGGCATCGCCGAGGTCCTGATCAACCTCGGCTACCAGGTGACGGGGAGCGACCTCGAGGAAGGGGCCACGGTCAAAGGGCTGAGGGCCCTGGGCGGCCGGATCACCCGCGGTCACGCGGCCTTGAACGTCGGGGACGCGGACGTCGTCGTCATCTCCTCGGCCGTGAAACCGGACAACCCGGAGGTGCTGGAGGCGCGCCGCAGGCAGATCCCGGTGATCCCGCGCGCCGAGATGCTGGCCGAGCTGATGCGGATCAAGTACGGCATCGCCATCGCCGGCTCGCACGGCAAGACCACGACCACGTCGATGGTGGCGCAGGTGCTGTCGGGCGCCGGCCTCGACCCGACGATCATCATCGGCGGGCGGCTCAACGTCCTCGGCAGCAACGCCAAGCTCGGGCGCGGCGACCTGCTGGTCGCCGAGGCGGACGAGAGCGACGGGTCGTTCCTGCGCCTCACGCCGACCATCGCCGTGGTGACTAACATCGACGCCGAACACCTCGACCATTACGGCGACCTGTCGCGTCTGCAGACCGCCTTCGCCGATTTCCTGAACAAGGTGCCGTTCTACGGCGTCGGCGTCGTCTGCCTCGACGACCCGCGCGTGCAGGAGATCCTGCCCCGCCTGTCGCGGCGCGTCGTGACCTACGGGTTCACGGCGCAGGCCGACCTGTCGGCGTCCGACATCGAGCTCCAGGGATTCAAGGCGGCGTACACGGTGCTGCTGCAGGGGAAGAAGATCGGGGGGATCACGCTGCGCGTGCCGGGGCGCCACAGCATCGCCAACTCGCTGGCGGCGATCGCCTGCGGTCTCGACCTCGAGGTGCCGTTCGAGACGATCGCCGCCGAGCTCTCGCGCTTCAGCGGCGCCGACCGCCGCTTCCAGCTCAAGGGGGAGCTCGGCGGGATCATGGTCATCGACGACTACGGGCACCACCCCTCGGAGATCCTGGCGACCCTCGCGGCCGCCAAGAAGGGGTTCGGCCGGCGCACCGTGGTCGTGTTCCAGCCGCACCGCTTCACGCGCGTGCAGGCGCTCCTGAACGAGTTCGCGCGCGCCTTCTACGACGCCGACGTCCTGGCTGTGTGCGACATCTACCCGGCGGGCGAGGCTCCGATCCCCGGCGTCACGGTCGAGGCGGTGACGCAGGCGATCAAGACCCACGGACACAAGGACGTGACGCTCGTGAAGAGCCTGAAGGACGTGCCGGACTGGCTCAAGGAGCGCGCGCGCGAGGGGGACATGGTGATCACGATGGGCGCCGGCAGCGTCTACAAGGCCGGCGAGGAGTTCGTCAGGCACTTGCGGAAGTGATGAGCGCAGGCCCGGGAACGATACCGATGACGGCCGCGAAGCACTGGGTGACGGAGGCGGACGCGATCCTCAGGGAGTCGCCCGTGCGCGTGCTGCGCGACGTGCCGCTCAGGACACGCACGTCGCTCGGAGTCGGCGGCGAGGCGCCTCTCCTCCTGGCGCCGGCCCGGCCGGAGGAGCTGGCGCCCGTGATGGAGCGTCTGTTCCAGACCGGCGTGCCGTTCGATTTCCTGGGCGCCGGCTCGAACCTCCTGGTGGCGGACGAGGGGCCGTCGTTCGTGGTGATCTCGTCGGAGTCGCTCCAGGAGGAGCCGCGCATCGAAGGTGGCAAGGTCCTGGCGGGGGCCGGCTACCCGGTGCCGCGCCTGGTCAAGCGGGCGGCCGCGGCCGGTCTGTCCGGGATCGAGTTCGCCGAGGGGATCCCCGGGAGCGTCGGCGGCTGCGTGCGCATGAACGCCGGCTGGCACGAGGGGATGTTCGGCAACGCCGTGGCCTCGCTCACGGCGATCACCCGCCAGGGGTGCATCGAGGAGTTGGCGGCCGGCGCGGGAACGTTCGCCTACCGCCGCAGCCCGGGAGTCGGCGACCGCTTCATCGCCGCCGCGACCCTGCGTCTCCTCCCCGACGACCCGGCGCGCGTGCGCGAGCGGATGCGCGCCTACCACGACCACCGTGTGTCGACCCAGCCGACCGGTGCGAAGAACGCCGGCTGCATCTTCAAGAACCCGGAGGAGGGGCACGCCGGGCGTCTCATCGACCAGAGCGGCCTGAAGGGGACGGCCGTCGGCCGCGCCGTCGTCTCGGACGTGCACGCCAACTTCATCGTCAACCGGGGCGGGGCCACGTTCCGGGACGTCCTCCTCCTCATCGACAGGGTGCGCGACGAAGTGAGCAAGAAGACCGGCATCACGCTCGAGACGGAGGTGATCGTCTGGAGATGAAGCGCCTTCGTCCCGCCACGGGATCGATCGACGCGACGCGCGCCGGCGCCGACACCGAGCCGCTGCGCATCCTCCGACGCGACCGGAGCGGCGCTCTCCGCAAGCGCCGCCGCGGCCGTGGCGGAGCCGTCCTCGCGGCCCTGGTCCTCGGCACGGCGCTCCTCGGCGGGTCGGCGTACGGCGCGCGGCACTACCTGACCCACTCCCAGAGCTTCCGGCTGCGGCGGATCGAGTTCTCCGAGACACGCTACGCGCCGGAGGGGGAGCTGCGCCGATCGCTGTCGCGCGCCATGGGCCGGAACCTGTTCCGGCTGGATCCGGCGCGGCTGGGGCGGGACCTCGAGGCCCGGCGCTGGGTGAAGCGGGCCGTTGTCAAGCGCGTCCTGCCCGACGGTATTTTCTGCGCCATCGAGGAGCGCGCGCCGGGAGGGCTCGCCCTGCTGCGCGACCGGGTGTGGCTGGTGGACGACGAGGGGGTCGCCATCGATCCCTTCGGCGGCCAGACGAAGGACTACTCCTGGCCGATTCTCGTCGGTCTGGACGACCGGAACGCCGCCCGCGCGCGCGCGCAGACGCAGCGCGGTGTCCGGCTCGTCGCCTGGCTGCAGGAGAACCAGCGGGACCTGGCGAAGAACATCTCGGAGATCGACCTGTCACGCGACGACCGCCTGGAGCTGCGGCTGAACCAGGGGGGGCCGTCGGTGCGCCTCAATCCGAACGATTTTGGAGCGAATCTCGACCGCTATCTGACGCTGCGCGACTACCTCGCCACGGACTTCGGCGACGGCGCGTACGTCGATCTGAGGTTCCGGGACCGCATCGCGTTCCGACCTCGTGTCGCCGTGAAGGGAGACTGACATGCCACGACCCAGCACCCACCTCGTGGGACTGGACATCGGCCAGACCAAGGTCTGCGTCCTGATCGCCGAGCCCCGGGACGCGGGCGCCATCGACATCGTCGGCTTCGGCTCGGCCCCCTCGCGCGGCATGCGCAAGGGGGTCGTGGTGAACCTCGACGCCTGCGTCTCTTCGATCAAGCAGGCGGTGGAGGAGGCGGAGCTCATGGCCGGCTGCTCCGTGGACCGGGCCTTCGTCGGCGTCGCCGGGGCGCACGTCCGCGGGCTGAACAGCCGCGGGGTCGTCGCCATCTCCGGACGGGACCACGAGGTCACGCGCGACGACGTGCAGCGCGTCCTGGCCGCCGCGCGCGCCGTGAACATCCCGCCCGAGCGCGAGATCTTCCACGTGCTGCCGCAGGAGTTCATGGTCGACGACCAGGACGGCATCCACGACCCGGCCGGCATGACCGGCTCCAAGCTGCAGGCGAACGTGCACATCGTGACCGCCTCGGTCACCGCCGCGCAGAACCTGGTCAACAGCGTCAACCGCGCCGGCGTCGAGGTCGAAGAGGTCGTGCTCGAGCAGCTCGCCGCGGCCGACGCCGTGCTGACCCCCGACGAGAAGGAGATGGGTGTGGCGCTCATCGACATCGGCGCCGGCACCAGCGATCTGGTGATCTTCGAGCGCGGCGCCATCCGCCACATCGCCGCGCTGCCGACGGGCGGCGAGCACGTGACCAACGACATCGCGGTGGGCCTGCGCACCCCGATCCCCGAGGCCGAGAGGCTGAAGAAGACCCGGGGCTGCGCCCTCGCCTCGCTGGTCGGGGACGAGGACACGATCGAGGTGCCGATCGTCGGCGGCCGCAAGCCGCGCGTGCTGTCGCGCACTCTCCTGTGCGAGATCATCCAGCCGCGCGTCGAGGAGATCTTCGCGCTCATCGCCGAGGAGTTCGCGCGCAGCAACTTCGACCGCTCGATCCACGCCGGTGTCGTCCTGACGGGTGGGGGCTCGATGCTGGAGGGGATCCAGGAGATGGCCGAGCGCTGCCTGAACGTGCCGGTGCGGCGCGGATCCCCCTCCGGGCTCGGCGGCATCTCCGACACCGTCGCGACGCCGCAGCACAGCACGGTCGTCGGACTGACCCTGTACGGCGCGCGGCGGCGCCAGAGCGTTCCGCAGAAACTTCACAACCCCTTCGTCCTCTCCCGTATGGGCGACATGGTGAGAGGCTGGCTGAGCGAACTCTTTTAGAGGAGACCCGCATGATCCTGATGGACGACAAGAACTCGAAGGCCGCGTTGAGGCTGTCCTTCGACGAGAACAAGGCGGTCGGAGCCAACATCAAGGTGATCGGAGTGGGCGGAGGCGGCAGCAACGCCGTCAACCGCATGATCTCCACCAACCTGCAGGGGGTGGAGTTCATGGTCGCCAACACCGACTGCCAGGCGCTGAAGGGCTCGCGCGCCCCGCTGAAGATCCAGATCGGCGCCAAGCTCACCAAGGGGCTGGGCGCCGGCAGCAACCCCGACATCGGCCGTCAGGCGGCGCTCGAGGACTCGGAGAAGATCATCGAGGCGATGCAGGGGGCCGACATGGTGTTCATCACGTCGGGGCTGGGCGGCGGCACCGGCACCGGCGCCGTCCCGATCATCGCGAGTCTGGCCTCGGAGCTCGGCGCACTGGTCGTCGCGGTCGTCACCAAGCCGTTCGGCTTCGAGGGAAAGAAGCGCCGCGACCAGGCGGAGCAGGGGCTGCACGAGCTGCAGGAGGCGGTCGACACGGTCATCTGCATCCCGAACGAAAAGCTCCTGAATTCGGTCGACAAGGCGATGCCGCTCGGCGCCGCGTTCCTGTTCGCGGACGACGTCCTGCGTCAGGCCGTGCAGGGAATCTCCGACCTCATCACCATCCCGGGCGAGATCAACCTGGATTTCGCGGACGTCAAGACGATCATGAGCGGCATGGGGATGGCGCTCATGGGAACCGGCGTGGCCTCGGGACCGAACCGCGCCATCGAGGCGGCGCAGCGCGCCATCTCCTCGCCGCTCCTGGAGGACGCGACCATCGACGGGGCCCGCGGCATCCTGATCAACATCACCGGCGGCACCGACATGACCCTGCACGAGGTGGCGGAGGCCTCGAGCCTGGTGCAGCGCACCGCCGATCCCGAGGCGAACATCATCTTTGGGACGGTGATCGACAAGGCGATGACCGAGGAGGTGAAGATCACGGTGATCGCCACGGGCTTCAACCGCGAGGGCCGGCAGGCGGCCGAGCTCCAGGTCGCCGCGGCCACGGCCGCGACGCAGCGCGGTTACGGCCAGCGCCCCCTGGCGACCGACGCCCAGGCCGTCCAGGTGCGCCCGGCGCGCGACCTCGACTCGCCCACGTTCCTCAGGCGCCCGCCCGTGCCGCAGGCGACCGCCCGCACAGCCGACGCGAGGGCGGTCACCGGGTACGCTTCCCTTCAGGATGAGCTCGACGTGCCGACGTTCCTGAGGAAGCAGATGGACTGACATGGGTGACGGCAATCACTACAAGATCCTGATCGCGGACGACAGGGAAGACAACCTCGGCCTGCTGCGCGAGTGGCTGTCCGCCCAGGACTACTACGTGCGCTGCGCGCGTGACGGCCGCGAGGCGCTCGACATCGCCCGCCAGGACCCGCCCGATCTGGTTCTGGTCGACAAGGTGATGCCCGAAGTCGACGGCCTGAGCGTGGCGCGCGAATTGAAGAGAGGGGATCCCACCGTCCCCGTCATCGTCCTCACCGGCCGCGAGGACACCCGCCGCTCCGCCATCTTCGACGACACGGGCGCCGACGACCTCATCATGAAGCCGTTCCAGTACGAGGAGGTCGAAACCCGCGTCCGCACGATGCTGAAGAAGCGCGAGGTGTTCCGCGCCCTGGAGCAGGCCAATGACGAGCTCAGGCGGGCCAACGAGCGCATGGCCCACCTCATCCAGTTCGACGAGAAGACCGGGCTGTACAACTACCGCCACTTCATGGAGCGGCTGACGGATGAGTTCAAGCGGGCGAGGCGCTACTCAAACCGATTGACCCTGGCGATGTTCGACATCGACCATTTCAAGGAGGTCAACGACCGCTTCGGCCACCCGGCGGGGGATCGCGTCCTGAAGGGGTTCGGCGAGATCATGGTGCGCTCGTCGCGCGAGACCGACATCATCGCCCGCTACGGGGGGGAGGAGTTCGTCGCCCTCCTCCCCCAGACGACCGCGGTGCATGGCCAGCGTCTCGCCGAGCGGATCCGTCGCGTCACCGAGGCGGACCGCTTCCACGGCGCCGACGCCCCCGAGCCGATCATCCGGATCACCGTCTCCGCCGGCGTCGCGACCTTCCCCCTGAACGACCGGATCCACCGTCCCGAGGACCTGGTCAAGGCCGCCGACGACGCCCTCTACCGCGCCAAGGGGGCCGGCCGCAACCGCACGCACCTCGACCAGCGCTCTCTGGCCGGGGCGCACTGAAGCGGCGCCGCCCCTCAGCCTCACCGATCGTATCGCTCTCCATCACCGTTCGGAGCATGCCACGCTGTCGGGCCGGGTGTTCTCGCACTTGATCGACTCGGTCATCCCCGAGGCCAGGCCGCTGCAGGCGCTGGTCACGGCGCTCTCGATCGCCGCCTTGTCCGTACCCGAGGCGGCTGTGCGGCAGAGGGTCTGGCCGTTGAAGGTGACGCAGACCCGGCATTCGTGGTGGGCGACGCGCGTGCTGAGGTAGACCACGAGCCCGATGAACAGGACCAGGAACACCAGGGTCGCCTTGGTGGTCTTTCCCATGCGGATGCCTATGATAAGGTACACGGGCGGCGAGGAGGACGGTCATCGATGAAGAAGACCGAGGTCGAGATCAAGCTGCGGGTCGAGGATCCGGCGAAGGTCCCGGCTCTCCTGAAGCAGATCGGGGCGAAGGAGGTCCACCCGCGCGAGCTCGAGGACAACCAGCTCTACGACTTTCCCAACTTCTCTCTCAAGATGAACCAGTCGATGCTGCGCGTGCGCATTCTGAAACGCGAATCGACCCTCACCTACAAGGAGGCCCCGCGTGTCGAAGGAGGGGCCAAGGTTCGCGATGAGATGGAGGTCGTCATCTCGTCGGGTGAGACGGTGGCGATGATCCTGTCCCGCCTCGGCATGCGGCCGTTGTTCCGCTATCAGAAATATCGCGCCGTCTACCAGTACTCGGGTCTCATCATCACGATCGATGAGACTCCGATCGGGGTTTTCCTGGAGCTCGAGGGGGCAAAACCCCTGATCGACGAGGTCGCCGTCAGGCTTGGGTATAAAGCAACGGACTACATCGTGAAGAGTTACCTGGCCCTGTACCAGGAATATCTGAAGTCGCGCGGTCTGCCGCTGAAGGACATGGTGTTCGAGGCATCTTGATCAGGGCGATCAAGGATTTGATCACGATCCGTGGCCATTATTCGCGGTGATTTCTTGTCTTTATCTCAAGAAAACCCCCACTCTGATCAGGTCAATTTTCCATACCCTGATTTTCCACAGGCCCGTCCCGCGCGGCTTTCAGAAAATGTCGAGCCGCCGACTTATGGTGAAATATCATCATGAAGGCGATGATACTGGCGGCGGGTATGGGGGAGCGCATGTGGCCCCTTACCGAAGAACGTGCCAAGCCCTCCCTTTCATTGATCAATCGTCCGATGATCGCCCATGTCCTCGAACACCTGGCGCGTCACGGTGTCGAGGAAGCCATGATCAACCTGCACTACCATCCCGAGTCGATCAGGGGGCTGGTCGGCGACGGGAAGAAGTACGGGGTCAAGGTCCATTACTCCGACGAGCCCGTCATCCTCGGCACGGCGGGCGGCCTGAAGAAGGCCGAGACCTTCCTCAAGGACTCGGCCCCCTTCTTCATGATCAACAGCGACAGCATCGGCGACTGTGACCTCTCCGCAGCCCTGAAGAAGCACCGCGAGTCGGCTGCGCTGGCGACCATGGTGCTCATACCGCAGGACCCGAAGTCCGGCTACAGCACGGTCGAGATGGACGAGCGCGACCGGATCGTTCGAATCGCCGGGAATCCATCCGGTTCATCGGATCCGGGCACCGGCAGGTATTTCTTCGCAGGCATCCATGTTCTTGAACCGGACATCTTCGCCGCGATCCCGTCGGGGAAATCCGAGATCAACAGCGATATCTATCCCCGGCTGATCACCGCCGGCAGGGTCATCAAGGGTTTCGTCCACACCGGTTTCTGGAAGGAGCTGGGGAACCCGCGTCTCTATCTCGAGGGGTCGCTCGCTCTCCTGCGTGGCATCAAGGACCCCGGTCTCGCGGCGATCCAGGTCTCGGAGGGGGTCTACCTGGACCGGGTCCCCCTCCCGAAGGAGGTGGCCATCGAGCCGCCGGCTTTCCTCGCCCGCGGAGCGAGCATCGGCCCGGAGAGCTCCCTCCTGGGGGGAGTCATCATCGGCCGGCAGGCGACCATCGGCAAGGGGTGCTCCCTGCGCTCGACCCTGGTCTGGGACGGGGCCCGGGTCGGAGAGGGATCCCGGCTGTCGGAGTGCATCGTGACCTCCGGGGTCTTCGTGCCCGCCGGCGTCAGCCTGACCAACAAGATCTTCCTGCGGGCCGAGGGATACCAGGGAAAGAAGCAGAGAATGGAGCGGCTGGGCGGCTGCTGGATGATCAACTTGTGAAGGGTGCGACAGGCCAGGCTCCGGCCCTGATCGCCCCTGCCGCCCTGGCCTTCCTCAAGAAGTCCCTCGGCTCCCCGCTCAGGGTGGCGGAGATCGCCGGAGACGCCTCCACCAGGCGGTTTTTTCGCGTTTCGTCGGGGAAGAAGACCGCCGTCCTGATCGTCCATCCCGAGCCCTTGAACCCGGCCGGACCCCTGTTCAGCAATCACAGGGTGCTTGCGTCGATTGGAGCACCCGTTCCTCGCATACTCGGATCCGACCCACCCCTTGGGCTGGTGCTGACGGAGGACTTCGGGGACGTCACCCTGCAGAAGCATCTTCTCGATCCGGGGCGGCGTCGGGGGCGTTCCGGAGAGGCCGAACGGCTCTACCGCGAGGCCTGCGACCTCATCGTCCTCCTCCACAGAAAGGGGCAGGCCGCGCTCCGACCGGACGATTTCGCCGCGACATGCGCACTCGACTGCGACCGCTTCCTGTTCGAGCTCGATCACTTCCACCGCCACTACATCATCGGCCAGAGAAAGATGACCCCGGGACCGGATGACGAGAGGGTGTTGCGAGCCTTCTACGCCGATCTGGCCTCGGCGTGCGACCGGCTGCCGCGCGTGTACTGCCACAGGGACTTCCAGTCGCGCAATCTCATGGTCCATCGCGGTCGGCTGCACGTCATCGATTTCCAGGACGCCCGCATGGGACCCTACACCTACGATTCCGCCTCCCTGTTGCGCGACTCATCGCTCGATCTCGAAAAGACCCTGGTGGACGGGATGATCGACCACCTCGGCCGCTCTCTCGACATTCCGGACGACGAATTCCGCCGCGATTTCGACCTCATGGCCCTGCAGCGCAACATCAAGGACCTCGGCACCTTCGGCTACATGGCCACCGCCCGGGACCGGCGCGAATACCTCGACTACGTCCCGCGCACCGTCGCCTCGATCCGACGCAATCTCGCCGGGAGCCGTCGTTATCACCTGTTCCACCCTCTGCTGGAGCGCTACGTCCTCTCCTGACTTCCGTTGGGTTAGACTGGCCCCATGCGCGGCTTCAACGTGATGAGAATCGCCGGCATCAGGGTCATGATCGATCCGAGCTGGCTCATCATCTTCTTTCTGCTCGTCTGGAGCCTGGCCACCGGCTACTTTCCCCAGGCCCGGCCGCCCATCGAGGGGCGTGCCGCCTGGGTCCTCGGCGTCGCCGCCGCTCTTCTCCTGTTCGGCTCGGTGCTGGTCCACGAGCTGTCGCACGCCCTCGTCGCCCAGCGCGCCGGGGTCTCCGTTCCGCGCATACGACTCTTCCTGTTCGGCGGCGTGTCGGAGATGACGTCGGAGCCGCCCGACCCGAGGTCGGAGGTGCGCATCGCCGCCGCCGGGCCCCTGACCAGTTTCGCGCTGGCCTTCGCCTTCTACGCGATTCTGCTGTCGGGGCTCCCGTCGATTGTCCCGGGCGGTCGGCAGCTGGTGGTGTATCTGTCGGCGCTGAACCTCGTTCTCGGGCTGTTCAACCTCCTTCCCGGCTTCCCGCTCGACGGCGGCCGCCTCCTGCGCGCCTGGCTGTGGGCGCGCAGCGGCAACCTGCTCTCCGCGACCCGCAAGGCGGGGCGCGCCGGGTCGGTGGTCGGATTCGGGCTCATGGGCCTGGGACTGATCGAGCTGGTCAAGGGCGGAAATCTCGGAGGGCTCTGGTTCATGGTCATCGGGATCTTCCTCAACCAGGCGGCCTCGGCCTCGTACGAGTCCCTCCTCATGCGGGACACGCTCTCCGGCTGCCGCGTCCGGCAGATCATGACGCAGCCGGTGATCGCGGTCCCCGAGCACGCCAGCCTGGACGAGCTGGCGCGCGACTACTTCTTCCGTCACCCCCGCGGCAGTTTTCCGGTCGTCACGGGGGAACAGTTCGCGGGGATGGTGTCCCTGGACCAGCTCAAGAGCGTCCCGCGGGAGGAGTGGGTGCGCACGCCGGTCCGGCAGATCATGACCCCGGCGGCGCGTCTGCGCCCGCTCGGACCTGACGACCAATGCACCGCGGCCCTCGAGGCGATGGTACGCGACGACGTGGGCCGCCTGCCGGTCGTCGCCGACGGTCGCATCGTCGGGATCCTGAGCCGCCGGGACGTGATGCGGCTCCTGAAAATCCGCTCCGATCTCGGCTCCTGATGGCGCCCCTCACATCGAGGCGCCTGTCGTTGTCGATCGTTCTCCTCCTGGCGGCCTTCGCCCTGTCGGCGGCGGTCTGCTCCAGTCTCGGAAGCAGCCGGTACACCCTCCTCGATCTCCTGCGGCACGAGGCGGACCAGGAGACCGCCCGCGCGATGATCCTGCGCGTTCGTCTGCCGCGCATCCTGATGGCGGCCCTCGCCGGGGCGGCGCTCGGCGCGGCCGGCGCTGTCTTCCAGGCGGTCCTGCGCAACCCCCTCGCGGACCCTTACATCCTCGGGGTCTCGGGCGGTGCCGCTCTCGGGGCCTTCGCGGCGACCGCCCTCGGCCTGCCCGCCCTGGCGCCCGTCCTGCCGGTGCGCGAGACGGCCGCCTTCCTCGGGGCCATCGCCACCGTGGCGATCCTGTTTCTCCTGTCGAGCGCCCGTGGTCGGATCGTCTCCTACCCGATGCTGCTCATCGGCGTCATCATGAACACCGTCTACCTGGCGCTGATCCTTCTGATCGAGACGGTCGTCGAGTTCTCGCGGCTGCACGGCGTGCGGCTCTGGATGATCGGGACGATCCCGATCGAGGAGTACGGGCTCCTCCTGTGGCTCTCCGTCGTCCTGGTCGCGGGAATCGTCGGCCTGGCCCTGTACGGCAGGGACCTGAATCTGCTCTCCGCGGGAGAGGAGGCGGCGCGATCGCTCGGGGTCACGGTCGAGAGGACGCGCATCGTCACCGTCGTGCTGGCATCCCTCGTCACCGCCGCCGTCGTGTCGGTGGCCGGGCCGATCGGCTTCGTCGGTCTGATCGTGCCGCACGCGGCGCGCCTCCTGTTCGGCCCGGACCATAGGCTCCTCGTACCCGCCTCGGCGGTCACCGGCGCCATCTTCCTGATCGTGGCCGACACCGTGGCGCGCACCGTGATGGCGCCGACCGAGATCCCGGTCGGCGTGGTCACGGCCCTGTGCGGCGGACCGTTCTTCCTCTGGCTGTACCGCCGGCGGGCGGGAGGAGGGTACTTTGAGTGACGCGATCCTGGCCGCGCATGGGCTGGTTTTCACGCACGCGAGCGCGCCGGCGCCCCTGTTCCGAGGATTGTCCCTTTCCGTGTCCCGGGGGGAATTCGCCGGGATCATCGGACCGAACGGCTCCGGAAAAACCACGCTTCTGATGCTCCTGAGCGGTGTCGTCGCGCCGCAGGCGGGGGAGGTGAGCCTGGACGGGCGTCCCGTGCGATCGATCCCCCCCCGCGAGCGGGCCTGCCGGATGGCGGTGGTGTTCCAGGAGAGCCGGATGCTGTTCGACTTCACGGTGCTGGAGATCGCTCTCATGGGCCGCGCGCCGCACCTCGGTCCCTTCAGTCTGGAGCGGCCCGAGGACTTCGCGGCGGCACGAGCCGCCCTGCATGAGATGGATCTGGCCGGCCGGGAGGAGAAGCGGCTGCAAGAGCTGTCGAGCGGCGAAAGACAGCGCGCCCTCATCGCCCGCGCCCTGGCCCAGCAGCCGCGCGTCGTGCTGATGGACGAGCCGACCGCATTCCTCGACCTGAGGCACCGCCTCCAGATCTACGAGATCCTGGCGCGGCTGAACCGGGACAAGGGGCTCACGGTCGTCACCACGAGCCACGACCTGAACCTGGCGGCGCGCTACGGCTCGCGCCTCATGGTCCTGGACGACGGGCACCTGGCGGCCGACGGACCGCCGGAGACAGTCCTGACCCCGCGACTCCTCCGCGAGGTCTACGAGACGGAAGCGCGAATCGAGCGCGACCCGGTGACGGGGGCACCCTTCGTCATCCCGATCGCCCCTCTTTGACAATCGCCGGATCGTACAGTACGATTCTTTCTCCTCTGAATAAGGACCTGGAGATGCAGCCTTCGTTTCGGGCGGGCTTGACCCGGTGGTGCGCCGCGATCCTCCTGGCGCTCCTGGCCCTCTCGATGCTCCATGCCGCGGCGCCGCATCACGCGACGCAGCGCGACTGCGCCACCTGCAAGGCGCTCAACTCCCCGGGAGTCGCCCAGGTCTCCGCCGGTCTTGGTCGTCCATCCGGAGCGCCGTCCCGGATCGCCACGCTTCCTGAGGCGGAGCCCGTCAGCCCCTCCGCCCGCTATCTCAGACCACTCCGCGCTCCTCCGGAACTCCCGGTCATCTGAGGCGTCGTCCGCGCGGTCTTCCCCATCCTTTTTCGGCAGAGGTCCAAGAGGAAGACGGACCGATGGCCGCGCGGGTCCTGAGTGAGCCGGTATCCGCGGAGGAATTATGAGATTCAGTGTTTCGTTCACGGCGATTGCGGTCCTTCTGGGACTGTCACTTGACCTTCCCGCTCGGGCGGATGAACAGGCGACCCCGCCCTCCCCGCCGACTGCGCAGGAGCTCCAGGAGCTGCGAAAGGAGATCCAGGAGCTGCGCGAGCAGATCGGCCTGCTCAGCAACCAGATGGCGGCTCTCAAGGCCACGTCCGCCCAGGTGCTTTCACAGGGCGCTCCGCCGCAGCCCCCGGCAGCGTATCAGGCGCCCTCCGAGGGCACCACGCAACCGCCACCGTCGCCGGCCGCCCCCACGCGCTCGCAGAACCTGATGAACCCGGCCATCAGCGCCGTGTTCCAGATGATTGGCGGGACATCGGTTTCGCACGAAAACGACCAGACCAACAGGTTCGACCTGAGCGAAGCCGAAATCGCCTTCCAGTCGGTGGTCGACCCCTACGCAAAAGTCGACATGTTCCTCACATTTCCTTCGGAGGGGTCGCCGGAAGTCGAGGAAGGGTATCTGACCACCCTGGCGCTGCCCAAGTCGCTGCAACTGAAAGCCGGGCGCTTCAAGAGCGCCTTCGGCAAGTGGAACACGCTGCACAATCACGCGTTTTTCACGGTCGACCGTCCCAAAGCTCTGACGAATTTCTTCGGGGAGGAGAGCCTCACCGACGATGGGGTGTCCCTGAGCTTCCTCGTGCCGAATCCCTGGAACATGTACGTCGAATCCGTGACGGAGATTGGGACGCCCACCGGGGGCGAGGGATTCAACAGCGAAGCGCGCAGCCTCCTGTACCTGGAACGCCTCTCCGGAACGTTCAACACGACTCTCAACAGCACCTTCGAGGTCGGGCTCTCGGCGGCGCGCGGGCGCACCGGTCCGTCCGCTGCGCTCGGCCAGGCGCTCGCGGGATGCCTCCCGTGCTCCTCCCTGCAGCCGCGCGACGAGCTCATCTCCGCGGTCGAAGGGATCGATCTGACCTACAAGTGGAAGCCTCTGCGGCTCAACGTCTATAAGTCCTTCCTCTGGCAGAACGAGCTTTTGCGCAGCCACCGTGATCTCGACATCCTCGACGCGGCCGGGCCGGGGCTTGTCTCAGGGAGCGTCTCGAGTCTCGGCGGCTACAGTTACATCGAATGGCAGTTACACAAGCGCTGGAGGATCGGTGCGCGCTACGATCTCTCGGGCTTCCCCGACGACCGGTCGGCGCGCGAGTCCGCGGGGTCAGCCGTGGTGCGCTTCCAGCCGTCCGAGTTCCAGGAGGTCCGCCTCCAGTTCACGCACACGATGCGCAACTCGGGGGCTGCGGCCCGATTCGATGGCGAGGAAAACGACAACCAGGTGTTCTTCGAATGGATCCCGGTGATCGGCGCCCACGGCGCCCACAAATACTGAGGACGATGATGACGCGACGATACCCGCTCTTGACCCCGGCCTTCCTCTCCCTGACACTCCTCCCCTGGGCCGGCCTGACCGCGCAGGCGAAGGTGCGCGTGGTGGCCACCCTTCCCAACCTCGGATCGATCGCCTCTGAAATCGGCGGGGATCGGATTGATCTCACTTCCATCGCCGTCGGCACCCAGGACGCCCACTTCGTCGATCCCAAGCCGTCCTACATGGTCAAGCTTCGTGGCGCCGACTTGCTCCTGGTCAACGGCCTCGACCTGGAGATCGGCTGGGTGCCCCCCCTCACGCAGGGGGCGCGCAACCCGAAGATCCTTCTGGGTGCCCCCGGCTACATCGACTGCTCGACGAACGTCCGTGTGGTGGAGATCCCGTCCAGTCTCAGCCGCGCCGAGGGAGACGTACATCCTTACGGTAACCCGCATTACCTGACCGACCCGCTCAACGCGGAAGCCGTGGCAGGCACCATCGCCGAGGCGCTGAAGCGGGCCGATCCGGTCTCGGCCCAGGCCTACGAGGACGGGCGCAAGACCTTCGTTCGAAAGCTCCACGTGGCGCTGTTCGGCGGGGACCTCGTCGATTTGGTCGGGGGAGCGAAGTTGTCCCGGGAAGCGGCCGCCGGGTCGATCGATCAGTTCCTCGACGAAACCACGGTCGGGGGCGCGCCCCTGCGTGCCCACCTCGGAGGTTGGCTGGGGAAGCTGCAGCCACTCCGGGGGAAGCCGCTCATCACCTATCACAAGGACTGGTCGTATTTCGCCAGCCGGTTCGGGATCCGTGTCGCGGAATACGTCGAGCCGAAGCCGGGGATCCAGCCGTCCGCGAAGCACCTGGAGGACCTGGTCGAGCGGCTCAAGCAGGGCGACATCCGGGTGATCGTGACGCGTCCCTTCGTCGAGCACCGCTCGACCGACCTCCTGGCGGAGAGAACGGGGGTGAAGGTGATCACCCTCCCGATCGAGGTCGGGGGAGCGCCTGAGGCGACCGACTACTTCAAGCTGTTCGACTATGTCACCGACCAGCTGCTCAAAACGTTCGGCGTGGCCGCGCAGGCTGTACCGGCAGCCGCGCCCGTGGCGAGGTAACGGATGGCACAGCAGCTCCAGGTTCTGTTCCTGCCGTTCTTGGCATGCCTGATCGTGACCGGCATTCACGTGTACCTCGGGATCCACGTGATCAGCCGCAAGGTCATCTTCGTGGACATCGCCCTGGCCCAGATCGCCGCGGTCGGGGCTACCGTAGCGTTCCTGCTCGGATACGACCCGAAATCGGACGCCGCCTACTTTTACTCCCTCGGGTTCGCCATCCTCGCGGCGATCATCTTCGCCCTGACGCGCACCAAGCACGAGCGTGTCCCCCAGGAAGCGGTCATCGGTCTCACCTACGCCACCGCATCGGCGGCCGCCATTCTTCTCGCGGACCTCTCTCCGCACGGGGCCGAGCACCTGCACGACCTGCTCGCCGGCAGCATCGTTTGGGTGACACCGCCACAAATCGTCAAGACGGCCGTCCTGTACGTCCTGATCGGAATTTTCCATGTCATCTTCCGGAAGCGGTTCCTGTTGATCTCGATTCACCCGGAGGAGGCCTACGCCCGCGGGATGAACGTCAGGCTGTGGGATTTCGTCTTCTATCTTTCGTTCGGGGTGGTCATCACGTCCGCGGTCCAGATCGCGGGCGTCCTCCTGGTTTTCTGCTACCTGGTGGCCCCCGCCGTCTTCGCGGTCATGTTCTTCGACAACCTGAAGGCGCGGCTGATCACCGGCTGGACCATGGCGACGGTCGTCAGCGCCATCGGCCTGTTCTTCTCCTACGACCGGCCCTCGGGTCCCACGATCATGGTGAGCTTCGCCATCGCCCTGGTTCTGGGGGGGACGATCAAGGCGATCCTCCAGGCGCCGAGCCGCACGCGCGCCCTCGCCGTCGCGTCAGCCAGCCTGGTGCTCGCCGTCGGCGTCGGCTCGCTGCTGTACCACTTCCGTCCCGGGGCTCCTGCGCACGCTGAGGACGCGGAGCAGGAACTCGCCTCGGCGGTGGGCGCGCCGGGGCCGTCCGGCTCAGGGACGCCGGAGCACACCGTCGGCAGCGGGACAGAGGCGCTGCGCAGGGCGCTAGGCGACACGCACGAGAGCGTCCGGGTGGCTGCCGTACGCGAGCTGGCCGCCACCGCCGATCCCCGCATACTTCCCGACCTGATCGCGGCCCTGCACGACCAATCGGCGTCGGTGCGCGAGCAGGCTGCGGACGCCATCGGGCGGCTGGGCAACCGCGCCGCGCTGCCGGCGCTGCAGCAAGGCCTGAAGAACAAGGATGAGGACGAGTGGGTCAGGCTGCGGATCGCCGAGACGGCGGCGTCTCTGGGTGACGTCGGCGCCATCCCGGTCCTGCTCGATCTCGCCAGGAGCGCCGACGCAAAGGTCACCCGGCTCGAGGCGATCGGCACTCTCGCGAAGCTGGCGCGTCTCTCGGACGCCGCCCCTTCCGACCCCGACTCGTCCGAAGGCCAGGCGGCTCTCCAGAAGCTCGATCACTATTGGACGACCGAGGGCAAGCACCTGAAATTCGACGAGGAGTCGCGGACCTACCGACCGTAGTCCTTTCCTTCCAAGTGGTACCGCAGGATCGTGTAGATCTCGGTGTTCTCGAGCGTGCCGTGCACGCGCTCCGCGCCGGCGCCCCAGGCATACAGCGCGACGTCGACGCCCGTGTGCGCGGCGCTGCCGAGGGAGATTCCGGAGGGTCGGGGGTCGTCCGATCCGTGCGGGGGCTTCTCCGTCTGCCTCTTCGTCCCGGGACCGCTCGTGAAGGTCACCACCGGGTACGGCTCGTCCCCTCTCCCGGCCTGAGGATCGCGGTAGGTCGACCAGATCCCGTCCTTCTCGTCCGGGTAGCCGTTCAACGCCAGGCCGCCTGTCTCGTGATCGGCCGTGACCAGTACGAGGGTCGTCTTCGGATCGAGCGTGTCGATGGCGTAGCCTATCGCCTCGTCGAAAGCGGCGGTCTCGTCGACGAGGGTACGGGCCCAATTGTCGTGCCCGGCGTGATCGATGCGCCCCCCCTCCACCATCAGGAAGAACGGCCGGCCGCTCGCCTTCAGGATGTCGATGGCGAAGCGCGACATCTCCGGGAGCGTCGGCGCCGTCCGGGCGGCTGACGGTTCCCCCGCGTCCGTCCCCTTCTTCCTCGCCGCCTCGATCTCCGGCTGGTAGGGAAGATGGCTTTCAGCGAACAGACCGAGCACGTGCGAGCCGAGGTCGCCGACGGCCCGGAGCGCCTCGGCCGTCTCGACGATCGTCCACCCCTCCTTTTGAGCCTCCGCCCTCAGGTCCTGCGGGAAGAACTTCCGGCCGCCCCCCAGGATGACATCGAAGCCGGAGGCGATCGTCTGTTTCGCGATCCCCCCCTCGTCGTCCCGATCCCGGGCGTTGGCGTAGAACGCAGCCGGCGTGGCGTGCGTCACCGTGGTCGTGGTGACCAGGCCGACGCGCAGTCCGCGCTTGCGGGCCCACACGGCGATCGGCTCGAGCTTCCTGCCGTCCCGTTTCTGGTAGATCGCAGTCCCGTCTTCGCACAGGACCCCGTTCACCGTCTTCTGGCCACACGCCATGGCGCTGGCGGCCGCCGCCGAGTCGGTGACCGGGCTGTCGGCGGAGTGCGTCAGCGACAGCGCCGTGTAGGGGAGCGCGTCGATCCGCAACCGGCTTCCCGCCCCGCCGCGCGCCACACGCGTCACCGTCACGTACGCCGGTCCCATGCCATCGCCGATGAACAGAACGGCACTCCGGTCGGCGGACGCCGACCGGCCGACCGCCGGCCCCGCGCAATGAAGAGCGAGCAAGGCGAACGCGACGATCGCGAGGCCGGCGAGCCTCCGGAAGACGGTCAACCGCACCTCCTTCGATTCCGCGCGCGGAGAGCGACACCGGGCGGAACGGCGTGAGAGGGTAGCACGGCCGGCGGCGGAGGCGTTGGAGGAGAAAATCAACGCGGCGGGCGGTTTCCTAGCCTGCCTTGCCCGGATTCTTGATCGGGAATGGGACGATGTTGGGGGCGCGCTCGAGGCGGGCGTTCTTGCGGGTCGCCTTGTTCTGGTACATGTTGTGATCGGCGCGCACCAGGAGGTCCTCGAACCCCTCGCCGTCCATCGGGTAGAGGGCGATGCCGATCGAAAGACCGGAGCGCGCCACCTTCCCCTCCTCGAGACGCAGGGTGAACAGGTCGACCGACTGCTGCAGGCGCTCGGCCAAAAGCGCGGCCTGCGCGAAGCCGGTCATGGGGAGAAGGGCCGCGAACTCGTCACCCGACAGACGCACCAGGATGTCGCGCTCGCGCAGGTGGCTCTTGAGGACGCGGCTGACTTCGGCAAGGTAGCGATCTCCGACGCTGTGGCCGTAGCGGTCGTTGATCGCCTTGAAGGTGTCGAGATCGGCTTCGAGGAGAGCCATCGGCTGGCCGGCCTGCTGGCAGCGCACCTTCTCCTGCTCGAAGATCTGACGCAGGTAACGCGAGTTCGGCAGGTTGGTCAGGATGTCCGTGAGCGCCGACTCCTGCGTCTCGGCGAAGATGGTGCCGTTGAAGATGGCGGCGGCCGCGAGCTTGGCGATGATGTCCATCATGCGGATGTGATCGTCCAGGCAGGGGACCGCCTTCGGGAAGTGCAGCGTGATGACCCCCAGGACCTTGCCGTCGTGGATCAGCGGAAAGGCGGCGACGGTCGAGTACTCCGAGAGGTCGACCTCGGCCCCCGACAAATCGAGGTCGGGGCTGTTGGAGAACCGGTTGCTCCTCTGGCTCGCGGCCCATCCGGTGATCCCCTCTCCGAGGCGCACGGATCGTCCGCGCAGGTGCTCGAGGTTCGCGCCGGACACGAAGCGCGCCGACAGGCTCTCGCCATCGTCCTCCAGGAGATAGATGACGCAGGTGCGGTACGGCACCAGCTGGCCGATCTTCGTCGCCACCAGGTCCAGGACTTCCGAGAGGCGCAGCGACGATCCGAGGGTCTGGGCGATCTCATAGAGCGCGTAGACCTCCCTGTGCGCCGACGAGATGCTGCTCAGGACCGAGGTCTGGCGACCGACGATGGCGCCGGTCGTGTCCCTCTCGAGCCAGACGCTCGTCTGCCCCTCGGGGGGCGGAGCCGTCCCCGCCGGTCCGCCGGGGACCTGGGGCACCCGGGTTCCCTCAGCACCGATGCTGTGGTGCAGGCTGTCGCCGAATCCGCCCGGATCCGCCGCAACCGGAGGGGTCCCGTTCCAGATACCGGTCGAGTCAAGACGCGCCAGCGCCTCCTCGAGGTGCGCCCGCGCCGCGGCGGCGGCGTTCCGCGGCGGGTCCGGAACCGCGCTGACGGCGCCGATCACCTCGGGGAGGTGCGAGCGCAGCACGGTCACCACCGCAGGGTCGAACTGGATCCCCGACCAGGCCTCGATCAGGCTGCACGCTTCTTCTGGAGACTTGCGCCCGCGCCAGGCGCGGTCCGAGGTCAGCGCCTCGAACGAATCGGCGACGGCGAGGATGCGCGCCGCGAGCGGGATCTCTTCTCCGCGCAGGCCGTCGGGGTAACCCGACCCGTCCCAGCGCTCGTGATGATGCCGCACAGCCGGCAGGACGGGATAGGGAAAGTGCACGTTCGCCAGGATGTCCGCAGCCACCGCCGGATGGGCCTTCACCTTCTGGTACTCGATGTCCGAGAGCTTCCCGGGCTTGTTCAGCAGGTGGTCGGGGATGGCGAGCTTGCCGATGTCGTGCAAGAGCGACGCCGCGCGCACCGCTTCGTAGTCCTGCCGGGCGATGCGCAGCCTCCGCGCCAGCTCGAGCGCGTACGACTGCACCCGTCGGGTGTGTCCCTGCGCATGTGGGTCCTTCGCATCGATTGCCAGAGCCAGCGCCTCGATGGTGGAGAGATGCACCTGCATCAGGTCGTCGAGCCGCTTCAGATTTTCCGTAACCTGCCGCTTGTACGAGCGATAGACCAGGACCGCGAGCAGCAGGATTGGAGGGACCATCACGCTTGAAACGATCCCGATCTGCCCGATCAGGAGGAGCGACATCGCCGCCGCGGCGGTCCCCGCCAGGGCCGCTCCGGCCGCCGCCACGGCCATGAGATAGAGCCTTCCTCCCGGTCCGCTGATCTGCATGTTCTCCTTGTGCTGCTCCGTGGCGTGCGCCGGACAGAGCGCCGTCGGACTCATTCACCATCGCAACGGGCGTGCCACGGCTCGTCTCACCTTCCCTGGCCCCGGCTCGCTGTACCCAAATGATGAGGACGCGCCAGTTAGCGGCCCCGCACATGGATGAAATGATGATCGCCAGTCGCGGCTTGCGATGAGAAACTCCGCCCGTCCTGCGGTGTTCCCGTACACGCCGCCATGGCGGTCCGCCGACGGCCGCTCAACTGCTGCGATTAGGAGGCTTGCCGTTCGCGGGACGTGTCCAGCCAGCGCCACGCGTTCCGGTGTTTGTGCGGATTCCGCACACAGGGTTCATCCGACCAGCGCACGCGGGAGGCACTCCAGACCCAGCCGGCTTCCAAATCGGGATAGGGGGTGGCGGATAGAACTCCACCACTCCCCTCCCACACCACCGGACATGCGGGTCCGCATCCGGCGGTTCGAAAGGTTGAGGTTACGCAGCAAGCTTCGGCACTCCCAAGACGTCGTAGTAGCTCGTTGGCAGGGCGACGTGAAGCGCCCTGTGGGCCGCCGTCCTCCACCAGCGGTGGGTGTGGGCCGCGGCGCCGCAGGCGTCCCGCTTCGGCACATGGCGGGCGCACAGTTCGCGGTATACCGTCGTCCCGTTCTTCCACTGCTTGAGTTGGGCGGCCCGCAGACGGTGGAGGACCCACCCGTCGAGCTGACGGAAGATGTTCGGCGTCTCCGCGAGACGAAAGTATTCCTTCCATCCCGTAAGGTAGCCGCGCAGTTCTTCCACCACCGACGCGAGGTGACGCCCTCCATTCCGGCGCGTGATGCGCCGGACCCGCTCCTTCATCGTCTCAAGAGCCTGGTGTGCCACGCGCCGTCGGATTGCACCTCCCTCGGCTACCCAGAAGCTGTAGCCGAGGAACTTGCGGACCCACGGTCGCGCCACCGCACTCTTCGTCTCGTTGACCCGCAGCCGGAGCTTCGCGTACCGGCGCCGCAGCGCCTGCAGCACCTTCTCGCCCGCTCGCCTGGACCGTACGTACACGTTGCAGTCGTCGGCGTAGCGCGCAAAAGCGTGCCCGCGCTTCTCCAGCTCCTTGTCGACTTCGTCGAGGAGCACGTTCGCCAGAAGCGGCGAGAGCGGTCCGCCTTGCGGCGTCCCCTCGTGCCGCTCCATCACCACCCCGTGGGCCATGATGCCCGCTTCGAGGTAGCGACGGATGAGCCCCAGCATCCGCTTGTCCCCGATGCGCTTCGCCAGCCTCCCCATCAGCACATCGTGGTTGACCCGGTCGAAGAACTTCTCCAGGTCCACGTCCACGACCCAGCGGCGCCCTTCCTGGATGTACCGTTGCGCCGCGCGCACCGCATCGTGCGCCCGGCGTCCGGGTCGGAAGCTGTAGCTGTGTTGTGAGAAGGTCGGGTCGAACCGCGGTTGGAGGACCTGCAGGATGGCCTGCTGGAGGAACCGGTCGAGCGCGCACGGGATGCCGAGCTCCCGCTTCCCGCCGCCTCTCTTCGGTATCACCTGCCGCTTCACCGGCCTCGGCCGGTAGATGCCGGCCAATAGTTGCGCCTTCACCTCCGGCCAGTGTGTGGCCAGATACTTCGGCAGTTCCTCCACGGTCATCCCGTCGCTGCCGGGGCTGCCCTTGTTCTGCCGTACGCGCTTCAACGCCGCCCGGGCATTGCTGCGCTCGACCACCTCGTCCATCAGGTGGTCGCGTCCTGAGCGTCTGTCTCCTGTTGCCGCCGTCCGGGCTTCGCCACTTCGCCGGTCCCTTGGGGCTTCACCCCTGCTTCCCAGCGGGAGCTCCAGTTGCCTGGTCTTCTGGCGCATGGCCCCTTCGAGGCTCCTGGTCAGTGCGCTCTCCCTTCCGTTCGGCCCTTCACGCCACGTTTCTGGCGGGCGCTACTACGGCCTCTGCTGACTTCTCGCTCCGCCTTGTGGCGTCGCCCCTTCGGGCGCGAGGCGAGACCTCCCCAGGTAAGACCCTCGGCCTTCACCGCGCGACCGCCGGATTTACGCCGCCTCCCCTTGGTCGCAAGAGCTTCGCGGTCATTTGCCCGCTCGCCCTGGATGGCGTCGCCTCGTATCCGGTTCCTGTGCGTCGGCCCGCGGTTCCGCTCCCCGCTTCTTTCAGCGCCGGCCTCGCGGTCCGTCGCCTTGCGGCTCGCTCGGGTCCCTGCGACCAGGTCCCCGGAGGACTTCCACCTCCTTGCCGAGTGTCATGCTGGGCACACAAAAAGAGCCGGCCCCGCTGCCACGGGGCCGGCATCCGCAGGGGTCGCCTGCGTGTCAGCTCAACAACTCAGCACATTCGCCTAGAGGGTCATCCCCCCTTTCGTCCTCACCAGCCGATCCAGACAGGCGCGGTAGGTAAGGTACAGGATACCCGGGAACGGGAGAATCGCGAAGGTGGAAACGACCCCCAGCTCCCGGACGACAAGGAAAACGATGGCCGCCGCGACCGACCCGGCCAGATAGGCCGTGCCGGCCCAAGGCGAAGATTCCTGCCAGATCGCCACGATCGACTGGTGCTCCTTGAGCGCCACGACGCCCGACACCAGGGCCGTGTTGAGAACGTACTGTGCCAGGGCCAGCGCCGCGACCGGCAGAAGGAGATTCGCGACGGTCATGCGCGCAGCCCACAGCCCGTCCTGCGGAGCCAGCGCATCGAAGAGGCGCGCCGCCAAGTTGATCGACAGGGCCATGCCCGCTGTATTGAAGACCCTCTTGTGCAGTTCCCCCTTCGCGCGGCTGGAGGAGGCGAAGCCGTCGAGGGCCGCGGTCAGCGTCGCCAGGTCGACGCCGAACACCATCACCGAGAGAAAGATGAAGGCGTCCGAGAACGACACCCGGCAGTGTGGCAGCGGCAGCTTGACGGAGAGCCGGCCGACCAGAAGCGTCAGGAGCGCGATCCCCACCCAGGCCAGGTCTTTCGTTTCGAACCCGCCGGTGACCAGGTGATACAGGCTCTGTCCGAGGACCGCCGCGCCGGCTGCCGCCACCACACCGATGAAGACGTTGCCTTTCATATCGTCGACTCTCCGGGTGTCCATCGCCTTACCAGGCATTGGCGTTCCCCCAGATGAGACCGGAGTCCCGCAGGGTCCAGATGAGACCCATGTCGTAGCCGCCATAGCCGGCGATACCCCAGATCAGGCTTGTCGATCCGACGTTGAAGAAGTCGTTCGAGATGATCTGGTTTCCCCAGATGAGACCCGAGCCGTACAGCCGCTCGTTCCAGATCAGACCGCTCGAGGTGGGTGTGCCTGCGTTCCAGGTGACGTAGTTCCACTGGTTGTCCTTGCCGAACACGACGTACGAGTCGGAGAACAACCCGTCATAGTACGTGACGCCCAGTCCCCACGAATCGAATCGTCCGATCCCCCAGATGAGCGACTGCGCGTAGGCGAGCTGCTGGTTCGTCAGCGCCGCATCACCGCGGAGCATTCCGCCGCCCCAGATCAGGCTCTGGCTCCACAGGCAGGTCTCGCCGGCGATGATGCTTTGCGGCGTCGGCAGCCCCGCGGGCATGAGCGTCGCGCCGGCCGGGAGGGCGTAGGCGTACCGGCTCATCGACTTCGCCAACCGGACGGCGCCGTCGACGTTGAGCATCCCGGCCCCCTGCTCGAAGAGGTCCGGACCGTCCATGATCTGGGCCGAGTACATCAGGATCGCCTTGACCTGGTTCGGAGTCAGGCCGGGGTTCGCCTGCGTCATCAGCGCCACGGCCCCAGAGACCACGCCGGTGGCCATCGAGGTGCCGGTCAGAACCATGTAACGGCTCTTGTTGTTGACGTTGTTCCCCGTGTCGACGTGCAGGACCGGATAGGTCGTCACAAGGTAGTTGCTGCTGCGTTCCAGCGACACCAGACGCGTCCCGGGCGCGACCAGATCCGGCTTCGCGAGATCGTCGTACACGACCTGGCCCGAGACCGGGTCGGTCGCGTGCGACAGCGTGGGGCCGCGCGAGGAGTACGGCGCGACGATGTCGTCCGACCGGATGTCGGTGCCGCGCGTCAAGGTCGCGCCGACCGTGATCGCCGACGGAGAGATGCCGGGGGAGGTGATGCCGCCGTACACCTTGTTGCCGTTCTGGTCCTGTCCGAAGTTTCCGGCGGCGGCCACCACGATGATGCCGGCCCTCGTGGCGCGCTCCACCGCACGGCACATCGGGTCATTGACATACGAGTCGATCGGCGGGGCCGCCAGGGATAGATTGATGACCTTGATGTTGTAGACGTTCCGGAGCGAGATTGCCTGGTCGATGGCGGCCACGACGTTGCTGATATAGCCGTGACCCCTCTCATCCAGGACCTTGAAATTGACCAGGTTCGCGCCCGGCGCCATGCCGGTGTAATTGCGGCCGGCCGTGTACGAGGCGCTGCCGTCTCCGGCGATGATGCCGGCGATGTGCGTGCCATGGCCGTACGGGTCGTCCAGGCCGCCGCGGCCGGTGAAGTCCAGGGAGAACACGACACGCCGTATTCCCTTGGTCTCATCCCGGAGATCCACATGGGACGGGTCGATTCCCGAGTCGAGGACGGCCACGCCCACGCCGGAGCCGTCGATGCCGGAAAAAGTCGAGAGGTTGGTTATTCCACCATAGGCGAGGGCTGCACCGGTCGTCGTCTCGAGATGGCTTGCCAGACCCGTGACATCGCGATCGGGCGCGATGTAATCCAGACCGTCGATCTCGGCCAGGGAATCGACCGCCCCGAGCGGCAGCTCGACGACCATCACACCGACGTTACGGAAGTGGCCGCGGACGTCCCCGCCCAGCTCCTTGATCCTGCCGGCGACAGCAAGAGGATCGCCGCCATTCAAATTGACGAGAACGCGGACGCTGTTGGAGGGGGACTCCTTCTGCACCTTCTCCTGTAGGTCCGAAGCGACTCCTGCCTTGCCGTCCTTCGCGCCAAGCACAGGAGAGAACGACAGTGCGAGGGAAAGCGCCGTGGCCAGGGCCAGCGTGGCGCCGCGGAAGAGATTGCCCCAGAACGCTTGGCCATTTTCCTGGTTGCGGAAAGTCAGGGCATCTCTCGACATGGTGCCTCCTGACCGACAACCGAACGGTTTAGACCGTCCAGTTGGCAACCCGGCTGTCTCCGAGAGACCCGCGGTTTTCCGTCCCACCCTTGCGGATGGTTTGGCCTTCACGACTGGTCGCCCGTACTAGAGCAAGGGGGGTGCCACCACCCATGAACACCCTTGTGCAAGCCTGTCGTATTCTGGATATCAAATTTATTTTGTGATAGTTACCAGCCATGATCAGAATAGTGAACTCGACGTGTATGGTTCACTCTGAAGATCTACGGCCATTCCCTCGTGACCAGCGGCTGCACACGCTTCGAGCAGAAGACCGCCATAAAAAGCGATGATGACTATCTATGCTGTTGATAATAATGGTCTTGTTAATCGTGTACAGCTGTCGTCCGGACATGTCGCATACGTGTAGCGCGCCTGTTCAGTGAGGAGCGTGTAACGATGCCGGCGCCCCCAGGCCGGGCCAGAAAGGCAGTTCTTGACCGTGTCTGCCGGTGGCGATATGATCCACGCCATTCTCTGGCCGCGGCCCCCCGCCTTGAGGGATGTGACGAGATGGAAATCGCGTGGTTCAAGAAGATCAGGAAGCCCAAGCAGCCGGTCGAGCACAAGCGCATCCAGGTCCCCGAGGGGCTGTGGGTCAAGTGCAACGGCTGCAAGGAAATCATCTATAAGAAGGAAGTCCTCCGGAACGCCAACGTCTGCCCCAAGTGCAATTACCATTTCCGCATCTCGGCGCGGGAGCGGCTCTCCGCACTTTTCGACGACGCGCGCTACCAGGAGGTCGATACCGACATCTACTCGGTCGACCCCCTCAAGTTCAGGGATCTGAAGCCCTACAAGGACCGCCTGCGGGAATATCGCGAGAAGACCGGCCTCAATGACGCCATCATCAACGCCAGGGGTGCTATCGGCGGTCACCAAGTGATGATGTCGGTGATGGAGTACGGCTTCATGGGCGGGTCGATGGGCTCGGCGGTCGGTGAGAAGGTCACCCGCTCCGTGGAGCGTGCCCTCGACGAGCGCATCCCCCTCGTGGTGATCTCCTGCTCAGGCGGGGCGCGGATGCAGGAGGGGGCCCTCTCCTTGATGCAAATGGCCAAGATCAGCGCCGCGCTCGGGAAGCTGCACGAGGCCGGCGTGCCCTACATCTCGATCCTGACCGACCCGACGACCGGCGGCGTGACCGCCTCGTTCGCCATGCTCGGAGACATCAATATTGCCGAGCCGAAGGCTCTCATCGGATTCGCGGGGCCCCGGGTCATCGAACAGACGATCCGGGAGAAGCTCCCCGACGAGTTTCAGCGCTCGGAGTTCCTGGTGGAGAAGGGGATGCTCGATTTCATCGTCGAGCGGCGCGAGATGCGCGGCGTTCTCATCCGCTGTCTGAATTTCATGTACAACACGCAGGCTCTCGCCGCCGCGGCCCCCTCGGCCGCGACCGCCCCCGTGTCCACCGCCGGCTCCGGAACCGCCCCGGGCGCCGCCGCGAGCGGGTCGGGAAGCGTCGCTTCCGGCACTCCGGGGCGGACGCGCGAGCCTCTGCCGTTCCCCACACCGATCGCCGCCCGCGCCAAGATCACCCCGTCGCCCGAAGTCAGCTAGGCGTTCCCTCCCCCGCATGAGGGTCGCCGATCGGCTGGACCGCCTTCCTCTCTCCGGTTTTCATTACCGGCTCCTCCTTTTAAGCGGTCTCGGCTGGCTGTTCGACTCCATGGACGGCGGGCTCATGTCGTTCGTCGTGGCGCGCCTCAAGTCCGAATGGCACCTGTCCCCCGACCGCGTCGCGGTCCTCAACAGCGCGGGGCTCGCCGGCATGTTCATCGGAGGGGCGGTGGCCGGGAGCCTCGCCGACCGCTTCGGCCGCAAGACGGTATTCCAGACGACCCTCCTGGTGTTCAGCATCGCCACCGGATTGTGCGCCCTCGCACAGGGATTCTGGTCCCTGCTCGTCCTCCGATTCCTGGTCGGATTCGGCCTGGGGGGGGAGCTGCCGGTGGCGGCCGCCCTCGTCAGCGAGTTCGCCCCCGCGAAGCACCGCGGCCGGCTCGTCGTTCTCCTCGAATCATTCTGGGCCTTCGGGTGGGCCGCCGCCGCGATCATCGCCGAGATCCTGGCCCGCAGGGCCGAGATGACCGGGCACGGATTCCCCTGGCGTCTCGCGTTTTTCATCGGGGCTCTGCCGGCTCTGTATCTGATCGTGCTCCGCCGCGTCCTCCCCGAATCTCCGCGCTATCTGTCGTCCTGCGGCCGGCTGGATCAGGCGGAGACGGTCATCCGATCGATCGAAGCGGAGAGCGGTATCCCGGCGGGATCCCCCCTCCAGCCGGACTCCGACTCCGCCCCGACGGTGCGCCGGACGCCCCGCCTGCGCGATCTTTTTTGCGGGGACCTGGCGCGCCGCACCGTCATGCTGTGGCTCCTCTGGTTCACGATGGCCTACTCGTACTACGGCATCTTCACATGGCTGCCGACCCTGCTGGCCGGGCAGGGACTTCCGCTCGCCACGTCGTTCCGGTTCACTCTCATCATCACGCTGGCGCAGATCCCGGGCTATTTCACGGCCGCCTGGCTGGTCGAGAAAATCGGCCGCAAGGCGACTCTCATTCCGTTCATGCTCCTCTGCGCCCTCGGCTCGTTCTTCTTCGGCAGCGCCCGCGCCGAGACTGATCTCATCCTCTGGGGCTGCCTCCTGTCGTTCTTCAACCTGGGGGCCTGGGGCGTGACCTACGGCTACACTCCCGAGCTCTATCCGACCTGGCTGCGCGGCACCGGGACCGGGTTTGCCGCCGCCTTCGGCCGCATCGGAGGCTTCCTGGCCCCGCTCGCCGTCGGCAGGCTGATGGCGGGCGGAGGCTGCGGCTTCACCTCCGTCTTCGTCATGTTCGCCGCGGTCCTGGCAGCGGGGTCGCTTTCGGTCGTCCTCCTCGGCGAGGAGACGCGCGGCCGGACGCTCGAGGAGATCTCGCGCCAGGGGCGTGTCCACCCCGGTCCGGAATGAGTCGATCCGGGCGCATACTCTTCTCCGGCGGGGACGATCCTCAGGGTCTTCGCCGATGCGGGGTATCGTGACCTACGAGGAAGCGCTCGCCTACCTCGATTCCCTCGAGGTCCTGGGTATTCGTCCGGGTCTGGATCGGATCCGGAGGCTTCTCGACCGCCTGGGTGACCCGCAGGCGACGTACCCTTCTGTGCTGATCGCCGGCACGAACGGCAAGGGCTCCGTCGCGGCCGACGTGGCCTCGATCCTGAGGCAGGCCGGGCACGCGCCCGGTGTCTACACCTCGCCGCACCTGGTTCGGTTCGAAGAGCGGATCGTCGTGGGAGAGGCGCCGACCGCCGCATCCGAGCTGGCCGCCCTCACCTCCGAGCTGCGCGATGTGATCGCGGCCGATCGCCTGCTGCGGAACGACCCGCCGACCTACTTCGAGGCCACGACCGCGCTCGCCTTCCTGCATTTCCGCGCGCGGAAGGTGCCGATCGCCGTGCTCGAGGTGGGGATGGGGGGCCGGTTCGACGCCACCAACGTCGTCACTCCCCTGGTCTGCGCCGTCACGCAGATCGCCATGGACCACACCCAGTGGCTCGGCGGGACGCTCGGGGAAATCGCCTACCAGAAGGCGGGCATCCTCCGGCCGGGCGTACCGGCGGCCGTTTCGAGACAGGAGACCTTGGCGCTCGAAGTGATTCGAGGCGAGGCCAGGCGACTCGGGGCTCCCCTGGCGTCGACCCTCGACTGCGAGATCCGACCCCTCGAAGATGCGACCCCGGGAGCCGCGCGCCGCGGGGGCGCGAGCCCTCGGCCCGCCCGCCCGATCCGTTTTCCCGATCCTCCCGTATTCTCCCTGGTCACGCCCTCGGGCGGCCGCTATCCCGAGATCCACCTGTCGCTGCGCGGCGTTCATCAAGTCGAGAACGCCGTGACCGCCGTCCTGGTCGCCGAGCGGCTCGCCGCCGCCGGGGTCCGGGGCATCGACCCCGGGACGATCGCGGCCGGCCTCCGCGGCGCCGTGTGGCCTGGCCGGCTCGAGCTCATACGCGCCCATCCCGATCTCCTCCTCGACGGGGCCCACAACCCGGCCGGCTGCGCGACTCTCGCGGCGTACCTGGAGGAGTACCAGTCCGGCCGCCCGGCGACCCTCGTGTTCGCGGCGATGAAGGACAAGCCCGTGGCCGAGATGCTCGACATCCTGTGTCCGCTGGCGCAGACGGTGGTCGTCACGGGGCTTCCCGTCCCTCGCGGCGAGGCACCGGGGACGCTGTGGCGTCTGGCGGCCGAGCGGCACTCCGACACCAGGCACGCACCGTCGGTCGAAGGGGCTGTGCGGCTCGCCCTCGACGAGGCCTCCCCCGGGGCTCTCGTCGTCGTCAGCGGCTCCCTCTACCTCGTGGGAGAGGTCAAGAGGATCCTGGCGGGCTAGGTCAGGCCGCGGGTCTTTCCCCGGCCGCCCGGAACCCCTCGCGCTCCATCCGCCCCCAGACCTTGCGATGGCCGCGCAGGAAGTCCCAGAACGCCTTCACCTTGAACAGCGCGAGGATCTGGCGGTAGCCGAGGTTCTCGAGGACACCGTAGAGGACCAGCCGGGCGAGATGCTCCCAGCCGGGATAGCGCCTGAAGGAGATCTCTTCCAGCAGGACGGCGGCGACGGACAGGAAGACACCGAAGAAGATGGCGAAGAGGAGGAAGAGCACGAAGAAATCGAGATTCAGGACGCCGAGCCAGAAGGACAGGGCGACCATGACGTAGCCGAGGATCTCGACGAAGGGACCGAGGGTCTCGAACAGCAGAAAATAGGGGAGCCCGAGCATGCCGATGGTGCCGTGCTCCGGGTTCAGGATCATCCGCCTGTGGCGCCAGAGGCTCTGCAGCATGCCCCGATGCCAACGGTTGCGCTGGCGCGCCAGCACCCGGAAGGTGCTCGGGACCTCGGTCCAGCAGACCGGGTCGGGGACGAAGACGATGCGGTACTTCCGTCCGCTCCTGCGCATGTGCTCGTGG
>Ga0137381_10000240_pt1 | contig 34195 bp, 38 predicted proteins | sample SagtaG_16_FD_104808 | JGI IMG/M metagenome (GOLD analysis project Ga0137381, IMG submission 104808) | Vadose zone soil microbial communities from Sagehorn Ranch, Mendocino, California, USA - Sage2_L_115_16 metaG | ecosystem: Environmental > Terrestrial > Soil > Vadose zone | place: USA... | reverse complement strand
TAGGCTCTTCTCCGAAGAGTGTGAGCAGGAACAGGCTTCTCACAGCCTGATTGTCCAGCCTCAGGTTCGCCACCGGGCGCTTGAGTTGCCGGGTCTCGCCGTCGAGCCGCTTCAGCAGTGCATTTGAATATACCCCCGCCCCACTGGAACGGTCGAACACGGACTCCGATTCCGTTCCTTCCGGGCCGGGGCCTGCCGCTCTGGTCGTAGCAGGAGACGGTCCTAAGGGGTGTTCAGGCTGGAGAGGAGAAGCCAGGATTCCAACTCCTCCATGGAGTCGTCCGCGATGTGGTGGTCGAAGATCAGAAGAGATTTCCCTCGGAGGTCGAGGCTCCGAGTCTCCCGCTCGCAGAGCGGTGAGACATAGATGAAGGCCGCCTCCGCGATCGCTCGCCGCACGGCGGCCGAATCCGAGCCCGCGACCACGCTGATCCGATCGAGGTGCTCGCCCTCGAGACCCAGGGCGCCGATCGCCCGCTTGAACGCGGGGACGAACGACGTGTTCGACACGATCATGGTCAGCCTGCCGCGGCGTGCGGCGCCTATGAGCGCCGGCACGAAATCGCGTTTCAATCGAAGCCTGACGAGAGGTTTCCCGAGCCTCCTGGCGATCTGGGTGGCTTCCCGGAAATGGAAATCGGTCACGGCCAGGATGGAGGTGGAGTGGACCAAAGAACGGGTCGCCCTGTCCGGGAGATCGGCCAGTAGGATCGGGTGCGCCTCGACACCGATCCGGTCCTTGATCTCTCTGGCATAGAGATGCGTTTGTTCTTCGTTGCATTCCAGAACAGCGACGGCCTTCCCTTCGAGGCTGCACCGCGTGACCAGACGCTGGACCAGCGTCGCGTAGGCGCCCGGTGTGATGTTCATCCCGGAGGCCTCGTCGAGGTGGCGGCGGAGGAAACGCCCGACACCCGCCGCCTGGGCGGGCTCCAACTCGTCCGGCTCCTGCACCGTGACGAAGGCGCCGCTCCCCTTGCGGATCTCGAGCAGCCCCTCACGCTGCAGGCTGGCGTAGAGTCGCATCACGGTTTTGACGTTGAGACCGGAGAGGGTGGCCACCCACCGCAACGCCGGGAGCCGCTCGCCGTGCCGCAAGAGACCGGCGTGCAGTCCGGAAATGATCTGGTCGCGAGCCTGGTCGAGAAGGCTCTCCTTGCGCATCCGATCGAGGCGGATCCTCAAGGGCCGCTCCGTTCCCGTCTGCCGCCCCACCCGGTTGAGCCCTCCCGCAGCCTGCGCGGGGGATCATTCGTCCAGCGCACGGGCGGTTGGCCGGGGCCACGGTCCTCGTGGCGGTCCTTGCGCATGACGGTCAGCGTGCAAGGACCATATCCCTTCTTCCAAGATGCCGCAAGGCTTCCCGAGAGGCGGAGAGCGGGGTCGCACGCATGGGCCCTCTCTGCGGTCGCCTCGCTCTCCCCGACCTCCGGGCTGGCGGTACCTGCTGAAGGCGGCGGTCCATCGGTGACCCGCGCATAGAGTCACGAACGAAGGCAGCCCCGACCGCTCGCGCGACCGGGGCTTCTCAAGATGATCGGTGTCCCTCTTAAAAATTCCGTCCGCCTCGAAGCGGAGTGGCCGGGGGGTGAGCAGGGGGTGCCGTCGTAAAGTCGGATCGGGCCGGCGGCGTGTCCTACTCTCGCATTCTAGTACTGGACGCATCGTTTAAGGACGGCGAGCTGTTGACGGAGGGCGAGATTCTCCGGAGCCAGCTGAGAGCGGTCTCGAAAGAGGGCGCGGACGAGCAGGAGGATAATTCGGAGGAAGGACACCGGGGCCTCCGCCTGGATAAGCTGGTCATGTTAAGTATGCCGGTGGGGGGACGTAAGGCCAAGCTTGCAAAGGCCGGACGGAATTTTCAATAGGGACAGGGGGTCAAGCGGGCTCGTGCACGCCGTTCTTCATCTTCATTCCAGTGACCTCGACACCAATCCCGTGCCAGGCGATCGGCGTGCCGGATGGGTCGCGCACGAGAACGCATTCGTCGCGGAACCAGCGGACCTTCCCCCACCGGTCGAGGACGCGGTACTCAGCGGTTGCGAAACCGCGGGTGCGGGCGGCCTCTGCAGTGAGGTCGATGAGCCCGCCGACGTCGTCGGGGTGTACGATCTTCATGAAAAAACCCTCGGGATCGCTCATCCACTCCTGCGGCGCATAGCCGAGCATCGTTTCCAACTGCGGGCTTACGTAGCGCGCCCGGAAAGGCGGCTCGACACTGCACAGGTAAGTGATCGCGGGGATGTGCTCGACCAAGCTGCGGAAGCGGATCTCCGTCTGGGCGAGCTTCGTCATCATGCGCGAGTTCCTCAGGGCGACGGACGCCAGGTCGGCGATCCGTTTCGCCAGCTCCCGCGCCTGCGCCGTCCAGCCGCCTGGACGGCCGGCGATCAGGATCAGCAGGCCGAAGACCTCCTTGCCGCCCACGAGCGGAAGGTAGGCGACGCCCCTGCCTCCCGTAAGACCGCGGGTGTGCAGGTGGGCCGTCGCGTCGTCCTTGGCGTTGTCGATGACAACCGGCCTGCGGGTTCTTAGCGCCCGCTGGGCGGCGGCCGTCTCGGAAAGCGGGACTCTCAGGCGCCGCGCGTCGTGCGGGTGGCGCCCCGAGCTGATGACGCTGTAGAGCTGCCGCTTGCCTTTGCCCATCAGGGCGATGTGGGCCTCATGAACCGGTATGAGATCTACCGCGGTGTCGACGATCTTCTTGAGGGTCGATTTCTCGCTGCCGAGGCGGGCGACATCCGTGGTGAGGCGGCACAGGCGCTCCAGCCTCTGGTTGTAGCGGCGGAGGTCCTCCTCGCGTTTCCGGCCCGTCACCCGCATTCGAGAAGGCCCCCCTTGTTCAGATGTTATGGGACATTGTATCGCGCCGCGTACCGCGAGGTCTCGCGGCCGGCCAGATCAGCTTGAGGGCCGAGCGCCACTGGTCCCAGACCCGCGCGAGGCTCAGCCAGAAAACCCGGTCGGCACCGCGTAACCTGCGTCGGCGCGCCTTGTCACTGAGGATGGCGAGCTGCTGACGGAGGGCGAGATTTTCCAGAGCCAGGTGCGACTGGTTCCGAAAGAGGGCACGAACGAGGAGAAGGACGATTCGGAGGATGGACACCGGGGACTCCCCTTGGGTAAGCTGACCGACAGGTCAGGATGAAGCGGGGAGTATGTGGGTGAGAGGACGTAAAGCCAAGATTGCAGAGGCCGGACGGAATTTTCAGTAGGCACAGGAGTCTATTTACGCAGAGACCCGTTCCCTCCTGACGCAATTTCGGTAACCTCACCTGGGCAACCGATGTCGCAGGAAGAAGGCTTCGCAGGCCACGGGCTCGATTCCGTCCCCCAGCCGCTCACGCTCTGCCCTTCCCGATATTGCACGAGATAGAAGAACGCCCTCCCTATCGTCGGGATCTCTCCGCTCGGGTCTTCGGTGTAGCTTGACCCTGTCTGCCCGGATGTCAAGACGTGCACCGGCCCAAGCCATATCTCTCCGTTCGACTCGCTGACTTGGCTCACGTCGCCCTGGATCACGTCGTACATCTCCGCCCCACTGACCGCGTTCCAGTAGAGATGGGCCATCCCTGGCGTGCCGTCGGCCTCCACGTTCATCATCACAGGCTCCGGACCAACCCCTTCATCGTGAGGCACGGTCACAATCCCCAGAGCGGATGAAGTGTTCGCCGAAGCATCCCGCGCCGCGTAGGTGAGCGTGTAGACTCGTCCGGGCCCGTCTGCCGACCGTTCCGCTCGCAGCAGCACGGAGGTGTCTGGCGTGCCGATGGAGACGTCCTGTAGATCTCCCGTCGTGCTTCCATCGCCGTTTCCGAGGGCGTCGTCGGATTCGGTGCTGGTCGCCGAAACCAAGGCGACTCCCGCCGCAGGATCGCATGCGTCGCTCACCTGCCACCCGACTTGCACCGGAACCATTCTATGATTCGGCGGCCACAGTGTCGTCGGAATTACCGTCAGCGTTAGGACCGGCGGCATGGTGTCTCGTACCATCGCGCTGGTTGCACAGTTTGCCGTGTTCCCGGACACATCCGTGGCCGTGAAAGTGACTGGCGTCGAGCCGAGAGGGTACATGCCTGAGGCGTCAGGAGTATCAGAACGGCTATTGGTGATCCTCACCCCGCCACACGCATCACTCGCCGTGGCCACAAGGCTCACCGGAGCACCGTTCGGACCGATACATTCGACCGTTGCGACCCCGGGACAAGCTAACATCGGTGGTGTCGTGTCGATGACAGCCACCGAAAGCTCGTCGGTGGCGGTTGCGCCACCATGATCCGTAACTTGCAGCGTGACCACGTGCACACCAAGTGGCAACGTCACCGTGAGAACCTTCCCTACTCCAAGGAGTACTTGGGAGGGTGAGTCGAAATTGTCAAACCATTCGAACGAAATGATATCATCGCTTGTGCCCGGTGTGGAATCAAGATCTGTGGACCTCGATCCATCTAGCAGAACAACGGCACCCAAAGGAGAAGAACATTCGACCTTAATGTCAGGCCCTGCAACCGCCACGGGAGCCTCGTTTCGCTTGGAGCCCAAATTAATGATCACCCAAGCATCCTGAGAATCGAAGTTGGCGGTAGCCAGATCCGGAAATCCATCGGAGTTGAAATCTGCTACGGCCAGAGACTCGGGGCTATCGCCGGTCCTGAAGCGGTGCTGCGGTGCAAAATTACCATTACCTCGGCCAAATAGAAGCGAGACATCATCCGAAGCGCGGTTTGCAACAGCCAAGTCGATCAGGCCGTCGGAGTTGAAATCTCCGCTCGCCAACGACCGTGGTTCTTCGGAAGCTGCGTAGCGCCTCTCCAGACCGAAGACGCCATCGCCTACGCCAAGAACTATAGACACGTCGTTCGAACCATTGTTTGCAGTGGCGATGTCCAACACTCCGTCGATGTTGAAGTCCCCAACCACGATCGATGTCGGGCTATATCCAACCTGGATCCTACTCCCCGGTATGAACGAGCCGTCGCCAACTCCGAGAAGGGTGGATATTTGGGTTGTGAAGTAGCTCCCCACAACTAGGTCTTGAACTCCGTTGCCGTCCAAATCCCCCACGGCAAGGGCCCACGCACCGGAATCAACACCGAAGCGCTTCTGCGCGCCAAATGTTCCATCGCCTAGACCAAGGAGGATCGAAACGTCACCGGAATTGCCATTGGCCACTGCCAGATCACGTATTCCATCGTTATTGAAGTCACCAACAACAACGGACACCGGATGCGCGCCGGCGCTATATCGCGTCTGGGGCATAAAAGTCCCATCGCCTTGACCAAGAAGGACACTGATGTCGTTCGAAGCACTATTCGCGATTGCAAGGTCGATATGACCATCGCCGTTAAAGTCGCCCGGAGCAATCGATACGGGCCCCTGTCCAACTCCCACGCGCAGTTGCGGCTGGAACTCACCATTTCCACGACCAAGGAGAATCGACACGTCATTACTGACAATGTTGGCTACCGCTAAGTCCAATAGGGCGTCTTCATTGAAGTCTGCTATGGAGAGCCCCACTGGACGAGCCCCAACTGCTAATGGATTCTGAGGTCCAAAAGTTCCGTCACCAAGACCCCGAAGGATCGTAATATCAACCGAGGAGACAACAGTTGTTGTCCGGGTCGAAAGGGCAAGGTCCTGAATACCGTCCGCGTCAAAGTCTGCAATGAATATGTAGAACGGTAAATCGCCTGCGCGATAGCGGGTTTCCGGTCCGAAGCTGCCGTCACCGAGGCCGATAAAGACGGAAACGTCATAGGACAGATCGTTGACGACAGCGAAATCTTCTATGCCGTCCGCATTGAAATCCCGCACTGCTATTTGGTCTGGGAAACGTCCGGCTCTCAAGGTTGCATGTAGGTGGAAAGTGCCATCACCTGAACTAAGGAGGACGTAAACGCTATTGAAGTTGTAGTCAGTTACTGCTAGGTCCTGGAGGCCGTCGCCGTTGAAGTCTCCAACAGCAGGGGGCGAGGGAGGACCTTGAGTTCGAAATCGGAACTGTTTGCTGAAGGATCCATTGCCATCGCCAAGAAGCACGCTATAGTCACCCGAGAACGAATTGGCTGTCACGAGGTCCTGTGTCTGGTCTGCGTTGAAGAGGCCTATGGCAACCGCGATTGGTCTGTCCCCGACCACCGTTGGAGGAAGAACGTTGAAGGACCCATCTCCGCGCCCCATCAAGATAAAAAGATTATTTGAGTAGTAATGTGTTATGGCAAGATCTTTGTTTCCGTCTGCGTTGAAATCCCCAACGACAATACAATCTGGTCCGTCCCCGACATTAATAGTTGACTCGGTGCCGAAGGTTCCGTCTCCACGACCTAGTAGGAGGGATATGCTGTCGGAGGGAAAGTGCGTTACAGCGAGGTCCAGATCACCGTCGTTGTTGAAGTCCGCGGCTACCATCACATTAGGGACTTGGCTTGTCTTAAGACGAGTCAGGGGGATAAAAGTCCCGTCACCAAGCCCCAGCTGGATGGAAATCTCATCGGTTTGCTGATCGGTTACTGCGAGATCCTGGAGCCCGTCGCCATTAAAATCCCCTGGGACGAAGGCTAAAGGCTGCACTCCCAAGCGGAACACGGGATCGGGGAATAGAGGGGCTGCCTCGATGGGTGGTCCCGAGAAACCAGCAAACATCAGAATCGCCAAGAGTATCTTCACGAGGGAGTCAGAAAGCCTAGAGAGATATCTCATCCGCATGCCCCCCACCATATGACGTTTTCAGGATGCAAGCCTGACCACAGTTCCATTTTAGGGACCGATGGTCCGCTGCACCCGGACGCCAGGCACCGACGATGATCTGCAAGTAACGTTAACGCTAATTCTATACCTTGAGAACGTCGCGAGGAACACCTATTTGCCCGAAAGCTCGCTCTTTCAGCCCCGAACAGGGCATACGCTTTCGCCAGAGACACGCACCCTCTCGGTTGAGCAACAAGCATCTGACACGATAGTAGACTTGCAGCAGCTCGGTGCAGGACTCACACAGGACCTCGTACGTGGAGACCTGAATGAGCTTCGATCCAGCCGTGGAAACTTTACCACTGCGCTCGACGCGATAATCCCTGGAACCGACGCTTGCATGGCCAACGATACAATGACGGCTTCGGTGCTGGACACTAGGTTTGACCCGCCGGCTGGCTACGGCTGGTTTTATCTGGCACGCTGCCTTGCATCCACCTATAACTCAGGCTCGTCTAGCCAGCAGGGCGACCGTGATCCACAGATAGCGGCATCGGCGAATGCGTGCCCGTAACGTGAAACGAGCGGCCGCATGACATCCGCGTGAACCTGGCGGTCCGCGCGTCACGCCAATTGGAAACCGAAGCAACCTGTCGCTCCTGACAATTGCGTCCGGTGGGAGAGTGACGGTTGGAGACGGAGGGCGAGATTTTCCAAAGCCAGTCGCGAGCGGTCCTGCAAGAGAGCACGGAAGAACCGGAGGATGACTCGGAGGATGGACACCGGGACCTCCCTGGGCGTACGTTTTCATAGGCCTGAGGTAAGCGGCAGGGAGTATTCCCGAGACGGACCCTAAAGCCAAGCAAGGAAAGGGCGGAGGGAATTTTCAGTAGGGACACCCGTCTCCTCCTATATCTCAATCGTCCGAGGGTCTCGGAACCTGTAGGCCCCTGCTCCGGTCGAGTAGCCCACAGCTCAACCTTTACCACGGCCCTCTCGCACGATCCCCTGTCCCTCGCGCTGCTCTCACCCAACGTTCCAGATTGACGGAACAGCCCTATCGGGCGCAAGATGTAGCTATTTTCGCCTATTCCCATGTACATAGGGTGCCGCCGGATGACAAGAACGGAGCGCTCCCCCGCGTGGATTCCCTCGATGCGGTTCAGGAACTCGGGGCGAAACTGCCCAGCATTGAACGGGTGGGCTCCCCTGGCGATGATTCACTGTCGTCAATTCCACGGAATATGCGTTTTATAGTTCAGGAGAAGTCATGAACCAGAAAGCGCGTCGTTCTCTCTGCGTCGCGATGCTCTGCGGAGCGCCGCTTTCCTGTCTCGTTGCGGACACATTCGACGGCATCACGCTCACCGTGACCAACGGGTCGACCTTGGGCGCGATCGCGCTGCAATGGACTGGCGGCGAGCCTGAGTTTACGGTCTACCGTTCGACCGCTCCGTCTGGCGTCGTCGATGCGTCGCACCAGATCGGCACGTCCTCTGTTCGACGGTTGAATGACGACCCGCCGGCGGGCACGGTCTTCTTCTACGTGGTCACGAGCCCGTGCGTTCCGGCGGGTGCGGAGGTGTGCAACGGTATCGACGACAACTGCAACGGTGTCGTGGATGAGGGCTGCCGGAGTGGCCCGTGTTCCGGTTCGGATTACCAGCGATGCGACTCGAACTGGCGGACGGTCCCCATCGAATCCATCCCCACTGCTGGCAGCTGCGGACCGTCATGCGTGCAGGCGCTGAACGCCGACGACGGAAGCTATCTTCAGTGGGTAGCCTGCACGAACGGGAACAACACGGCCACGGAATACACCAATCCGACTGATTTCCAGTTCTGGGTCACCGATTACGTGTCGGTCTCGGACGCCCGGGTCACATTCGATATGTACGGCGCCGGGCCAGATGCGCGGATTGCCGTGACCTGCGTGGACCCCGCGGGCACCACCTTGGCGACGCTCGTCGATCACGTTGCCATTCCGGCCACCCCAGGTGCGCCGGGAGGAGCATCCGGCACTTCGAGCGGAAATCCCCAGACGGGGGCCGCTCAGACCGTCTGGGACGTCCCGCGCGGTTGCTTCATCTCGCCCCTGGTCACGATCCGCGTCACGAGGCTCGGATCGGACTGTCTTGCTCTGGACTTTGTGCGGCTGGCGGTCGCGTCCGATTTCCGGCGGGAGCCGATTGCATCTATCCCGTCGCGAGGCACATGCACCTCCGCATGTGTCTCCGCGTTGAACAACGACGATGGGGATTACCTCCAGTGGATCGCCTGTACGAACGGGAACAACACGATGACAGAGTACGATACGCCTACGGACTTGCATTTCACGGTACCCGACTATGCTTCGGTGACCTCTGCGACTTTCGATCTGGACCTCTACGCATCCGGGAACGATGCGCGCATGCTGATTTCCTGCCTCGGGGCTGGGAATGCCGTCCAGTCCATCTACGACGCCAGGGTGACGCCGTTCCCGCAAGCGCACGGCCTCTATTCCTTCAACGTGCCACTGGCCTGCTTTGCGTCACCGACGGTGACTATCCGCATCGAGCGGTATGGATCGGACTGTCTGGCAGCCGACACGATCGCGCTTAACGTGAAATCCTACGCACACCGCGTATCGATCGCTTCTGTAACCGCCGGAGGCACCTGCAACTTCGATGGTACGCAGTGTCTTGATCAGATGAACGCGGACGACGGCAACTACCTGCGGTGGATCGCCTGCACGAACGGGAACAACACGACGACAGAGTACGATACGCCGACCGATTTCACCTTCACGGTCCTTGATTATGTGAACGTAACCAATGTTGCGCTGGCGATGGACGTCTTCGCATCAGGGCCCGACGCGCGCATGCAAATCAATTGTGTGGATTCGACGGGCCGGACACTGGCTCCGATCCTACCGACGACTCTATTCCCGCAAACCCCGCAGGTGTTTGGCTTCGACGTCCCGCTGGCGTGCATTACCGCGCCGACCGTCACGATCCGTGTCTCGCGGGTCGGATCAGACTGCCTTGCCGCAGACTATCTCCGTCTGTACACGACATCACCCGATCCACCTTTTCTGGTGCCTAACGGCGACCCTATCGAAGGTTACACGGCTCGTCCGAGCGTCGCGCAGGGTCAGTCGATCGACTTTAAGGTGCACACAACGCGCCCTACCTTTTCGATCGACTTCGGCCGCTTCGGCAACCAGCAGATCTTCACCCCCCTGTTGAGTGTCCCGATAGTCAACGGTATGTCGCAGCCCAAACCGCTCGACGCCTACCGTAGCGGAGCGGGCTGGATTACGACCTACACGTTGAACGTTCCCTCCACCTGGCGAAGCGGGCTTTACGCCGCGCACCTCTACGATAGTCTGAGTGATGCGTGGGTCACCTTTGTCGTCAGGGAAGCGTCGCCGGGATCCAGCACGCGCCTCGTACTGCTGGCGTCCACGAACACTTGGACCGCATATAACTGTTGGGGTGGATTCTCTTTCTACAATGATTGCAAGTACCCCCATGATCCAAGTGCGGTCAACATGGTGAGCCTGGAGCGCCCCAACCCTTATGAGGGGAATCCCTTCCACGAATATGGCCACACGGCGAGCGGTGAGCTCCATGTCATCCGCTGGTTGGAGGACAATGATTACGATTATTCGATGCTCACGGACTATGACATCCATTCGAATCCGTCCTTGCTGCAATCTTTCGGTACGGTGATCATCAGCACGCACAGCGAATACTGGTCGTCCGAAATGTACGACGCACTCGAGAACTTCCTGAAGGCAGGCGGGAACCTCCTGTACCTTTCAGGAAATGGCATCTATTGGAAGGTCACCCTCGTGAACGGTCAGCTCGAGGTGCATAAGTTCGACGGGGCCATACACCAGCAGACTGGGGAGCAGGGTGGCCTCTGGCGCGACCTCGGCCGCCCGGAAGCAGCGGTGCTTGGCGTCCGCTACCCGGCGGACGGCTCGAACGGCTTTACTGACCCCGCATGGCCCTTCTCGGGCCCGTTCCAGATTGCAAACGTCAGCCATTGGGCGCTCGAGGGGACGGGCCTCTCCGCCGGAGACAAGATCGGGAAGGTAGGCCTCAACCTGTTCTGGTATAACGGCGCGCCTTTCAGCGGACGCGGCGGCGGGGCATCGGGCTGGGAGGGGGATTACATTGATTCATCCAGCCCCTCGAACATCGTTATCCTGGCGCGGTCGACGGTGTACGATGATGGGAACAATCCCTGGCCGGGCGCTGACATGACATACTACGATCATCCAGGAGGCGGGGGTGTCTTCGCGGCAGGCTCGATCAATTTCGGCGGGAGCTTGGTGGAGAACGATCACTTGTCGGTGATCGTGTCGAACGTGCTGGCCCACTTCGGAATCTTCCCTCGCAACGGCGGACTGCGCCAAATCTTGCCGATCTCGGGCGTTCCGACAGGCGGGTCCTGCACCAACGCGTGTATTCCTGGGATGAACCACAGCGACGATCAGTATCTGAGGTGGATGGCCTGTTCGAACGGATTCAACACGGCCAACGAGTATACGAATCCCACGGATTTCCTGTTCTCGGTACCGGATCCGCAGCAATCGGTCCTTGGGGCCTGGCTGACTCTCGATACCTACGGGTCGGGGTCGGACGCGGTAGAGAGCGTGACCTGCGTCGACGGCCTCGGGACCACGCTTGCGACGATCCAGGGCGCGCAAGGTTTTCCCATTGAGGACCCACGGACCCAGCAGTATCCTAGCTTCTCGCAGGTCTATCGATGGGCTGTGCCGGCCCAGTGCTTCAGCGCGGGGCCGACGGTCGATATGCGGGTCACGCGCTCGGGATCGAACTGTCTCTCGGTCGACTATCTTGGTCTGAGCATCGTCGGGAGAGAAGATGGGCACGGGATTGCTTCGATTCCCACCGCTGGCACCTGCACGGCGGCCTGCGTCTCGCGTCTGAATTCGGATGACAACGACTATGTCCAGTGGCTCGCCTGCACCAATGGGAGCAATACGCCCACCGAGTATACGAACCCGACGGACCTTCTCTTCTCTGTGACGGACTCTGCCTCGGTGACCGGCGGGGTGTTCGTGCTCGACGCCTATGCATCGGGAGACGACGGGCGTGTGGGTATCACCTGCATGGATGCCGCCGGGGTGCCGTGGGAGATTCAACCGGTCACCCTGTTCTCCCAAGCCGCGGGCGTGTATCGATATGCCGTGCCGATGCCCTGTCTGAGCACTCCGACGGTGACCGTCCGACTTACCCGTTTCGGATCGAACTGTCTGGCTGTCGACTATGCGCGGCTCCTGACGACGCGATAAACTTGTTCGCAGATGGAGTTGCCTCATGGCGCTCAAAATCAACGGCGACGCTACAAACTTCACCTCAGAAACCACGCAAGACCACATCGACCTCACGAATGGATCGGGGGTTCAGGGCCGTGCCTCGCACTCGAGAGCTAGTCGTGGACCCGCGGCTGTTGTCCCTACTGAAAAGCCCATCCCGGTCGAAAGTGAGACAGAAACGAACGTGCTCTTCGGCGCAGGCCGTCGCCGGGCAAGCTGAAGCGAGCAGAATCGGTTCAGGAGTCGTGCCGCCGGGGGCCGACCGAGCCGAGAGCAGACGCACCCTTCCCTCGCGAATCGAGACCATCCGTCATTTTGAAGAGCGGGGTCACGCTGCTCGGGTGTACAGATGATGCAGACCGCCGACCTGGGGTACAGCAACGACGGCCCCGAGCGTCGACGGCTCAACGCTCCGCGGGATCGGTGCATTCCTCTCCAGGGAGAGATGAGGCCGGGACTCGTTGTAGTAGCGGGCGTATTCCCGGAGGATCCGTCGGAGATGGTTCTCGCCGAGGATGATCAGATGGTCCAAGCATTCTCTGCGAATGGATCCGATCACCCGCTCCACGTAGGGGTTCTGCCAGGGGGACTGGGGCGCGGTGAGGATCTCCCGGATCCCTATCGCCCGGACGACCCGCCGGAACTCGTCGCCGTAAGCACCATCCCGATCCCGCAACAGGAAGCGATGCTCGGTTCCGTCTCCGGGGAAGGCCTCCCGGATCTGCTGCGCGGTCCAGGCCGCGGTCGGATGCGCGGTGATGTTGACGTGCAAGATGCGCCTGCGGTCGTGGGAGAGAATCACGAAGCAGAAGAGCAGACGGAAGGTGGCGGTAGGGACCACGAAGAAGTCGCAGGCCGCCGTGGTGCGGAGGTGATTCCGAAGAAAGGTGCGCCAGGTTTGTGAGGGAGGCCTTCTGCCCCGCCGGATCAGGTACTTGGCCACCGTCGCTTCAGCGATGTCGTAGCTGAGGAGCAGGAGTTCCGAACGGATGCGCGGGGCGCCTCAGAGTGGGTTCTCGTGGGACATCCTACGGATCAGCCGGCTCACTTCCGGACTGACGCACGGCCGACCTCTCGACTTCCATCTCCAGAAGTACCGGAATCCCTGGCGGTGCCAGCGCAGAACAGTCTCCGGCCTGACCAGAATGAGCGCCGAGCGCCACTGGCCCCAGACCCGCGCCAGGCTCACCCAGAAGGCTCGGTCGGCACGGCGTAGCCTGGGTCTGGGCGCCTTGTGGTGGAGGATGGCGAGCTGCTGACGGAGAGCGAGATTTTCCAGAGCCAGCTGCGAGCGGTCCCCGAAGAGGACACGGAAGAGCAGGAGGATGATTCGGAGGATGGACACCGGGACCTCCCTGGGCGTACGCTTTTAGCGGCCTGAGGCGAGGCAGGGAGTATCCCCGGGGCAGACCCTAAAACCAAGCAAGGGAAGGGCGAACGGAATTTTCAGTAGGGACACGGATCCTTCCTGAGCTGGCGTGCACATTCCCGCCGACATTGCGACGCTGTTGAGCCCCGCTCCCACTTGGAATCCCATCGGGAGCGCCATCAAGTCTTGCTGGACCAATGCACCTGATGGACTTCTGAAAGGACAGCATCCATCAGTGGGCTATCTCCATAGAACGTCCGAAGATGATGCTGTCGGAAGATAATGCTTGCTCGGCATCAGCTTTCGACGTATGTGGTGGCGAGCACGTCTCGGGAAAGTTCGGCAGCGAGCAAGCAAGTAGGGGAGAACGACGGCCTCGTGGCGTCTTAAGGGAGGTCCCATGTGCAGGCTTCGTCTCCGCGCCGGCATCTGCGCCGTCGTTCTGTCGATCGTCCACGCGGCGGCCGAAGGAGCTGCCGTGTTCACGGGGCCGTTCGACTACTCCGCGGGCACCAATCCGGTGAGCATCGCCGTAGGCGACGTCGATGGCGACGGAGATCCCGATCTCGTGACCTGTCAGAACTTGAACGAGGGCCTCGTCACCATCCTGCTGAACGACGGCGCAGGAGCCTTCCGCGAAGCGCCGGGCTCACCCTTGCGCGGCATCGGGGTTCCCCTCTCCGCCGAGTTCGGACAGTTCAACCCCAGCGTGGACCGGAACCTCGACCTGGTCGTCGTGTCGTACGTCTCGTACAACGTGTCGACGGCCTCGCTGTTCCTCGGCGACGGCGCGGGCGGATTCCGGCTGGGGAGCGTCCTCACGCTTCAGGATGTGGGGTCCATCGGACGGAAGGTGGCGGTCGCGGACTACAACGGGGACGGGTACGACGATCTCGCCTTTTCCGACGGCGAGGTTCTGCTGGGGATCGGCGACGGAACCTTCACGCCTGCCCCGGAGGTTCCCATCGGTTATCCAGCCTTCGACGTGATCACCAGCGATTGGAACGGCGATGCGCGGCCGGACCTGGCCTTCAGCGTGCCTCAATTCTCCACGGTCAGGGTCTTCCTCGCCGGCAGTGGTGGCGCTTTCACCGAAGCCGCAGGATCGCCGGTCGCCTTGTCCGGCTTCACAGAATCGATCGTTGCAGCGGATTTCGACGGCGATTCGGCTCTCGATATGGCGGTCACGGATTTCTACGGACAGCAGGTTTGGGTGCTGCTGAACGACGGCCACGGATCGTTCGCGACCACGACGGTCCCGGTGAAGGCAGGATACCCCCGCGGCATCGCCGCCGCCGATTTCGACGGCGATGGCCGGGCCGACCTGGCGGTCGGCAGCAACAACTCGCCCGACCTGAGCATCCTCCTGATGCAAGTCGGAGGATTCACGGAGATCGACCAGTCACCTTTGAAGCTGACGGGCGGGGCGCCGGTCTCCATTGTGGCGCGCGACCTGGACCGCGACGCCGACGCCGATCTCGCCGCAGTGGACTTTCAGGGAGGCAACGTGGCCGTCTTCTTGAACACCTCCAAGAACGTCGTCCACGTCCCGATCGACGTTATGCCCGGCAGCGATCAGAACGTGATCCGACTCGGAGCGCGCGGCGTCGTGCCCGTCGCCATCCTCGGTACTCCGACGTTCGACGCGACCACGGTCGACCCCGCGTCGGTCCGTCTGGCCGGCTCGCCCGTCCGGCGGACGCCCTCGGGTGCCTTTCTCTGCCAGGACGAAGACGTGAACCTGGACTCGATCGTCGACCTCCTGTGCCAGATCGAGATCGGAGCCCTGCAACTAGGACCGAACGACACGATTGCGGTGCTGGACGCGGTCACGTTCGACGGGACGCACATCGAAGGGAGCGACACGGTGAGGGTGCTGGCTGTCAGGCCATCCTTCCGGCGCCAGGCGGTGCCCGAGCCTGATTCTTCTCAGCGCAGGCCGCGAGACTCCGTGCGTGAGTTCCCGGTGCCTGCGCTCAGGAGATCCGCTACAACTGCCTCGCCGTGAGCGGCGATTCGATCGTGCCGGTCTGGAACGATCTGCGGCAGGCGAGCGGCGTCGAGATCTTCGCCGCGCGCGGCGCGCTCGTCCCGTAGAGAATGCCTCACAGCCAGCGGCACACGCGAGATCGGTATTCGCGGTATGCCTCGACAAATCTTCCCTCAAGGTATCGTTCCTCTCGTCGGATCACTCCGTATTGGACGATGAAGAGAACAGGATGCAGAGTTGTCCCTGCTGAACATTTTATTCGCCCTTTCCTCGCTTGGTTTTAGCGTCTGTCCCAGGGATACTCCCTGCCTTACCTCAGGCCGCTAAAAGCGTACGCCCAGGGAGGTCCCGGTGTCCATCCTCCAAATCATCCTCCTGCTCTTCCGCACCCTCTTCCGGGAGCGCTTGTGGCCTGACGCCGCTTCAGGAAGCAGGCTTTTACTCCACTGATTTATCGCTCAATTGAGGGACGAATTTCGGGAGGGGGGACAATGGGCAGGTCGACGAAGGTTTTGATCTTGGGAGGGCCTGCACGGCTGACGTGGACGCGTGTCACCAAGTCACCGGAAATAGAGTGGTGTCGTGTCGATACGACGGGGACAGAATGCAATGGAGACATCATCTTTCATGACACGACCCCCCCACCGGTCTCCCTGAGCATCTCTCCCCCAGTTCTCTGGCCACCCAACCATCGCATGGTCCCTGTCCAGGTGACTTGGGCAGTCAACGATGCATGCGACCCTTCACCCCAAGTCATGTTGTCGTCGGTGGTTAGCAGTGAGCCCGACGATGCCCCAGAGAGCAGCGATGGAAACACGACGGGAGACATCCAGGACGCCTCCATCGGCACCCCGGACACGTCTACACGCTGACATACGCGGCGCGGGATGCTTCGGGGAATATGGCATCAACTCTTGGAATCGTGACCGTGCCGCATGACGAGGGGACGGGCCCAGAGCCTGTGATGATGAGCTTGGAGGGTGACGGTACTCCGGGCATGGCGCACCTCTACTGGAACGCGGTGACCGGGGCGGAGGTGTACGACGTGACCCAGGGCGACGTGAGGCAGGTCAGCGTGTCAAACGGAGAGATCTGGCTTGGGCCGGTGCACGTTTTGGAAGGCTCGAGCGGACCGATCCAGACGGCGGGGACGGCGTTCTTCTACCTTGTGCAATATCGGCAAGGACAGAGCGCGAGCGGGTGGGGAACGGAATCCAGCTCGTGGCCCGCGGAGCCCTCTTCCTGTGATATCGGCTGCCCGGGGGAGCCTGTTGCTTCCTCCGTAGCCTTGTTAACCATCAAGCGCAAGTGAGGGGGGCATACTCCCGGCTCTCCATCTGTTAACCCGGCGGTCCCCGAGTTCGAGAAGACTTACGCTTGGGGAGCCAGACCTCATCCATTTCGAACCGGCGGGCCGGCGGTTAACAGCGGCCCGCCTCTTCGTTTCCCGTGGAAGTCCCTAAATGTGCGCCGGTTGGCGCAGCTGAACAGTTCCGCCGCCCCGGGCTAGAGAGGGTCGGGGCTTCCCAGCCGATGGGACATCCCCGGCCGTTACGGCTCTCTCACGCTCCGTCGCCTCGCGTTCTCCAAGGTCAGGACTTCGCCCGAGCCCAGAGCATGGGGTGCGCGTTGAGCCTCGCGGGCGGCCTCTCTTGTACCAAGGGCGGGAACAGGCGTATCGTTGGGGACCTGAGTTCCGCACCGCGCACCTCACCATAGCAAGGGGCCTCGGCTCATGTTGGCGGAGGTAGGCTGTGGTAGCCGAATGAGAGTGACTCATGCCAGATTCAAAGGATTCGCTGATCAAGAAGGGTTCCCCGGAGTCATTGGCGGAGAGTCTCAGGCTGAATCGACTAGAGGCGGAACGTTTCACGGGTAGTGTCCAGGCCGCGTAATTGTTGTCGCAGCAGTCCCTGATGACCTTCGCTCGCATTCACGAACAATTCAAGTTGGACGTCGCCAAGCTCGCTCCCACATTTAAATTTCTCTCACACCCAATGGCCAGTAACACTGTCCTCGATGTGCTTCGCTCCTCTCACCTTGCGCTCGCGAACGCAATGCCGAATCTGGAACTATTGCAAGGCTTTGTCACGCAGTCATTAGCTCCAGCCCGCGAATGGTCGAAAGCTGCCGAGGCCCTGCGGGACCCGATTGGTCCGCTGCAAGCGACGACTCTTTCGTTTCAGAACCACTTCGCTCGAATATCCGAGATATCCCTTATGGCTCAGGCACATTTTGAGGCTCTATCACTAAGCGGTATTGGGGCCGCCCTACGCATTGCGTCCGCGGAGCAAGTCAAGCTGAAGTTCTCGATCTCTGAGATCACCGCCTCCTATTCTAAACTTCTGAATTCATTTTCCACCACGCCGCTGGGCATAGCGGCTTTCGCGCCTATTGTGTCTGGGTTGCCTCCGGCCGAATATTACAATGCCCTCTGTCTCACCCGAGCCGTCAGTGAGCGCGAGAGCAAGGCGTCCACTGAAGACGAACTTCTCAGCGCCGAGATTCGCGGAGACTCGGAAAACAGCTTGGAACATCTTCTCAAAGCACTGCAGCCAGATTTGCATCGCCTCTGGATTGGTGCCAAACAAGCCCTCAAGTCGCCGAATCCCGATCGCGCTCGACACTGCGCGACATCACTACGCGAACTCTACGACCACGTCGTGCGATTGATTGCCCCTGACGACGCGATCACAAAGTGGACAAAAGACTCTAAACATTTTTACAAAGGTCGTCCGACGAGAAGAGCCCGACTGCATTTCATCTGTCGTCAGATTGATCATGGACCGTTCCAGTCATTTCTGGAGAAGGATGTCGCAGCGACGCTTGAATTTCATTCGCTGTTTCAGCAGGGCACGCACGAAGTCGTGAACAATGTCACTGATACTCAATTGGAGGCAATGGTTCAGAGAATGGATGGAACTTTGAGATTCCTGCTCGAGCTCTGGAAGCAAGGACACTAATACCCGTGTAATTGCAGTCCTACTACTTCGCTACTTCGACCGGCCCGCACGAGTATCTTGCCTGAACGCTCAGTGGCAGTACAGGTGGGAGGTCTCCGAGAGAAGGGTCGGTCGCACGTTGACGGGGCGTTTGACCTCGACCTGCTGCTGTGCGAGGAGGAGTGAGGGCGCGCACAGCAGAGTCGCCAGGGTGATGAGCAGCGCGAAGAGGACGAAGCGACGGTGTGGGCATCCCATGGCGGCGCCTCCAAGTCTGAGCTAGGACCTGATAGCTCGCTCTTATACACCCCCGAGCCCAGCCCGACAACATAGGGTCCGGACCCCTATTGACGCCGCAGTGATTTGAGCGTACATAGGCGGCAGAATTCTCTTTCATATATTGCACAGGCTGTATCCGGGTCCGCGGAAGGCTGGTCGCGGGCGCGTGAGCGATCGTTGCTAGGTCTGTTGATCCACGATGCTTGCCCCGTTGATGGTGACCACGGATGAGACGGAATGAGGATTGTGGCCGGCAGCCGATCGGTCGGCGTCAACCTCACTCGCACGCCACCGATTACGCTCCGATCTGTGGGACGAATACATGAGGGGCCCAAGTGGGCCACCGCGTTCCGAGGCCCATCGGTCAGGGAATTCGTTTCAATGGAGAACGGGTTTCCGGATCAGCGAATCGCGCGCATGACCGATAGCGCTGGGGCCGACGGCGGCAATGTGAGGTCATCCACCGTGGGGGTGTAGGTGTCGTTCACGGCTCTGCAGGCGAAGATCCTCAGAGTGGTCGGCAGCGGCACTGCGGGGCCGAGCTTGCGCAGGATGCTCAGGATGTTTCGGCGGATGTCATCGACCCGATCAGTGGCAAGAGCTTCGTGAACAACCTTGCCGACATAGAGGTCTTCGCCGATACTGCAAAGTCGCAGAAACCCCGAATCTTCGCTGGAGACGTATTTCTTATCGGCGTTGCCAAGGGACTCGAGCAGTTGACGGAGCGATCTGCTCGCTTTGAATCCGATGAAGATCGGTGCATCGACTAGGAGTTCCAGCAAGAGCCTTCCCCTTTAGCTGCGCGACCGGTGGAAGCAGCGGCGACTTGGCGCAGGCCGTTCGTTAATGTCGCCTGTAACGTGCGTATTTACTATAGGTTGCTTGACAGCAATTAGCAAACCAATTCTTGGGATATTCGGCGAATTCGAGGAGACTGTCGCCTGGGGAGTACTACTTCATTGCTGATGCTCCGATCTGCGGGACGAATATCATGAGGGGCACACGCGTATGAGGGGGAGCGTCGGAAGGAATCTAGCCCGGCCAAATGTCTGGAATCGAGGTTCAATGTTCTCCATCTTCAGACAACGAGCGACACCAACCCAATTGGCTGGTGAACTCATGACCCTTGTGTACGGCCTTGGCTCTATCGAGGGAGAATCGTTTGAACATTTCAGGCGGAATGCCCAGATTGAAATCGACCCTCTGACCATCCGCAACGAAACCTTCTGGCTCCGGTTTGCGGCCGCTGATTGGGCCGTTAGATCGCATGGCCCAGACACGCGTACCGCGCTGGCTCTTCTCGATGCTTTCTATGCAGACTTTCAACAACGCATCGATCAAGACCCGCGCACCACAATCACTGCCGAGGTTGTGCGTCAGTTGGTGCAGCGCTACGGAGAGGCTGGCACGGCACACGCGCAGGCCATCCAGGCGAGGACTGAGGGACTCCCGACATCTGTTGGACACGTCTTCGCAGAACGGTGCGGGCAGCCCTATAGCATGGCGCTCATGCAATATGTCCTGATCAGCTTCGGCGCGACCGTCAAGGCGGCCCAGCAGTTGTTGCGGTCAAGGAGAGTTGTTGTTTGACCGCCAGGACCCACGGGGCCGCTCGGTGTCCCGCTGGGTTCGAGGAGATTGTCCCTTGGTGAGTATTCCTCCACCGATTACGCTCCACTTCGCGGGACAAATACCATGAGGGGCACAGTGTCCCCCTTCCCGAAATTCGTCCCTCGAATAAGCGATAAATCGGTGGAGTAATTGCCTGGCTCCTGAAGTGGTGTGAAACTACGATTGGGTTCCCGGCGGCTCTCTGGTTGTTAACCAGGCGGTCCCCGAGTTCGAGGAGACTGTCGCTTGGGGAGCCAGAACTCATACTTCTCGGAATGGCGGGTTCCTGGTTAACAGGGGCCCGCCTCTTCGTTTCCCCCCAAAGTCCCCAAGTCTGCACGGGTTGGCCCGGCGGCCCAGCGTTCTTGCCTCCTCTTGGGAGAGCCGCCTGGGCGGTGCCTGCGATTCACTCCCGCGTTTCCGGCTCTCCGACTCTCTAGAACCATACTGAGAGGCGACGCGATGCCCGGCCCTCAACGGGGTGGGGTTGCAGGGTTCGTTGACGGGAAGGAGGGGTATGGCTGCCCTTCTTGTCCGGACAAGGCTTGAAGCCGAGGTAGTAGTCAGGACAAGTCTCGTAACGTAGTTCGGCCTTGCCTCGAATGTCACTATAGCGTATATTTTCACCGTACGGTGAAACAAGCTATTTAGGTGAAACATGGTAATGGTAGAGAAACGCCTCGAGAGCCGAGTGAAGAAGAGGCTTGAAGCGCTCTTCAGCGAGGTACCCTTCGTCTGCCTCAAGCGTTGGCAGAGAGAAGCCCGCACACCGGAAGGCCGACAGGTCGATCTTTCGGCCCAAATCCTTGCACGGGGAGAACCATGGCGCCTTCTAGTCGAGATCAAGAGTAGCGGCGAGCCGCGATACGTCCGCACCGCCGTCCAGCAGCTCCGTTCCCTGCTTTCAGAGAAGCGCAGGACCTATGGGATCGTCTCAGCACCCTACATCGGCGCCGAGGCAGGCAAGATTTGCAGGAACGAAGGGATGGGCTATCTGGACTTGGCGGGCAACTGCGGGCTCACCTTTGCGAACCTCTTCATAGAGAGACAAGGGATTCCCAAGCCGCCAGAGGAGCGTCGCCCGCTTCGCAGTCTCTATGCTCCCAAGGCGGGGCGACTCCTTAGGGCACTGTTGGAAGAGCCGAAGCAGCCTTCGACGCTGCAGGCGCTGGCCGAGAAGGCAGAGGTTAGCCTCGGTCTCGCCTTCAAGGTGAAGCAACGACTGCTCGACTTCGAGTTCGTCGCACAAGGGAACGAGGGTTTAGTCCTAGCAAAGCCTGAAGAGCTTCTTCGGCAGTGGGGAGCCAACTACTCCTTCACGAAGAATGACGCATTCGAGTATTACTCCCAAGGAAATCCAGCACAACTGGAAACCGCTCTGTCCGGATACTGCCGAAAGGCCGGCACTCGGTACGCCTTCACCCTATTCTCAGGAGCCGCACGTGTCGCGCCGTACGCGCGCTATCTGAAAGGGACTGCCTACGTCACAGGGGACCCTTCAGAAATCGCGAAGAAGCTCGAGTGGAAGTCGGTCTCCAGTGGAGCCAACTTCACGCTTCTCAGGCCGTACGACGACGGCGTCTTCTACGGAGTGCGGAAGATAAACGAGGATTCTGTCGCCAGTGACGTTCAACTCTACCTGGACCTCGCATCGTCAAAAGCGCGAGGCGAAGAAGCCGCGACCTTCCTCTTGGAACAGAGGCTTAGACCGAAATGGTGAGCCGCAGGGACTACACAGCCGAGGCCGTGGCCGCATGCAAATCGGTCCTCGTCGAGCTCGTGCACATGCTTGGAGAAATCAGGGAGCACCTCGTCATCGTTGGCGGGTGGGTGCCAGTCCTCTTGATCACCGGAGCCACGGAGCCTCATCCGGGGACCCTGGACATCGATGTGGCGCTGGATTTTCGCAACATCCCAGAGGCCACCTACCAATCAATCCTGAGAACGTTCACTTCGCGAGGATACAGGCAGGACGCCGACCAGCCCTTTCGGTTCTACCGTACCGTCAGCCTTCCCCGGGGGCCGCGAGTGGAGGTAGAGGTCGATCTACTCGCTGGGGAGTATGGTGGAACCGGACCAGGGCACAGGACGCAACGCGTGCAAGATGCCAGGGCCCGCAAAGCCCGTGGTTGCGACCTCGTGTTCTCGAACCACGAAAGCGTCGAGGTCGAAGCACTTCTGCCTGAGGGCGGCCTGGATCGCGTCACTTGTCGCGTGGCAGGTCTGGTGCCGTGGCTTGTGATGAAGGGCATGGCCCTCCACGATAGAACCAAGGAGAAGGACGCATACGACATCTACTATGCCTTGCGTTACTCCCGTGGAGGTGCCGAGGCCATCGCAGAAGCCTTTCGTCCGTACCTGACCGAACCGCTGGTCACAGAGGGGCTTGGGAAGATTCGCTCTAAGTTCCAGACCGTCGAACACGTGGGGCCGAAGTGGGTCGCGGACTTTCTGGAGATCGCCGACGCGGGAGATCGCGCCATCAGGATCCGGGATGCCTACGAGACCGTGTCTCGTCTGCTCGACCTACTGGGAATCGATCCCTGGGAAGAACCTCGACCATGACATACTTCCCTACCCGCTCCGAGGAGCCGGTCCTTCTGCGCCAACCCAAGACAAGCTGGGCTAGGCGGCACACGAGCTCGAACGTCTACCTACGTGAGGAGGAGCACCATGGGCACGAGCGCTAGTCTGGATGAAAGGCTAAATCGCTTGGAACGGGAGAACCGACGCCTGCGCGCGAGCGGAATTGTTTTTCTGATTGCGCTGGCGTCCCTGTTTCTGATTGGCCAGGCTTCACCCCAGAGGCGTGTGGTGGCTGCCGAGTCGTTCGTGCTCATCGGTTTGCAAGGGAAGCCACGTGCCGAGCTGGCGCTGACCTCTGACGGAAGACCAGGGCTAAGATTCTATGGTGCAGATGGCCGCTTCCTCTCCATCCTGGAGCTCGACAACGCTGAAAGGCCGCGGCTAGAATTCTTGGATGAGGGTAGCAGGCCTGGAATCTCATTGGGGTATCAGGCGGACGGGACTTGTCGGCTGACGCTAAGGGGGAAGTCAACCAAGAGTAGCATTTCCCTCCAGACGGGGAACGGCAGTTGGATGGAGAAGGAAATGCCCGACGGAAAATGGGGCATCAGGGCCGATTCGCCCAGTCTTGAAATCGTTGACGAAGATAGCAGGTTGAGCGCAGTTCTCGGGGCGCTCTCTCTCCACTCACCGCCACCGATCATCCCGACAAATGCATCAACATCAGGCACCGTCGGCATACCAATCACGACCTTCACCTACTCCTTCGGGCCCTCAACCTTGACCTTGTTCGACAAAGCTGGCCGCGAAACGGTCCAGCTATCCGGCGCCTCTTCCCCAGGGGTAGTCATTAAGGGAGGGGCCAAGAGTGAAGTGGTGTGGAAGGCGCCTTGAAGGGCAGGTGGCCTCGCTATGAGCACCTCCCTGCGCCCGCTACCAGGGAGTTCGAACAATTTCACCACCCGTGGGCCCACCCGCTCCGAGGTCAGAGTCAAGCCGAGTTCGAACGTTGATCCACGTGTGCATTCACGCGCACCCTGGTTCGAACCAAGCTGAGTTCGAACGTTTACCTACGTGTGCATGCACGTACACCCCTGGTTCGAGTCGCTCCGGAGTTCGAACGTTTCGATTACGTGGGGAGCCAGATATCAAAGACCCGAGTCGTTCGGGTCGCCGTCTTGAGGAGCCCCGGTCGCGCTCGCGGTCGGGGCTCTCGTTCTTCTAGGCGCAGCGCCAGTTGTCCGTCATGTGGAATGCGTGGAGTCAGGGAAGATGGCGCGGAAGATTAGGGGGAGAAAGATGATTCCGAGGATCGACACGGGTGCATCCCCGAGCGTAGGCCTTTGACGGCCCGAGCGGGTTAGAATGTCCGCGTTTCGGGGATTGGCCATTGCCCCTGACTCCCGGCACACGCCTCGGACCCTTTGAAATCCTGGACCGCCTCGGCGCGGGCGGCATGGGGGAGGTGTATCGCGCGCGCGACTCTAAGCTGGGACGCGAGGTCGCGGTCAAGGTGATCCCGGCGGCCTTCGCGGACGATCCCGATCGTCTACGACGGTTTCAGCTGGAAGCCCGCGCCGCCGGGGCGCTGAACCATCCGAACATCCTGGCCATCCATGAGCTCGGGATGCATGACGGGGCGCCTTTCGTCGTCTCCGAGCTCCTGGAAGGCGAGACGCTTCGGGAGCGCCTGAAGGAGGGATCCCTCCCACCCCGGAAGGCGGCGGAGATCGCGGCGGAGATCGCTCGCGGGCTGTCCGCCGCCCACGAGAAGGGGATCATCCACCGCGATCTGAAGCCTGAAAACATTTTCATCACGAAGGACGGCCGCGCCAAGATCCTCGATTTCGGCCTGGCGAAGCTCACACGTCCTGAGGAAAGATCAGGAGGGCTGACCAGCCTCCCCACGACGCCGGCCAGGACCGACCCCGGAACGATCCTGGGGACGGTGGGGTATATGTCGCCAGAGCAAGTCCGGGGGGCCTCCTCCGACCACCGGTCCGACATCTTTGCGTTCGGAGCGATCCTCTATGAGGTGTTCTCCGGAAAGCGCGCCTTCCAACGGGACAGCGCCGTGGAGACGATGAGCGCCATCCTCAAAGAGGATCCCCCCGAGTTCGCGGAAGGCGAGTCGGGCGTCCCGCCGGCACTGGCCCGGATCGTGCGGCACTGCCTCGAGAAGAATCCCGAGGAAAGGTTCCAATCAGCGCGGGACCTGGCGTTCGACCTGGAGACTCTGAGCGGGATCTCCGGACCGAAGCGTGCGGGATTGGCGCTCGAGGCAGGAAGGGCGCTGGTCGCAACCAGGATCGCGATGGTTCTCGTCGGGCTTGGCTGCCTGGTCGTCGGCCTGCTGGCGGGGGCCGGCGCTACCTCTTGGTTGGGCCGCGGCCAGTCCGCAGAACCTCCCACGCTCCACTTCCTCACCTACTCGTCTCGAGACCAGGATCCGGGGACCTCCCGCGACGGGCGGCTCATCGCCTTCTCCTCCACCCGGGACGGCGGAAGCCGGATCTGGCTCAAGCAGCTGGCCGGAGGCGACGAAGCGGCCCTGACCTCAGGACCCGGCGATTCCGTCCCTCGTATCTCGCCCGACGGTTCGATGATCCTCTTCGCCCGGAGCGAGGGGGATCGTCGCTCCCTCTATCGGGTTCCCGCGGTGGGCGGCGAGCCGCGCAAGGTCTTGGAGGACGCGGAGGAGGGAGACTGGTCGCCCGACGGACGCCAGATCGTGTTTCTCCGCTTCGGCCAGGAGAGAGGAACCGTCCGCTGGACGCTGGGGATTGCCGATGCCGACGGGCGCGGTGAGCGGAAAATCGCCGACCTGGAGAACGGTCGGCTCATGGCTCCCCGGTGGTCTCAGAACGGCAGCACGATAGCGGTCACTCAGCTGGGGCTCTCGAACGTCCCCGGCTCGATCCTGCTCGTCCCGACGGACGGCAGAGGCTCCCGCACGCTGGACCCTCCTCCGCCTGGCGGCCAGATCTCCTCGGTCGCATGGTCGGGCGCCGATGCGCTCGTCTACGCACAGAGCGATAGCATCATCCTCACCGAACAAGGTTGGAGCTCCGGGAGACTCATCCGCCAGGAAGTCGGCTCGGGAAGATCCACGATCCTGATGGGGCTCACCACGATGGTTCGCACGCTCGACGTGCTCGGACCCGGAAGTATGGTCCTGGGATCCTTCTCGTCGCGACGGAACCTTTTGGAGCTTCCCTTGAAGGGGGGCGCCGTGGGTGCGGGCGGCCGCTGGCTCACAAAGGGAGGCGCCAGCGACCGCCAGCCGATCTACTCCCCCGACAGCGAATGGGTGCTCTTCTCCTCCAATCGGGCTGGCAATCTGGATCTGTGGAAGGTCTCGACGAAAACCGGTGCAATCCGCAGGATCACGGACGATCCTGCCGACGACTGGGATCCGGCCTTCATGTCTGGTGGCCGGAGCCTGATTTGGAGCTCCAACCGGACCGGCCACTTCGAGATCTGGACCTCGGCTGCGGACGGCACCGGCGCGCGGCAGGTGACCAATGACGGCGTGGACGCCGAGAACCCGACCGCCACACCGGATGACCGCTGGATCGTCTATACCTCTTCCAATCCCGCCCACGCGGGCGTCTGGAAGGTCCGGCCGGACGGGAGCGAGGCGACGCAACTGGTGGCGAGCGCCGCGCTGATCCCGGAGGTCTCGCCCGACGGGCGGTTCGCCGCTTACGTAACGTCCCCCACGGGATTCTTTGGTCCGGGATCCCTGAGCACGGTACAGTTCGTCCAGGTAAACGATGGAGGGGACGTTCCATTCTCCATTCGTGTCATCGGATCGGCCGCTCTCTCCGCCGGGCGACCCCGTTGGATGCCGGACTCGAAGAGGATCGCCTTCGTGGGAACCGATGAGCAGGGTGTCTACGGCGTTTTCGTACAGGATTTCATCCCCGGCCGGGACACCGCCGCCTCATTGCACCGTCTGGCCGGTTTCGACCCGGAGAATCCGACCGAGTCGTTCTGCATGTCGCAGGATGAAAGCCGCATCATCCTTGCTGTCGGAGGGCCAGCCACCACCCTGATGCTCGCCAAGGGGCTCCCTGATATCGAGCCGCCGCGGCGACAGCCTCGCTGACCTGTCCCTCCGGAGGTCCCTGTCCCTGCTGAAAAGTCCATCCGGATCAAAAGCGACACAGAAACGAACGCACTCGTCCGCGCTGCCTATGGTCGGGCATGCTGAAGCGAACGGAATCGGCTCAGGAATCACACTGCGGGGGGTCGACCCGGCCTAGAGCAGACGTAGTCTTCCTGTGCAAATGGAGACCCTCCGTGACTTTGAAGAGCGGTGTTCCGCTGCCCGGGTGTACCGATGATGCTGGCCGCCGACCTCGGGAGAGGCCACGATGGGAGCCGTGGACGGCGGTTTGACGTTTTTGGGCACCGGAGTTCGAACCTTCGATCATCTGGGCCCTCACGCGCACCCTGGTTCGAACCAACTCTGAGTTCGAACATTTCGATCACATGGGGAGCCAGACTTCATCCATTTCGAACCGGCGGGCCGGCGGTTAACAGCGGCCCGCCTCTTCGTTCCCCCACATGTTCCCAGATGTGCGCGAGTTGACTCGACTCACCGGTCCCGTAGGGATCCTTCGGGAGAGCGGCGCAGGCACCGCCATCGGCTTCTCCCCGGTCGCTCCGGCTCTCTGACTCTCTTGAACTCCGGGGAGAGCCGATAATGCCCGGCTGCGAGCGCGCCCTGTGGCGTGACCAGGGTGCCGGCCCCGCAATGTTGCCGTCCTTGTGCCTGGAACGGGCGAGGCGTATCATCCATCCACCTGTTTCCACAGAGCACCACCCTTGACTGTCGGAGGGGATTTCGGACGACTGACGGGCGCGCAGCTTAGCCGGGGCGTTGGCCGCCCCTAGATGGACCTCAAGGCGATTTGGAATGCTCACGGCACTTTCTGGTGGAAGCTACCTTCTAATGATCGGAGCACTCCTGGGATTGTTTCTCACGCACTCCGTGTTCTCGCCCCATCTTATGGTAATCACGGCTCAGCTCGCTGCTCTTGGCCTCATCATCTGGGCTCGCATATCGTTCGGTCGCCGCAGCTTTCACGTCACAGCGAAACCGACCGATGGAGGTCTAGTCAAGAGCGGCCCTTATCGCTTCATTCGTCACCCAATCTACACCGCCGTCTCCCTCTTCGCTTGGGCTGGTGCCTTGGCTCATCCGACACTCGTCGCCGGCCTCCTCGCTATCCTTGTACTTGTTGCCTCACTCATCCGGCTGCTGGCCGAGGAGCACCTTCTCGTCATGCGTTACCCCGAATACCGCGAATACGCAGCCAACACCAAAAGGATGTTGCCGTATGTTTTCTAGGGAATCTAACAGCACCGTCGACGTCCCACCGGGTGAGACCGTCGGCCGGCGGCGAGCTCGCAGTGGACTGGCGTCCGCGCTCGCCTGCCGCAGCTTAGCCGGAGCGTTGGGCGGCCTGAAAGGCAGGCATGAAAAACACTGAGAGCGTCGCCTTGATCCGGCGGTTCCTTGAGGCATGCGCCCGGGCGAACGCTGATGAGTTCGCAGCCTACTTCACCGAAGACGCAGTCTGGTGGAATGCGCCGTGGCAACCTGTCACGGGGCGTGATGCCATTCGTGAAACGCTGCGCCGGGGCTCGGAACGAATGACCGCATTGCCCTGGGAGATTCGTCACATTGTAGCTGAGGGGGGGGTCGTTCTGACCGAGCGCATCGACAACTTTCTGGTCGGGGAAACGCGTGTCAGTGTTCCATGCATGGGTATCTTTGAGCTACGGGACGGCCAGATCGCGGCGTGGCGTGACTATTGGGACCTGCAACAATTTCAACGTCAGCTACCCGCTGGCGCTCGAGGCAGCGAGTGATCGCCACGGTCAACCTTGGCCTGTGCGTGTTTCGAAATGTCCTCTGGGTGTTCCAGCGGTCCGGCCGGTGCCACCTAACTACCCGCTGCATCCGCCGGCGGGCGTAGGTGCGAGGTGGTTTCAGGGGGGATATGCGCCCGCCGTGGCTGAGCGGGAGCGTTGGGCGGCAAGATGAACACGGTAGACGCATCCAAGAGTCGGCGGACTAGCCTTCGAGGCTCAGTGGCACTATTCGCTGTTTGCGCTCTTCTGATTCCGGGCGGTGTGGGTTGTGACTGGGTGGGGCCCCGCACTTACCGGGTGCCGACCGGCGCGATGCTCCCCACGATTAAGGTGGGGCAGACGATAGTTGTGATGCGCCTACCAGGTGGGGCAACCAAGGTCAAGCGAGGAGACATTATCGTGTTTCGCGCTCCGGGTGAGCCAGACAAACTTTGGATCAAGAGGGCCATTGCTTTGGGTGAAGACACCGTAGAACTACGTGATCGTCAACTCTATCTGAACGGCCAGCTCGTTGACGAGCCATATATCAAACCTCGAACGGGTGGTACAAGGGGCTTCGGACTCGACAGCGACAATTACGGTCCAGTTCACGTGCCCAAAGAACAAATCATCGTCATGGGGGACAACCGGGACAACTCGCGCGACAGCCGTACCTTTGGGCCGATTCCGCAGGAGTCGGTTGTTGGCTGGGTCTTATTCTGAGCAGCGAGACTTGCCGCCCAACAACCGGCTGAAGCAGACGGCGCGCGGGAGGTCGGTGTCGGAGTCGCTGCGGTGCACGCGCGAGGCAGCTTACCCGGGGCGTGAGGCGAGGCGATGAATAGACTTTCCTTGAGGCACAGCGCGCTCCTGCTCGCCTGCGTGTTCGCTACCGTGTCGGCCACGCAGACACCATCACGCGCGGTCTCTGGAAACCCAAGCGCTGGCGCGGTGAAAACCGCGCTTCTGAGTTTTCCAGAGTACTTCTGCGCCGGTACGGAGCTGTCAAGCCCGTACGCATACATCGGGTTTGCGTTCCAGATCGACGGTCGCGTTCGGTACTTCAAGACCAGTACCACGACCTGCCAGAATCTACACATCACACGCCCCGTGCGACCGGATAAGCCCTTTGATAATGCAATGTTCGGAGAGCAGGTAACTCTATACGGCGGCGACATCCCGACCAGATTGGTTCGTGAGAATGGAGATGTATTCGACATAGAACCAAGCGAGAACAGCACAACGCGTAGCTTTTTCCTGCCGTCAGTCGTCCTCTCGGTCTACGAGAATCCAGAGCGCATGGGGGTGAACCCTCATCCAGACCTTATCCTTCGAGAGTGTCGGCTCCTGACCGATGCATCCGAGCGAGATCTGTGCCTCTGGTGCCAAGCTGGGTTTCAGAGGGATGAGACGATTTGCGGGACACTTACCAGTGCGAGGGCAGAACAGTGCCGGACATGGATTGCAAATATTCGGAGTCGCCGCGTTAACAAGTAGATCGATGCACGCCGCGGGCGGCGTCAGTGAACGGCCGGGGACATGGGTGATAGTCAGCGGCGCTGGGTCAGCCTTTTGGCCTCATGCAGGATGCTTGTTGGCTTTGCCAGTCGGCGTGGGCCGCCACTTCTCGGAGGGAGCGCTCAGTGACCGGGTCCTCCCCGCAGGCGAGCGGCAGATTCACGATGCCTTCTTGAATCTTCGGAGCCAGCAAGAGGAGGTTGGCAATCTGCGTCATCCTCGCCCTCGTGACACCCGTCAATCGAGCAGCTTCGGCCCAATCCCGAACCTCCTGTCCCTACTGAATAATCCATCCGGGTAAAAATCGACACAGAAATGAACGCGCTCGTCGGCGCAGCCGATGGCCGGGCGAGCTGTAACGAGCAGAATCGGCTCAGGACTTTCGCTGCCGGGGGCCGACCGGGCCGAGAGCAGACGCAACCTTGCCGCGTGAATCGAGGCCTTCCATCGTTTTGAAGAGTTGGGGTCAGGCTGCCCGGGTATAAAGATGATGCAGACCACCGACCTGGGGTACAGCAACGACGGCCCCAAACGCCGACGGCTCAACGCTCCGCGGGACCGGTGCATTCCTCTCCAGGGAGAGATGTGGACGCGAGACGTTGTAGTAGTTGACGTACTCACTCAGGATGCTCCTCAGGTGCCGTTCGCCGAGGATGATCAAGTGGTTCAGGCACTCGCGCCGGATCGACCCGATGACTCTTTCGGCGTAGGGGTTCTGCCAGGGAGACTGTGGGGCGGTGAGGATCTCCCAGATACCGATCGCCCGGACGACACGCCGGAATTCGTCGCCGTAGGCACCATCCCGATCGCGCAACAGGTAGCGAGGCTCGGTGCCGTCTCCGGGAAAGGCCTCCCGGATCTGCTGGGCGGTCCACGCGGCGGTGGGATGGGCGGTGACGTTGAAGTGAACCATGCGCCTGCGGTCGTGGGAGAGGATCACGAAGCAGAAGAGCAGGCGGAAGGTGGCGGTGGGGACGACGAAGAAATCGCGTCTGCCCCGTCGGGTCATGTACTTGGCCACTGTGGCTTCGGCGACGTCGTAGCCGAGGAGCAAGAGTTCCGAGCGAATGCGGGGTGCGCCCCAGAGCGGGTTCTCCCGCGATATCCGACGGATCAGCCGGAGGAACTCAGCAGAAGTAGCGGAATCCCAGGCGATGCCAGCGGAGGATGGTCTCCGGCTTGACCAGGATGAGAGCCGAGCGCCAATCTCCCCAGATCCGCGCCAGGGTTCACCCAGAAGGCCCGGTCGACACGGCGTAACCTGGGTCGGGGTGCTTGGTGGCGGAGGATGGCGAGCTGCTGACGGAGGGCGAGATTTTCCAGAGCCAGCTGCGAGCGGTCCCGGAAGAGGGCGCGGAAGAGCAGGAGGATGACTCGGAGAATGGACACCGGGAGGTGAGGCAGGGAGTATCCCCGGGACAGACCCTAAAACCAACTATGGAAAGGCAGGTTCAAACATCATGTCCCGCCGCGCCGCCGCAGGCTCAGCTTTCGGAGCTTCTTGATTTCCGCCAAGCTCATAAACCGGAGCTTGGACCTCAACGAGTCAAAAGGACCCGTCTTATCCCCTTGAGTCGCCGTTCCCCAGAAGAGAATCGCCGGGGTTCCGGGCGCCGACCTCTCTTCTTGGCCCGCCGCGATCTTATGATCGAAGGTCGCCTGAATTAAAATCTCGCCGTTCGAGGCGCTTGTCGAAAGCCCGCGGATGTCCCAGGGATACGCCCAATAAATGCCGCTGCGCTCCGCCGACTTGGAATCCATCAACGCGATCACCGGCATGAGCTTCTCGAGCTTCCAGGTCTTGGGGTCGAACTCCCGGAGCGAGAAGTCGCTGTAATCCTCGTCTCCCGAGAAATCAAAGAGCGTCAGCATCCGGCCGCGCTCAAGCCGGACGAAAAACATGTAGTTAAACCCGTCGCTCAACGAGACATTCAGTTTGTTGAAGCTATCGCGGGAAAGATCCGACTTGACGAAGCGGGTTTCCCATTCTTTTTTATTCTCTACGATGAAATCGGGCTTTCCGTCCCCGTCGAGGTCGATTGCGTAGACGTCGTATCGGGAGGGAGGATAGCGCTTCGCCAATTCCTCGGGAACCTCGCTCAGTCGACGAGCGACTTGAAGGCCCTCCAAGGGCTCTTGGGTCTTATAAGAACCCCAGAATTTTGGGTTGTCGGCACCGCCAGCCGCCCGCGAGGCGCCCATGAGAAACGCGAGCAGCGCGACGGCGACGCCTCCGCTCTTTCTACAAAAAGCCGTCATAATGCGCGTTGCGGGTCAAACGCTCCTCCTTTCCCGTACCGAGGTCGTAGACGTAGATCTCATAACCCTCGAGCGACTTCGGATAGATCTGAGTCCAATTCTCCCCGTGCTCGGGCGCCTTCGCGTAACGGGCGTAGAAGCCGGGATCCTTATCAAAGAATATGCGGGTCGAGTCGGCCGACCATGTCGGGTTGAAGCCCTCGGCGATCTTCCTGGAATCCCGCGTCTTCAAGTCGATCAAATACAAGCTGGGCGGCGTGTTCCAGGGATGTTCCTCCATGACGGCGAATTTGCCGTCGAGCGAGAGCGCGAGGTTCCCCTGCTCGAGCGGTGGGCCCCCGCTGCCCGCGTAGACGTTGTGGTGCTCCAGAGGCCGCCGGTCGCGGGCGCGGACAAAGGAGTCGCCCAGGCGCCGGAAGTAGTAGAAGTACTCGTGCTCGTCGTAGGCCCGGAACACGAAGTCCGCGGGCGCGGGGCCGACAATCTGCGGCTCGGAGACGTCGTAAAGGGATTCGCCGACTTTTTCCGAATACAGGAGCCGCACCGCCGCTTGAGGTCGGTCCAGGTCGTGGACGTAGAGTGAAATCTTCCCCGCCGGTCCGCCCGGATTGTCGTAATAGCGGTAGATGACTATATGGCGCGCGCGCATCCACGAGGCGTATTCGCCCGGCCAGCGGGAGACGCGTCGGCGCGTGGCCAGCGCATAGACCTCGATAAAGCCCCTTTTTTTGACCTTGTCCCAAGCGGTCAACGACAGATATTTGCCGTCCGAAGAGCAGCGCGGCGAGTGGTACTGCACGCCTTTGGCGGACAGGAAGACTTCTTCCTCTCGGCGCTCGTTCAAGAGGCCGAGGGCATCCTCATTTTGAAAGAAGACCCAGGGTCTTGAGGCGCAACGGGACGCATGAGCCTTGGTGCCGGGGCTCGACGTAAGCTGGCGCGCATCGGAGCCGTCCGGATTCATCGAGAACACCTGGGTTTGGGCCTTGCGCTCGCCGGGCTTGAGGGGCAGATCGGCGGTGTAGAACAGCCGCTCCGCTCCTGTCGCCGCGTAGGAGGCCATGGCGCATCCGCCCAGGACCGCCGCAAGGCAAAGCGCCGACGCCGCACGAACACCCTTCGCCGCTACCGTCTTCATAGCGCCAAATATATGAAATAGGCGATGCGCTGGCAACCAAGCCCTGTCGCCTTGGGAGCCTACTGCTTCCAGGGTGGCCCGGCGAAGCCGTCCTCCGGCTTCAGGTGCTCGAACTCCTCCCCCTTGTCACGGTATTTCTTGATGACCTCCTGGATCTTGGAGGCGTCCTCCTTAACCCAATTGAAGCCTTCGTCGGTGGTGGTGAGGGCCCGCAGATTCTCTTGTTTCTTGAGGAACTCCTGCATCGCCTCGCTGCCGGTGCGCGCGACCTCGAAGTGGGTGCGCGCCTTCATCGCCCCCATGTGCATGGCCACCTGGACGACGTAGATCTTGTCGGGCGCGACCTCCGCTTCCAGGAAACCGGCGTTCTCCGCCTCCACGATGAACTCGTGCTTGCCTGGATTGACTTCGACCGGGAGGTAGGTCTTGCTCATGATCAGACCGACGAAATGCGCGTCGGAGTACAGCTTAACCTTGACAGCGTACCCCATGGTCTGGGTCCGCGCGAAGTAGATCAAGGCCTTCCCGGGCGCGGGACGCCGCGCATCGTCCATCGGTTTGTCATCGTGGACGGTGAACTTGTCGGATGCCGCGGCTGGAAAAGTCAGGGCCGCGGCGAACAGGGCGATGAAAAGTCGGCGCATGAACCCCTCCTCGTTAAGACAGCATTTCTAGCCTG